>Ga0335079_10002911_pt1 | contig 19721 bp, 18 predicted proteins | sample Lox_Sample_33_FD_206719 | JGI IMG/M metagenome (GOLD analysis project Ga0335079, IMG submission 206719) | Soil microbial communities from Loxahatchee National Wildlife Refuge, Florida, United States - Lox_Sample_3.3 | ecosystem: Environmental > Terrestrial > Soil > Wetlands | place: USA... | reverse complement strand
CCGGCGCCCTTATGGAACAATTTTGCGCCTGGCTCGCGGGAATTGCTCGTGGCTTCTCCTTGTGACTACCTTTGAACGGGTTCACATCGGATTCGCCGGGACCGCGACACCGTCGCGGGTCAAAATCCAACACGGAGGGTATGAGTCGGTCGACGCCGATTCATTTCCTTCTTCGATCTTCCCTCTTCCGTCGCCGCCGGGCGCGGCGGTGCCCGGCGATCAAACGGTATTCTTGGCCCGCTCCTGCTGCTCCTCCTGCTCCTGCTGCTTGCGCAGATCCTCCGCCTCCTGCTGCAGCGTGCCCGCCTCCTCCTTTTGGATGATCTCTTCGATCTCGGCAATCACCAGCCGCGGATGCTTCTTTTTCATCAGGCGGTACCCCTTGATCGCCGCCAGCCACCCGCTGTAGGGATCGTCCTCGGCCCGGCCTTTCTTCAATTGCGACTTGATGTCCCCGGCGAAGTAAACCGCCATCAGCATCATGCGGGCGGCGGCCTCGTCCTCCGGGGGATCCTCCTGCACCCACGGCAGCGTCTCCGGCCCGACGATGAGGAGCACCGCCTCGCTCTCCTTGCCGAAGCGCGTGACGGTCTCGGCCGCCTTCAGCGCCTCGTCGCTCGTGACGTCCTTCTCGAGCACGGCAATGGCGGCGAGCACTTCGCCCCGCGAGACCGGCTCCGCCCACGCGACCACGAAGCTCGCGAGCAGGATGAGAAGGAGGGCGGTGATGCGGGTGAGCATGGCGGATGCAGAATAAGGTCGCCGTCACGCTACGCCTCGCCCGGGCGGATGCAAGTCGCGCTCTCTGGCCGGTCGTGGGTCAGCTTGTGCAGGTCGGGCTTTATGCCCGACGCAGGAACCGTCGACATCCCTCTGTCGGGGATAAACCCTGACCTAAAGCGTCCGATCATTGCGGGCAAACTGACCCACTACCCGCAGGACGGAGGTCAGAGGACGGAGGTCAGAGGACGGAGGTCGGAGGACAGACGAGAAAGAGGGAACGAAGAGGTCGAAAGCGGTGGATCCCGCCGTCCCGGCGGGTTGCGCGTCGCTGCCGCCCACGCTGAAGCTTCGGCGCAGCCGGGAGAATCTGACCGGATTCATGCAACGGAGCCACAATTCGCGAACGGCATTGTCGCCCTCCGCTCTTGGGTAGGGCCGGTACCTTGCACCGGCCGTCGCTTTCTCGGTGCCTGCAAGACAGGCGCCCTACGGAGCAGATGCGTCCGAATTCTGGAGGGACGCGCTCCGCCGCGTCCTATACACAACGTCGTTCTTCTTCGCACATCCTGGAGGGCCCGGCTCCGTCCGGGCCACCCGGCCGACACGGAGGTCGGCCCTCCCAGAGCGTCGCGGATTTGTGACGTCACGTAGAGAATGCCCGCCGCCGACTGTGCCACCGGCCGGTGCGGCGCACTGTGCCAGCCGGCCCGCGGTTTTTTCGTGCGTCGCCCCGCCGCTTCCGGCAATCCTGCGAGCGATGAGAAACCCGGAGCACGCGCGCGCCGTGGGCCTGATGGCAGCCGCGGCCCTTTGCTGGAGCCTCGGGGGCCTGCTGATCAAGTCGGTCGCCTGGCCGCCGCTGGCGGTGGCGGGCGGGCGCGGCTTGATCGCAGCGGCGTTTCTCGCGGCGTTCGCTCCGCGGTTCCGCTTCACGTGGTCGGCGGCACAGCTCGGCGGCGCGGTCGCCTACGCCGGCACGACGATCCTGTTCGTCACCGCCAACAAGCTCACCACCGCGGCCAACGCCATCCTGCTCCAGTACACTGCGCCGGTGTGGATCGCGCTGCTCGGCGCGTGGTTCCTCGGCGAACGGGCCACGCGCGTCGACTGGCTCACGATCGTGGTCGTGTTCGGCGGCATGACGCTCTTCTTCTGCGACAACCTCCAACTCGCCGGCTTCGCGGGCAACCTCGTGGCCCTCGCCAGCGGCGTGGCCTTTGCGTCGATGACGCTGCTGTTGCGCAAGCAGAAGGACACTTCCGCCGAGGAATCGATCTTCCTCGGCAATCTCCTGGCCGGCATCATCGGCCTGCCCTTCATGCTCAAGGCCGGGCTCCCGCCCAACGCCGGCAGTTGGGTTGCGCTCGCACTGCTCGGTACCATTCAGCTCGGCCTGTCCTACCTTTTCTATGCGCGCGCGATCCGCCACGTGACCGCGCTGGAGGCGGTGCTCATCCCCGTGATCGAGCCCATCCTGAATCCCGTGTGGGTGCTGCTCGCGCTCGGCGAGCGGCCCGGTCCCCTGCCGATCCTGGGCGGCGCGATCGTGCTGACGGCGGCGACGCTGCGAGCCCTGCACAGCCTGCGTGCCGCGCCCGAGGCGGCTGCTCCTCCGCCGGTGGCGGTCTGAGGCCGCCCCACAGAGATCAATGATCAAAAATGCAAGATGGAAGAGGCAAAATGGAAGAGGACCCCGGCGAACGACGTTCCGCTCCTTCATCTTCCATCTTCAATCTTCCAGCTTCCCTCGTCGCTCGGCGTGAGCCGCTTGAGCTGGATAAGCACGTTGGCCGCCGTGATGAGGCCGCCGCCAACCAGCAGATGCAGCGTCACCGTTTCGTTGGGATAGCTGAAGCCGGCCCAAACCGAGAAAAGCCCGGGCAGAAAGAGCGCCATCAGCGAGGCGAACAGGGGCTCAAGGCAGTAGATCAGGCCGGCCTCCGTCGCCGTGATCTTGGGCTGCCAGGTGTTCATGAGCGTGAAGGCGGCCACGGTGCAGAAGAGCGTCAAGGCGAGCGTGAAGCCGAGCCACGGCGCCGACGTGACCAACGCCGGCATCTCCGCCACGCCCGGCGCGCCATGGGCAAGCTGCGCGGCGGCGAGAGCCGTGAACAGCGCCGCCTCCAGGGCGAACATCACAAACGTGACGGGGATGGCCCGGTTGCCCGCAAACTCGCGGCGCTCGAGCCAGAGAATCTGGCCCATGAAGAAAAGCGAGCTGATCAGCGTCTCGAACTCACCCCGGCCGAAACGGAGCGCGCGCCAGTCGAAGCGCCCGAGCACGGCCACCCCCGCGAGCACCAGCACGCAGCTTGCCCACACCACGGCCGGCGGCAGGCGCCGGCGGCGCACTGCCACCCAGACCGGAATCATGATGGCGTACAGCTGCGTGAGGAAAGCCGAGGTCGAGGCCGACGTGAACTGCAGGCCGTCGTTTTGAAACAGCATGCCGGCCGAGGCAAACAGGGCGAGGCCGGCACTCTGTCGGAGTTCGCTCCGTGTCAGCCCGCGCAACGCGCCGCGCTGCCACACCGCCAGGATCGCGGCGGCCAGCAGAAAGCGCGGGGCGATCGTGCAGGTGGTGATGAACCAGCTGCCGCTCGCCGGCAGCAGCTGCTGGTGCGTGAACGCAATCGCCTTGATGAGGGGGAAACTCAGTCCCCAACACCCGTTGGCGAGCAGCAGCATGAGCACGGCCCGGACGTGCTGCGAGGAGGGCGGCGGCGTGCGCATGACGGGGAAACCGTTCAGCCTACGCCGCGGCGCGGCGGCGCCGCGATTCAAAATTGTAAAGGGAAGATTCAAGAGGGCCGGCCCCGGCCTGACCGCAGCTCTTCCCACCTTTGTCTTCCCTTTTCGAGTGCCGCGGCGTGCCCGCTTCCTTCTTCAATCTTCCCCCGGTCCCCGGCGTCAGCCGCCTCACGCGCGCGGGGGCGTGTAGCCCATGGCGCGCCGCAACGCGGCTTCGAGATCCGCCGGCCGGAAGGGCTTGGCCAGACAATCGTTGACACCGACGGCCATGATCTGACGGCGTTCCGATTCGGGCGTGTCGGCCGCGGTGCAGACGATGATCCAGATGTTCCGGCTGATCGCGCCCGCGCCGCCGCGCCGGATCTGCTCCACGAGCGCGCGACCGTCAACCTCGGGCACCCACAGGTCGACCAGCACGAGATCGTAGGTTCCGCGACTGAGGCGGGCAAGCGCGAGCGGGCCGTCCTCCGCCAGATCCCAATCGCAGCCGAGATTCTCCAGCAGCTTCTGGGTCAGGCGCTGATTGACGGGATTGTCCTCCACCAGCAGCACGCGCAGGCCCAGGCCACTCCCAAGCGTCGAACCGGCTCCGCGGACCGCGCCGGTGGGCGCCGCCGGCTGCAGGCTCGCGGCGAGGAGCGCGCGCAGGGCACCATGGCGCGCCGGTTTGCTGATGAGCGCCCGAAATGATCCGCGCAGGGCGTCGCGCTCGGCCGTCGGAAAATCGACCGAGATCAAGGCCACGAGAGGCCGCGACGGCAATTCCGGTCGCTGGGCGAACACCTGCCGCCAGGCCGTCGCTTCGGCCGGGACCAGTTCCACGAGCGCGGTATCCCAGATCTCCGCGGCCAGTTGCTCGCGCGGGCACTCGATGAGATGCATGCCCCACTCCCCGGCGAGGCGGACGAGTTCGCGCCGCAGCGGAGCCGAGGCGCTCACCACGGCCAGCGTGCGGCCCCGCAGCGCGGCCAGATCCGACCTTTCGTCGGGGCCGGGAGCCGCCGACGCCTCGCCAGCCACCACGGTAAAGGTAAAGGTGGAACCCCGGCCCACCTCGCTCTGCAAGGAGATGTCGCCCCCCATCATGCGCACAAGGCTCTGACTGATCGCAAGGCCGAGGCCGGCCCCGCCATACTTGCGGGTGGTGGAAGAGTCGATCTGGCTGAAGGGCTTGAAAAGCTTGTCGCGCTCGTCGGGCGCGATGCCGATGCCGGTGTCTCGCACGGCGAACGTCAGCGACCACGAACGGGCCGGTGCGCCCGGGGGCCGCGTGGCTGTGCGTTCATCCGGCAGCGGCTCCGCCTCCACGGTGACTTCGATTTCGCCCACCGCGGTGAATTTGACCGCGTTGCCCACCAGGTTTACCAGCACCTGGCGCAGGCGGCTCTCGTCGGCCAACACCGCCGCTGGCACCTCGCCGACGACGGCATGGAGCAGCTCAAGGCGCCTCTCGGCGGCGGGCGCCGCGAGCGCCTCCAACGCGAACTCGATGCACGCCAGCGGGCTGCACGGCTGCGGCTCGAGGCTCAAATGGCCCGCGTCGATTCTGGAATAATCGAGGACATCGCTGGTGAGCTGCAGCAGCGACGCCCCGCTGTTGTGGATGGTCTGGACGCACTCGCGCTGTTCGGCCGTGAGCGGCGTGTCGAGGAGGAGGCTGGCGAATCCGATGATGCCGTTGAGCGGCGTGCGGATCTCGTGCCCCATCATCGCGAGAAACTGCCCCTTGGCGCGCTCGCCAGCCTCGGCACGCTCCCGCGCGTAGACCAGGGCCGCCTCGACCTGCTTGCGCTCTGAAATATCCTCCATCACGGCGATGATGTGCGCCAGCCGGCCCGAGGAGTCGTGCACGGGCGAGGCGATGGCGCGCGCGGGATAGGTGCTGCCGTCCTTGCGGCGGTTGACCGCTTCCCCCTGCCAGGTCCGGCCGGCGCGGACGGTATCGAGGATATCCTGGTATTGCGCATCGGCCGTCTCGCTGGACGCCAGCATGCGCACGGGCTGCCCGACCAGCTCCTCGCGCCGCCAACCGGTGATGGCGCACAGCCCGGCGTTCACGTACTCGATGCGGCGGTCGGGGCCGGTGATTACGAGGGCGGACCGGTTCTGTTCGACAGCCTGGGAGAGCCTTTGAATGAGATCGCCCTGCAAGCGCTGGCGGCGCAGCGCCAGCCATCCACCCCAAGGCAGCCCGAGCAGCAGCCAGACGTAGACGGCGGTCCGCAGGCCCGCGGCAAACAGATCGCCGAGCCAGTGATCCGCCGCGACCTCGAGCGCCAGAATCTCCCGCCCCGCCTCCGGACTTCCCGCCGGCGCACGCCCCCCGATGAGGGCGAAGGCAATGATCCAGGCTCCGGATGAATCCGCCAGCGGCCCGACGCAGGTTGGCAGAACGCCGCCCAAGGTCGTCTGCAGATTCGGCAGGCGGACGGCCCCGCCATACGCATCGCCGGGAGTGGCAATCTTCCTCGACTCGGGCGATTCAGAGTCGGCCAGTAGAATGGCCCCGCCCGAGGCGGGCAAATATCTGACGATACAGACCGATCGAAGACCCGGATTGACCTGACGCAGCCGGGCAAGACGGAATTTCACCGAGAGGTAAGCGGGATTCGCCAGATCCGCGGGCGAACCGGCGAGCGAGCCCATCTCGGCCGCGGTAAATGCCACCGCACACCGCTGGGCGTCCACCAGCAGCGCGCGCCGAATCGCGTCGCCCGCGTGCGCTGCCCGCCACCAGCCCACCGCGCCGCCGCCCACGGCGATGAGGACCCAGAGGAGGACGTGCAGGCGTCGGAGAATCGGGCGGGGCATGATCGAGGGGTGGTTCGAAACCGCCTCTATCTTCACGGCGGATGCCGGTGGTGCAATCTCCGAATGATTTCCAAGCCAATTCGAACTTTAGGAATCCCGCCGGCCCGCTGCCGGGCCGTCCACCCGGAAAGCCGAGGGAAGCCGGATGCCGCACGGGGATGACGGTCAACGATTGCGGCCGGATTCTTGTGCGGCCCTTTCGTCGAGCAACTTCCGGCGGCGCTGCTGCACCGCCTGCCGGAGGACAAACTCAATCTGACCGTTGACGCTGCGCAGTTCGTCGGCGGCCCACGCCTCGAGGTCGGCCCACAGCTTGGGGTCGATGCGAAGAAGAAACGCCTTGCGGTCCTCGGACGGCATCGGATCAGGCGGACAGGCCGGCGCGTTTGCGCACCGTCTCGACAAACAGGGAAGGATGCTGCGGAGAAATGACCAGACAGCGGTCCGGCCAGCGCAGGACGACGGCCTGCTCCGGGTCGGTCACGTAGGCACGAAATCGGCCCAATCGCTTGCTGCGGAATCGCCCGCTGATCGCGCCGAGGCCGTCGTTGCCGACGATTCTGCGGGCGCCGCGCAAGGCATCGCGGTCAGGGACTGCCGCCTGCAATTTCTTCAAGGTAAACCGCGCCTTGAGCCATGCCCGCTCGACCAGCAATTCATCGCCGGCCAGGAGATAACGGCGGATCCGCGCGCCGCACCACGCTCCGCCGATGATCGGCAGGAGAATTAGTGGAGCCACCAACGGCCACCACCGGAGGTTGGAGCCAGGTTTCGCAGTGATCGCGCTCGTGACCATCGTACCGATCACGATCGCGCAGGGAGTGAAAATGGTCAGCAGCCGGATGCGGGTGCCGATCGGCGCCGGCGCAAATTCGGCATCAGGAATGACCCGGGACGACGGCACGCGACAACGATTCTCAGCGGCGCTTGATCATCGCCTGTGCGATAAGGTTGCCATGGACGGTGGCCACGCCACCCACGGGCTCCCAGCCCATTGCCATCGCCGCATTGACTTCCTTGGCGAGTTCCTCGAGGGCCTTGGATTTTGAGAAAACTGCCGTGACGGAGATGATGCGATATTGCATGGGAAGAGTTGAGGTAGGAAGGGATCCTTCGCTGCACTCAGGATGAGCCGCTGGCGCGGCTCAGTTGTAGAGCGTGCCGGTGTTGACGACGGGATGCACCTCCGCCTCGCCGCAGAGCACGACGAGCAGGTTGCTGACCATGGCGGCCTTGCGCTCCTCGTCGAGATTGACGACGTGTTTCTCGGCCAGCTCCTTGAGCGCCATGTCGACCATGCTCACCGCGCCGTGCACAATCTTCTGGCGCGCAGCGATGATCGCCTCGGCCTGCTGGCGGCGCAGCATGGCCTGCGCGATCTCCGGGGCGTACGCGAGATGGGTGAGGCGCGCCTCCTCGACGTGCACGCCGGCTTTCTCCAGCCGCTGATGCAACTCCTCGCGCAGGGCGACGGAAACGGCGTCACCCCCGCCGCGCAGCGTGACTTCATCCTGTTCGCCCTCGTCGTAAGCATACCCACTGGCGAGGTGCCGCACGGCCGATTCGCTCTGCACCGCCACGTAGTGTTCGTAGATATCGACATCGAAACAGGCCTGGGCCGTGTCCTGGACGCGCCACACGACCACCGCGGCGATCTCGATCGGGTTGCCGCGCTTGTCGTTCACCTTGAGTTTCTCGCCGTTGAGGTTGCGGGCGCGCAGCGAGATCTTGACCTTCCGATTGAAGGGGTTCGTCCAGAAGAAGCCGCTTTCGCGCACGGTGCCCTTGTAGGCGCCAAACAGGATCAACACGGCGGCTTCATTGGGCTGCAGCGTGAAGAAGCCGTTGCTGCTGGCGACGGCAAGGACGACCAAGACGCCGGCTCCGACCAGCACCCAGCCGCCGCTGTCATGACGAGCGGTGGCGGCCATGATTCCGGCGACGAAAGCCCAGACAGCGGCGGCGTAGAGGAGGAGGGTCACAACCAGCAGCAGCCAACCATTGGCTGCGCGCACGGTAAGCTCGCGATTGCGCGGACGCGCAAGGGTCTCTTCGGATAGATTGTTCATGGCTGGAAACTAAGCCCGTAGACGGCGGCCAGCGGCAACAGTGGCAACGCCGAGTCCCAGCATTCCACCGGAGCGGAAACGGCCACGGCCCGGCCCGGCCCAATCCATTCGGCGCTAACGGTGAGGAGGGCGCCGGCCCAAAGCAGCCCGGCGCCAACGCCGAGCGCCAATCGCCACGGTAGTCGTCGCTGCCTAGGGATACCCGGGATTGAGATCATGGGAGATATTGCGGTGATATCACTTCAATATCCGCCAAGTCAAGCGCAATCGCCACCACGCCGTCCGGCGCCCGCCTGATTTCCCCCAGCGCGGCGCCCGCGCGGGCGCCGCGCCCGCCCAATCCGCCAAAGCAAACGCCGCCGCGGAGGAGACCCTGGGCGGCGGCGTCGGAAAAGGGGAAAGCGAAACGCCTAGCTCGAAACGTGGCCCGAGACCAGCTTGGTCATTTCGAACATGCTGACCTTGGCCTTGCCATTGAACACGACCTTCAGCTTGTCGTCGGCATTGATCTGGGTCCTGACCTTCTTGTCCTGCAGGCCATTCTTCTTGATGTAGGCCCAGAGTTTCTTGGTGAGCTCGGTGCGGGGCAGCGGACTGCTGCCGACAACCGCGGCGAGGTGGGCGTCCGGCGTGACCGGAGCCATGAACTTTGCGTTCGGGGTGCGGGCGGATTTCTTAGCCATAGTGAAGCCCGTCATAGTGCCGTTCCCTCGCAATGCAACGAAATTCTAGAGGGAAAATCGGTTGTTTTCAGAGGTAAAACCCGCCGGTTGCCGGACGCGCGGTCGCCGGCCCGCCCGGCCGCGCCGCCCTCAGGCGGGGGGATCGTCCATCTGCACAAACTGGCGATAAAGCGCCGCGTAGTGGCCATGCAACGACAGCAATTCCGCATGCGTCCCCCGTTCCACGATGCGTCCCTGGTTGAGCACTAGCACGAGATCCGCGTGCCGAATGGTGCTCAGGCGGTGGGCGACGACGAAACTCGTGCGGCCGCGCAGCAGCGCGACCAACGCCCGCTGGATGCGCGCCTCGGTCAGCGCGTCGATCGAGCTCGTCGCCTCGTCGAGGATGAGCAGGCGCGGATCGGCCAGGAAAGCGCGGGCAAAGCAGACCAGTTGGCGCTGGCCGACGGACAGGCCGCCGCCCTGCTCGCCCACCTCGGTATGCAGGCCGTGCGGCAGCTCATCGAACAGGTCGAGGCAGTCGAGCTGGCGGGCGGCCCGACGCACCTCGTCCTCCGTCGCCTCCGGCCGGCCGAGGCGGATGTTGTCGATCACCGTGCCGGTGAAGAGGAAATTCTGCTGCGGCACGATGCCCATCTGGCGGTGGAGGGAATGGCTGGAAAGCGTCCGGATCTCCCGGCCGTCGATGCACACTTCGCCCCGGGTCGGCAGGTAGAATTTCGCGGTGAGGTTGACGATCGAGCTTTTGCCGCTGCCGGTGTGGCCGACCAGCGCGATCATGCGGCCGGGATCCGCGGTGAAATCCACATCGTGCAGCACCAGGCGGGCCGGGTCGTAGCCGAAAAAGACATGCCGGAATTCGACCCGCGCGCCCGGCGGGAAGGCCACGGCCGCCGTCCGCACGTCAGCCGCGGAAACCACGTGCGCGGGCGTCCGTGGATCCGGCAGGTCCGTGGCGCCGGGCGCGTCCTCCCAGTCGGGCTTCAGGTCGAGCAGGCGAAAAATGCGCTCCGCGCCGGCCATGGCGATCAGCGCCTGATTGTACTGGTTGCCGATGACGGCGATGGGTGAGAAGAAAAGATTGGCGAGAAAAAAGAACTGGATGAGGCTGGCGATCTCCATCTCGTGGTGGAAGGCGCGCCAGCCCCCGAGCAGGAGCAGCACGGCGATGAAGAACTGGCTGTTGAGTTCGAGGATCGGCAGCAGGATTGCGGAAGTGCGGGCGAGGGCGACGTTGTAGCGCGCGTGATCAGCCAGCAGCGAGCGGAACAAGCCGGCGTTGGTCGCCTGCCGCACGAAACCCTGCGTGACGCGAATGCCGCCGACCGACTCGGCCAGGGTCGCGGTGACGCGGCTGAAGCTTTCCTGCGAGGCGCGGCTGAGGCGGCTGAGCTGGAAGCGGAAGCGGCGGTTCACCGTCCATAGCACCGGGGCCATCGCGAGCACTACCAGGAAGAGCGTCCAGTCGCAGAACGCCATCGCGACCGCGGCAAAGGCCATCATCCCAAACTGGATCAGGCTGACGAAAAACACGTCCTGGATGCCCGCGCGCACTGCCTCCACATCGGAGGTCACCCGGCTGAGGAGGCGCCCGAGCTTCACGCGGTGAAAAAAGCTCATCGGCATGCGCAGCACGTGGGTGAAGATATCGGCGCGCAGCGCGTTGACCGCGAATTCGCCCAGCTCGAGGGCGTACCGCTGGCGGAAATGAAACATGAAATCGGTCATGACCGCCACGAGCCCGTAGCCCAGCACCGCCCAGGCGACCGCATGCAGATCATGGCGCGCCACCGGGCCGCCAATGATCACCCCCGTTGCCCATACCAACGCGGGCAGCTGGAGGGCGCGCATGGTCGAGAGGCCAATCATGATCACGAGCTTGCGCCGTTGCGGCCGCGTATAACCGGCGAGCCGGCGGATCAGTCCCCATTCGAGCGGCTTGAACTGCGCCTCGTCCTCATCATCGACCGGCCGGCCAGCCACGGTGAGCAGGCTGAGTCTCGACGACACCCGGCTCACGCGGCACCCCCCGGGGCCATGAGGGCCCGCAGCTCCTGGCTGTCGACCAGCTGCAGATTCGCCACCTGGAGGTACGGCCCCGGCACTTTCATCAGCTCCTCGTGCGTGCCCCGCTGCACGATGCGACCGTCATCCATCACAATGACGAAGTCCGCCCGCCGCAGCGTGCTCAGGCGATGCGCTACGATGAAGGTGGTGCGGCCCGCGATGGCGCGGTCGAGCGCCTCGAAAATCGCGTGCTCGGTCTGGGAGTCGATGGCGGCGGTCGGATCATCGAGCAGTAGGATCGCCGGCTCGAGCAGGATGGCGCGGGCGAGGGCGAGGCGCTGGCGCTGGCCGCCGGAAAGGGTCACGCCGCTTTCGCCCAGCACAGTGTCATAGCCGTGCGCCAGCTGCCGGATGAAATCGTGGGCCGCCGCGATCCGCGCGGCCCTTTCAATCTGCGCCATCGTCGCCTGCGGGTGGCCAAACGCAATGTTGGCCGCGACTGTGTGGCTGAAGAGGAAGCTCTCCTGAAAGACCAGGCCGATGTTGCGGCGGAGGTCGTCGAGGTCGAGGTCGCGCGCGTCAATCCCGTCGATGAGCACGCGGCCGGCCGTCGGGTCATAGAAGCGGGGGATCAGGCTCATCAGCGCGCTCTTGCCGGCGCCGGTGGCGCCGAGGATGGCGACGCACTGGCCGGGCGCCACGGCGAGGTCGATCTGATGCAGCACGGGGGCCAACGCCTCGTAGGCAAAGGACAGGTTCTCGAACCGCACCGCGCCGGCCAGCCGGGCGCGGCGGAGGGCGCCGGGCCGGGTCTGCACTTCGACCGGCGCGTCGAGGATCTCGAACACCCGGCGGGCGCCGATGAGCGACTGCTGCACGCTGTTGACCACGTTGGCCACGTTGTTGACCTGTCCCGAGAATTGCTCGAGCAGGCCCGCGAAGACCACCAGCCCCGCCCCGAGCGGCAGCCGATCCTGGATGACGAGCCAGCCCCCGTAACCGAGCAGTACCATCATGTTCACGCGCGTCAGAAAACCCACCGCCGGGCTGAACAGACTCACGCGCCAGAAAATGCTCTGCTGCTGCTCGAGCACCGCATCGTTGCTCCGCCGGAATTTCTCCCAATCCTCACGCTCGCGCCCGAAGCCTTTCGTCACCGCCACCCCCTGGATGCTCTCGGCCAGATTGCGCACCATGACGTCGGCGAGGTCGCGGTTACGCGCGTACTCAGGCTGGATGCGGCGGGAGAAAACAGCGGCGGCCGCCCAGAGTAGCGGCGTGGTGGCGAGACACGCCACCGTGAGGCCCGGATGCAGGCTCGCCATATAGATAACGTAAACCGTCAGCGAGATGGCCATGATGAAGCTCTGGATGAGCACCTGGTCGAGAAACATGCGCACCGCTTGGACGTCTCCCGTCACGCGATTGATGATCGAGCCGGTGGAATTGGCGTCAAAGAAGCGAAAACTCAGGCGCTGCAGCTTGTCATACACGCGCCCGCGCAAGTTTGGCACAATCTCCTGCTGCGTGAGCCGGTTGATCAGAATGCTATACACGTAGTTCAACACGGCCCGGCCGACCGCGAGCACGAGAATCAAACCCGCGAGGACGGCGACGACCGCGAACGGTGGCCAGGCGGCAGGAAACGCCAGGTGAAAGCCGGCCGAAGGCAGCGGCGCGCCCGACACCTGATGGCGGATCAAATCGATCGCCTGTCCAGTAAAGTTGAGGCCGGCCAGGCCCAGCGTGAGCAGCACGAGCTGGATGGCGAGCACCTGAAAGCAGCGCCGGCGGTAGAGCCAGATCAAGGCGAACAGCCGCCGGATCAGCGCCCCGTTCGAGGGCGGAGCGGCCGGCGATGGCAGCGGTGCCAAGCTCATGGGAACGGTCCGCTCACGACGGCGCCGCCACCGGCGGCGGTCGCGACCCGCCCATGGTCAACCGCCGGCGCCAAGCGCGCCTGCTCCGAACTTCCGCCCGCTCCGCCGCCTGCACCGCGCGCACCCCGGCGGGGCGGAGGATCTCCTTCATGCCGGCGCCCTTCAAGGCGACCGGGTCGGCTGGCCCGTGGAGAGCGGGGCGGGCGAGACGGTTGCCTGTCGCCGCAGTTCCCGGCGGCGATTGATGTCCGCTTCGAGGTTGCGCAGCTGCTCGGGGGTCAACGTGGGAATCGGACCGGGCGGGCCGCGGCCAACCGCGGGCATCTGGAATTGCGGGCCGGTGCCCGGCTGCGGCCCCCCGCCGGCGGCTCCCGCTCCCGGCAGCCCGCCGACGGCGCCTCCCGGCCCGACGGGGGTGTTCAACAGAGCGATCTTCGCCTCCTTGAGCGCGAGCTTGTAGGTGCGGTTTCGTTGCTCGACGGTCACCGTCTCGTTCGCGGGATCGAACGCCTTGATCACAAAATCATGCCCGGCCTCATTCAGCCCGACCCACGTGCTCTGCTTCTTGGCCGTGTCATAAAGGCTGAACTCGTAAGCCGCACCCGCCTTCAGAATGCTGCGCAGTTCGAGCGGCATCGCTTCCTGCGCGGCGCCCGGCGCGCTGCTCGGCGGGAGAAACGGGGAATTGTCCAGCAAGTTGGAACCGGCCGGGGCGGGCAACGCCAAGATCAGCGGGCCGCAAAGCGGCAGGATCAGGCGTCGAAGGGAGGCGGTTGCACGCATGGCCAAACACAGACAGGAAAATGACGCACCGCCATGACGTCAAGTAACGCGCAACCCGCCTTCGCGGCGACGAAAGCATCCCCGGACCGGGTCGGCCTGCCCAGCTGCGCTCGCGGGCTATTTCTCCTCCAGCAGTTCCACCTCGTAGCCATCCGGATCGGTCACGAAGGCCATGCGCCGTCCGGCAGGAAACGACTGGCGCCAATCATCGGGCCAGATCCTGTAACCCTGCTTTTCCAGTTCGTCGCATTTGGCAATGAGGTCGGGATAACCCACGGCCGTGTGCATGAGATCCTCCGGCACGGCGGGCGGGCGCCCCGGTTGGTAGCAGAGCTCGAGCAGGTGGCCGCTTCCCGGGATCTGCAGAAAGGCGAGCTGGTTGCCCTGCGGCGAGCGGGGAATCCGGCGCACGCACTCAAAGCCGAGAGGCCGGTACCAGGCGACGGTGCGTTCGAGGTCGCCGACCCGGATGCGGGTGTGAAGAAACGTGGGCATGGCAAGAAACGCGCCGGTGCGTGTCGCGCAGGCGCCGGGCGTCAGGTCGCACAAGAACCGGCGCCGGAGCCCTGTCAAGCCCGGCCGGCGGGTTGGCCGGCCGCGGCTGGGTTTTTACTTGCTTTCGCCCATCCCATTTTCAAGCGTGCCTCCCGCTTGCTGTTTGAGTCGTCTGCTTGGTGGATTGTCAGGTGAACGCTGGTTCAGTGGTGATTCGAAACTCGATGGTCGGGAACGGGCAGAGGATTGGGCCAAGCAGTGGTTTGTAGACACCTACCTATGAGCACCAAACTGTACGTCGGCAATCTGCCCTTTGCCTCCACCGCGCAGGATCTGCAGGATTTGTTCAGCCAGGTCGGCACCGTCGCCGGCGTCGATCTGATCTTCGACAAATTCACCGGCCGTTCGCGCGGTTTTGCCTTCATCTCCATGTCCACCCCCGAGGAGGCCCAGGCCGCGATCCAGAAATTCCACGGCTTTGCCATGGAAGGCCGGAACCTCACGGTCAACGAGGCGCGGCCCAAGGAGGAGCGCCCGCCCCGCCAGTTCGAAGGTGGCGAGCGCCGCGGCGGCTTCGGCGGCGGGCATCGGGGTGACCGCGGCGATCGCCGCGGCGGTGACCGCGGCTACCGCCGGTAACCCGCCCTTCCCGTTTCGCTCCTTCCGGCCGGGCCGCAGGGCCCGGCCCTCTTGTTGGCGGGCGCCGGCGTGCGGCCCCCGCGAACATCGACCGCCCGGGGGAAAGAAAAGGCTTGCATGGAAACCATAAAAACGTTTTGGGTTTCCCAAGATTCCCATGGTCTCCGCCCGCCCTTCCCCGCCCCGCCCCGCCGCCCCGGCCGCGCGCGCGCGCATCCTCGACGTCGCCCGCACCCACCTTTTCGCCTACGGCTTCAGCGTCCTGACGATGGACGACCTGGCTCGCGAACTCGGAATGAGCAAGAAGACCCTCTACGTTCATTTTCCCAGCAAGGACGCCATCGCCGGGGCCATCCTGGATGACATCGGCCGATCCATCCGCACCCAGCTGGACACGGCGCTGGCGCATCCCCAGCTCACGTTTGCGCAGAAGCTCTGCCGCGTCATCGATGTCGTCGGCGCGGTCCTCAGCAAGGTCAGCCCCTCGACCCTGCGCGATTTGCAGCGTTACGCGCCGCACCTTTATCAGAAGATCGAGGAGGTCCGGCAGAAGAACGTCCCTTATGTCATCGGCCGTCTGATCCGCACGGGCCTCGCCGAGGGCAAGGTGCGGCGCGGGATCGACCCCGCCTTCGCCGCTGAATTCTGGCTGCAGGCCATTCGCGGCCTGGTCCAGCCCGCGGTCCTCGACCGCACCCAGCTCACGCCGAGGCAAACCCTCGAAAAAGCCCTCCATCTCTTCTTCCACGGACTCCTCACCGCCGCCGGCCGCCACGACTATGAAAAACACCTTGCGTCCTGCCACCAACACGCCGCGGTTTGACCGCGTCGTCCCTCGCGCCCTCGTTTCCACCCTCGCCGCCGCGCTGCTGCTGGCCGGTTGCGCTCCCAACCATGGCGGCCGCGGTGGCGACCTTTGGCTTTCCGGCAACATCGAGGTCACCGACGCCCAGCTCGGCTTCAAGGTGCCCGGGCGGGTGGCCGAGCGCCTCGTCTCCGAAGGCGAGCGGGTCAAAGCCGGCCAGCTCGTCGCCCGGCTGGATGACGCCGAGCAACGCGCGCAGCTGAGCTTGCGTCGGGCCGAGCTCGCCGGGGCGGAAGCCGCCCTGGCCGAGCTGGAGGCGGGTTCACGCCCGCAGGAGATCGCCGCCGCTGCCGCCACCCTGCGCAGCGCGGAAGCCGACCGCGATCGCGCCCGGCTCGATTTCGCCCGCCAGCAGGAGCTGCGGGGCAAGGACGCCATCGCCGACCGCGACCTTGAGGCATCCCAGGCACAGCTCAAAATCGCCGAAGCCCGTGCCGCCGAAGCGGGCGAGCGCCTCAAGCTGGTGCAGGAGGGGCCGCGCGCCGAGGACATCGCCCAGGGCCGCGCTCGCGTCGAACAGGCCCGCGCTGCCGTCGTCCTGGCCGAGACGCAGCTGGACAATACCCGTCTCTTCTCGCCGCTGACCGGCGTCGTGCTCTCGCACAACATCGAGCCGGGGGAATACGTGGCGTCCGGTACACCCATTGTGACGGTCGCCGAACTCGCCCACGTGTGGGTCCGCGCCTACGTGAACCAGACCGACCTGGGCCGCATCCGCCTCGGCCAGAAGGCCGCCGTGCGCACGGACACCTTCCCCGACAAGACCTACGAGGGAACTGTCGGCTTCATCGCCTCCGAAGCCGAGTTCACGCCCAAAACGGTGCAGACGGCCAAGGAGCGCGTGAAACTCGTTTTCCGCGTCAAGGTCGACCTCGCCAACCCCAATGACGAGCTGAAGCCCGGGATGCCCGCCGACGTGACGTTCCCGGCGCCCTAGCCGCTCCGCCGCGCTCCCATGCCCGCGATCCATGCCACCGGTCTGCGCCGCGTCTTCGGCGAAGTCGTCGCCGTGGCCGGCCTCGATTTGGACGTGGCCGCGGGCGAGATCTTCGGCCTGGTCGGCCCCGACGGCGCCGGCAAGACGACCACGATGCGCATGCTCACCGGCATTCTGCCGCCCTCCGCCGGTCGGGCCGAAGTGGCGGGTTGCGACGTGGTGCGTCATGCCGAACGCCTCAAGGAGCACATCGGCTACATGAGCCAGCGCTTCGGCCTCTACCCCGACCTCACCGTGATCGAGAACATCAAGTTCTATGCGGACATCTATGGCGTGCCCGCGCGAGGCCGCGCCGAGCGGATCTCGCGCCTGCTGGGCTTCAGCAACCTCACTCCGTTCCGGCAGCGGCTTGCCGGCAACCTGTCTGGCGGCATGAAGCAGAAACTTGGGCTCGCCTGCGCGCTCATTCACACGCCGCGGGTGCTTTTTCTCGACGAACCGACCAACGGTGTCGATCCCTTGTCGCGCCGCGATTTTTGGCGGATTCTGTACCAGCTCGTGCGCGATGGTGTGACCATCTTTGTCTCCACCGCCTATCTCGACGAGGCGGAGCGCTGCAACCGACTCGCGCTGTTGCATGCGGGCCGCCTGCTCGGCCTCGGCACGCCGGACGACATCAAGGCCATGATGCCCGGCGCCCTCCTCGAGGTACGCACGTCGGCGCCGCGCCGCACCGCCTCGCTTCTGCGCGAGAATCTTGCCGGCGCCTCGGTTGGTCTCTTTGGCGACCGGGTGCACGTGGCGGTCCGGGACTCCGCGGCGGCCGAGGCCGCGGTGCGCGCCCTCGTTGCCTCCGCGGGGTTCGACCTGCTCTCCCTCCACGCAATCGAACCGTCGCTCGAGGACGTATTCGTGTCCGTGCTCGCTGCCCGCCTCCCGGCGGCGACCGTGGCCTCGTCCTCCCGCCCTGACCCTTCCTCCGCTCATGCGTGCTGAACCCAACCTATCCGCCGAACTCGTGGTCGAGGTGCAGGCGCTGGAGAAGCGCTTCGGCGCATTCCGGGCGGTGGCCGGCATCTCGTTCTCGGTGCGGCGCGGGGAAATCTACGGCTTCCTCGGGCCGAACGGCGCCGGCAAGTCGACCACCATCCGCATGCTCTGCGGCCTGCTCGCACCCACCGGCGGCTCCGGGCGCGTCGCCGGCTTCGATATCGTCCGCGAGACCGAGAAAATCAAGACGCGCATCGGCTACATGAGCCAGAAGTTCTCCCTCTACGACGAACTCACCGTCGAGGAGAACATTGATTTCTACAGCGGCATTTACCGCCTGCCGAAAAGCAAGAAGGCGGAGCGCAAGGACTGGGTGCTCGCGATGGCCGGCCTGCGCGATCACCGCCACGCCCCCACCGGGGAACTCTCCGGCGGCTGGAAACAGCGCCTCGCGCTCGGCTGCGCCGTGCTCCACGAACCGCCCATCTTGTTTCTCGACGAGCCCACGTCGGGCGTCGATCCAAACAGCCGCCGGCTCTTCTGGGATCTCATCTACGACCTGTCGGGACGCGGCGTGACCGTGTTCGTGACCACGCACTACATGGAGGAGTCGGAGTATTGCGACCGGCTCGGCGTGATCTACCGGGGCGAGCTGATCGCCACCGGGGCGCCGCGCGAGCTGAAGCGCCGCATGCAGGAAACCGTGCTGGCGATCGAATGCGAGCGGCCCAACGACGCGATGGGCGCGATCGAACGCCTGCCCGAGGTCCGCGAAGTCGCCCTGTTCGGCAAGGGCCTGCACGCGGTCGCCCGCGCGGCGGGCGACGAAGCCGCCGCCGCCATTCGCACCGCCTTGACCGCCGCCGGTTTCCCGCCGTCCCGGGTTGACCGCATCACCCCGACACTCGAGGATGTGTTTGTCTCCCTCATCGAGGCGCGCGACCGGGCCGCCGCCCCGCAACCGGAGGCCGGCCAATGAACTTGCGCCGCCTCTGGGCTGTGACCCGCAAGGAAGGCCTCCATATCCGCCGCGATCCGCGGAGCCTGATCCTGGCCATCGGCATCCCCATGCTGATGATCGTGCTCTTCGGCTTTGCGCTGACGGTCGACGTGGACCACGTCCCGCTGGTCGCCTGGGACCAAAGCGGCACTGCGGCGAGCCGCGAATTTCTCGCCCAGTTCATCGGCTCGCGCTATTTCGACTTTCAAGGCACCGTTGCCGATTACCGGGAACTCGAGCGGGCCATCGACCGCCGCGATGCCTACCTCGGCCTCGTGATTCCTCCCGAGTTCGCCGCCCGCCTGGACGCGGGCCGTCCCGCCGAGGTCCAGGCCGTCATCGACGGCTCCGATTCGAACACGGCCGCCATCGTTCTCGGCTATGCCCAGGCGGTGACCGGCGCCTTCAACCAGGGGATCGCGCTCGAGCAGGTTCGCCGCGAGGCCGGCGCCCCGCCGGTTCCGCCGCTCGATCTACGGGCGCGCGTGTGGTTCAACGCCGATCTCGAGTCCAAGAATTTCATCATCCCCGGCTTGATCGCCGTCATTATGGGCCTGATCGCGGCGCTGCTCACCTCGCTCACGGTCGCCCGCGAATGGGAGCGCGGCACGATGGAACAGCTCATCTCGACACCGGTCAAGGCGCCCGAATTGGTCGTCGGTAAGCTCGTGCCCTATTTTGTCATCGGCATGACCGACGTGCTGATCGCCGTGCTCATGGCGGTCTTTCTCTTCCATGTGCCGCTGCGCGGCAGCGTGCCGCTCCTGTTCGCGACCGCCGCCCTCTTCATCGTGGGCACGCTCGCCCAGGGCCTCCTCATCAGCATCGTCGCCCGCGGCCAGCTTCTCGCCAGCCAGATCGCGATGGTGTCCACCTTTCTGCCCGCCTTCCTGCTCTCCGGCTTCATGTTCGCCATCCCCAACATGCCGATCCCGGTGCAGGCAATCACCTACATCGTGCCGGCGCGCTATTTCGTGGCTCTCGTCAAGGGCATCTACCAGCGCGGCGTGGGGCTGAGCGTCCTCTGGGCCGACGCCGTCTTCCTCGCCATCTTCGCCGCTGTGGCGCTGGCCCTGGCGGTGCTCCGG
>Ga0335079_10002910_pt1 | contig 19730 bp, 13 predicted proteins | sample Lox_Sample_33_FD_206719 | JGI IMG/M metagenome (GOLD analysis project Ga0335079, IMG submission 206719) | Soil microbial communities from Loxahatchee National Wildlife Refuge, Florida, United States - Lox_Sample_3.3 | ecosystem: Environmental > Terrestrial > Soil > Wetlands | place: USA... | reverse complement strand
CTTCGCCATCGGCGTGCTGGTGTTGCTGGGCGGGATCGTCGTCTCGCTCGCCGCCGGCGCGGCGCCGGCCTTCCGCGCCTTCGGCTTGGGCTTCCTGGGCAGCGACGCCTGGAACCCGGTGAAGGATAATTTCGGCGCGCTGCCCGCGATTTACGGGACGCTCGCCACCTCCTTGATCGCCATGCTGATCGGCATTCCGCTGGCGGTCGGCATCGCGGTCTTCCTCACCGAGCTCTGCCCGCCGCCGCTGCGCCGCCCGATCGGCACGCTGATCGAGCTGCTGGCGGCCATCCCCAGCATCATCTACGGCATCTGGGGCCTGTTCGTGCTGGCGCCCTTCCTGCAGCTCACCGTCCAACCCTTCCTGATCGACACCTTGGGCGAGGTGCCGATCTTGGGCGCGCTCTTCGGCGGCCCGCCCTTGGGCCTCGGCATCCTCACCGCCGGCATCATTCTCGGCATCATGGTCCTGCCCTTCATCGCGGCGGTGACGCGCGACGTCTTCCTCACCGTGCCACCGATGCTGCGCGAGAGCGCCTATGGCGTCGGCGCCACCACGTCCGAGGTGATCAGCCACATCGTGCTGCCCTATACGCGCACCGGCGTCATCGGCGGCGTCATGCTGGGGCTCGGCCGCGCGCTCGGCGAGACCATGGCGGTCACCTTCGTCATCGGCAATGCGCATCACATCAGGGTATCGCTGCTGGCACCCGGCACGACCATTTCGGCGACGCTCGCCAACGAGTTCAGCGAAGCGGTCGGGCGGCTCTATACCTCCTCGCTCTTTGCGCTTGGCGCCATCCTCTTCGTCATCACCTTCATCGTTCTCGCCGTCGCCAAGCTGATGCTGCTGCGCTTGGAAAAGCAGGGGGCCAGGTGATGGGCGTTGCCGGCCTCTACAATCGCCGCCGCGCCATCAACGGCGTCTATCTCACGCTGTCGGTCACGGCGACCGCGCTCGGCCTCCTCGTGCTCTTCCTCATTCTGTGGACGCTGACCGCCAACGGGCTTGCGGCGCTGTCGACCAGACTCTTCACCGAGATGACGCCGCCGCCGGGCGCCAGCGGCGGCCTCGCCAACGCGATCTATGGCAGCGTCGTCATGACCGCGGTCGCGACCCTGGTCGGCACGCCGATCGGCGTGCTCACCGGCACCTATCTCGCCGAGTTCGGCGCCGGCAGCCGCATCGCGCCCGTCGTGCGCTTCGTCAATGACATCTTGCTGAGCGCGCCGTCGATCATCATCGGCCTCTTCGTCTATGAGCTGCTGGTCGTGCCGATGGGCAACTTCTCCGCCTGGGCCGGCGCCGCAGCGCTCGCCATCATCGTCATCCCCGTCGTCGTACGCACCACCGAGGACATGCTCCGCCTGGTGCCCGGCAGCCTGCGCGAGGCGGCGATCGCGCTCGGCACGCCGCAATGGAAGGTCATCGTCATGGTGATCTATCGCGCGGCGGTGCAGGGCATGCTCACCGGCGTCATGCTGGCGGTGGCGCGCATCGCCGGCGAAACCGCGCCGCTGCTGTTCACCGCCCTCAACAATCAGTTCTGGTCGGTCAACATGAACGCGCCGATGGCCAATTTGCCGGTGGTCATCTTCCAGTTCGCCTTGAGCCCCTATGCCGATTGGCAGACGCTCGCCTGGGGCGGCGCGCTGCTCATCACCGTCACCATCCTGCTGCTCAACATCCTCGCCCGCTTCCTTGCCAGCTGGAGCAACCGCACGCCATGAGCGCCGATATCACCGTGACCGCCGAAACACCGCGCGCCCCCACGCTCGGCCGGCCGATCGTGCGGCCGCAGGAACCCGCCGTCGTGGCGCAAACCTCGCCCAAGGTGGTGATCAAGGATGTGCGCTTCTATTACAAGGGCTATGAGGCGCTGAAGGGCATCAACCTGGCGCTGCAGGACAAGCGCGTCACCGCCTTCATCGGTCCGTCGGGCTGCGGCAAGTCGACCCTGTTGCGCGTCCTCAACCGCATCTACGAGCTTTACCCCGGGCAGCGCGCCACCGGCGAGGTGCTGGTGGACGGCCGCAACATCCTCGATTCCGGCCAGGACTTGAACCTGCTGCGCGCCAAGATCGGCATGGTGTTCCAGAAGCCGACGCCGTTTCCGATGTCGATCTACGACAACATCGCCTTCGGCATCCGCCTCTATGAGCGGCTGTCGCCGAGCGAGCTCGACGAGCGCGTCGAACACGCGCTGCGCCGCGCCGCGCTCTGGGACGAGGTCAAGGACAAGCTGCGCCAGAGCGGGTTGTCGCTCTCGGGCGGACAGCAGCAGCGCCTCTGCATCGCCCGCGCCGTCGCGGTGAAGCCGGAAATCCTGCTGCTCGACGAACCGGCCTCGGCGCTCGACCCGATCTCGACCCAGCGCGTCGAGGAGCTGATCGCCGAGTTGAAATCGGACTACTGCATCGCCATCGTTACGCACAATATGCAGCAGGCCGCACGCAGCTCCGACTTCACCGCCTTCATGTATCTCGGCGAGCTCGTCGAGTTCGGCGACACCGAAGCGATTTTCACCCATCCCCGGGAGAAGCGGACCGAGGACTACATCACCGGCCGCTTCGGCTGACAAAGGGTACTGGCGCCATGGCCTCTGAGCACATCATCAAGAGCTACGACGAAGAGCTGCAGCGGCTCGACAACACGATCACGCAAATGGGCGGCCTTGCCGAAAGCCAGCTCGGCGCGGCGATCGAGGCGGTGGTGAAGCGCGACAGCGACGTCGCGACCCAGGTGATCGAGGGCGACGTGCAGGTCGACAATCTCGAGCGCGACATCGAGAGCCTGGTGGTCCGGCTGCTGGCGCTGCGCCAACCGATGGCGCGCGACCTGCGGCAGAGCATCGCCGCGCTCAAGATCGCCAGCGATCTCGAGCGCATCGGCGACTACGCCGCCAACGTCGCCAAGCGCTCGATCGCGCTCAACCAGACGCCGCCGGTGCGGCCGGTCTACGCCGTGCCGCGCATGGGCCGGCTCTGCCAGGCGATGATCAAGGACATCCTCGACGCCTATGTCGAGCGCGACGCCGACAAGGCGCTGGCCGTCTGGCTGCGCGACGAAGAGCTCGACGAGATGTATACCAGCCTCTTCCGCGAGCTCTTGACCTATATGATCGAGGACCCGCGCAACATCACCGCCTGCACCCATCTGCTGTTCATCGCCAAGAATCTCGAGCGCATCGGCGACCACACCACCAACGTCGCCGAAACGCTCTATTTCCTCGTGCATGGCACGCCGCTCGCCCAGGCGCGGCCCAAAGGCGACCGCTCGAGCCTCGCCATCGTCCGCGGCGGACCGCCGCGCGGCGAGGTCGAGGACGATGAGGAGACGGTCTGATGCGGCCGCTGGTCCTGGTCGTCGAGGACGAGCCGGCGCTGGTCACGCTGCTGCGCTACAACCTCGAGCGCGAGGGCTTCGCCGTCAACGAGGCGCATGACGGCGAGGAAGCGCTGCTGCAGCTGCGCGAGAGCAAGCCCGATGCGGTGCTGCTCGATTGGATGCTGCCGCGCATCTCCGGCCTCGAGATCTGCCGCCAGATCCGGCGCGCGCCGGCTTGGCGCGACTTGCCCGTGATCATGCTCACCGCCCGCGGCGAAGAGGGCGACCGGGTGCGCGGCCTCGACAGCGGCGCCGATGATTACGTGGTAAAGCCGTTCTCGCCGGGCGAGCTGATCGCGCGGCTGCGCGCCGTCATCCGCCGCGTGCGGCCGGTGACGACGGCGGAGACGCTGCGCTTCGGCGACATCGTCATGGACCTTTCCGCCCATCGCGTCTCGCGCGCCAATACGCCCGTCCATCTCGGGCCGACCGAATTCCGCCTGCTGCGCTTCTTCCTGGAGCGGCCGGGCCGCGTCTTCTCGCGCGAGCAGCTGCTCGACGGCGTCTGGGGACGCGAGGCCGAGGTGGAGCTGCGCACCGTCGACGTTCATATCCGCCGCCTGCGCAAGGCGCTCAACGGCACCGCCAACACCGACGTCATCCGCACGGTGCGCGCCGCCGGCTACGCGCTCGACGCCGGCGAAGGTTGATCCGCTGCGCGGCGAGGGCTAGCCTCGCCCTGTCATGGAGCCTGGCGCGACCCACATAAAAGTGCCCGTGGCAGCGGTGGTTGTCGCCGCCTGGCGCGCGGTGTTCGGCCGGCTTGGAATGGTGCTGGAGCTCGGCTGGCTGGCGCTGCTGGTCATGCTGGCGGCGCTGTTGCTGCCGGTTCTCGCTTTGCGTTATGCGGTGCCGGCAGATTTCGTGGCGGCCAACGGGCCCGCCCTCGCGGCGGGCGAAGCGATCCTCGATGCCGGGGTGGCGCTCGTCGCGCTCAATGCCTTTGCCGTGCGCTGGCATCGGCTGATGCTGACCGGCAGCGGCCGCACCATGCCGCCGCGACTGTTCGCCGGAGCCTGGCTGCGCTTCATCCTCTATTCGCTTGCCTTCTACGCCGCCGGCATCGCCTTCGCGGCGGCCGTCTGGTATTCCGGCATCGCCGCTCCGGACGCGACCGGCACCATTGCCGCGAGCGCCAGTGCTGCGGCGGCGGCCGCGGCGGCGGCACTGCTTCTCGCCATGGCGCGAGCCTCGCTGCTCTTCCCGGCCGCGGCGTTGGGCATGCCGCTCGCCCTCGGCGCAGCGTGGCGAGCGATGCGCGGCAACATCTGGCGGCTGCTCCTCGCCAGCGTCGCGGCGGCGCTGCCGATCGTGCTCGCGACCGGGGTCCTCTTGGGACAGTTGCTCACCGCGGTGCATCTCGACGCGGCCGATGCGCTGGGCGGCGATCCGCCGCTCGGCTTCGTGCTGCTCAGCGGGGTCATGGAGGTGGTGCTGCGCCTCGTTCTGATGGCGCTGGGCGCTTCGATCCTGTCGGATTTCTATCGCCGTATCGTTTGGCAGCGAAAGGAGAGCGCATGACCCTGACCGTCGCCATCATCGCACCCGGCGAGATGGGCAGCGCCGTCGGCCGGCGGCTCAAGGAGCGCGGCGCCCGCATCGTCACGACGCTCGCCGGACGCAGCGCCGCCAGCATCGCGCGCGCCGAGCGGGCCGGCTTCAGCAGCATCGACGACCGCGCGCGGCTGGTCGCGGAAGCGCAGCTCATCCTGTCGATCGTGCCGCCGGGCGAGGCGGTCGCGCTTGCCGAAAGCTTCGTTCCGGCGCTGGCCGCGGCGCGCGAGAAACCGGTCTATGTCGATTGCAACGCGGTCTCGCCCGAAACCGCCCGGCGTATCGGCGCGATCCTGGCGCCCACCGACGGCCCCTATGTCGATGCCGGCATCATCGGCCCGCCGCCGTCGCCGTCCGGGCGCACCGTCTTTTATGCGTCGGGCGATGCGGCGGCCGAGTTCGCCCGCCTCACGCCGCTCGGCATCGAAGTGCGCGTGCTCAAGGCACCGATCGGCGCCGCCTCGGCGCTGAAAATGTCCTATGCCGGCCTCACCAAGGGGATCACCGCGCTGGGATCGGCGATGGCGCTGGGCGCGGCGCGCGGCGGCACAACCGAGGCGCTGATCCAGGAGCTGCGCGAAAGCCAGCCCGCGCTATTGACCTATCTGGCGCGCCTGCCGACGATGTTTCCCAAGGCCTATCGCTGGGTCGCGGAGATGGAAGAGATCGCCCATTTCCTCACCGGCGATCCGGCCGGACAGCAGATCTATCACGGCGCGGCGCAGCTCTATGCCCGCCTCGCCGAAGGCGCGGCAGAACCGGACAAGGGCGACCTCGCCGCCATCGCCGCGTTCGCGCGCCTGGCGAAGCGGGAGAACTGACGACTCCCTTTACGCCAGCGGCTTCACCACCCGCACCAGCTCCGGATCGTCGGGGTGGCTGGTGAGATGGAAGCCGAGGCTCTTCGCCAGCCGCAGCATCGGCTCGTTTTCATGCAGCACGTCGCCGATCATCTCGGCGATGCCGCGGCGGCGTGCGATGTCGATGATGCGCGTCATCAAGAGAGAGCCGAGGCCCTTCCCTTTCCAGTCGCTGCGCAGCGCCACCGCGAACTCGGCGCGGCGATTGTCGGGATCGGCGGAGAAACGTGCGACGCCGAGCACCGCGCCGCCATCGGCGCGCCGGGCCATCACCGCCATCTCGCGGTCGTAATCGATCTGTGACAGCCGCGCCGCGAGCGCGTGCGAGAGCCCCTTCATCGGCGTGAAGAAGCGCAGCCGCAAATCCTCCGGGTTCATGTGCTGCGCGAGATCTTGCAGCGCCGGCTCGTCCTCCGGCCGCAGCGGCCGCAGCAGCAGCGCCGTGCCGTCGAGCGCCGCCCTCATTTCGAGCTCGCGCGGATAGGGCGAGATGGCGAGCCGCGCGGCGCCGGGTTTCGCCGCCGGCGCCACGTGGATGCGCGCATCGACGGCGACGACGCCGTGCGCATCCGCCAGCAGCGGGTTGATGTCGAGCTCGCGGATTTCCGGGCAATCGGCGGCGAGCTGCGCCACGCGGATGAGCACGCTCTGGATCGCGGCCAGATTGGCGGCGGGCTGGCCGCGATAACCTTGCAGCAGCCGGAAGACGCGGGTGCGCGCCATCTGCGCGCGGGCGAGAGCGTCGTTGAGCGGCGGCAACTCGAGCGTCGTGTCGCGCAGCAGCTCGACGGCGATGCCGCCTTCGCCGAACATCACCACCGGCCCGAAAACGTCGTCATCGAGCAAGCCGACGATCAGCTCGCGCGCGCCGGGGCGCCGCACCATCTCTTGGACGAGAAAGCCTTCGAGCCGCGCTGCCGGCGCGGCCGCCTTGACCCGCGCCAGCATCGCCGCCGCCTCGGCGCGGACGCGATCCGCCGTGCCGAGATTGAGCGCGACGCCGCCGACATCGCTTTTATGCGTAATGTCGGGCGAGCGGATCTTGAGCGCGACCGGGAAGCCGATCGTCCGCGCCGCCGCCGCCGCGCTCTCGGCATCGGCGGCGATGCGGCTTTGCGGCAGCGGGATGCCGTAAGCGCCGAGCACGGCGGCGACCTGCTCGGCGGCGAGCCAGGCGGGGGAAGCGGCGAGCGCCGGCGCGATCGCAGCCCGCACCGCCGCGGCGTCGGGCTCGAAAGTGTCGGGCCGCGCTGCCGGCGTTTCCATCAGCAGCTCCTGGTTGCGGCGATACTGCACGCGATGCATGAAGCCGCGCACCGCGCCGTCGGGCGTCTCGTAGGTCGCGATGCGCGCTTCCGAGAGGCGTCGCCGCGCCGGTGCCGCGGCGCGCCCGCCGAGCCATGCCGTGAGGAGGTTGCGGCCGATGAGGCTCGAAGGCGGCTGCGCCGCCCAGGCCGCGATGACGGCGCGCGCCGCCTCGCTCGGCCGCGCCAGCGCCGTCGGCGCGTTCAGCACCAGAACGGCGTCGAGTTCCGGCTCCTCGAGCAGAATCGCGAGCGCCTTGGCATAGCGCTCGCCCGGCGCGTCGCCGATGATGTCGACGGGATTGCCGCGGCTCCAGGTCCGCGGCAGCACCGCGTCCAGCTTCTCGATCGTTGCCGGCGAGAGCGTCGCGAGCCTGCCGCCCTGCGCGATGAGCGCATCGGTCGCGAGCACGCCGGGGCCGCCGCCATTGGTGAGGATGGCAAGGCGATCGCCGTGCTGCGGCCGGGTCAGCGCCAAGGTCTCCACCGCCTCGAACAGCTCGGTCATGGTGTCGACGCGCAGCATGCCGGCGCGGCGGAAAGCGGCGTCGTAGACCTCGAAGGAGCCGGTGAGCGCACCGGTATGCGAGCGCGCGGCGCGCGCGCCTTCGGCGAAGCGCCCGACCTTCACCGCCAGAACCGGCTTGCCGCGCGAGGCGGCGCGCGCGGCCGACATGAATTTCCGCGCCGCCGTCACCGCTTCGACGTAAAGCAGGATGGCGCGGGTGCCGGAATCGGCGGCGAGGTAATCGATGGTATCGCCGAAATCGACATCGGCCATGTCGCCGAGCGAGACGACATGCGAAAAGCCGATGCGCCGCGGCGCCGCCCAGTCGAGCACAGCGGTGATCATCGCGCCGGACTGGCTGACGAAGGCGAGATCGCCGGGAAGCGGCGCGATATGCGAGAAGCTGGCATCGAGGCCGATGCCGGGCACCGCCAGCCCGACACAGTTGGGACCGAGGACGCGCAGCAGATGGGGCGCGGCCGCCTCGAGCGCCTGTTGCTGCAGCGCCCGGCCGCGCTCGCCCAGCTCGGCGAAGCCGGCGCTGATCACCACCGCCGCTTTGGTGCCGCGCGCGCCGAGCGCGGTGACAAGCCCCGGCACGGTCTCAGGCGGTGTCACGATGACGGCGAGATCGGGCGCCTCGGGCAGCTGCGCGATATCGGCAAAACAGGACATGCCGTCGAGCTCGCGATGCTGCGGATTGACCAGCGACAGCGACGCCTTCAGCCCAGCGCGGCGCAGATTGCGCAGCACCACCGCCCCCACCGCCCCTTCCCGCGTCGTCGCGCCGATGAGCGCGACCGAGCGCGGTTTGAACAGCTTGTCGAGATTGCGAACCGACATGCGGCATCCCTGCGGCGCGGGGCGAGCGGGCTTAGCGCTGATCCCAATAAGCGGAATCTCCTATTTCTTCGTCGTCCACGCGAAAGCGGGGACCGCTTTCGCAGGAATGACGGAATAGGGCTCATTCCACATGATCGGGACGCGCACTACCGCGTCATTGTGACGGGGCGTTGCTCGAGCGCAAGAGCAGAGGGTTTACGACCTCGGCAGCCTTGAGAGCGTGGCCAAGGCCAGCACGGCGAAACCCGCCGAGGTCGCGAAGGCAGCTTCGTACCCGAAGTGATCAACGATGAGCCCCGCCGCCAGACAGCGCAGGGCGTGGGGGTGGCACCCCCCTCCCTTCCCTCCCCCTCAAGGGGGGAGGGGCTTATGCTGAGACGGTTGCTACCACCCGTTCGGGGGTCGATAGATCGGGCGTTGCTCGACCGGGGCCGGGTGCGGGGTGCTGCCGCCGCTGCCGCCGCCGAAGATGTTGTGAATGAGATGGCTGAGCCAGCCTTCGCCGCTGCTCTTGGCCGACGCCACCTGCGTGCCGAGCGTCTCGGGCGCCGTCGGCAGCGGCCGGACCGGCATGCCCGCCGTCGCCGCGACCATGAAAGTGTGCCAGGTCTTTGCCGGCAGGCTGCCGCCGCTGACATGGTTCATGGCGGCGTTGTCGTCGTTGCCGAGCCAGACGCCGGCGACGAGATCGGCGGTGAAGCCGACGAACCAGGCGTCGTGGAAATCCTGCGTCGTGCCCGTCTTGCCCGCCACGGGCCGGTCGAGCTTGGCGGCGCGGCCGGTACCGTGGGCGATGACGCCCTCCAGCATCTGATCGAGCTCGCCGACGATCGCCGGCGCGATCACCTGCGCGCCGCCATCGCCGCGGCGCCGGTAGAGCACATGGCCGGCGCTGTCGCGGATATCGAGGATGGCGTAGGGCAGCGCGGCGCGGCCGCCGCTGGCAAAGGCGCAATAGGCGCTGGTGAGGTCGAGCAGCGTCACCTCGGAGGTGCCGAGCGCGAGGCTCGCATCATGCGACAGCTCGCTGGTGATGCCGAGGCGGTGCGCGGCGGCGATGACATTGTCGATGCCGGCGCGCTCCAGCACCTGCGCCGCCACGGTGTTGATGCTGTCGGCGAGCGCCTCCGATGCCGTCACCGTGCCGCGATATTTGTTCTCATAATCGCGCGGCTCCCAATTGCCGATGCGGATCGGCTTGTCGACGAAGGTGTCGTTGGGCGACATGCCATGTTCGAGCGCAGCGAGATAGACGAAGGGCTTGAAGGCCGAGCCGGGCTGACGCAGCGCCTGGGTCGCGCGATTGAACTGGCTCTCGGCATAGTCGCGGCCGCCGACCATGGCGTGGACCGCGCCGTCGGGCGACATAGCGACGAGCGCGCCTTGCGACACGCGCTGCTTGGTGCCGTCCTTGTCGAGCGTACCCTCGATCGCCGCTTCGGCCGCCGCCTGCATGCGGGGGTCGAGCGTCGTGCGCACGACCAAGTCGCGCCCATCGGCCTGGACATAGCCGCTGGTGAGCTCGTAGACCCAATCGGCGAAATAGTGATTTCCCGGGCGCACGCGGCCGGCGAGGGCAAGCTGTGCGCGCTGTTGCTCGGCGGCGGCGGCCTGCGCCTCAGTGATGTAGCCGGCATCGACCATGTTGGCGAGCACCTGGGCGGTGCGCTTGGCCGTTTCGTCGGGGTCGTGCACCGGGCTGAAGCGCGTCGGCGCCTTCAACAGACCGGCGATCGCCGCCGCTTCGTAGAGGCTGACCTGGCGGGCCGATTTGTCGAAATAGCGATGCGCCGCGGCATCGACGCCATAGGTTCCGGCGCCGAGATAGATGCGGTTGAGATAGATCTCGAGCAGCTGGTCCTTGGTGAATTTGTGCTCGAGCCAGATCGCCAGCAGCGCCTCCTGGATCTTGCGCTTCACCGTGCGGTCGGGCGTGAGGAAGAGATTCTTGGCAAGCTGCTGCGTGATGGTGCTGCCGCCCTGGACGACATGGCCGGCGCGGAGATCGGCATAGAGCGCGCGCGCCATGCCGATGGGGTCGACGCCCCAGTGATGGTAGAAGCGGCGATCCTCGGTCGCGATCACCGCCTCGGGCAGGTAAGGCGGCATGTCCTTGAGCTTCAGCGGCTCGCCGAAGAGATCGCCATAGGTCGCGATCAGCGAGCCATCGGCGCCGAGAACGGTGACGCTGGGCCGGCGCTGAGCCGCGCTGAGATCATTGGTCGGCGGCAGGGTGAGCCAGAACCAGCCGACGGCGCCGGCGCCGAGGATCACTCCCCACAACGCCAGCAGCACGCCCCAGCGCGACAGGCGCAAGCCCCAGCCGCTGTGCCGCCGGCGCCCGGACGACGGGCCGCGCTCGCGCGGCTCGCTGCCGCGCGGCCGGTCGTCGGGATCGACACGCAACTCGCCACGTCTTTTCGACGCCATGACCCCTGAAGGTTCCGTCCGTTCCGCGCTGCCCGCCGCCGCGGCTTCTAGCACAAAAGCAGGGCGCCGCGGGACGGAAGCCACGCGCGCCCTAAAAAGGATGCGACTATGGCTTTTTTCCGGATGTTGAAGGGGTTAGGAAGGGGCCGCCGTCGTCGCGAATGGGGTTTTCGTGCTCGCTGCGCTGATCTTCGCCGCCACCTATGCCGTCATCGCGCTTGGCCGGCTGCCGGGGCTCCGGCTCGACCGCAGCGGCGCCGCGCTGGTCGGCGCGAGTCTGATGGTGGGGACCGGCGTCTTGTCGCCGGACGAGGCCTATCGCGCCATCGATCTCGACACCATCGCGCTGCTGCTCGGCATGATGATCGTCGTCGCCAATCTGCGCTTTGCCGGCTTCTTCCATCTCGCCGCGGCCTGGATCGCGCGCCATGCCCGCCATCCGCTGGGGCTGCTGCTCGGCGTCGCCTTCGTCTCCGGCGGGCTGTCCGCGTTTCTCGTCAACGACACCGTCTGCCTGATGCTGACGCCGCTGGTCGCCGAGCTGACGCTCCAGCTGCGCCGCAACCCCGTCCCCTATCTGCTGACGCTCGCCATGGCGTCCAATATCGGCAGCACCGCCACCATCACCGGCAATCCGCAGAACATCATGATCGGCAGCTTCTCGCACATCGCCTATGGCGATTTCGCGCGGGCGCTGGCGCCGGTGGCGGCGGCGGGGCTCGCCGTCATGGTGGCGCTGGTGGCGCTGGCCTGGCGGCGGGAGTTTTTTACCCGGGCGCGGCTCGAAGCGCCGGTGCCGCGCCTGCGCTGGAATCGCGTCTTGCTGGCCAAGGCGCTCCTCGCCACGCTCGGCATGGTGCTGTTCTTCTTCCTCGGCCAGCCGCCCGCGAAGGTCGCGATCGTCGCCGGCTCGCTGCTGCTGCTGACGCGGCGCATCAAGCCCGAGCGCGTCTATCGCGAGATCGACTGGTCGCTGCTGCTGCTCTTCGCCGGCCTTTTCATCGTCGTCGCCGGGATGGAAAAGGCGCTGCTCGGGCCCGAGGTGCTGGCCTATGCCGAGCGATTGGATCTCGGCTCGCCGGCGGTGATGGCGCTGGTGGCGGCGCCGCTCTCCAACCTGGTCAGCAATGTGCCGGCGGTGCTGGTACTGAAGCCCTTTGTCGAAAGCCTGTCGGCGCCGCGGCTCGCCTGGCTCAGCCTCGCCATGGCAGCGACGCTGGCCGGCAATTTCACCATCCTTGGCTCGGTCGCCAACCTCATCGTCGTGCAGCGCGCCCAGCGCCACGGCATCACCATCCCCTTCTGGACCTATTTCAAGCTCGGCGCGCCGGTGACGGTGGTGACGATCGCGATCGGGGTGTGGATGTTGGGGAGGTGAGTCCTCAGTTGTCAGTTCTCAGTCGTCAGTTATCGAACCGACAGAGCGCTTACTGAAAACTGACCACTGACAACTGACAACTCATACCTTCCGCGCCGCCTTGAGCGCTGTCTCCACCGCGTACAGGAGGTCGCTGACGCGGTAGGGCTTGGGCAGAAAGGTCATGCGCTCGCCCGTCCAATCGATCGTCTTCATGTCGGCATGGCCGGTGGTGACGATGACGGCGAGCTCGTTCTTCTCGGCGAGCGCGGCGCGCGCCAGATCGGCGCCGGTCAAAGCGCCCGGCATGACGATGTCGGTCAACACGACATCGACCCGTTGGCCCTGTCGCAGCAGGTCCAATCCGGATTTGGCATGCGGCGCCTCGAGCACGGTATAGCCGGCGTCGCTGAGCACCGACGAGGCGAACTCGCGGACATTCACATCGTCCTCGACGATGAGCACCATGGTGTCGCTTTGCCGCGCGCGAGCCGCCGGCACCGCGTTCGCGGCCTCGTCGGCAGCCGCAAGCTCGGGCTCGTCGGTCTTCTCGGCCGTGCGGAAATAAAGGCGGATGCGGGTGCCCGCGCCCTCTTCGCTGTCGATGACGAGATAGCCGCCCGATTGCCGCATGAAGCCGTAAACCATGCTGAGGCCGAGGCCGGTGCCTTTGCCGACGCCCTTCGTCGTGAAGAACGGCTCGATCGCCTTCTCGCGCACTTCCGCCGACATGCCGGCGCCGGTGTCGGCGACCGTTACCGTCACATAGTCGCCGGGCGCGATCTCGCGGCCCAAGGCGCCGGCGGCCTCGGCATCGAGATTGGCGGTGGTGATGGTGATCGTGCCGGATCCCGTGATCGCATCGCGGGCGTTCACCACGAGATTGAGCAGCGCGGTCTCGAGCTGGTTCTTGTCGGAGACGGCGAGGTGCAGCTCGGGATCGGTGACGATCCGGACCTCGATGCGCTCGCCGACGATGACCTTGGCGAGATCGGCCAGCTCGGCGACGATCTGGTTGATGTCCAGGGGAGTGAGTTCCAGCGCCTGCTTGCGCGCATAGGCCAGCAGCTGCTGCGTCAGCTTTTGCGCCCGCGTCACACCGACCGAAGCGGCCTTCACCAGACGCATCGCGACGGGGGTGTCGGCGCAGGGGCTCTCCAGCCGCTCGAGATTGCCGCCGATGACCGTCAGCATGTTGTTGAAGTCGTGAGCGATGCCGCCGGTAAGACGGCCGAGCGCTTCGAGCTTCTGCGACTGACGCAACTCCGCTTCGGCAGAGGCCAATTGCTGCGCGGCGCCTTCGAGATCGTCGACCATGCGGTTGAACGAGGCGGCGAGGTCGCGCAGCTCGCGCGGCGTCCGGGCGGGCAAGGGCGGCACGCGCTCGTCGCGGGCGCCGGCGGCGATCTTGCCGGCGGTGCTCACCACGGCGCTGATCGGCGCGGTCAGCCGCCGCGCCAGCAGCCAGCTGATCAGCGCCGCGAGAACGAGCCCGGCTGTCGCAACGCCGAAAGCGACGTGACGCGCCGCGGCCGCGCGCGCGCGTATTTCGCCGATCGGCTGCGGCACCATGACGCCCCAGCCGACTCCCGGCACCGCGGCAAAGCCGGTGATCATGTCGGCTTTCACGGCCGGCGAAAAGAAAGTCGTCACGCCCGTCTCGCCGCGCATCATCGCCGCCACGGGCGGGATCGCGGAGAGATCCTTCAGTAGCCATTTAGGATCAGGATGCGCGACGACATGGCCGGAATGATCGACGATGGCGGCATGGCCGTGAGCGCCGAAGGTCACGGCCTGACGCAGCTCGGAGAAATATTTCGTGCCGATGCCGGCCGCGGCGAAACTGTGATCGTCGAGGGACAGCGCGAGGAACATCAGCGGCGTACCGCCGTAGAGGCTGAAGTCGGTCATGACCAGCTTGCCCGGGGCGGCGAAGGCACGCACGCGCAATGTCTCCTGCAGCGCGGGAGACGGCAGCAGCGCTTTGGAGACGCCGGGAGCCAGCCAGAGATGCACGGTCTGGGCGCGCTCGTCGAAGATGCAGATGTAGCGGAAATCGAGCGATGCCAGCAGCTCGGGCATGCCGTCCGTGGCAGTGGGACGCTGCTTGGCGATGAAGGTGAAGACGGCCGAGACGTCGCGCGCGTAACGCGTCAGCGCATGGGCGAGGTTGCGGGCGAGCACGAGGTGCTTGTCGCGCGCCTCGGACATTTCGCTGTCGAGCAGCGATTGCTCGACCCAGGCGGCGAAGATCAGCGTCGGCAGCGCCGACACCGAAACGAGAGCGATGAACAGCAGATGCTGAAGGCGCAAGCCGCGTCCGACCGGCATTCGAAGCCGCGCGGCGAGGCGCGCACCGGCGCGCCATGCCCGGGCCGGGGCGCCGCTTGTCCTGGTCCCCGCCGCTCCGGCACGTGTCGCCGCATGCATGCTCACGGGCCCTCTCCTCGAGCGCTGACGCCTGCCAGACGCCCCACCTCACCCTCCCGCTTCGCGGGTCCCTCCCTCTCCGCCCCTATGGGGCGGAGAGGGTTGGGGTGAGGTGGGGTGTCGACCAGATCGCACGATCTCGCGCATTCGACGCCCTACCGGTCGCGCAGCGCGTGGCGGAAGACGTCGATGAAGGGTGACAGCGCATAAAGCGCCACCGTCGAATGGCCGGTGAGGATCATCGCTTCCGCCTGCATCCCGGGCACCAACCTGATCTCGGGGTGAGCCTTGAGATCGGCCTCGTCGATGACGACGCGGCCCTCATAGTGGGGCGCTTCGGAAGGCTTGTCGCTCAGCCGGTCGGGCGCGACGTAGTCGAGCGTGCCCGAAAGGCTCGGCGCGATCCGCTGGCGATACGCGGGCAAGCGGATTTGCGCAGGCTGGCCGCGATGGACGAGGTGGATGTCCTCGGGGCGGATCGCGACGTCGATGACGAGCCGGTCGCGCATCGGGACGATGTCGAGGATCGTGTCGCCGGGAGCGATCACGCCGCCAACCGTGTGCACCTTCAATCCCGTGACCATGCCGTCGACCGGCGCGCGTATCTCGGTTCGAGCGAGCACATCGGCGGCCACTTGCAGCTGATCGCGCAGCTCCTTCGTCTTCGCGCGGGCATCGCGCAGCTGCTCGGCCACCTCCTTCGTCGCGTCATATTGCAGGCTCGCCATTTCCGCTGCGCCCTCGGCGATCGCCTGCCGGCTGCGCGCGCCCTGTGCCAGCGCATCGGCGCGTCGGCCTTCGAGGTCGGCGCGGCTGCGCTCGAGCGCGAGGAGATGCGGACGGCGATCGAGGCCCTTGGCCATCAGCACGCGCGCATCCGCCGTCTCTTCGTCGATGAGCTGGATCTGCCGCGCCAGCGCCGCGTCCTGCGCCCTGAAACCTTCGATCTCGGCGCGGCTCTGGGCGACGCGCTCCGCCCATACGGCGATCCGCGCCTGCAGCACCTCGCGGTGCAGATGGAGGATGCGCTCTTGCCCGGCAAGAAGATTGGCGATGCCCGGCTCGTCCCGCCGCGCCGCGAGTTCCGGCGGAACCGCGAACGTGTCGCGGCCGGCGAGCTCGGCGGAGAGCCGCGCCTCCTCCGCCAAAGCGGCGGCGAGCTGATCGGCGAGAGTATGATTATTGGCGCGCGCCCGCGTCGCGTCGAGCCGAATGAGCACGTCTCCGGCCTTCACCTTTGTGCCGTCGCTCACGAGGATGTCGCGCACGACACCACCTTCGAGATGCTGCAGCGTCTTGCGGGTCGATTCGACCACGACGGTGCCGGGCGCGATGGCCGCACTCTCGATCGGCGCCGCCGCGGACCACACGCCGCAGGCGCCGAAGAGCACAGCGCCAGCGGCGATACCGGCGCGGATGCGCACGGCGACGCCGAAATCCGGCGACGTCGCCAAACGCGGGACTTCGGCCGTCGCGGTCATGCGAGGCGCCGATGGCCGATCGCGGGATGCGCCGGCAGCGTCTGGCGCTCGGGTGACAGCCCGCCGAGCCGGCTCAGCACCTCGGCGCGCCGGCCGAAGCTGGCGAGCGCGCCGCGCTCCAGGATCGCGAGCTTGTCCATGCGCTCGAGAACCAGCGGCTCGCGGCTGATAACGACAACGATGGCGCCGGCTTCGCGCAAGCCGGCGAGGGCGCGGATGAGCGCCTCGCGGCCCCTGCCGTCGAGATGGGCCGTCGGCTCGTCGAGCACGACCAGGGGCGGCGCGCCGAGGAACGCGGCGGCCAGGGCCACGCCCCGGCGCAGCCCGCCGGAAAGAGAAGCGCCGCCGGGCGCGACCGGCGTATCATAGGCTTGCGGCAGCTGCAGGATGATCTCGTGCATGCCGGCAAGGATCGCGGCTTGCATCACCGCATCGGGTGCCGCATCCGCGAAACCGGCAATATTCTGCGCGACGCTGCCGGGGAGCAGCAGGCTCTCCTGCGGCAGATAACCGAGGCGGCGGTCTTCGCCTCGTCGGAGGAGCTCGAGATCGACGGCGCCGAGGCGCACGCGGCCGGCGCTGGGCGGGACGGCGCCGACCAGGAGCCTCGCCAAGCTCGATTTTCCCGCCGCGGCGGGCCCGAGAATGCCGAGCGCCTCGCCGGGCTCGAGCCGGAACGAGATCTGACGCAGCAGCGCTTCGCGTGCGCCGGAGGGGACGTAAGACACGCCCTCGACCGACAATCCGCCGGCGGCGGCGACGCACGCGGCGGCGGGGCGCGGCTCGACCTCCAGCGCGAGCAGCTGCCGCAGGCGGCGACAGGCGAAGCGGGTTTGCACGACGAGCCGCCACGCCGCGATCGAGCTTTCGATCGGGGCGAGCATGCGCGCGAGCAGCAGCGAGGCGGCGACCATGCTTCCGGCGCCAAGCTCGCGCTGCAGCACCAGGTAAGCGCCGAGAGCGAGAATCGCGATCTGGATCAGCATGCGCGCGCCGCGGGCAAGGCCAACCGCCACCGCGCTGCGGTCGGCAAAATCGAGCTGTGCCGCGCAGAGAGCGGTACTCCGCGCGCGCCATTCGCGCTGCGCGCCGGAGATGATGCCGATCCCCGACATCATCGCAGGATTTGACGCGACGAGATCGGTCCATTCAACCAGCCGCGCCGCCAGGCTTTGCACGGCGTGCGCCGGGCGGCGCGCCGCGCCTTCATGGGCAAGGCCGATCGCGACCAGCACCAAGGCGCCGATGATGCCGGTAAGGCCGAGCAGCGGATGAAGGATGAAGAGAGCGACGGCGAACAGCACGGCCCAGGGCGCATCCAACAGCGCCAGCGCCGCCCCGCCGGTGAAGAAGCCGCGCAAGGCAGCGAGATCGCGCATGGCGTGAGCCGTGGTCCCCGACGGCGTCAAGCGCCCGAGAGCGATGCTGCGCGCGATCAGCGTCGGGCCCAACCCCGCTTCGAGGGCAGCGGCGATGCGCGCCAGGATCTGCGCGCGCAACACGTCGAAGACACCGTAGAAGACGAGAGCAAGCGCCGCCATCAGCGTCAAAACGAGAAGCGTCGCGCCGCTCCGGCTCGTCAGCACATGATCGAAGACGAGCATCATGTAAAGCGGCAGGACCAGCAGCAACAGGTTGAGCACGAGGCTGAAGCCGAGCAGCGCCGCGAGCGCGCCGCGTTGCGCTCTGAGGGCATCCTGCAGCGACACAAAGTTCATGCTGCCCCGGCCTCCGGGCGCGAGCGCCCGCCCCAGATGCTAAATCGCGATGTTGTGGTTGGCGTAGAGCTGTTGGACGTTGAGCCCGTGATCGAGCGCGAGATCGATCACCTCGGTGCCGCCGGTGCTCGCGATATGGCCGGTGGGATCGAACATCACATGCGTGCCGTCGCTGGCATCGACCAGCTTGACGTAATCGGCGACGTTGCTCTGACCCTGGACCCAGTTCTGCACGGCGGCGGTCAGGTTGAGGCTATCGCCGGCGGCGGGGTTGAAGCCGACCATGGTCTCGGCGTCGCCGAGCTGCCAGCCATGGGTCGGGTCGAACACGACATTGTTGGTGCCCACCGTCGCCACCAGCAGGCAATTGGAGCCGTCGGGCCTCAGCTCGTCGGTGACGCCGATCGCATTGGGGCCGGTGCCGCCGGTCGAGATCAGCACGCTGTCGGCGCCGCCGCTCTTGAGATCGCTGCCATCGCTGTTGCCGATGAGAACGCTACCCGCTTCCGAGCCGCGCCCCTGCTCCATATTGACGTAGGAATCCCCCGCGGCATTGCCGCCATAGCCATGGCCGTGCTGCAGATCGATCAACACGGCGTCGGGGCCGGTATAGGCGGCGCAGTTGAGCCCGCCTTCGCCGTTCATGTAATCGTTCGGACCGCCGACGAAGATGTCCCGCCCGGAAGAGCCGAAGATGTTCTCGTTGCCGGCGCTGCCGTCATAGGTCTGCGGCGTATCGAGCGTCACATCGACATTGCCGGCCGGGGGCGCGCCGGGTGCCTGGTTCAGCGCCGCCGAAGGCCCGTGCTCCATCCAGGCCGCGTGGAAGCCGGAGCCGATCTTGAGATCGGTGCCGCCGAATTGCAGCTCCCAGGCGCCGCTGGGCAGGACGTCGAGCGCGAAGCCGCCATTGCCCGGCCCGTTGACGAGATGGCCCGCCGCGGCGAAGAGCTGCAAGCCGGAAACCGCATTGTAGGACCAGGACAAGCCGTCGCCGCCGCCGGTCACCACGCTGGCGTCGCAAGCCGGCCCCGGGCCGTGGTGGTCGGATGGTCCGGGGCCAGGTGCTTGGGGGTGAGTTGGTCCCGAGCCGAGATCGGCGAAAGAGGGCGCGAAGCCGAAAGCGTTCAGGGGATGGCTGTTCGCCGCGTGTCCATCGGCATGCGCCGCGAACGGCGCGCTGGTGATCGCGGGCCCGCTGCCGAGCTCAAGGCTGTGATGGGGCAGCGCGAAGCCCGCGGCTTCGTGATGCGACGTGCGGGAGGCGCTGCTCTGCGCCTCGTCATCCGGGGCCGCCGGGTCGACGGCGCCGCTTGCCTGCAAAGTCCGGGAGACACCGCCATCAGCCAGGTGCTTGTCGTCCAACATGCTCTGCCCCTGCTCATCATGGTTGGTTTATTAAATTTCCTTCACCATAACCTCAGGTAGAAAGCACGGGCAAGTATCCGAAGCAACCGCCGCGCACTATTTCGCTCAGGTTTATTCGGGAGAGCTAGCCCTATCGTCTATTGGGCTAGCCATTTAGAGTGAATCGACGTGTTGTCGGCGATGATACAGAAAGAAAAGAGTCACTGGCCATTAACAATTATTGCCATGACAGCGGGAATAGCGCGGCCGAAGCGGATTATTAGTGGGCGACCGGACGGAGACTTTGCGGTGAGCGGCTCAGTCCTTTGGCGGCACCGCACCCGGCGGAGCGCGTGCGGTTCACGGCCGGCCAGCGTTCCACCAGCGCCGGCAGAGGCGTGCGCTTGCCGGTGAGCCGCATCGGGCTCGATGCAGAAGACGGTCACCTGGTCGAGCCGCGGATAGAAGCGCGCCGCGTGGCCCCAAGCGGGATCGGCGTATTTCAAGCTG
>Ga0335079_10002907_pt1 | contig 19737 bp, 19 predicted proteins | sample Lox_Sample_33_FD_206719 | JGI IMG/M metagenome (GOLD analysis project Ga0335079, IMG submission 206719) | Soil microbial communities from Loxahatchee National Wildlife Refuge, Florida, United States - Lox_Sample_3.3 | ecosystem: Environmental > Terrestrial > Soil > Wetlands | place: USA... | reverse complement strand
AGGTCGAAGGCGACAGAGAGGCCGGTGGCTCCCTGGGAGATCAGGTAGCGGTAGCGGCGGTTGCTCTCGTCGGCGTCGCCGAACCCGGCATACTGGCGCATCGTCCAGAGCCGGCTGCGGTACATGTCCGGATAAATGCCGCGAGTGTACGGGAACGTGCCAGGTTTACCCAGCCGGTCGCTCATGATCGGGAGATTTTTCGTGCCCGCAGGAAGGAGGTGACGCCGAACCACCCCATGATCAGTGTCAACGGCGCGGCCAGGAAGAACTTGGGCATCTCATTGGCCAGATACGCGCGAACGCCGTTAAAACCGAAGATGATGGCTAGACACAAGAAAAGAAAGCCTATAACTTCGTTCCACAGGGTCCTGGCCGGTTTCACGACCGCAGGCACGACATGATTCAAGAACTCCCGGCTGTGACGAAGCACCTGTCGGTTCACTAAATCCATCCTAACAAAGCGCGCCGCCAACGCTTTACAGGTTGGCTCATAAATTGCCGATAGAAAGCTTGTGAACGGGTTCTGGCTCCACTACAATCGAAGCGGGTGGGAGGTCCACCCGTGGAACGAAGTGCGTCGCCGGCACATCCACATATAAGGGGAGAACTCTGTGGACGAACCATTGAAGCACCTCATGCAGGAACTGGGGAACGCGATCAACGATTCCCTTTCCGAGTCTGACCGGATCGCGGAAGCGATCGGAGAGATCAAGCGGGCCGGCTACGATGTCTTTCTGGTTCTGGAAGCAACCATTGGGTTTAACCGGCGCGACGAGGATGAGGAAGCCGATGAGGAGGCGTCCCGCTCGGAAGTCGCGGAACCACCCAAGCGCAGTTTTGAAGCTACCGGCAAGATCAAGTTCACTTCCCAAGACCATCGGTTCCTGCGCGCCCTCAAAATTGCGGTAGACGAAGAAAACCGCTGATCAGCGGATCAAATCCTGATACGCGTCCCAGGTTTCGCGGACGGCTTTGTCCCAAGTGAATCGATCTGCGCGCTCGCGTCCGCGGCGTGCTAACTCCATCCGCAGGTCCGGATTTGCGGTCAATTCCCGCAGCGCAGTGGCAATCGCCTCCGTGTCCTCGGGATCCACGAGCTGGGCCGCATCTCCAGCGACCTCGGGAAGAGCGGATCGGTTCGACGTCAGGACGGGAACGCCTGCCGCCATGGCTTCGAGCACCGGAATGCCAAACCCCTCATCGAGCGACGGAAACGTGAAAATCGAGGCGCGGGCGTACCAGCGCGCCAAGGCCTGGTCAGTCACGTAGCCTGTCACCTGAATGCGGTCGCGCGCGCGACTCCCCTGGATCCGCGTCCTGATCTCGCCGGCTCCGAAACCGTCCGACCCGGCAATCACTAACTGCCAATCTGTCGAAAGGGCCTCGAACGCCTCGACCAGACGAATCAGATTCTTCCGTTTCTGGATCGCGCCGACGGTCAGAATGAGTTTCTCGCGCGGAAGCGATGGAAGCGCCAGCGGCCGAACCCCGTGATGGATTACGCGGATCTTCTCCGGCGCGACTCCCAAGAACCCGGTGACCTGTGTTTTCGTGAATTCTGAGACGGCGATGATGGCATCCGCCCGCTCGGCCGCATCGCGCGCCTGGGCCGCGAAGCGCGCCCGGAACTCGGCCGTCGAATACTCTCCGGAAAGAACAAACAGGTCATGAAACGTCGTCACCGCCCGCCGCAAACGGCCCGGCGGCAATCGCTGGTTTAGGCCGTGAAACAGTACGGCGGAATAGGGGCGAAACGGTCCGGCGAGAAGCCGTCGGCGGACATTGCCTGGCAGCGCCTCCGACCAGGAGCGAAGATAGCGGTGGGGGCGGTACCAAAAGCCGAAGCGCTCACTGGCATGGGCTGTCGCCAAACCGAACAATATGGATCGCGAATAGATACCCACTCCGGAAAGTTCGTCCCCAAGGCTGTAGGTCGCGTCCAGAGCGATCGTCACGCAACCCCGTATTCTTTCATCTTCCGGTAGAGCGTAGTGCGGCCAATGCCCAACTTCTTGGCAGCCTCGCCCCGCACACCGCCAGTCGCTTCCAGGGCTCGAACAATGGCCTTTCTTTCAATTTCCGGTAACGAGATCACGGGAGACTTCGGCGCGCTGGTGAACTGGGGATACGATGACTGCCCGACTGCCGCGGCAAAATGATGGGTCGCGTGTGCGGCGCGATGATTCTGCAATTGCGTTGGCAAATCCGCCATGTCGAGCACGCCCTCTGAGCTCATGACCGCCATCCGGTGAAGAATATACTTCAGTTCTCGCACGTTGCCTGGCCAGTCATACGAGAACAGGAGGTTCATGAGCTCTTCGCTGGGTTGGAACTCAGGGATCCCTTCCGCCCGGCTTTCTGCCAGGAAGCGCTCGGTCAACAAGGGGATGTCCGGCCTGTGATCGCGCAACGCCGGCAGATGGATACAGAACACATTAATCCGGTAAAAAAGGTCCTGCCGGAAGCGGCCGGCGGCGACCTCCGCCTTTAGGTCGCGGTGAGTCGCCGAAATGATGCGCATGTCTACGCTGTGCCACTTGGTCGCGCCCACGGGGCGGAACTCGCGCTCTTGAAATACCCGGAGCAGCTTTACCTGGGCTTCCAGCGGCAAGTCGCCGATCTCATCAAAAAATCCCGTTCCGCCGTCCGCCAGTTCCACTAGCCCCTTCTTGTTTTCGGCGGCCCCGCTGAAAGAGCCTTTGACGTGCCCAAACAGCTCGCTTTCGATCAGCGTCTCCACCAGCGCTCCGCAGTCGATTGGCACGAATTGCCCACGCGGGTTAGCGCCGTGGATGGCACGCGCAGCAACTTCCTTGCCCGTCCCGCTCTCGCCTAACAACAAAACAGGGAGCCGGTTGCGAGCCGCCTTCGCGATCAGATGCCGGATCGACTCGATTTGCGGAGATTCCCCCAGCAGCCCGAAATCCGGGCCGTTCGTGGACACATTTAACCTCGGTCGCTTGATGTTGTTTTATGCAGCATCAAGTCGTACCACGAAGGCCGTGATATTCTCACCCGAATCTTTGCGGATCTGTGCCGCCAGCCGGGAGGCGGCGCTTTCGGTCAGCTCCGAGCCGACCAAAACCCGCCAGAGCGGCGGCGCGCCATCCCGGCGGCAAAGTTGCGCCATTCCATACTCCGACGCCATGCGACGGCGGAGGCGCTCGGCGTTGCGGCGATCCTCGAACGCCCCAACCTGGACCGCAAACACGGCCGCTTCGGAGGCCTCGGGCAGCCGGATTACTTCAAACCGGACCCGCGCGGTCCCAGGTCCGAGAAATCCCAGGCTGCGGGCTGCGGCGTGCGAAACATCAATGATCCGGCCATCGACGAAAGGTCCCCGATCAATGATGCGAACATCGGCAGTCCGATGGTTCTCGAGGTTCTGGACTCGAACCCAGCTATTGAACGGCAGCGTCCGATGCGCGGCGGTCATGGTTTCCATGTCGTAGATTTCGCCATCAGCCGCACGCCGGCCGTGGTACGGTGCGCCGTACCAACTAGCAACCCCGGTTTCCGAATATCCCACTTGAACCGTCCCGGGTGGCGGTGGAACCCGCTGCGCGCGTTGACGATGGGCGCAGCCGGCAAGCGCCAAAGCGACCAGAACGGTTGGTAAGACCGCACGCATCTTCTTGGGCCATGCTAACCCGCAGCCGTCCGGGGCGCAATTAATACCGGCCCGGTCCTACAGGCGCCCCGCCTCGGTGCCGATAGTTTCGGTATGCGGGAACGGCGATCGGAGGTCCGCCTCTTATGTGCCGACGTCGTGCGTGTCAGTTGGAAAACGCCTGACGGCAAAGCTCATAAGACCCCGGCTCTGCTGGAGGACATTTCCGTCTCCGGAGCCTGCCTGCAGACCGAAACGCCGGTTCCCGTGGGAGTGGAAGTCCGCTGGCGTAGCCCCAAGAAGGAGTTCCGCGGAACCGTGAAATATTGCGAATACCAGGAAATCGGCTATTTCGTCGGAGTGGAGTTCGACAGGGGCTCGAAGTGGTCGCGAAGGGCCTTCAAACCGCAACACTTATTGGACCTGGAGAAACTGCTCCCCCCCGCGCAGGAATAGAACCTACTGGACCTGCCTGGGTTTCTTGAGGAGTTTGTAGAGCCCGTATCCTGCGAGAAATGCGCCGGCTCCCAAAACCGCACCGAGCCCGATTACGACTCCTGCAGTTACTGGCGTGGCACTTCCGAGAGCAGCCAACTCGAGAACACCGGCCGTACTGCCTCCGGCTGTGCCGACTCCGGCACCCACCCCCGCAACAGCTGCCGCCTTGGCTTTTTCTTTCCCTGCTTCAGTCACTGGCGAGACTCCTCCGCGCTCCTCTCAATTCAGAGCTTGTAATCCCGATTATAATCGGGAGCGGCTTCGCCCGCCAGATTAACTTCCGGTGGATAGAAAATTAAGCGCCGGCCGTTCGGGTGCGCGCGGCTTTCCGGGCAGCCTGTTTTCGACTCGACGCGCCCCGCCGTTGAGCGCTGGCATGAGCCTGTCGCGAGAGGGCGCTGGGCGAGGCGGCTTCTTTGCCTTCGCGCTTCAAGGCGGTCTTAACGGCTCGCGACCGTTTCGGCGAAACCGCGCGTTTGTGTTGCGACCGTTCCGTATCCCGCTGCGCCTGCGCTCGAGTCCGCTCCGAGGTCTTTCCTTTGGCCGGAGGCGGCAGTTTCACTCCGGCCGTACGTGCTCGATCTCCTCGCGAACGAATTCTCCGGCCTGCGTCGACGGGGCTTTGCCTTCACGGGCATCCTCACGAGCCCGTTCGACGGTCTTCTTCTCAGGCATTGAAACCCTCCGCGGAATTGCCTGCAATTCGCGCTCACTTGTGCGACCAAGCACCGAGTTGGCGCGAACTTAACAGACGTGCAACACAACGTGTGCTCCAATCTCTGGTGAGGTGAATCATGCCGAGTCCAGTAAAGCCGATTCCGGAGGGTTATTGCGCGGTGACGCCGTTTCTGATGGTTCATGATGCGGCTGCCGCCATTGCGTTTTACCAGCGGGCGTTCGGCGCCAAGGAGGTCTTGCGGATGGAAGGTCCCGCCGGCAAAATTTCGCATGCCGAATTGAAGATCGGGCAAGGAAAGATCATGCTGGCCGACGAGACGCCCGAAACCGGAATGCGGTCACCGCGTTCCGCCGGTACCACCACGGCGAGCGTGTTTGTCTACGTGGATGACGTCGACTCCATGTTTCACCAGGCCGAGGCGGCCGGCGCCCGCGTCGACCAGCCGGTGGCGGACATGTTTTGGGGGGATCGTTACGGCCGGTTGACTGATCCGTTCGGGCACATCTGGTCGCTCGCGACCCACAAAGAAGACGTGTCGCAAGAAGAAATGCACCGGCGCGGCCAGGAAGCGATGGCCAAGAGCCAACAGACACGGACGGCGCGTTAGGATTTCGGGACGGGCGTTCCTTCGCCGGCACCCCTCAGTCGCCGCTCCACATCGGCGCGGAACCGGTCGACGAAACCGAGGATATAGTTCCCCACCGGAAGGTTGGGATCGTCGATCAGCGGAGTGAGGTCCATCGCGAACGTGAGGGCGCTCTCCTCATCGGTGCTATGGGATGCGTAATAGGTGGCATGCGCCAGACGCCGGCCGGCCGTCGCCAGGTCGTATCGCTTGCCCCCGGTCACCTGCGAATCGAAGACTCCGACCAGCGCGGCTGCGAGATTGGAACGAGCGGAAACCGGCAGCGCGTGCTTGTCGGGATCGGGCAGCCAGTCGAGATCGCGCCAGACTTCGCAGCCGTATACCTTCTTGGGACGGACCTCGGCACGAACGGCGCGGAGCGCTAGGATCGCGCGCAGCGCGACGGCCACGTGCGTATCGTGCTTATCCGCAAGATTGTGTAAATAGACGATCTCGGGCCGGGTGGCCCGCAGCAGCCTCACCAAGTCATCCACTACGGCCGTTTCGCGAGGATTCTTGACCTGTGCGCTGCCGAACCCGAGCTGCACCTGGCACGCATACTCGCCGACGTATGCCGCCTTGCGCTGCTCCACCAGGCGCACCTTTTGCATTTCGTCGTCCGTATAATCACCGTAAATGCCCGAGCGCGCGCTTCCTGCGCCATTCGTAACGACCACGCCGGTGAACCATCGGTCGCGCCGGCCAAAACACTCGGCGATTCCGTGATAGGCCATGATTTCGATATCGTCCTGGTGCGCGGCGATACACAGGTGCGTGGTGCGCGCGAGGGCGCCCTGAAGTTCGGCGCCATCGGGAACGAACACATCGGCGCCGGGATTATGAAACTGCATCTGGCTTCTCCTGGTCGTTTGATGCCGGGATCGCGGGCAGGCTGGCGGCGGCAATCGCCTGGCCGTGACGCTTTTCGGTTTCGCCGGGAATGTGGAAGCGGATACGCTCCGCCAAGTCGGGGAACTCGGCGCGCAGCACGTCGGATGCGATGGCGAGAATCGTATCGCCCCCGGCGCCGGTGAGAACGCGTCCGAGAACCAGCAGGTTGCGGAATTCGTAGAAATCCGCAAACGTCGCGATGGCGTAACCGAAATAGACGCCGATGGTTTCGTAGAGCCGGCGCGCGCGCAAATCTCCGGCCTCCATCAGCGCCTGCACGCGCTCCAGTTTCACTGGGATGGGCATGTCGTGCGGCAAGTCGATACCGGCGGGAGTCAGAAGCCGAGCGATGGCCTGCTGCGAAAAATATTGCGCGCCTACACCGGCGTCTCCCGACCATTCGTCGGCGGGAGCGTTTTGGCGATAGTCCACCGGGACAAACGCCAGCTCGTTCAACCACGGGGTGATCGCGCCTTGCGGCGTGACGAAGCCGGCGGCAAGGCTGCTGCCCATGGCGATGCCAAGCACGGCGTTGTCGCGCAGCGCCATTGACCCCGCCAGTGCTGTCACTTCGCCGTCGTTCACCACCTCGAACGGAATCCCGCCCCACGCATGTTTCAGATCGAAGAAGAGACTGCGGACGCGACTATCAAACAGGGGTTGGGGCACCGACCGGTAAAGCGAACCCACCCGCACTTCGTTATTGACATAGACTCCCGCCGCGCTGCCTCCGATCGCATCCACGCGGGGCAATTTGGCCGCGGCGCGCTGGAGCGAAGCGTGGATGCCGTCATAGTGGTACTGCGGATCGGATTGCGCGCTGGGGTTCCATGCGACCTCTTCACTAAAAAGCACCTTGCCATGCGCTACGGCCGCGCATTTCCGGTCGCTCGCGCCAAGGTCGAACCCGATCCGGTAGCCGTCCAGGTGGCGGCCGAGCAGCGCCGCGGGTTCGTTCTCCTGCGGAACATTTTCGTAGGTTGTGCTGTCGATCGAAAACGGACACCCATAGACCCGCTCACCCATGAATTGGTGATCAAAGGCGCGTGCCCCGCCGGGTGCGTAATCCCGCCGGAGGAAGGCGGCCAACTCCACATCTCCCGCGATTGTTACTTTGTAACCGCCCTTTTGCCAGAGCAGAAATTTCAGGAGCCGCTCGACATACCTCCGGTTCAGAGCCGTGTTCCGCTCCCCGTCAGGAAACACCGAAGTCCGCAAGACGGAGACGGAGCCGCCGCTCCGCTCAAGAGCGATTGCGAGTTTCCGCCTCCCGCCCGATGATTCAACAGCGGCTCGATAGGCGCGGCTCCACAGCGACGCCGGAATGAACTCCGGGTCCAATACCGGACGGAATTTGGGTGACACCGGGAAGATGGATGACGTAAGCACTATGTTCCATCTTTCGATGCCGGTGTGTCCAGTTACAAAACCCGGTCGCCCCGGCGCAGAAACGAATTAATGATGAACGCGTGCGCTAGTGATGCGTTCCACCAGCATCTGATACTGGTCGGACGTCATTCCCTGCCCCATCAACTCGAAACTATAATCATCGCCGCTAAAAGGCACGAGTTTCAGCTTGTAGGGCCCGTCGCGATGCACTTCTTTGATGTCTGACAGGTTCCATTGCCGCGAGTTGTCGACGTTCGTCACCGATTCATACACCACCTGAGTCGGAGTAACCATCAAGCGCCCGCTGTCACTGCCGATGAAATGATCGTGCTTCACCTGGAACGACATCAGGGGCTGCTGTGCATTGGCTCCCGCGGGGGGTTCCGTCACGCGGTTGGCTTCGCCGGTGGCCGGTTGGGTCTCATGAAACCACCGGGTGAATTGTTGCGCGCCATCTGGGTTGGCGGCCCGAAAGACCAGCCGGCTGGTTGAACCGCCCGGGTCTCGCACGGGACGCGTGAGATCAAACGTCAAATCGCCGTTTTGAACGCTGGCATTGCGGATATCGCCGCGCGGGACGACAAATGATCCGCTTGGGTCCTGGCCATTGATGAACATCAAATTCTGGCCGGATATGACAAGTTGGCCATTGACAGTTCCGAACGGCACAGCGAGTTGTACTTGTTGGGCTTGGCCGTTGCCCGTGTTCGGAGATGCGGTTGGAGATGGGGCTGTACTTGGTTGAGCGATTGCGCCATTCGGCGCGATTAAACACACTGCGAGTGTAGCGGTTGCGAAAGTAAAGAGACCTGTAGTAAACATATAGACACTTTTTCCTCCGAGAATAGATCCTCTACTTTCAAGTTAGCGCCGAAGCAATGCGCGTTCCAGATCCGTCTCAAGAGGACCGAGTTTTCGATTACTGTGGGAAGCGGGTCGATAAGTTAGACTTCCAACCGGCCTGTGCTGTCGCCGAAGCTCTCCTGCCGCACGCCAAATTTGTCCAGGATACTCAGTAACAAATTGGACATCGGCGTATGGGGCGCGTACGTGATGTGCCGGCCGCCTTTGAACCCGCCCGAAGCCGCGCCAGCCAATAGGACCGGCAACGGATCGTGGTCATGCTGGTTCCCGTTGCTCATGCTGCTGCCGTAGAGGATGAGCGAATGGTCAAGCAGGTTGCCGTCGCCGTCCGGAGTGGCACGCAGCTTCTCCAGGAAATAAGCAAGCAACTGGACGTGATACCGGTTGATCAGCGCGTACTTATCCATGCTGGCGCGAACATTGGAGTGGTGCGACGCCACATGGAAGCCATCGCGCACCCCGCTCTGGGGATAGACCGCACCGCTGGTATCGCGCGCGTACATCATAGTGGCAACGCGCGTAATGTCCGCTTTGAAGGCCAGCACCTGCAGGTCGAACATGATCTTGAAATGTTCGTCGAACGTTTCGGGAATGCCGACCGGCGACTCCGGCACCTTGAGGTCCGCCGGAACCTGCTGCTCGGCGCGTTGAATGCGCCGCTCGATCTCTCGAACATCATCGAGATACTCGGTGAGTTTCACCCGGTCCGACGGTGGAAGTTGTTTCTGCAGGGAGGCCACTTCCTGCGTTACGGAATCCAGCAGGCTGCGGCTTTCCTGCTTGCGCGCCAGCCGGTCCGCATTGGTGCTGCCATCTCCGAACAGCTTTTCGAAAATGATTTGCGGATTGTTCTCCATGGGGAGCGGCACAGTGGCAGTCTTCCAGGAAATCGTGTTGGAATACGCACAGGCGTATCCGGAACCGCAGCTCAGAGCCACGTCTTCAATCGAGAGTTCGAGCGAGGGCAGCGGCGTTTCCTGGCCGATCTTCTGCGCGACCAATTGGTCGAGCGTCGTGCCAACGTGCACCGATTCTTTCTCGGGATGGACGCCGCTCAAGAAAACCGCGGCGGATCGCGCATGATCGGCGCCGGCGTCGGAGCCTACTCCGCCCGCCGCCGGATGCGCCAGGTTGGAGAGGATCGTCACCCGGTCCCGGACCTTTTCGAGCGGAGCGAGAGTTTCCGGCAACTGGAAATCGGTGCCGTCTTTTTCGGGTGTCCACTTGTACATGGTGGCGCCGTGGGGAACGTAGATGCACCCGAGCCGTGTTTTCGCGGCGGCGGCAGTCTTGCCGAGCGGCGTTTGCGCCGGCAGCATGGAGTCGAGCAGCGGCAGAGCCAGCGAAACTCCCACGCCGCGCAAAAACGTCCGCCGGGGCAAATGCTTCCTGGTGATGAATGTCATTGCGTCCCTCCTGCCTCGGAAAAGGTGTCTGTCCCTTTTTTCGCGCGCATCAAAAACGGCGTACTTCTTACGATACCGGAAATCAGGCTCGAAAACCGGTAATCGTGGTTTGCGGCTTCGCGCGTAATGGCGCGAACGGCCGGCATGTCGTAATAGCGGATGCCCCGCCCGAGCGCGTACGTCAGCAGCTTCCCGGTGAAGGTGGAACCGAACACATCAGGGCGGCTCAGCAGCGCCTCGCGCAGGCTGGCAGGGCCGTCGATCTTCGTCCCGTCGACCAGTTGGCCTGAGGCGTCGATCGGCGTGCCGTCGTCCGTCGTTCGCCATTTCCCGATCAGGTCATAGTTCTCGAGCGAGAACCCGATCGGGTCCATGATCTTGTGGCAAGCCGCACATGCCGGATTGTCGCGATGCTGCTCCATGCGCTGGCGGACGGAAGTTGCCTGTGCCTGGCTGGTGCTCTCCTTGAGCGGCGGAACGTTGGGCGGCGGCAGCGGCGGCGGCGAGCCCATCAGGTTCTCGAGAATCCACTTTCCGCGCGCTACCGGCGATGTGCGGTTGGCAACCGAAGTCACTAGCAGTATGCTGCCCTGTCCGAGCAGCCCCCGCCGATTATCCGGCAGAGTAACCCGCCGGAACTGGCTGCCGTGAACATTCGGAATCCCATAGTGACGTGCTAGCCGCTCATCCGCGAAAGTGTAATCGGCGTTCAGCAGATCGAGCACGCTGTGATCCTCGCGGACGATGCTCTCAAAGAACAATTCGGTTTCCCGTTTGAACGAGTCGCGCAGGTTCTCGTCGAACTCCTTCGATTCGGGCCGCTGGTTCTTCAACTCGCGCAGATACAGCCACTGGCCGCCGAAATCGGTCACCAGGGCGGTCGATCGCGGGTCGGCCAGCATCCGCTTGGTCTGCTGCTCCAGGACGGCCGGCTCGTGCAGCTTGTGTTGTGCGGCCAAGGCCAGCAGCTCGTCGTCGGGAATGCTGCTCCAGAGAAAGAACGAGAGCCGCGAAGCCAGCTCCAGATCACTGATGCGGTGGACTGCCCCCGCCGGAAGGTTTTCGGGATCCGACTCGAAGCGGAAAACAAAACGCGGACCGACCAGGATGCGCGCCAGCGCCTGCTGGATTCCGCCCTCAAAACCACCCTGCTTGCGCCCGGCCCGATAAAAGGTCATCAGCGCCTCGAGATCCGTCTCGGCCACCGGCTGCCGGTACGCGCGCGTTGCCAGCTTTGCGGTTATCTGCCGCGCGCACGTAGCTTCATCCGTGTCCGAGGCAGGACGGCACACAAAGATTCGCTTCCGGCTGGGCGTGTCACCCGAACCGGTCGGGTTGAGCGGCCCGGTGATCGCCACATTCTGAATTCCGGAATTGTTAGCGTAAATCTGCCAGAGGTCGTCGGCGCCAATCGCGCTTCTCCTGACAAACGCTACGCCGAGATCGTGAGGACCGGCCTTCACCTGAATCGAGAGGTCGAGCGTCGGAGCGGCGTCAACCAGTTTTAGCCTCTCGCCATCGAGCGTCACTTCCAGTTGATCGCCCTGGAAGCCGACCGCACCGAGTCCGATCGCGCCGCCGCGCGCGCGAACCTTGATGGAGTAATCCGCGTCTAACGGAAAATTGTGGTGAATGAGCGTGCCGCCGCGAGTACCCAGCGGCAATCCTTCGATGTGACCGGCCTGCGAGAGATCGCTCGGCACGCGATAAGTCGCCGTGGACGGGCTGATGCCGGGATCGCCCACCGCCAGCCGGCTGATCTTCTCGGCGGCCGAAACATACCGTTCCAGCAGCGCCGGCGAGACGGACAACGCGTCGGCGATGTTGTCGAAGCCTTCGCTGGAATCGTCAGCGGGAAGCAGGGTTGCGACGTCGATGTCGAGCGCCAGCAGGTCGCGAATGGCGTTGGCGTATTCGGTTCGGTTCAGGCGGTGCAGGCCGGTGGATCCGGGATTCGGCTTGGCGGCTGCAGCCCGATCCAACGCGGCCTCGATGTTTGACGCGAATCGATCGAGCGCGGCGCGATCGGGCCGGCGCGCTCCGCTTGGCGGCATCATTCCGGCACGAACCTTATGCACAACCTTTTCCCAAGTCTCGGCGGCATCGGCGGCGTGAGCCGGATCCAGCTTCTCCAGGCTGAGTCCGCCGGTCTTGAGCTTGTCGTTGTGGCACACCGCACAGTACTGATTAACGAGCGCCCGCTCTGGCGTTTGCGCGCACGCCGCCGAGAGCAGCACGGCTCCGAGACCGATGATCCGGCGGCTCATTGAGGTTTCCCGGACCCGGTGTGTTCGGCCGCGAGTTTTTGAAGAAGCGCGACCGTCGAAGGTTTGCGTTCCGGCGGCACGGTTGCAAGAAACACGCCTTCCGCCCAATCTTGCAGCGTGCGGCCTTCCTTATCTGTAACGTCGAGCCGCGCCCCGCGATTCACCAAAAACTCGACCATATCGTTTGAACCCCGGTTCACCGCTCCGGTCAGCGCCGTGAAGCCCATGCTGTTGACCGCGTTGACGTCAGCACCTTTTTCCAGGCAGAGCTTCACCGCTTGCATAAGGCCCTCTTTAGAGTCCGTGTATGTCTGCCCCACTGACCAGTTCACGCCCGCGGCCGCCATCAATGCCGTAGTGTTGGAAAACGTCGGAATATTCGGATCGGCGCCGTGCTCGAGAAGCAACTGCATCACCGTGATATCTCCTGCCAGCGAAGCGCGCAAGAACGGTGTCTGGCCGGTGAAATCGACCCACGAAATATCGCTGATCGGCAGAATCCAGCGCCGGATCGGCGGCACCTCGGCAATGCGCGCGTTCACGTTCGCGCCGCGATTGAGCAGCGTTTGAATCATCTCCAAGCCCGCAGCACGGTCGGAATGCTGCTCGCCCGAGCGATCGTAATCCAGATCGCGGACGTCCAGCGCGGTCCACAGCGGTGTGCGCCCCCAATAATCAGCCGCGTTGATATCCGCTCCCTTGCTCAAGAGAAACTGCGCCAGGTTCAGATGATCGTTGGCAATGGCAATCAGCAGCGGCGTGACTTTGTTGGCCTCCGGCTGGTTTACGTTCGCGCCCGCATCCAACACCATGCGTGCGATTTCCAGCTGGCCGTCGCGAGCCGCGTACAACAACGCCGTCATGCCGCCCGGCGTCGGGTCCTGCACTCCGCGTTCGGGCCAGCCGCCGCGCACGATGCCCTTGCCGTGCGATCCGCCGCCGGCATTCGGCGGACGCCAGGTCGGCGTCTTGCCGACCCGTGTTCGGGCGTTCACGTCCGCGCCGGCGGCCAGCAGCAGCCGCACCGATTCCGGCTGGTTGGCCCGCACTGCCCACATCAGCGCAGTCTGCTCGACGATCTTGTCGCGAGCATTCACTGCCGCACCGCGCTCGAGCAGCGCCTTCACAACTTCCGTACCGCCCTCTGTGCGGGCGGCAATCATCAAGGGTGTTTCGCCGTTCGGATCGGTCGAATTCGGATCCGCACCGGCGTCGAGGAGCGCGCGAACCATCCCGCTATTGCCATTGCCGCATGCGACCGCGAGCGGCGTCAGGCCGTAGCGATCCTGGGCCTTTACATTCGCTCCAGCGTGGATCAACAAGCCGGCGGTTTCGAGATCATCGGCGCGAACCGCCCAGTGCAAAGCCGTCGTGCCGTCGGCAAGCGGCGCATTGACGTCGGCCTTCTCGACGACCAGCTCCCGGACTGCCGGTTTATCGCCGTTCATGGCGGCGCGCGCAACCCGGCTGTCGATCTCCGCACCCCAGCTCACCAGGGGCAGTAGCAGCAACAATAACGCCTTCATACGCCTTTCAGCTCCATCACCATTCCGTGTGGATCGCGGAAGCGCAGCAGGCCCTCGTCGCTCGACGAGATCACCTCCGCGTTCAACGTCGTAAGTCGATCCGTCATCATGCGCCTCTCGAAGCGCGCCACCTTGATGCAGACGTGGTCCACTTTCGGCATCTCGCCCGCCGCGATCGGCTGCAAGCCGAGCCTGGTTCGCGCAGCGTTGAACCAGATCCGCTCGGGTTTCTTGGTCCGGGAAGCCTCCATGCCAAAAAACTTCCGGTAGTAGGCGGCCGACTTTTCCAGATCGGAAACCGCCAGCACAATATGGTCGAAGCCGATCGCCAAAGCCGCCGGCTCATCTTGCGAGATTCGCACCGACGGCATGATGGTTCTGGCCAAGCCGCCCGGCACTCCCAGCAATTGCAATCGCAGCCCGTCCGGATCGGTTGCCATCCCGCCCGGCCCCTGGCCCATCGGAATGCCGGCGTCCTCCAAAGCTTTGCGCATTTCTGGCGCTTTGTAGTCGTTCACCAGCGCGCAGAAATGGTCGATACGCGGCTGCGTGTTCGACGCATTGGCTCCGAATCCACCAAACGCAATATACGAGGTGCCCAATCGCACATAAAACCGCGGCGGCGGATCGCGCTCCTGGAATAACTGCGGGTCAAAGATCATCCCGTAGAATTTGGCGGTCGCCTCCTGATCGGGCACGGTCATCCCGATGTGCTCGAGACCGCTTGTCCGTAACGGAAGCGGCGCCCCTTCGGCCACCGCCTCCATGCCCCACGAGGCGGCGCCGGCGCCCAGGATCGCCAACGCGCCGCGTCGATTCAAAGTGCCGGTTTCACGCCTGGACACGGCTGTCTCCCGGGGTTACGCCTTCGCCAGCACGCTGCCGTAACCCGTTGCACGTGGACTTACACCCACCAGCCGGACCGCGTTCATCAAGGCATGGGGCGTGCTCGAAACCACCGGCACTTTGCACTTGGCTTCGAGCGGCACTAGAAGGTCGATGGTTTTCAGCCCGCCGCACGAGATCAGCAGGGTGTCGGCTTTGGGCGCTTTCGCGAATACGCCCGCACTGAAATCGAACAATTGCGGCTGCGTTACGGCGTCGACCGCGCGGATCAAATTGAGACCGTTGATGATCGACACCTCGAAACCGCTCTCTTTCAGGAACCGTTCGAGCGTGGCGTTCACGCTATCGGTATACGCAGTAGCCACGGCGACGTGTTTCGCGCCTGCCACTTTGAGGCCATCCACGATCCCGTTCGACATCGAGCTGGTCGGTAGGCCGGTCGCCTCGTGCACCCGGTCGATCAATTCCTGGTTGAAAGCCGCCCCTTTATAAAAGGTGAGCGACGTCCCCATAATCGAAATCGCCGTGGCGCCGCGTTGCTTCAGCTTCAGGGCCGCCGGGACGATGCGCGGGACGGCTTCCTCGTAACTTTCGATGCTCATCCCATGAAACGCCAGCCCTTCGGCCAGAAACGTCACGCCCTTGGGGTATAGCTCGCGCGCCTCCGGTGGAACCGGGTAGTTGGCCGGCGGGAAGATCATTCCCAAAACCGGCTCGGCGGCGGAGGCGAACGGCACTGTCAATGAGGCGGCAGCAGTTTGCAGGAACAGGCGGCGGGACTTTTCGTTCACGGGTGGATACCTCGCTTCAGGCTAGAGTATACCCGAAGCGGGCATCGCCCCGGGCGGAGCGCCGGTCCGTTCCCCAGGTTTTTGCCTGCCGCGGTGAGCTTCAATCCGGACCATTCACATTTGGACCAAAACCGGCTTCCCCCTGACGAATTTTCTTGAGTCTGTCCGAAATGAGGAGCATCACTTGTCCGAATCGTTCAGAAGCCGATTCACGTAACTCGTGCCTTCTTCTTCCACTGAGTCGAGCGCTGGACTTTTCCGGGATGAGCGACAACTGCCTGCCCCGGTGGTTCAGGTCGCCTGGAAACAAAGTGAGGGGATGTGATGTTCACGTCATTTGCTTCCACACGAAACCGAAGGGCGTCCCTCGTTGAAAAAGACCTCGAGGCCCTGCTTGCTCGAATGCGCCGGCGCATGTACCCGGAAACTATTCCGGCGCTCGCTTCCTACTGGCTAAAAACCGTATATTCCAGCGGTTATAACCTCCGCAGATGGAAGGAGCTCAATCGTTTGCTTCAGTTGGCTTGGTGTGGGGCCTTTCAGGATGGCGCCGCCCAGGAAGCGATCACCGATATCCAGCACTGGATCCGGGAAAGCGTGCTCCAAACCGGCGAGGCGCCGGAATTCACGGGCCCACAGGAGGATTCGGTTCGCGCCACCCTGAATTCCGAACAGGTCGCCGCATACACAGTCCGGCTCTTGAATGAGTGGCTGCCAATAGAAGTGTCTCGCCTACTGGTTTCTCAGAGCGATTCTCGGGTCGCGCAACAAGAAGGCATTCCGGTCCTGGCGATTGCCACCGCACTCGAGAATCTGCTGACGCGGGAGCACCTGTCGCGCGAGACCCTGGAGAAGTTGCTCGATCTGAAAGCTCTTTCCCCGGAAGCCGTTTACCCCGCCGATTTAGAGATCCTACGCGATGTCGTCCTGAGTCTGGTTGGGAGGACATCGGCTCCAACGCCGTCCCTGCTTCCCGCTACTTTGCTCTGTGTAGCTCCTGAGTCGCATCTTCCCGCGGACTATAAATGGTTTGTACAGAACGCCTGCGTCGTAGAGCGATCCGGAGGTGATGAGGTTCATGTTCCGATCGAGTCGGCAGCCGCGCTCGAAATCCTGAACAAGGAACCGGTACGGATTGGTTCCATCATTGTGACGATGGATGGGCGGTGGTGGGAGCCTGTAAATCTTCAAAGCGGCGATCGGCAGTTTGTCGTCTATCGACCTTTTGGCAGCCTCCAAATCGACTATTCGGGGGAGCACGCCCGGCTTCGAGTGCCGTGGCCTGAATATCGGTTGCGTTGGTCTGGAAATGGCTATTTTAAGGAGAGCCTCAAGATCTTCGGACGAGAGTGGCGCGTGGGGCATTGGGAGGTCGATGGCGAACGCGCCTGGATGCACTTGGTGTTCTCTCGCGTGTTGCCGGTCACTGATCTTGCGCCGCCCGCGTGTGATGGGTCATGGCGGTTGCGACCTGCCTCCGTTGACATGGCATGGGCTGCCCTGGAACGTTCCGTGGCGATTTCCGTCGCCGCGAAGAGCGGCGACCCACTGGAACAGTTTCACCATCCCGAATTGGTACCCCTCCGACGCGCGATCCTGCGGCTCATTGAACTGGTGACGAGCCGGCGGCCCGTATATGAGACGATTGAAACCCAACTCAGGGCGATCCGTTATTTGGAGAGCCCGTTAACTTCGACGTATGGCCGAGTTCCCTGGAAGCTCCTTCCCGAAGCAGTTCGAACCGCCTTCCTGAGAGCCCGGCGCTATCCCGTACTACTGATCCTCTTGACCGAAGTATTCGAGGGTGTTCCTGAAGCTCTGAGCCGTTCTCCAGAACCTCGTGCAGCATCGGCCGCCGCTGCGGCTCACTCTGCGTGATCACTCGTCTCCTGATGTGGCAAACGCTCGCCTCACGTCCAATAATTGCGATCCAAGCTCCGGTATTGAACCGCCTCGGCGACATGCTTGGCGGCGACCGATTCGGAGCCGGCGAGATCGGCAATCGTCCGCGCTACTTTCAGGATTCGGTCATGCGCGCGGGCCGAGAGGCCCATGCGCCGAACCGCCATTTCCAACGTGCGCTCCCCCGAGTCGTCCAGCGCACAGAGCTTGCGGACCAGGCGCGCCGGCATGCGGGCGTTGTCGTAACCGCGCGCATGCTGGACGGCGCGGGCGCGCTCCACGCGGTCACGAATCGTGGCCGAAGAATCGCTCACTGGATTGCCGCGCAGTTCCTGATAGGGCACCGCCGGCACCTCGACGTGAATGTCGATGCGGTCGAGCAACGGTCCACTGATCTTGCCGAGGTAACGCTGGATCAAGGCCGGCGTGCACCGGCACTCGCGCGTGGAATCGCCGTAGAAGCCGCAAGCGCACGGATTCATCGCCGCCACCAGCATGAACGTCGAGGGAAAGCATAAGGTCATCTGCGCCCGCGCCAGCGTGACTGCGCCATCTTCGAGCGGCTGCCGTAACAGTTCGAGAACGTCGCGCGGGAACTCTGGAAACTCATCGAGAAACAGCACGCCGTTGTGCGCCAGGCTCACTTCGCCCGGCCGCGGAATGCCAGACCCGCCGCCGATCAGGCCCGCATCGGAAACTGTATGGTGCGGCGCCCGGAACGGCCGCTCGCGCAACAGCCCGGCGCCCCTGCGCAGCAGGCCGGCGATGCTGTGAATCTTGGTGGTCTCGATGGCCTCTTCGAAACTGAGCGGGTGGAGGATGCCTGCGAGCCGCCGGGCGAGCATCGTCTTACCGGAACCCGGCGGCCCGATCATCAGCACATTGTGCGATCCTGCGGCCGCCACTTCGAGCGCGCGCTTGGCCATCGTCTGCCCGCGCACGTCGCGGAAATCCGGCGCCATCGAGGCGTCCTCAGTGGGGCGGCTGCCATTGCGCGGCGCCGGCTCAAACCCGCCAGGATTCGCGAGCAGCGAAACCACCTCCGCCAGATGGCGCATCCCGTAAACCTTGACACCTTCGACCACCGCTGCTTCGGCACTGTTTTCCGCCGGCAGAATCAGGTTGGGAATCCCCTGGTCTCGCGCGCACACCGCCACAGACAACGCGCCGCGCACTGGCCGGATGCAACCATCGAGCGATAACTCGCCGATCGAAATATGACGATCGAGCGCGTTCACCGTACCCATCGCGCCCAGGATTCCAAGCGCCATCGGTAAATCGAATCCCGCTCCTTCCTTTCGCACGTTCGCCGGCGCGAGATTGATAGTCACAGCTTTATTGGGATAGCAGAAGCCGGAATGGATCAGCGCCGATTTGATACGCTCGCGGCTCTCGCGTACCGCCAGATCGGGCATGCCGACCATGACGAAGTCACGCGCCGAGCCGGACGAATACATGTCGACTTCGACATCGATCAGGTGTGCATCGATGCCGTATACAGCGGCGCTGCGGGTTTTGAACAGCGCCATCGGGGTAAGAGCTCTTCAAATCCAGTATACGTCTGCTAGTCGCGTGGGGGTGGAGTCAAAGTGCGGTCCGCGATGCCCGAACTCCTGCCCCGCGTGTTGCGCTTCGGAGCTAACGGTCCCAGAGGACTCGGTTTTGACGGGTCTGGGTCGCGACTCTGATCCGCCGAGCCGACACCGCTGCGACCCCCAGGAGTGGTTGCCGGGCGCGCGCCGTCAGAGCGTACCGTTCGATCCGCCTCGTTCTTCTTGTCGGGTCGGGTGCAACCCAAGAGCGCGACGACGAGACTTGCCGCGAGAACGATCCGTGCCTGTCTGGATTGCATTGTCCCCCTCTGGTGCGCCCGTTTTGGACAAATTCGATTCCAGCAGGACGGGGACCAATGTTACAAAGGGGACGGGGCGCCCGTTCTGAGCAGTTCTTCCGCGCCGGCTCTATCGGAGAAGTGGCTGGAACCCGGAAGAGTTTACCGCGCTGGCTGCGCTCGGAACAGGACCGGGTAGATGCGCTGGACCGGCCAGCCGGCGCCATCGACTGCGGTCATGCGAATCCTGAATCGTTCCACAGTGGGCGTGATTGGGAACCGATACTTGCGATCTGCTGCTTCAGGCGGTTCGGCGGGAGCGATCACCTCGCCCGCCGCGGCGAGGAGTTGGAATTGCATGCTTGCGGGCTCGCCTGAAACGCGCGCGATGGCCCGCTGCCTCAGGCCGAACAGAGGTTGTTTCCGGTCATCAGAAAACTCTACCTCGGAGACGCGAATCGGAGACTGCGCCCGGACCGAGACCACAAACAAACCCTTGCCTTGCAGACGAAGCTTCCACTTGCCGGGTTCGGGGTCGTCGATCGTCAGGGCACGTCCCGCTTGAGAATCGACGTTTTGCGCACTGTTGGCGCCCGTCATCTCACTCCCGCT
>Ga0335079_10002905_pt1 | contig 19743 bp, 14 predicted proteins | sample Lox_Sample_33_FD_206719 | JGI IMG/M metagenome (GOLD analysis project Ga0335079, IMG submission 206719) | Soil microbial communities from Loxahatchee National Wildlife Refuge, Florida, United States - Lox_Sample_3.3 | ecosystem: Environmental > Terrestrial > Soil > Wetlands | place: USA... | reverse complement strand
TTCGATCGTTACCGCGGCCGCGAGATCCAGCCGGGCGAGGCGGTGCAGAGCGATGCCGAGATCGACGCCTTCGTCCGCGACAAGGTCGAGAGCGCGTATCACCCGTGCGGCACCTGCCGCATGGGACAGGCGAGCGACCGGCAGGCGGTGGTCGACAACCACGGGCGCGTGATCGGCATGCAGGGGCTGCGGGTGGTGGACTCCTCCATCATGCCGTCCATTACCACCGGCAACCTCAACGCTCCGACCATCATGCTGGCGGAGAAGCTCTCCGACCACATACGGGGGAGGGTGCTGCCGCGCTCCACGGCTCCGTACTACGTGGCCGCGGCCTGGGAGACCACGCAACGCTGAAGTCCCGCGCCCGGCGGCGCGCTACTCGCGGTAGCGCGTGAGCGCATCGCCGAGCGCCGCGCGCAGGGGCCCGAGCCACGGCTCGAAATGGCGCCACTGGTCGAGCCCTTCGCGATAGATCGGCTGGCGCACCTGCTCGGAGCTCGCGGTGCGCACGCTGCGCTCGGTGCGGTAGAACTCGATGCAGGCAGGCTCGAAGTCGAGCCCGCAGAAATCCAGCAGGCGGCGCACCTGGCCGTCGAGATCGTCCACCAGCTCCTCGTGCTGTACGCGCAGCACGCGCCCCGGCAGCACCTTCCGCCAGTGGCGCATGAGCTCGAGATAGGTGCGGTAATAGCGCGCGATGTCCTCGAGGCCGTAGGCGAATTCCTGGCCCCTGGCGAACAGCTGCTTGAAGTTGCCGAAGCAGCACGCCATCGGCTCGCGGCGTGCGTCGATGATCTTCGCGTTCGGCAGCATCAGGTGAATCAGGCCGAGGTGGCGGAAGTTGTTCGGCATCTTGTCGATGAAGCGCGGCTTGCCGCTGCGGTAGACGCGCGTATCGCGCAGGTACTTCTCGCCGAGCGCGCGGAATTCCTCAGCGCTCAGGCGCGCGAGCACCGCCGGGTAGAGCGGCTGTGCGGGGTCGGAATCGCGCCCCCTGAGACCGGCGACGATGCGCGGCACGTCGGCGAGCTCCTGGGTTCCCTCGACGGCCGAGTGTGAGGCGAGAATCTGCTCGATCAGGGTCGAGCCCGAGCGCGGCAGTCCCACGATGAAGATCGGATCGGCGGCGGCAGCGCCCGCATGGGCGTGGCGGCTGAAGAGATCGCGGGTGCAGACCTCGATCTGCAGCCGCGTGTTGAGCTCGTGCACCTCCGGGCGGTAGCGCCCGGCGGCGCGTTTCAGCGCATTGCCGCGCTCGTAGTAGCCGAAGGAGCCGGCGTACTCCCCGCGGTCCTCGAGCGCCTTGCCGAGGGCGAAGCACAGGTGGTAGCGATCGATGTCGGAGGTGGCGGCGGCGGCTTCGGCGGCGCGCATCGCCTCGATCTCGCGCTCCTCGAAGCGGTAGGTCTTGAGGTTGGCGAGGCTCCAGTAGGCATCGCCGAAGGCGGGCCGCGCCGCGGCCGCGCTGCGGTAGGCGTCGATCGCCTCGCGCGTCCGGCCGAGCGTCTTCAGCGAGTGCGCGATCGACAGCTGCAGCTCCGCCGGCTGTGCAGCGCCAGCGAGGAGCCCGCGGTAGAGCTCGATCGCCCGCTCGTGCTGCCCGAGGCCGACGCAGGCGAGGGCTTCGAGAGTGCGATAGTTGCGATTGGCCGGGTCCGCTGCGAGCAGCCGGGCGACCTGCAGTTGCGCCTCGGCGTACATGTGACGCTCGGCGAGCACCTGCGCATAGTCGTAGCGCGCGGCGTGATAGTCGGGCGCGAGCTCCAGCACCCCCTCGAGGAGCAGCTGTGCATCGTCGAGCACGTCGCGCTCGATGCCGATACGCGCCAGCAGGCGCATCGCCTCCACGTGGTGACCGTGCTGGAGAAGGAACGCACGGATCATCTCCTCGGCCGCCCCGGATTCGCCGTCGGCGAACAGCGCGGTTGCCGCGCGTACCTCGGCCGGCAGCGACCTGAGGGTCGCCACGTGTGCCGCCGCTTCCGCGGCGCGCTGCTCCTCGCCCGTCATCCGGTACAGGCCCTCGAGCATGCCCCAGCTCCCGGGAAGCGCCGGGTTGATCTGCACGCCCTGGCGGAAGGCGGCGATGGCTTCGGGCGCCTGGCGCAGCGCCACGTGGCAGTAGCCGCGCTCCTGGTAGAGGCCGCTGAAGCGGGGATGGAGCTGCTCGAGCTCGGCGAGGGTGGCGAGCGCGGCGGCGATGTCACCGAGGTAGCGCTGCGCGACGGCGCACAGGTAGAGCACGTCGCGGTTCTCGGGCACGCGCGCACGCAAGGCCGCGACGCCGCGCAGGCCCTCGGCGTAGCGGCGCTCGCGCAGCAGGGCGCGGATGCGCGCCACTTCCAGCTCGACTGGCGGTGGCGTCAGGTCGGCGGCGGCCATGGCGCGCATGATGCGCCCGGCCGCCGCGCCTTAGAAGGTGTAGCCCAGCGTGAGTCCGAGCACCCGTGGCCGCAGCGGCGTCTGCTCGACGATGAACTGGTCGGTGCTGACGAACAGGCTGGCGTTCGAATCCGACAGATTCTCGGCGTAGACGTTGACGTACCAGTTGTCCTTGGCGATGCCGCAGGAGGCGTCGTACACCGTGTACGCCGGGTTCTCGAAGCGCCCGCGCGAGTTGCTCACCGTCTGCCCCGGCCCGAAGGTCGGGTTGGCTCCCGCCTGCGTGAACGAGTGACCGCTGTGGGTGGCGCCGAACTGGATGTAGGGCGTGTAGCCGTTGACGCTCCAGTCATAGCGCAGGCGCGCGCTGAACTGCAGCGGCGGCGAGTTGGCGCTCGGCGCGCCCACCGGGCCGTAGGGGTTGACGATCGGTGCGCAGTTGGCGCCCGTGGTATCGCAGACCTGGGTGATCGCCTTGCCGTAGTTGTTGCTCGCCGGATTGGTGTCGATGAGGGCCGGGGAGTTGGTCTGCTCGCTGTGATTCCACGAGGCCGCACCCTGCACCGTCAGACCGGTCGCCACCCGCGCAACCAGCGAGGTCTCGAAGCCCTTGATGAGGAAGTCCTGGCCGTTGGTGTCGAAGAAGATATTGCCGGTCACGCCGGGATCGAAGAACGCGACCTGGACGTTATCCCACTCCTCGCGGTAGACGGCGCCGTTCCACTGCAGGCGGTGATCGAGCCACTCGGTTTTCCAGCCGATCTCGCTGTTGGTGAGCTTGTCGGACTGGTAGGAGCGTGGCACGGCGTATTGCGCGACCCCGTCCGTGCCCGGGGCGTAGTTGAAGAAGCCGCCGTTCTGGTTGAAGCCGCCGGGCCGGAATCCCTGCGAGTAGGTGTAGTACACCATGGCATCCGGGGTGATGTGCCAGGTGAGGTTGCCGCGGCTCTTGAAGCCCGATTCACTGTCGGAGAGCTTCTCGGCGTCGAGGTTGTAGCTGTCAGCGCTGGCGCACGCCGGAGTACCCTGCTCGTAGCAGAGGAAGCTCGACAGCACGCTCCCGGCCATCGAGTTGTCGAAGCGGAAATGGCGTGTACCGGCGGTCAGCGTCAGTACCTTCGGCACGAGATCGAAGTCGACGGAGATGAATTCCGCGAGCTGCTTGGTGTCGCGCACCTGGTCCTGATAGAAGGAGGTGTTGTCGCTCTGCTCGCCGGCGTTCACCACAGTCGAGCCGGGGAAGGTGCCGACGTTCGACAGACAGCCGGTGTTGCCGTTGCCGGCGGTGCCGGGAACGGCGTTCGAGGTGCACGGCGGCAGCGTCTTGTAGAGCCACGCCGTCTGGTCGTAGAGCTTGTTGTCCTCATAGTAGACGCCCGCGATCGCGCGCAGCCGCCAGTCATCCGGAGTCGAGAGCCGCAGCTCGTGCTGCTGGTGCTGGTTCTGCTCGGCCTCATGCCAGCTGGCGCTCGGCGAGTAGCACTTCGGCACGGTGCCGTAGCCGGGGCCGACGCACTGGTAATAGTCGGCGAACACGCCGCGCGCGTAGTTGGTGTAATCACCCGTCTGGTCGACGTGGCGCACCAGGTAGCCGCCCGTGTACACGAGCTTGAGATCGCCGATCTTGCCGTTGACCGTCCACGCGGTGCTCTCGAAGCGATCGGTGTCATGGGCGGGGTTGAACAGGGTGACCTGCAGCGGCGCCAGCGGCGCGCCGTCGGAGGCATTCGGCTGCTGGTAGAACACGCCGTAGGAGTGCATGTCCTGATAGGACTGGCTGATGAGCACGTCCCAGGCGTCGTTGATCTTGAAGAGCGCCTCGAGGCGCACGCCCTCGTAGGTCACCGGGTTGATCGCATTGCCGGTCATGCCGGCATTGGTGAGGGAGGGACTCCCGGGAGGCACGCAGAAGCCGTTATTCGGCTGGCCGTCGGGGCATACGCCGGCGACCGCCGCATAACCGGCGTAGTGGATGCCGATGTCGGTGTTCTTGCGCGTGAAGGTGGCCGGCACGTTGTCGATGTAGCCGCCGCGGCGGTCGTCGTACACCACGGCGCGCACCGCTACTGCGTCCGGGACCAGCGGGAGGTTCAGCACTCCGGAGATGTCGCTGTTGGGATCGCCGTGAGCGGTGGTGCCGTAGCCGGCCTTGACGCTGGCCTCGGTGGCATCGAGCTTCGGCTCGTTGGTGATGTAGCGGATGGCGCCGGCCTCGGCGCCGGCGCCGAACAGCGTCCCCTGCGGCCCTTCGAGCACCTCGATCCGGTTCAGGTCGGCGGCGAAGATGTCGAGGTTGCGGCCCGGGAGCTGGCCGGACTGGTTATCCATATAGATGGCGACGTTCGGCCACGCGGCGGTCGAGCCGCTGCCCTGGCTCGCCTGCGAGCCCGCAGACAAGCCGCGCATGAAGACTTCGCTCTGCCCCGGGCCGTTGCTCGCCGAGGTCACGTTCGGCAGGTAGCGCAGATAATCGTCGAAAGTCGAGACGTTGAGCTGCTGCAGGGTCGCCGCGGTGAGTGCCTGCATGGCGATCGGCACGTCCTGGATGTTCTCGATGCGCCGCTGGGCGGTCACCGTGATCTCGGCGAGTGCCTCGGTGGAGGTCTCGGTGGTCGCGGCGCCGGTCGTCGTGGCCGGCTGCGTCTGTGCGTAGGCGGCGAAAGAGGTACCGCCGAGAACGGCGGCAACCGCGTACGAGATCTTCGAGCGCTTCATGGGCATGGTCGACTCCCCTGGAGACTTTCTACCGACTTCGCAGGCTTCGGCGATTGAATGGACGCGTCACGCCGCTGTCATGCACACGCCCCGATGGCGTCGCGTACGCGAGGCGTGCCGCTACTCGAAAACCCGTGCGCGCGCGGCATCGCCGTTCACGCCCCGCTGCGGCTGCAGCCGGCGCGTGGAAGGCGAGAGCCCGTAGGCATCCTTGAACTGGCGCGAAAAATGCGCACAGTCCGCGAAGCCCGCCTCGTTCGCGATATCGGTCACCGACCGGTCCGTGTTCTCGATGAGCCAGTTCGCATAGCGCATGCGCAGCTGCCGGTACAGCGAGGCAGGACCCATGCCGACATGCTGGCGGCAGAGCCGCTCGAGCTGCCGCGCCGAGAGCCCGAGCTCGGCGGCGACTGAGGCGATGGCGATCGGGCGCGCGAGATTCTGCTCCATGAGAAGCAGCGCGCGGCGCACGCGCGGCTCGCTGACCACTTCCGACAGCGGCGGGTGCGGCTGCGCCTCGCTCCCGGAGCGCGGGCGGTCGAAGAGCAGCACCTGACTCGCCTTCTGTGCCACGGCGCGCCCGAGGTGCTGCTCGATGAGAAAGGTGGCGAGCGCGGCGGCGCCGGCGCCGCCGGCGCAGGTGATGCGCAGACCGTCGACCAGGAACAGGCGGTCGGCGATCACGTCGTGAGTCGGGAAGGCCTCGAGGAAGTCCTGGTAGTGATACCAGCTGACGCACGAGCGCCGGCCCTTCATCAGGCCCGCGCGGCACAGCACGAAGCTGCCGGTGCAGATGCCGATCAGCGTCACGTTGGTCGAGCCGACCTCGCGCAGGTAGCGCTGCGTGGGCTCGTCCACCTGCGGGCCGGCATGCAGAATGCCGCCGATCACGACCACATAGTCGAGAGCATCGGGCGGAAGGAAACCGCTCGTCGGCTCGAGCGAAACACCGCAGCTCGCCGGGATGGACTCGGGCCGGCTGGCCATGATCGACCACTGCACGTGCAGAGGGCGGCTGCGATCGCCCTCATCGGCGGCGAGTCGCAGGTGATCGATGAATACCGCGAAGGCGGAGAGAGTGAAGTGATGCGCGAGGATGACGCCGACGCGAAGCGGCGGACGTACGCCGCGCTCCCCATTTATTGCGCGCTGAGACCCGTTCGAGTGCGTCATTGAACGGTCACTCAATGGCTGCTTCCCCTTCAGACGTCACTTATCTTCCGCCAAGGTCCTGCGGGAAGCAAGAGTATCTCGCATCGTACAAATGCCCTGAGAAAACAGATCACAACAGCAAACTGACGCGTCTGCGCAACACATGGCAAGCGGGGCCCAAATGCGTTGAACGGTTATTCAGGCAGGCTCGAGCAGCCGTGCAGCAAGCCCGGCGCGCCGGCGGGGCGCGCTCCGGGAAGATCAGAGTCTGAGTTCAGCGCAGGACGGCGAGGCGCGCGAGGTTCGACTGCACGACCGAGTCGTGACAGGCGCTGCGCGCGTACCAGCGGCGCGCGGCATCCACCAGGGCGGTGCAGATCTGCGCGGTCTCGCTCGTGTCCGGGTCAGGAGGCGGGCTCGACTCGGGAGTAAAGCCGCGCGGCGCGAGTCGCACGTGACGCCGCAGCCGCAGCCGCCGCAGTGCGCGCGCGGGCACCGTCTGGGGCTCGACGGGGTCCTCGTTCTCGATGTGCTCGCAGACCGCACGGCGCAGCCGCTCGTAGTCGAGGGCTTCGTGCTCCGCGGGCGTATCGGTGGGACGGATCCACTGCTCGCACCAGACCTTCTCCTGCTCGCCGGAGCTGTGCAGAGTCGGGTCGGTGAGCGCGACGGCGATTCGCGGCAGGTCGTAGGCCTCGCACAGCGCCGCATCCCAGCGCTGCGCCTCGAGGAGCTGCTCGACGTCGGTGAGGTAGCTCGCGACCATGCGCGAGCTGGACGAGGTGCGTTCCGGCATCGGCGCGCTAGGCGGCCTGCTCGGCCGGCGGCGTGCCGCCCTCGACGGGGGGCTCGGGAAGCGCCGCCGGGCTCTCAGGCGCGGCGGCCGGAGCACTCGCCGCAGCAGGCGGCACTATGCGTCGCGCGGCGGGTCGCCTCAGCAGTGCCGGACGCGGGCGTGCCACCGCCACAGCTGCCGGGCGCGCCTGAATCGCGGGTGAGCGTGCCGGAGCTCGCCGGACACGGCGCGCGCGGCGCGCGCGGATCTTCTGCGGTGCGCTGCGCGTGGCGGGCCGTTTCGGGGCGGCGTGAGCCGGGCGGGCACGGCGCGCATCCCGGCGAGCAGCCTTGAGCTTGCGAGCGCTGGCGGATTTGTCGCGTGCCGCGCCGGCGGCAGCGCCATTGCCCTGCTTGCGGCCGGGCTCCGCGCCCGACTTCTCCTGCGCGCGACGCGCGCGCTTCCAGGCTTTACGGGCGGAGGCGGCCTGCTTGCGTGCTTTCCTCGCCTCGCGCTTGGCTTCTTTCAGTCGCTTGCGTGCGCGTTTCAGCTCGTCCTTGGCAATCCGCACCCGCTGCTTGGCCACTTCGGCTTGCAGCCGGGCTCGCTCCAGGGGCTCGGCGGGGAGCTTTGCAGGTTCGCTGCCGCTCTTCTTCATCTGGGTGGTCCGCGAAAGGCGAAGGAAGTTCAGTTTCACACAATTGCCATTGCCTTGCCACCGGCGCAGTTATCCACAGAATTTGTGCATAACCATGTGGACAGAGAGACCGCAGCGCGCGAAACGGCGAGCGCGGCCAACAGCTTGCGTCGCGCTGCGCGAGTTTTCGCCACGCCCGGCGCGCGGCGCCCGCTCAGCCGCTCGGCCCGTTGTAGCGCGTCGCGGTGACGCGATTGCGGCCCGACTGCTTGCTGCGGTAGAGAGCTGCGTCGGCAATCTTCAGGATGCGTCCGGCGAGCTCGCGCTCGCCGGCCGGCACGCAATCGAGGCCGCAGAGACCAAAGCTCGCCGTGACGCCGACGTCCTTGCCCTCGTGTGCAAACGGGCGCGAGGCGACCGTGGCGCGGAGCTTGCGCGCCACTTCCAGCGCGTGCTCGTAAGCCGTCTCCGGCAGCACCACGGCAAATTCCTCGCCGCCGATGCGCGCCACCCAGTCGACACCGCGGCGCAGGACCTCCTGCAGGCGGGCGCCGAACTGCCGCAGGATGTCGTCGCCGCAGCCATGTCCGAGGGTGTCGTTGATGTTCTTGAAGAAGTCGATATCGCAGAGCACCAGCGACAGGGCGCGCTGGTAGCGCGCGGCGCGCTCCACCTCGCGCGGAAAGTGCTTGCCGAAGAAGCGCCGGCTGGCGACCCGCGTCAGATCGTCGGTCGCGGACAGCTTGCGGTTCTCCTCGAGCGTGATGCGCAGCACCGCCTCGAGCTCGGCGATGCGCCGCGCCGCGGCAATGCGCGCGTCCATCTCGCGCTCGGGTGCGCGCCGGCCGATGCACTCGTCGGCGCCGGCGGCGAGACCCGCCTCGCGCTCCGCTCCTTCGTCGAGCTCCGCGACGAACAGTACGAAGGGCGTTCGCGCGGACTTGCGCGCGCGCAGCTGGCGGATCAGCTCCCGGCTGTCGGTGAGCACGACCGGACGGTACTCGGCGGTGAAGCGCCGCAGCGCCTCATCGTCGGAGGGGACGGATTCAACCTCGAAAACATCGGGCGCGATGCGCCGCGACAGCTGGGCGCGCAGCCCGGGATCCTGAACCACCAGCAGAGCCTTCGGCGGCGGCAGCACCCGCAGCATCACCGCGACGGTGGCTGTGGTTCCCTCATGGGTCTGCGCCGGGCGCTCGGCGCGCCGCTCGAGGATGCGCTGGATGACGGTGGTCTGCCCGCCGGAGGCCATCGGGACAGATTACAGATACCGCGGGCAAAATACCCGCGGGCCACACTATGATGGCCACCATGGAACCGCCGGGCATCACCCGCCATCGACGGCCGTTTCTGGCACCCGTGTGGGTCGCGCTGCTCGCGCTGCTGATTGCGGCGGGCATCGCCTACAGCCTCTACCGTGGTGCGACCACCACGGTCGTCGTGCTGGTCCCCGCCGGGGAGAACGAGCCGGGCACCATTGACGATCCGCCGATCTCGGCCGAGGGGGAAGGGCGCGCGCAGCGCCTGGCGCAACTCTTCGGCGGCGGTGCCGGGCGCGGGCGGCTCGATGCGCTGTACGTGAGCCGCGCGCGCCGTGCGCAGCAGAGCGCCGCACCGCTCGCGGAGCTCACGCATCTCACACCCACGGTGTTCAGCGCGAGCGAGGCGTCCGCGACCGCCGGTAGCCTGCTGCACGCTCACGAGGGTGCGGCCGTGCTGGTGATCGCCGACGGTGCGGCTCTGCAGCAATTCCTGCAGCAGCTCACGGGTGCCGGAGAGCTGCCGAGGACCGCGGCTGCACCGGACCTCCTTTATATAGTCAGCGTGCCGACCTTCGGGCGCGCGCACGTGCTGCGCCTCAAGTACTGAGCGGGGTCCTAGGGCGACAGACGCTGCGTGCGGATCGTACCGGCGCTCATCGCCGCTGCCTTGCGCACGAAGTCCTCGTGCTCGCTGATACGAAAGTCGGCGAGCACGGCGCCGCGGATATAGCGCGCCTGGTCGATGAGGTAGGTAGCCCGGCGCACCCCGAATCCGAGCGGACCACGCACGTCGTACATGCGGATGACGAACTTGTCGACGTCCGACAGCAGCGTAAAGGGCAGCTGGTACTTCTCCCGGAACCTGCGATGGCTCTCGGGGGGCTGCGGGCTGATGCCGGCGATGTCGAGGCCGGCCTGCACGATCTCGGCGTGCAGGTCGCGCAGCGAACAGGCCTCGCGCGTACAGCCCGGAGTGAAGTCCGCCGGATAGAAATAGAGGATCACGGAGCCACGGCGCAGCAGGGTGCTGAGCGACACCGCCTGATCATTCTGATCCGGCAAGGTGAATTCCGGCGCCCGCCCACCCATAGCCAGCATGCGTTTCCTCCTGTCGCGCCCATGATAGCCGCATCCGGGGGGCCGCGCGGGCAGGTGCGGAATGCAAATTGGACCGGCCGGGGCGCGATGCTAGAATCGCGCGCCTTTAGTGGGGCGGTAGCTCAGCTGGGAGAGCGTCGCGTTCGCAATGCGAAGGTCGAGGGTTCGATCCCCTTCCGCTCCACCAGTTCCTCCCCGGCCGCCCTGAGAACGTAGATGTTCCAGGGCGGGACCGTAGTCTCGCTCACCCACTGCACGGGCTCGGCGCCCGTCGCCAGCGGCTGCAGGCTCTCCACGACGGCAAGACTCGCGGCCGCGAACAGCGCCCGGTAACAGCCGTCGCCGCACAGGATGTCGACCACCGGGCGACGGTCGGGCACGTCGAGCATGACGATGTGCACGGGCTCCCCGTCCGCGGCCCTCAGGTTGGCCGGGTAGTCACGGGTGCTGAAGGATGCCCACTCGTGGCAGTAGATGGCAGGCGTCGATACCACGAGAACGAGGCATCCGCCGGGAGCGAGGATGCGCTGCAGCTCGCACAACGCGCGGCTCTTGCGATCGGTCGGGATGTTGTCGAAGGTGAATGCCGCCAGAATCACATCGAGGGTGCCGCTGGCGAATTCCGCGAGGCTGCCATCGGCGATCAGCCGGTAGTCGCCTGCGGGGTCGAGGCGGCGGGCCTCGCGGAGCATGAGCTCGGAGATATCGACGCCGATTGCCTCGAAACCCAGGTCCCGCAGGAAGCGGGTCGAGCGCGCCGCGCCGCAGCCAAAGTCGAGAGCCCGTGCGCCGCGCGCACACTTTCCCAGCAGCAGGGGCAGGTCGCGAAAGGCCAAGTGATACGTGCCCGGGAATTCGAGCGCGGAATATGCCCGGGCCCGGGTGGCGTCTTCGTAGACGTTGCTGAAGCGCTCGGTCATCGCAACGGCATCGGGCTCAGGGCGCGCCCCTCAGGTACTTGTCGAACCACTCGACGGTACGCCGTGCCGCATCGATGCGGTTCTCGCGCTTGGCAAACCCGTGGCCCTCGTTCGCGTAGTAGTGCACCGCGACCGTCTTGCCGTCCCTGGTCAGAATGTCGACGACCTGCTCCGCCTCCTCGCGCGGTACGCGCGGGTCGTTGTCTCCCTGCAGTACGAGCAGCGGCGCTCTGGCATTGTGCAGGTAGGTGATCGGCGAGGCGGCATCGTAGGCGCTGCGGTCCTTGATCGGGTCGCCGAGGAGTGACTTCTCGTATTGCTGCAGCGTCGGGTCCTCATGCTGCAGCATCGTCATCCAGTCGATGATGCCGTAGAGCTCCACGCCCGCGGCCCACTCATCGGGCGTACGACCGATCGCCATCAGCGTCATGAATCCTCCGTAGGAACCGCCGGTGATGCCGATTTTCTTCTTGTCGACGTAGCCGGTCGCCTGCAGGAAGCGCGCGGCATAGACCTCGTCCTGCAGGTCGCCGCCCCCCAGGTCCTTGTGGTTGGCCTGTTGAAAGGCGAGGCCGTAGCCGGTCGAGCCCCGGACGTTGGGCGCGATGCAGAGGTAGCCGCGCGATACCAGGGCAGCGACGATCGGGCTCCAGCGATCCTGCGTCTGGCCCGTCGGGCCTCCATGAGGCAGCACGATCGCGGGGTTGGACCCATCGCGCTTCAGATTGACGGGTACCCAGAGCAGGGCGCTGATCAGTTTGCCGTCGAAGCTCCGGTAGTGGACCACCTGCGACTCCGGCATGGGCGCAGTCACCACGCTGGCGATGGCCGAGCGTGTCAGCCGCTCCATATGTCCGCTGGCGAGGTCGTAGATCCAGTAGTCGGTGGGCTGGACCGAGCTCTCGTGAGACAGCAGCAGCCGGTCGCCGGACGGCGAGAAGGGATGCTCCGGAAGGCCGTTGACGCCGCCGCCGGTCGGAAGCCTGGTCGCTTTGAGAGTAGCGGCGTCGACCAGGTAGGGATCGACCAGTCCGTCCGCATTCAGCGTGTAGGTGAAGAAGCGTCCGTCCGGAGAGAAGCCGCCCGCCGAGGCTTCCCACTGCGTGTCGGTCGCCCAGCGGAGCTTACGCGTGGCGACCTCCAGCAGCGCGACGTTCTGGTAGCCGCCGTGTTCGTTGGAGCTGACCAGCAGGGTTTTGCCGTCGGGCGACAGGGACGACGCCAGAGTCAGCACCTTGCCCTTGTGCGGGGTGAGGTTGGTCAGCTTCCCGGTGGCGACCTCGACCGCGTAGACATCGGAATCCTGGAAGCCGGCTTCGTAGCGCGTGGCGTACAGGGTGCGCCCATCCGGGCTCCACGCCGTCGACGCCCAGGAGCGGTCGTGAGACTGCTCATGCGTCAGGTTCCTGACCTGGCGCGTGGCGAAATCGAGCGTGGCCAGGTCGTAGGAGGTTGAGCTCTTGTCCTTGATGTCGAGCGCGATCAGCTTGCCGTCCGGCGACCAGCGGGGCGTTTCCTCCCTGACGTCCGGCGTGTTGGTCAGGTTGACGGCATCGCCGCCGTCACTCGCAACGACGAACACGTCCCAGAGCTCATTGCCGTCCAGGTCCTGCTGGTAGGCGATCCACCTGCCGTCCGGCGACCAGCTCGAGGAGTACTGGCGTTGATTCGACTGCACCAGCTGCACCGGCCAGCCACCGGCTGCCCTGACCTTCCAGAGATTCTGCCGGCCGGTGAGATCGGTGGTGAGGACGATCTCCTTCCCGTCAGGCGACCACGCGGCATTGGATATCGAGCGGGTGAAGTACAGGTCGTCGATCGACAGCACGTGGGCGGCGGCGTTGCTCGCCGACGCCACGGATCGCGGCTCGGTCACCTGACGATCGTCCGGCCCGGAGGGCGCGGCCTGCGCCAGTGTCGAGAGACCTGAGCCGAGGAGACAAAGCACAGCCACGCCGGAGTGTTTCATTGCAGCCTCTCAGATCATCAGGCGGGGCGGCAGACGCGCATGGGCCGCGCGCTCATAGGCTCTCGCCACCTGCAGCAGCAGGCCGTCCTGATTGCGGTTTGCCACCAGCGTGATGCCAACCGGCAGACCGGTCAAGGCGCCGGCGGGCAGGTTGAGGCTCGGATAGCCGGCGATCGCCGCGGCGGAAGCGATCTCCGCAAAGCCCGTGTCGTGGCGATCGCCCCAGACCTCATCGAGCCGCTCGGCCGGTCCGTTGCTCGGTGCCATCAGAAGCTCGACGCCCTGCGGACCGATGAGTGTTGCCAGGCCTTCCGTTTCGGCGGTGCGCTTCAGCGTCGCGAGCGCCTTCTCATAAGCGGGGTCGGTCAGCGGTCCATGACCCTCGGCCATCTCGAACAGCTCCTGCCCGAAGACGATCAGCTCCTGGTCCGCGTGCGCCTGGTTGAAGGCGATCAGGTCCGCCAGGGACCGGCACTCGACCTGGGAAGGATCGAGGGTCGCGAGATAAGCGTTGATTGCCGCCTTGAATTCGAACAGCAGCGCCTCGAGCTCAGCATCACCGCTGTCAGCGAACGCGGCTGGCTCCTTGAGGTCGATGATCTCGGCGCCCTCGTGCGCCAGCACCGCGCGCGCCTCGGCATACCAGCGTGCCGTCTGCGGATGCGCGGACTTCGGTACGGGCATGGCGCCGATCTTCACGCCCCGCAGGCGGAAGGCCTCGAGGTCGGAGCCGTGCGCGCCGAAGCCGAGCGGCCGCTCGGCGATGACGCCGGCGACGATGGCGGCGTCGGCGGCCGTGCGGCACATGGGACCGGCCGTGTCCTGGCGCGGCGAGATCGGCACCACACCCTTGCCGCTCACCAGACCCGCGGTCGGTTTGAGGCCCATCAGCCCGTTGAGCGAGGAGGGCGAGAGGATCGAGCCGTTGGTCTCGCTGCCGATGGCCGCGGCGCAGAAGCTCGCGGCCGCGGCGACCGCGGAGCCGGAACTGGAACCCGACGGGTTGCGGTCGGGAGCGTAGGCATTGCGAGTCTGACCACCGAGGCCGCTCCAGCCGCTGCAGGAGCGAGTCGAGCGGAAGTTGGCCCACTCACTGAGATTCGCCTTGCCGAGCACGATCGCTCCGGCGGCCCGCAGGCGGGCGACGAGTGGGGCGTCGGCGGGGCGCATCGAGCGCACGAGCGCGAGCGATCCCGCCGTCGTCGCCACCGGGTCCGCCGTCTCGATGTTGTCCTTGAGGATGATCGGAATCCCGTGCAGAGGGCCGCGCAGCTTCCTCGCGCCACGCTCCGCATCGAGCTGCCTCGCGGCATCCAGCGCGCGGGGGTTGAGCGCCAGCACCGAGCGGTACCCGGGACCGTGCTGGTCGTAGCGCGCAATGCGCGCGAGATACGCCGCGGTGAGGGCTTCGGAGGTGACCATGCCGGCGGCGAGCGCGCGCTGCAGAGAGTCGATGGATTGCTCGACCGGGTCGAAAGCGGACTCGGCGGCGGCCGCGAGCTTGCGGATCGGTGCGGCCAGGGACAGCGCTACAGCCGTCCCGATGAAGCTTCTGCGATTCATGAGCCTCCCCTCGGGCGTTGTAATTCTCGCCGGCGCAGCTCAGTGCGCGGAGGCCAAGCGTAACCCGGCCTCACCGCCGCGAGACATGCCAGGCTGGGATCGGGCGGCCTGGAGTCCCGAATCGGGACGTTCCTGCGTGCCCGTTGCGCCCGCACTACAGGTTGCCGTCGCTCAGGCCCACAGGGATGTTCCCCAGCGCTTTACATAGGGGTGCCAATTTGTTATCGATCTCCTCCGGGGAGTCGGGTATGGACCCGAACCGCAAAAATACAACAAGCGGGAGTGCTCACATGACGCTGAACATGGCGTTTCGGTTTCGTTTGCGAGACCTGATTGCCATCGCGCCGCTTCTCATGGGCGTGGTGACCGCGTATGCGCAGGAGAAACCCAAGGACACGACCAAGGCGGAAGAGAAGCTGTCGGAAGTTGTCATCACCGGGTCGCGCATCGCACGCCCGGAGCTCGACCGGCTGGAGCCGACGATTGTCGTGGGCTCCGAACTGTTCGACCAGCGCGGCTACACCGACGTCGGTCAGGCGCTGAGTGAGCTGCCCTCCTTCGGCATTCAGTCATCGAACGCCACCAACACGCAGTCGACGTTCGGCATCGCCCAGAGTTTCGTCGACCTCTACTCCCTCGGCTCGCAGCGCACCCTGGTGCTGGTCGACGGCCGCCGCTTCGTGTCATCGAACACGGCCAGCCTGTTCGCCGGAGCGACGCCCCCCGGACAACAGGTCGACCTGAATGTCATTCCGACCAAGCTGATCGATCGCGTAGAGACGATCTCGGTCGGCGGCGCACCGATCTACGGCGCCGATGCGATCGCGGGCACCGTCAACATCATCATGAAGAAGAACTACGAGGGCATCGACGTCGACGGTCAGGCCGGTGTCTCCAATCAGCAGGACGCCTGGAACTACCGTGCCCGCGTCCTCGCGGGCTTCAACTTTGCGGACAATCGCGGCAACATCACCGCGGTCGCCGAGTTCAGCAAGGCCGACGGCCTCACCGGGCCGGAGCGCAGGAACTTCTCGGAGAACCTGGGGTTCCTCTCGCCGGCGACGCCGGGGCCGTTCGACACCGTGCTCACTGCGGACAATTCCGTGCCGCAGGTGAGCACCGGCGGTGTGCCGATGCTCGATGATTTCTTCTACCTCCCCGGAGTGCCTGCGAATTTCATCGGTGTCACCGATCCGAACGGCAACCCGCTGGCGTTCTCGGGCGGCAAGCTGGTGCCCTACAACCTCGGTACGCCGACCGGCAATCCGGTTTTCTGGTCCGGTGGCGACGGCATCAGGCTCTCGCAGTTCAGCAACCTGCTCTCGCCCCTCGAGCGCACCAACATCGACACCATCGACAACTTCAGGATCTCCGACCACGTCAACCTGTTCGGTGAGACCTGGTTCTCCGAGACCCATGGCACGAACCTGATCGCGCAACCGGCCTACAACGCCGCCATCTTCGGCTCGGCGGGTACGACGAGCGGCATGTTCAAGGTGCCGGTCAACAATCCCTTCCTCAGTGCCGCGGACCAGGCGACCATCGCGGCCGACCTGCTCGCTTATCAGGCGGCCGGGTTTCCGATGCAACAGCTCCTCAGTCCGCCGGGCACACCACCCGGGCCGCTCGATCCGAACTGGAATCCCAATACCTTCTACGTCTCCCGCGCCAGCACCGATCTGCAGAGCGGTGCGGCAACCGGAAACCAGGAGGTTTACCGGGGAGTCCTGGGCTTGAACGGCGACTTCTCGATCGGCTCGCAGCACGACTACACCTGGGAGGTCGCGCTCAACTACGGCCGCTCGCAGAACACCTCGGTGCAGCCCGCCTACGTGTTCCAGAACGTGCAGAACGCACTCAATGCGCAGCTGGTCGGCGGGCAGATCGTGTGCGCACCCGGCTACGTGAACTCGCCGATCGCCACCAACTCCAGCACCTGCGCGCCGCTCAACATCTTCGGCACCGGTGAGCCGAGCGCTGCGGCGGTCGCCTATATCACGCACATGGCGACCGCGGTGTCGACCGACACGCAGCGCGATACGACCGCCAACCTGAGCGGCGACATCCTCAAGCTGCCGGCAGGCGAGTGGAAGGGGGCGGTTGGTTTCGAGAACCGGCGCGAATCGGCGGACTTCGCGCCCGATAGTTTCTTTACATCGAGCCCGGCGGCGGGCCAGATCGTGGCAGGGGCGGTGGCAGGCTCCTACATCACCAACGAGTTCTACGGCGAGACGCTGGTGCCGATCTTCGAGCCGTCTCAGGAAATTCCCCTCCTGCACCAGGTGGAGTTCGAGGGCGCCATACGTCGCGTCGACAACACGATTGCGGGGAAGTCCAACACCTACACCGAGGGGCTGCGCTGGGCTCCGGTGCAGGACGTCCTGTTTCGCGGCAACCGCACGATCTCGATCCGCGCACCGGCGATCACCGAGCTGTTCCTGCCGCCGTCCACTTCCAATGAGTTCGCGAACGATCCGTGCGACAAGAACTTCGTCGCCCAGGGGCTCGCGCCCGCCACGCGCCTGGCAAACTGCAAGGCCGCGTTGGGTCCCACCTATGACCCCGCCACCTTCACCTCGAACGTGGTCAACGCGACGGTGCAGGGAATCACCTCGGGCAATCCGACGCTCGCGCCCGAGAAGGCCGATTCCTATACCTATGGCGTGGTGTTGCGTCCCCGCTGGACTCCGCGTCTGAGTCTCTCGGCGGACTGGATCGACATCAAGATGACGAACGCGATCGCGCAGCTGAACCTCACCGACCTGATGGACGAGTGCTATGACTCGACGGATTTCCCCAACAATCCGGCCTGCAGTCACTTCACGCGCAATGCGGTGTCACACCAGGTGACGGGCTACTCCGATGGCTTCATCAACGCCGGCCTGCTGCACTTCCAGGGATTCACGGCCGGGTTGCAGGAGGCGTTCGATCTGCCGGCGCACCTTGGCACCATGCAGTTCCGTGCCAACTATCTCGATACCAAGACCCTGCTGCTGCAGGTCGGCTCGGCGGCTCCGATCAATGAAGCCGACACGTTGAACCAGCTGGTAGCCGCCCCGAAGAGCAAGGCGTCGTTCGATCTCAACTACATGAAGGGACCGTTCCAGTGGTACTGGCAGGCGCAGTACTACAGCATGATGGACTTCAACAATCAGAACACTCCGACCTCACAGAACATCGAGAGTGTCGGCAGATGGTGGCTGATCAACTCGACCCTCACTTATGACGTGACCAAGGCGCTGGAGGTCCGGTTGACGGTGGACAACGTGTTCAACAAGGAGCCGCCATATCCTTCGCTGGCGGCCGGCACGGGCGGCAACTTCGCGTCCGCCACGTCGCTGTATTTCGCGGGCATCATCGGCCGCACGTATCTGCTGAACGTGGACTATCGCTTCAAGTAGAAGCGTGAGACAGGGTGAGCGCTGCGCGTGTCGAGGATCGACACGCGCAGCGCCAAGCCCTTACGCGATGAGATCGCGGTACGCGTGCCAAGTCGCGTAGCCGAGCAGCGGTGCGACCACCACCATGCCGATGAGCAGCGTGACGAAGCCGATCGCGGTCACGGCCACGATCAGGAAGCCCCATACCAGCATCGCCGGCAGGTTGAGGAGCGTCGCGCGCAAGCTGGCGCGGATGGCTTCGCTTGCGGTCGCATGCCGGTCGATCAACAGCGGCACGGCGACTACCGAGACCGAGAATACGAGCGCCGCAAGCAACGCGCCGCAGCCGACGTAGCCGAGTATCTGCGCGACGCTCAGCGGCGCGGCTCCTCCCCAGAGCGCGACCGCGAGGCTCGGGACCGAGGCATTGAACGCGGTCTCGAGCAGCAGCGCCGAGAACACGAACCACACGACCGCGAGCAGGGCGAGGAGGCCGGCGAAGTGCAGCAGGCCTTCGGGGTTGCGGGTCAGCGCCGACAGCGATTGATCGAAGCCGAGCGGCTCGCGCGCCGCGCGCCGCCGCGCCAGCTCGCACAGCCCGACGGTCATGATGGGTCCCACCAGCAGGTAGCCGGTGACTGCTGCGGCCGTCAGGTACAGGTGCGAGCTGCCGAGCATGAGGAGTACCGCGCCGAGGACCGCGATGAGAGCGCCGTGGGCGAGGCCGGGCTTGCCGATCTGCTTCACGTCCTGCCACCCCCTGCGCAGCCACTCGCGCGGTTGTCGCACGGAGACGCGGCGGATCTCGATGTGCAGGGCCTCGTGCTTGCCGAGGGTCATGGAGGTGGTCATGGGGGTCTCCTTCTGCGAGGGTCCCAGGATGCCGTCGGTGCGGCAGCGGCCCCGATAGTACGCCTGTCGGGGCGGGTGGGGGGGCAGCGGGTGCCGACGCACGGGCGGCTCGGTACACTCAGCACGCCAATTCGCGCCCCCGTAGCTCAGTGGATAGAGCGACCGCCTCCTAAGCGGTAGGTCGTCGGTTCAACTCCGGCCGGGGGCGCCAACTTTTCAAACACTTGCGACTCGCGAGACTTCTCCGACTCCTCCGCTGCTATCGTTTTGCTACCACTCGCGGCGAAGAACAGCGCCGCGGCCTTCTCGCCCGCGTTCGAGAGCGCCTCGGGCCAGGCATCCGCGTACTGGTCCATCGTGAACGCGACCGAGTGATGACCCATGAGCGTCCGCACCGTCTTCGCGTTCTCGCCCGACTGGATCAGCGCCGTTGCGTACGAGTGGCGCAGCATGTGAGGGGTGCCCGTCACGGCCACGCGCTTCGGGTGCTCGGCATCCGGCGCGGTCGCCTTGAGGTGTTCTCACGGCCAAGGCGCATCGAGCGATACCCCACACGATGGGCAACTATCCGGTCGCTGGGGACCCGGACGACCGAGGCCAGCGCGCAAGCTGAACTGGTAGCCGAAGACTTTTGTGCACCTTGGGCATTGGAAGCGAGTCATGACAAACAGCCAGGTCCCGGCAGCGACCACCGGCGCAAGACACCAGATGCTGAGGGCGAAGGAGTCGTGGCTTGTCAGAGCTTCCGTGCGCCCGTGCATCCAGCCCGGCGGGCGGACCACGAACGTCATCGCCAGGTACCACACGACGATGATCGCCGAATTGCCGCCCAGGGCAATCCACATTTGCCGTTTCAGCCGGTCACGAATGGTTTCATTCATAAGGCTCTAACGATTGTAGGGCTCGTCGAACCTGACGCTGCAGCGCGGGCACGAGTCCCAGATTTCTTCGGCCCCGCGCGTATCCATGGACCACCGTCCAAGCTTTGCGATGCGCTCCTTGCCGAAGTTGCAGGCGCAGTGTGGACACTTCAATCCG
>Ga0335079_10002904_pt1 | contig 19744 bp, 16 predicted proteins | sample Lox_Sample_33_FD_206719 | JGI IMG/M metagenome (GOLD analysis project Ga0335079, IMG submission 206719) | Soil microbial communities from Loxahatchee National Wildlife Refuge, Florida, United States - Lox_Sample_3.3 | ecosystem: Environmental > Terrestrial > Soil > Wetlands | place: USA... | reverse complement strand
CTATTCTCGTGATCGGCAAAGTCTCGCCGCAACAAGCAAGGTCGGTGATTGAGAAGTATTTTGGGGGCTGGTCCGCACTTGGTCCTAAGCCTGACATCGAGCTGCCGCCCGTGCCGCTCAACACTCAGGTAACAAGTCAAGTGCCTGACGCCAGCCGCGTGCAAGACAGCGTGATACTTGCGGAAACACTTAAACTTACGCGCTCCAATCCGGATTACTACGCGCTTCAACTCGGCAACAACGTGTTGGGCGGCGGATTCTACGCCTCGCGGCTCACCCGCGACATTCGGAAAGACGCAGGACTCGTGTATTATGTTGAGTCGTATTTCGAGTTCGGTAAGACGCGCGGCATTTACTTTGTTAGTTACGGATGCGATCCACAAAACGTTTCCAAAGTACAAGGTTTGGTCGTTCGCGAACTCCGGGAGATGCAGACGATCCCGGTGAGTGCGGACGAGTTGCAACGAGCAAAAGCATACCTGGTCCATCGCATACCGCTCCAGGAAGCGAGCCTGGACGCTATCGCGCGCGGAATCATGCATCGGTGGAAGCTTGATCTTCCATTCGACGAGCCGACGCTCGCGGCTCGTCGTTATCTGGAACTGGGCGCGCCCGAAGTTCAAGCCGCGTTTGCGAAATGGCTGCGCCCGGACGATTTGGTGCGCGTAAGTCTGGGACCAAGCTCCAACTAGGCGTCCCCAGTGACAAGGCCCGGCGGATCGCGGTCAGAGCAAATCGCGCCAAACCAGGGAGCGGCGAGGTTCCGGCCGCGTAAACAGCGTCCGCGCACTCTTTTTTCTGAATCATTCCCGGTTTGGGGGTGGACGGATTGTATAGCCGGCTATAGACTTACAAAATTAGCCCGATTCATCGATCGGGGCTTTCTATTTGGGGCCGGTATGCACGGCCCGCCTGCATGATGGAGGTTTAAAATGGCAATTCGCATAGGCGACGAAGCACCGGATTTTACGGCAGAAACCACTGAAGGCAAAATCCGATTTCACGAGTGGATCGGAGACAAATGGGCGATCTTGTTCTCCCATCCGAAAGATTTCACACCCGTATGCACCACAGAACTCGGATACATGGCGGGGCTAAAGCCGGAATTCGACAGGCGCAATACCAAGATCATAGGACTTAGTATCGATCCGGTGAGCGACCATAAAGCCTGGTCCCATGACATCCAGGAAACACAAGGCCACAAGGTCAATTATCCCATGATTGGCGACGCTGACCTGCATGTCGCGAAACTATACGACATGATCCATCCGAATGCGAGCGGCGGGAAGCGCACTGCTGCGGACAATGCGACAATTCGCTCGGTATTTATCGTCGGGCCCGACAAAAAAGTCAAGGCAATGCTCATCTATCCGATGAGTGCAGGACGCAACTTCGATGAGGTGCTACGTCTGCTCGATTCGCTTCAGTTGAACGCCAAACATTCGGTGGCAACGCCGGTGAACTGGAGGCCGGGTCAAGACGTCATCATCCCCACCTCGGTTTCCGATGAAGAGGCAAAAAAGAAATACCCGCAGGGATTTAAAACCCTGAAGCCGTATCTGCGTACCGTGGCACAGCCGAAGTAAGTTGTCAGCATACGGTATTAACAGCGGGGCGCGGTTGGGGCCCCGTTTTGCGTCGGCAAGGAGTTCCAGAAGCATTCCTCAGCAAACGCGAATCCGAGCGGGTTGGCCGCGCCGGAATTAGAAATGGCTTACAGGCGCGCGGACCGCCTAGAGAACCCCGAATCCTTTCTTAATCGCAAACGATGTCCAAGTCGCGAAAATCAGGAAAACGCCTATGTTCGAACAGCATCGGCATAGTTTCGCATTTAGCCGAGGCCCAAGGGCAATGAACTTGGCAAAAGAATCCGTTGAGGTTGACCTAGGTCAAAGAATTGAGATAAGTAGGTGATATATTTGGAGTTTTCATGGCCGTATGAGGGCGTTCCAGATAAAGAATTTCAAAGCGGTAATGGACTTTATTCACGGGCGTGCTATTGGTTCGCTACAATTCGATGCGGTTGCAGTACCGAATCCGACGCGGAATTTTTTTACCAATAGCTGCTCCAATCATCGGCTATGTGGAGATTTACAACTACATTTTTGACAGGGCTCGCCGTAGCAATGGCTCCCATCTTCGTGGACGGCCAATCTACACCAGAATCTGCGCAGCGGGACATTGAAATGGAGAAGCTGGCGGAAGAAAGCGGTTGCAACCTCTGCCATTCACTTCAGCATCGAAATTACGGGTGGAGCGAAGTATTGCCGATTGGCCCTTCCTGGGAGGATGTGGCAAGAAAATACAAGGGCCAAAAGGGAACCGTTGACCGTCTGGTCGCGATCGTGCGCCAAGGCTCAGGTACCGATTCTTCGGCTCAGCACTGGAAGGGCAAAGCTAGCGGGGTAGCTATGCCACCAAATGCTGTTGAAATCAGTAAACCGGACGCTGAGAAGCTGGTGCGTTGGATCTTATCGTTGGACAAAACCGCACGCCAGTAAAGATTGGAATCGATAGCCCGGCCTGTTGCAATACAGTGCCGACTAGAGCACGCGCTCAAAAAGGCTATACCTGACCGTTGACTGGAAGACAGGAGTTTTAGCGTGAAAGGAATCTTCAGGCTCGCATTCAAGCTTTTAGTAAACGATACCGCCAAATTTACCGCGCTGCTTGTCGGGATAACCTTCGCGGTATTTCTAATGATTCAGATGACATCGATTTTTGCTGGCGTCCTGGGCAAGTCATCTGCGAACGTAACGAATATTGGATCGTCGATCTGGGTGATGGACCCGGCCGTGAATACCGTAGCAAACACTATCCCCATGCCGGATTACGTACTGGACGCAATACGGAGCATAAACGGGGTCAAATATGCTGTGCCGTTGTATTCCGGAGCCGCGCTTGCCAAGCTTCGAAGCGGTACCTATCAATCGGTAAGTGTGCTTGGATTAGACGATACCAGCCTGGTGGGCAGACCCAAGCTCCTCGAGGGAAATATCGACGACATCTTTGCTGAAAACGCTTTCATTGTGGTAAAGGATACTGAATTTCAAAAATTCGAAAGCCCGACGGTAGGATATGAGTTTGAGATCAACGACCACCGCGGGATTGTGGTCGGCATTGCCAAGCTCGCTTCTGCCGGATTATTCGGAATTCCGACGCTCTACACCACTTACAACCGGGCACTTCAATACTTGCCAAACAGTAGATTTACCCTTTCTTATGTTCTCGTCGAACCGAAGAGCATTGGCGATGTGCAACATATCAAGCAGCAGATAAAAGCACTCGGCTATTTGGCCCTTACCAAGAAGGAGTTTATCCAACGAATTTCAGATTTTTATATATACCAGACTAGCCTTGGAACAAATATACTGCTGATGACCATAATCAGCTTTATCGTGGGTCTATCCATATCGGGGCAAACTTTTTACACGTTTGTCCTGGAGAACCTTGAAAAATTCGGAGCCTTAAAAGCGATAGGCACTAAGCGATACGAGCTTGTGTGCATGATTCTTTTTCAAGCAGGTTTTACGGCGCTCATAGGTTACGGTTTGGGAATCGGGCTGTGCACAGCCCTGATAGCATTCGCGAAGTTGAGGCTTCCCAGTTATGCAGCCATTGTGACCTTCGCGAACATTGGGCTCGCATTTGTCATGGTTCTGATAATTGCCGGTATCTCAAGCTACATCGGCATCAGAAAGGTGCTCAAAATAGAACCCTTTGACATATTCAGAGGCTAGTTATGCCAAATACGGCAATCAAAGCGAACCAGTTGGCAAAATGGTTTGGAGAAGGCGCGGCAAAGACTCAGGCCGTCAAGGATGTGAGTTTTGAGGCTTATTTTGGCGAGATGCTTTACATTGTGGGTCCATCGGGAAGCGGCAAGACAACTCTGCTAAGCATGATTTCAGGCATACTCCGCCCTAACTCGGGCACGGTAATTGTTGAAGATAAAGACATTTGGAATTTGCCCGAAGACGAGATTGCCGATTTTAGACTGAACACAATTGGTTTTGTGTTCCAGGATTACCACCTCTTTCCGCGGCTGACCACAGTTGAAAATGTCGCAATCCCGCTTATTTTGAAAAAGCGCGACTGGGACGAATCAATGCACGAGGCGGCAAAATGTCTTGAGATAGTCGGACTCAAAGAACGCGCGGATCTCCATCCAGTCAAACTGAGTGGCGGCGAGCAGCAGCGGGTCGCGATTGCGCGCGCTATTGTTAGCCGCCCTGATATTTTGATATTTGACGAACCGACCGCTTCGCTGGATGGCGACACAGGGAGGGCGATTATCGAATTTGTAAAGACAAATATTCTCAGTGAGAACCGTTGTATTTTGATCGTGACACACGATGCCAGAATTTTCGAATTCGCGAATGAAATAATGAAGATGGAAGATGGACGGATAGTCGGAGTCGAAAAGGTACACTAGGTGAGAAACAAGCTGCTACTCTTGCTATGCGCTGTCGGCATCTTGGCTGGACTGCTAAGCGCGTATATTTCCAGTGCTCCAAAAATTCCGCTGTCGCCCGCGTTTAATCCGGCTTCAAATCCCTACGAAAAAGGGATCTACGCCAACGGCATCATTGAGAGCTATCAGACAAACGGCGAGAACATCAACATCTACCCCGAGGTATCCGCCCCAATCACACAGATCCTGGTCAGCGAGGGGGATACTGTGCACCAAGGCGCTCCGCTGCTCACGATGGATGACTCGGTTCAGAGGGCAACCGCCGAGCAGCAGAAGTCTCAGGCGGAGGCAGCATTGGCCCTTCTGAAAGAACTGAAGGCCCAGCCCAGAAAAGAAACCTTGCAGGTGTCTGAAGCGCAAGTTGTATTGGCGAGGGCTAATTTGAAAACCGCAAAGGACCAACTGGATAAACAGAGGGAGTCTTACGAACTGGAACCCAAATCGGTAAGCAAGGACACGCTGGATAATGCAATCAATGCCGTCGAAGTAGCAAAGGCTAACCTGGAAGTCGCCGAGAAACAACTCGAACTCACAAAAGCCGGAGCGTGGATATACGACATCGAAAATCAGGAAAAACAGTACAACGCGCTGTCCAAAGCATACTTGGCATCAAGTGCTCTGCTGGCGAAGTACACCATACGTGCGCCGATGGATGGGGTCGTTCTCGCAATTAAGGCGGCAGTAGGAAGCTACGTATCACCGCAGGGAGCCTATGGCACTTACACCGAAGATTTCAACCCGGTGGTCGTCATGGGAAGTGCGCAGGCCTACCTCGAGGTTAGATGCTACATCGACGAGATATTGGTACACCGACTGCCTCAAGGCGCAGAAATGAAAGCAACGATGTTGATCCGAGGCACCAACATCAGCATTCCCTTGGAGTACCTGCGCGCACAGCCCTATGTATCGCCCAAAATTGAATTGTCGAACCAGAGGCAAGAGCGGGTGGATGTAAGAGTGCTGCCTTTGATCTTCAGGTTCAAGAAACCGGATAACGTCAACCTTTACCCAGGACAACTGGTGGATGTGTATGTCGCGGAGAAATAGGAGGACAAATTGAAGATATTCGACGGCAAACAATCAGCTTATGCGGCGACGTCGCGGAGACCCGTGCGCTTACCCATTCAAAAATTTCAGCGCGTGCTCGCCGGCGGACGGGCTTTGCGCGTAGTGCGGGGCTTGTGCCTGGCGTCACTCTGCTCTGTCGTAGGTTGCGCGGTCGGACCGGATTTCGTTCCTCCGAGCAAGCCATCGGTTGGGCAGTATACGCATGGCAAAGAGCCAAGCGCGACGTTAAACGCGGACGGTCAAGCCCAGCACTTCGAACCGGGCGCGGAGGTGGTCGGCGACTGGTGGCGACTGTTCAACTCCGACAAACTGGATAGCGTAGTCAAAGAAGCTGTTACTCAAAATCAGAATATTCAATCGGCGCAGGCAAGCTTGCGCCAGAGTCGAGCACAATTGCAGGCCGGTTACGGAGTTTTCTATCCTCAAATTGACGCCGGATTTAGCGCGTCACGTCAAAGGTCGTCGCCGGCCCGCGTTAGCGGAAACGTCGAGAGCAGCGTATTTAATTTATTCACACTTTCAGCGGTGGTTAGCTATACCCTCGATGTGTTCGGGGGAGAACGCCGTAACATCGAAAACCTGCAGGCCTTAGTCGAATATCAACGCTATACATTATTGGCAACCTATCTCACGCTCACGGGCAACATTGTTAACGCGACCATCGCCCAGGCTGCGTATGCTGCAGAAATTGAAGCTACGCAACAACTTGTTGACTCTCTTAAGGAGGAGATAAAGATTACCGAGGCCCAAGCGCAAGCAGGAACGATACCTTATTCGAACCTGCTTAGTTTGCAGTCTCAATCGGCCGCCATCGAGGCGACTCTTCCGCCGATTAGACAAAAACTTAACCAGACTGAGCATTTGCTCGCGACACTTGCAGGTCGCGCGCCTGCGGATTGGCAGCCCCAGAAAATTAGTTTGGAGGAGATCGCGCTTCCCGAGAATCTACCGCTTACCTTGCCCTCGGAGGTTGTTGGTCAACGCCCGGATATTCTCGAGGCGGAAGCCTTGTTACATAGCAGCAGTGCCCAAATCGGGATTGCCACCGCTGCTCTATTTCCCAGTTTTACAATAAATGCAGGTTATGGTCTCAACAATACTTCGGCGGGTAATCTGTTCGGTAGTAACAGCAGCTTCTGGAGTATAGGTGGGGGCGTTGTGGCACCATTGTTTCACGGCGGGACCCTGCTCTCCCAACGCCAAGCCGCAATTGAAGGATACCAGCAATCGCTAAGCAACTATCGGCAGACGGTTCTTGGCGGCCTCGAGCAGGTTGCTGATACGCTACGTGCCTTGGAACATGACGCCGAAACATTGCAGGCCGAGTCGAATGCGCTTACTACCGCAGAGGAAGCGCTTAGCCTGATACGGACAAATTACCGGGCCGGCACGGTGAGTTACCTCCAAGTTCTAATCGCAACCACTCAGTTCCATCAGGCGCAGATAGGTTATCTGCAAGCAAAGGCTCAACGCTTGCAGGATACCGTTGCACTTTACGTTGCCCTCGGCGGCGGGTGGTGGAACGGCGGTAATCTGGTGCCCGCAAATGCGGCCGCAGGATAATGGTTGAAACGTATCTCCCGCCGTCGGCTGGTCGCGTTATTGCTTCTCCAAGGAAACGTGGGTCGTGATCTCCCGCAGACAGCCAACGGCCCGAAGCCGAACACAGGCACAACGCTCAACCTCGGAGCCCGGAAAATATTAGAGCTTTGCGAGCTGGTCCGGAGTATCTATGTCGATCAGGATGCCGGGATCGTGCGTATCAATGCGTACAAGTTCGCGCGAGTCACGCGCGAGAAGCGTTCTTGCGCCTTGATCGCCGTCCAGCTGCAGCAAATCATCGAGGTATTTCTTACCAAATGCAACCGGATGTCCGCGCCGGCCCGCAAAATAAGGCGCTGCAAGTGCAGTTCCAGACGCTATGGCTTGGGCAAGCGCCATGATCGTCTGACGCTGAACCTGTGGCATGTCAGCGAGCGCCACGATCCAACCGTCCGCGTCTCGTGCTATGCTGACACCGAAAGCCAGGCTTGCCCCCATTCCGCGCCAGGCTTCGGCGCATGCTACAGTGTCAAGCCCTTCCTGGATCAGCAATTTGCTTAGCTCCGCTTCGCCCGGACGCACCACCGCGACCACGTGATTCAAGGCGCCCTTGAGGTTGCGCGCCGCCGCAGTAACTACGGGTAATCCATCAGGAAGCTTTGCAAGCAACTTCTTGCCGCCGAAACGGCGCGCTCCTCCTGCGGCGAGCAGGACTCCGCAGATCACGATTCGGTCAAGCCGGCGCATGCTCCGGCCTTTGTCGCCCGCTCGTTCACTGCAACGAGCTCGATACCGTTACGAAGCGCGGTAAGCTCCGCGAGAATTGCCAACGCGATCTCCGGCGGTGTGCGGCTTCCAATGCGCAAACCAACCGGCCCTTTAAGCCGAGCGATCTCCGCATCACTCAGGTCGAAGTGTTGCCTGAGCCTTTGCTTGCGCTTCGCGGTATTTGCCTTGGAACCCAGCGCGCCGACGTAGAAAGCCGGGGATTTAAGCCCTTCCAGAAGCGCCATGTCGTCCAGCTTCGGGTCGTGTGTGGCAGCAACGATTGCGGTGTGTCCGTCCGGTTCCAAAGCCAGCACCATGTCGTCAGGCATCGCAGTGGAAAATTCTGTGCCGGGCACCTGCCAGCTCTTGAAATATTCTTCCCGTGGGTCGCACACTATCACATGGTAATCCAACGCGAGCGCCATCCGCGCCAGATATTGCGCGAGCTGCCCGGCTCCGATGATGAGCAGGCGCCAGCGCGGTCCATAGATTGTTTTCAGCCATACGCCGTCGAATTGCATCGTGTCATCGCGTTTCGCCGGCGCAAGCGTAGCGTGTCCGCTACCAAGCTCCATGCTGCGTGAAACAATCTCGCGGCGTTGAATACGCTCCTGCAGTTCCCGCAAAAGCGCGATCTCCGGCGCAGGTTCCAGAACCAATTGCAGCGTGCCGCCGCACGGCAATCCGAAACGCGTGGCCTCCTGCGGGGTTACGCCATACGTCACGATTTCAGGCCGTTTGTTGTTTATGCGCTTTTCGCGCACGCGCGAGATCAGGTCATCTTCAATGCAACCACCGGAAACCGAGCCTACAATGAGGCCGTCATCCCGGATCACCAGCCAGGCCCCAGGCGGGCGCGGCGCGGATCCAAAGGTCGCGACAACTGTGGCCAACATGATCCGATGGCCGACATCGCCCCATGCAATCGCGCTTTTGAGTACTTCCAGGTCTACGCTATCCATTTCAGATCTCAAGGCCGGTTAAGATGATCACAGTAACCGATCGACGCGTCTGCCTGAAGTACGGACATACGGCGTTGCACAACCTCGCTATACCTTTTTCAGGGCCGAGAGCACCTTATCCGGTGTAAAGGGTACCGAACGTAAGCGTACTCCGACCGCATCGAATACCGCATTGGAGATGGCCGAAGGCACTACCGCTGCAGCGGGCTCACCGGCGCCCCAAGGTTTTTCCTTGGGCCGGTCAATAAGCTCGACCTCGACTTCGGGCACGTCCGGAAAGGTGAGGATCGGATAACTCACCCAGTCGACGCTCGTCACGGTCGAACGGTTGAATTGCACTTCCTCGATGAGTGTGCGGCTTACTGTCTGAATTACGTTGCCCTCGATCTGATTCCTGAGGCCATCGGGGTTGATGATCTGGCCGCAGTCATGCACCACGGTGAACTTGGTTACCTGGATCTTGCCAGTCTTCCGGTCGACCTTCACATCTGCGACGACGCCCACATAAGTTCGCACTAGTTCATATTTGGTATATGAGACGCCGCGTCCGCTTGCAATATCGCTTTTGGCATTGCGCGTCTTGCGCGGCTGCCAGTCGGCGGCCTTGGCCAAGCGCTCAAGCAGCTCGGTGCCGCGCGGGTCGTTGAGATTGCGCAGACGGAACTCGAGGGGGTCGGAGCCTGCCGCATACGCCAGCTCGTCCATGAAGCTTTCATTGCCGAAGGTGTTCTGCATCCGGCCCGGTGAGCGGATCCAGGAGGGCCGGAGCGGCGTGTGGGCCAACCAGTGCACGGTTGCCCTGATGTTGGAAAAGGTATACGGGATCGCAAGCGACTGGTTGATGTTGCCGGGGAATGCGGTATCCTTGGGCAGTCCCGATAATTCGGCGGCAAGGAGGGTAACGGCAAATTGCTTCGGCTTTTCGGGGAGAAATACTTCCGACTCCCAGGCGACAACGTTCCCTTCGGAGTCAACTGCACCGCGATAATCGAGCAGTATAGGTGGTCCCTTGGGGTCCCAACCGTGCTCGTCGGCGCGCATCCACTGCACCCGCACGGGACGCCCGGTAACTTTGGCGAGTAACGCGGCATCGGCCGCCGCGTCTTCGTGGCCGTTCCTGCCGTAGCAGCCGGCGCCGTCCACATAGAGGCAGCGAATGTTTTCCGGCGGAATGCTGAACATATTGGCGAGCTGCTTTCGCAACGCGTGCGTCGCCTGCGAGGCACTCCAGCAAGTAAGCTTGTCTTCCTTCCACTCGACCACTGCGCACGACGGTCCGATCGAGCCGTGGGTGTGGATCGCGAAGTTGTAAGTGGCGTTCATTTTTTTCGTTGCCTGCTGCATCGCCTCGGCGGGGTCGCCAACACTCTGCAGCACTTCGTCGCTGTTGATTTTGGTCGAGCGCACGTAGTTCCATAGCTCGCTCTTCTCGGGCAGTCCCTCCCACGTCGACCAGTTTGCCTTCACCGCTGTTGCGGCTTTGATCGCAGCCCACTCGTTCTCCGCCACCACCGCGAGGAAATTACCCTGTCTGACCGTCTGCACGAAGCCTTTGATCCTCTTCGCCCCACTGTCGTCGTAGGACAGCAGCTCCGCGCGGATTGCTGTCGGCCGGATCACGCGCCCGTGCAGCATGCCAGACAGCTTGAAGTCCTGCATGTACGTAAATTCTCCGGTGACCTTCGCCGGAATGTCAACGCGCGGAATCGACTGGCCGACGATCTTGTACTGCCCTGGATCTTTGAGTGGCGCCTTGGCGTCGACCTTCAAATCGAAGTTCCTGCCGCCGACCAGCTCACTGTAAGGCGCCCGCTGAGTACCGGACTTGGCCGTGACCGTTCCGCTTTCGGTGGCGAGCTCGCTCGCCGGGAGATTGAAGCGCTTGGCGGCCTCGCTCACCAGCGCCGCTCGCGCAGTTGCTGCGGCTTGGCGGATCTGCATGCCAGCTACTTGAATGGTGAGGCTGCCCCAGGTAATGCCCTGATCGGGAGTGAGCAGCGTGTCGCCTTCGATGATTTTCACGTTCTGGAACGGCACGTCGAGTTCGTCGGCAACGATCTGGGTCAGCGCCGTCCTGACGCCGGTGCCGAGATCCACATGGCCTGAATAGAGAGTGACGCCGCCGCTCGCATCGATTGAGAGAAAGCCATCAACCTGGTCGAGGGCAACGCTTTTTGCGGCGGTCTGGTCCTGTGCCGCGAGACTCGGAAGCAGGCCGCTTAAGGAGAAAGTGACGACAAGCGAGCCGCCGGCTTTGAGGAATTCACGCCGGGTAACAGTTTGGGTTAGCATGGCCATTTTTCTCCTATGCCATTTCCGTCGAGCGCTTGATCGCTCGCACGATGCGTACATGCGTGCCGCAACGGCACAGGTTGCCCGCGAGCGCCCGCTTGATTTCGTTTTCGCTCGGGTGTTTATTGGTCTTGAGAAAAGCCGCGGCCTGCATGATCATGCCATTGATACAGTAGCCGCACTGTACTGCCTGTTCTTCGATGAAAGCCTTTTGCAGCGGGTGTGGATGGTCCGCTGTCCCGAGGCCTTCAAGGGTAACGATTTTCTTGCCGACGGCCTGTGCACTGGGATAGAGACAGGAGCGCACCGCGATGCCGTTGACGTGCACCGTGCAGGCGCCGCACTGGCCGAGACCGCAGCCAAAACGCGGGCCGTGCAGACCGAGATCGTCGCGCAGCGCATACAGGAGCGGCATTTGCGGATCATCAACGGTGATTGTGGTGCGCTTCCCGTTCACGTCGAGCGTGAGTTGATTTTCCATGGCGGCCTCCTCTTTAATTGCGTTTTCATCTTAGCTCTTCCGGATACTTGTGCCAAGTTGATTGGCGCCCACGATCCATTGTGACTCAGGAAGCCTTGCAACTGTTAGACGTCGTAAGGCTGTGAAAAGATTTAAGTCTTCTCGAGCTGGCTGCCGATAGGTAACTGATGGATGCGCTTGCCGGTAGCCATATAGAGTGCGTTGACCACTGCCGGGGCTACGGGTGGCACTCCGGGTTCACCTACACCTGTTGGCTTTTCCTTCGAGGGAACAATGTGCACCTCGATAATCGGCATCTCTGCGATGCGCAGCACGCGGTAGTCCTGAAAATTGGATTGATCGACTTTTCCCTCGGTCAAGGTAATTGCACCGTACAGCGCGGCTGTCAATCCATAACCAATTCCGCCTTCCATTTGCGCCCGAATAATATCGGGATTAACAGCAATACCGCAATCCACCGCGCAAACGACTCGATCGACATGAAAACTGCCGTCTTGCTTCACGGTCACTTCCGCAACCTGCGCGACGAAGGAATTAAAAGACTCATGCACAGCGACTCCGCGGCCGCGCTTCTCGCCCTCCGCGCCGGGGGCCAGCGGAGAATTCCACTGCGCTTTCTCTGCGACAAGCTCAAGGACTCCGGCATGACGCGGGTGATTTGCTAACAGCGACATGCGAAATGCGACCGGCTCCGTCCCGGCCAATTGCGCCACTTCGTCAATAAATGTTTCGGTTACGAAGGCGTTGTGGCTGGAACCCACGGAACGCCACCACTGCACCGGCACCCCCAATTGAGGCGAATGCAGGTCTACCATCAGGTTGGGAATTTCGTATGGCAGGTTTGCCCCTCCTTCTATCGAAGTGGGATCAACGCCATTCTTGACCATCCTGCCCAAAGGCGTTCCCGCGAGGATCGACTGGCCGACGATGCGATGTGTCCATGCCACGAGACTGCCGCTTGCGTCGAGACCCGCTTTTATCTCATGATAGAACATGGGCCTATAATAGCCCGCTCGAGTGTCATCTTCCCGGGTCCATACCAACTTCACCGGCGCGCGGCCTTTTATGGCCTTGGCGATTTGCGCCGCTTCCACCAGATAGTCCGAGTACGGATTTGCGCGGCGTCCAAAGCTGCCGCCCGCGTAAAGCATATGCAGTTTTACTTGTTCCGGCTTCAATCCCAACACTCTGGCCAATGAAATTTGGTCGACAGTCTGGAATTGCTCGCCGTTCCAAATTTCGCAGCCGTTCCTGCTAAGCCGCACGACGCAGTCCATTGGCTCCATTGCGGCGTGGGCGAGATAGGGAAGTTCAAACGCGGACTCAAGCTTTTTCGCGGCTCCCGCGAACGCTGCGCCGGGATCGCCGTCCTTGCGCACCACCTGCCCGGGTTGTTTTGCAAGCTCCCGGTATTGTGAGAAGATCTCCGCGGATCCAAGTTTGAACGCGGCAGATTCGTCCCACTCCACCAATAAGGCGTCGCGGCCTTGTTTGGCGGACCAAAAATCCGTTGCGAGGACTGCTACGCCGCTGGGAACCTCCACCACCGTCACAACTCCCTTGATTGCCTTGGACTTGGACGCGTCGAAGGACTCGACCTTTCCGCCAAAGCGCGGCGCATGCGCGACTACGGCGGTGAGCAAGCCGGGTAGCCGCACGTCCTGTGTAAAGACGGCGAGTCCAGTCGTTTTGTCGTGTGAATCCTTGCGCGGCACGCGCTTGCCGATAAAAACAAAATCATCGGGATCTTTAAGTTTGACCTCCGCGGGCACCGGCAACCCGGCCGCCCTTTCGGCAAGCTGCCCAAATGTCGCCTTGCGGCCGGATTGCTGATGCGCGACTTCGCCTTCTCGCACCGTGATGGAATCCGGCGTAACCTTCCAACCTTGAGCAGCAGCCGTCACCAGCATGGCTCGGGCCGTTGCACCTGCACGTCGCATCTGGTCGAAAGAATTGGCGATCGCGCTGCTGCCGCCGGTTCCCTGCATCGGGCCCCACAGTAGGTTGTTATAAAGCTTGACGTCAGCGGGCGCGCCTTCAACGCGAATTTGGGACCAAGATGCGTCCAGTTCATCCGCCACCAGTGTCGCGAGGCCCGTGTAAGTACCCTGCCCCATTTCCAAATGTTTGGCGACAACGGTGACCGTGTTGTCATTAGCAATGCGAACGAAGGCGTTCGGCTTGAAATCTGATTCCAACATCATGTTGTTACCGGTTTTGCCCGGGCCGCCTTGGGCCATCGCGCGCGGCAAGTAGAAGGCCAGAGTCAATCCAGCACCAGCCTTAAGGAAATTTCTGCGGCTATCGTTAATGATTTGCGTCCCGTTCATGGTTTCGATCCTCAAGCCAGCGTCTTGGCCGCGTCATGGATAGCGGCGCGAATGCGCACATAAGTCGCGCACCGGCAGATATTCCCGCCCATCGCAGCATCGATATCCGCGTCGCTGGGATTGTTATTGCTAGCCAAAAGCGCAGCCGCGCTCATAATTTGGCCCGATTGGCAATAGCCGCATTGAACAACGTCCAGCCGTTGCCAAGCAGCCTGAACCGCCTTGCCGGCCTTGCTTTTCAAGCCCTCAATCGTGATGATCTGCTTGTCCGCGACCGCCGAGATCGGCGTAACACATGATCGAACCGGCACGCTGTTCAAATGGACTGTGCAGGCACCGCACAGGGCAATGCCGCAACCGTATTTGGTGCCGGTCAGATTCAGTTGATCGCGCAATACCCAGAGCAACGGGGTGTTTGGGTCCGCGGAAACGGTTCGCCGCTTTCCGTTGACCATTAAGGACGTCATGTTGTTTTCCTTTCCAAATGGATCTAATCGTTTCGAGGCCTTGGCCCAGGCGGTTCGCCAGGCATCGGCCGTGACCCGGCATTTTCAATCCGAACAAGTGGATCAAAAATCTGCAAATTACATTTTAGGGCGCTCCGCACTTTTTTGCCAGATCGCAATCTTATTTTGCTAGGGAAAGTTACAGCAATATTTCAGCAGCGTTGCGCAACATTGATTGCGTCCGGATTGTGGGGGGCGGGTGGCCTGTTTTTCGGCGCCATGCTCTACAAATTTGCCTCTGACGCCTTGCCATTTTTGGGTTGTGCAGGAAAGCCATTGGCGCGTAATCTCTCACCAGGAGAAATCTCATGAGTACAACTGAACAGGGCGGGTATCAAAACGGAGGCATTACACCGAAATCGTTATGAGCCGAAAAAGGAGCAGTTAACTGGACGCGAGACGCCTTGGCGCCGATGAGGTGGCCGTCTCAAAAAATCCCAGTGCAATGAAAAAGTGCTCGAACAGCTTTAAATTCATACTCAACACCGTGGCCGAATCGCACAATCTTGATGCCTATCTTGAGTTGCTCAAGCGCGACGGCACCATGTGCCTGATCGGCGCGCCTGCGCATCCGCAGCCGTCAGCAAGTATCGGAAATTTCCTTACCCGGCGTCGGCAGTTGGCCGGTTCGCTTATTGGAGGAATCCGCTAGACGCAGGAGATGCTTGACTTCTGTGCCGAGCAGGACATCATTTCGGACGTCGAAATCATCCCAATGCAGAAAACAACAAAGCCTATGAACGCATGCTCAGAAGCGACGTTAAGTACCGTTTTGTCATCGATATCGCGACGCTGAGGCAGTAGGCTCGCACCACGGTGTCACAAATTATTTTTTGATCGGGTTCGAGGAGGTCGGGGCTGCGGGTTTTTGAACGACATGTTTGCATACAATCCGACTTGAAGCGCACTTGTGCGGCAAGCGCGGGTTTCGTTAGTCCTTGCTCGTAGTCTTGCGGATCTCCTTTTCGTCCGACCAATCGAGCAGCCCGTCCTGTATGTTCCATAGCTGCAGATTAAACTTGTAAAAGACGTCCTTGACGTCCTTTGTTTGCTTCACAATCGAGATGATGTTCCCTTCCATGCGATACTGGGCGGCGACCATCCGGCCTTTTTCCGCGGCGTGCTCCGGGTCATACAGATCGCTCTGCTGCCGCTGCAATTCCTGAACCTGCTGTCTCATGTCCGCTTCGTCCACGGCGAAGCGAACCTTCCCGCTCTTTTGCAGCTCGGCGCGGATAGAGTCAGTGATCGCACGGGTGTCGATATATTCGCTGGTCTTGTTCTTCACCTCTTGCACCGTAACGATAGGCAGGTTGCCGCTAGCGATGGCGGAGGATTGCAGCATGGAGCGCGTCATGGACTCGGCGATCATCTGCAGGTCAGTCGAGCCAAATTGGTTGGTGACTGTTTCCACGCTTGTCGATTCCCCATAACGGGTCACCGGGCTGGCGCAGCCGGCGGCGAACGCAACCGCAGTCGCAAGCGATACAAGCGCAAGGCGGCGGCTAAATTTGAAATCCATCATTACTCTCCTTTCAGAAATCAGGCCCGTCGTGAAAGGCCATCCATCCCCCCCTTTAGATCCCCGGTACTCGCAATTACTCCTCTCCCATCAAAATCAGGCGGAAATCGACCGCTTTGTTTGTGGGAGCTACTGCGCTGACTACCTGGTTGCTGTTCTCGTACATGAGGAGCGGCTTCCAGGCTTCTTCATCCCAAGCGCGCATGCCTTCCTGGTCAATCCAGCGGAATTTGTAGGCAACGCGCCTAACATGCGAGCTGTCGTTATTTAAAGTGACGTCGACCTTAAGCAAATCGCCGGTCATCGTGCAGCGCATCTCAATCGGTTCGATGGTGGTGCGCTTGCCCTCAGTCAAAACTTTCAGCTTGTCCAGATCTTCCATTGAACTGACTTTGGCATCACCGATCGGACAACCGAACGCAAAACCGGGCTTTTCAAAACCTTTCTTGGTAGCGCAGCCGGCAAGCAACGCGGCTGCGGCCAGCATAACGATAATAGAAGTTCGGTTCATTTTGGGCCCTCCATGGTATGGGTTTGCTGTTCCAACGTTCCTGGCGCGCTTTCCGTTGACGGCGGGGCTGGGCTCCCTGCCGCATTCGGTTGCCAGCCACCCGTAGGGACCACTTCGGGGGGCTGCGCAAAGAGCTGGCGCCGCAATATGCGTAAGTCTACCACGGCGTAGCGGCCGGAGATGTTAACTTGCACGCTGCGCAGCCCTTCCGGAGTTGGCAGCGTCACGGTATGCAATCCGGGGCTGAGCCTTCCGCGAGCAATGGCGATTTCCGACGGAAGCGTACGCCAAGTCCGCTCATCAGCTGATTCGGTAGCCACCGAGCCGAGCATCACTGCGAGCGCAGCTATTATCAATGCCGCGTTGTCCTTTTTCTGCCCCTGGTGTTGCAGCGGATATTGCGCCAGTGCTTTGGCGGTTGAGCGGATTGAAGCGCGCAAGATGATACCGGGCATGTCATCCTTAAGCGCGCGGCGCGCCATGAGGTCTATGCTCGTTATTGGTGCCACGGTCAGCGCCTGCCTATCATCCACTCTAAGCTCGCTGGGCAGGAATGGCGTTGAAGTTGACACCATTACCGGGAAGGAAACCGGCACAACAATCAGTGTGCCGTTCACCGGGACCGGCAACCGGAATTGTCGCGAGATCAGAGCGGGCGCGGTGCCCGACCCGATCACGAATAACACGTCGGTAAGTCCGTCATCGGATGCACTTACGCGCTGGTCCAGGCCGCGCAGCGCCTCCTCCAGCAGCGGCTGGTTGGGCTGCAGTTCGTTCGCGAGACGGTAACCGGGCGCGGCCAGGCTCGGTTCGCCAAGTGACTCGTAGACGAAGCCCGCGAGATAATGTGAGAGTGCGCTCTGGTAGCTGTTCTTGAGGGCATTCACTGCAGGGTTATCGATAGTTTCGACCGGATAGCCGTTAAGTTCCGTGAAGCTTGTTTGCGCGCCCCGATTCAAGGCTTCTTGCTCAACAGCGATGACTTCCTTGCTGCGCAGATCTGCGATCACGGCTTCGAGCTCGTGCGTTTGCTTAATCGCCACGCGTGCATCGTCGAAGTCGTCCATGGCCAGGAAATTGAGCGCGATATATGTGAGAAGCATCACTTTTTCGTAGTCGTGGCCTTCGTATGGCCGCACCTTATCGTTGATCAGATAGCTCGCGACGTCCGGGAGCAGCTTATAAGGGCTGGTTTGTGCGGTGTATTCCCAGGCCTGCACGTATGCGTTCGCCGCCATCCAGGATTTTTGGCTGTCCGCATAGCGATCGCCAAGACGCTGCAGCATACCAAGCTCTAAGTAGTACAGCAGATCCTTGTCGGAGCCGCGGTTGTTTGAGTCCAGAACTTTGATCGCATCGTCAACTTTGCCGCTGGACGTCTGGTCCAGGGTATCCCGCATCTCGGTATCGTAGCTGCGGAATGCGGCGCAGCCCGAAAGGCAGACGGCCACGAAGACAACTAGCGCACAGCGCCATCCGCCCGCACCATGGCGGGACACTGACCACTGAAAGGCACGGGGATGTTCTGTCAACTTAGGGAAAAGGCACCAAGCTGTTTCGTCAAATTAAGACTCATCGGAAACTCAAGGAGTTCAGGGTAGCACTTTTCCGCACAACTCTAAATTCCGGTAGCGAACTTGTCACATGCGGTAAATGATAACCCCGCAGACACTTCGTTCTATTGTGCTGGATCGGCCCAAGAAAAACCCCACCGCAGTGGGGTTTTTCAAGTAGTAGAATGGGTTAGACTCAATAACCTCTGCCATTTGGAACCTTTTACCTTTGGGTACGGTCCCTGAAGTCCACGCGGCGGTCCATGCGGTCGGCGTGCAGATCCCGTACGTCATTCCTGCGTTCGGCTCGGTCGCCATGCAGGTCGCTCCTATCCTGCCGAATGTCCTTGTTATCGCTGCGCAAGTCTTTTCGCTCCTGTACCGCACCCGCTTTATTTCCATCTTTGCGATCTTCAGCCAATGCGCGGCGGTCTTGTCCGCGGTCCCGACGCTCAGCGCCCAATTCACGCCGGTCCTCGCGCACATCACGGGTGTCGTGTCCTATATCACGCCTGTCATGCCGAATCTCTTTTGTATCCTGCCTGACGTCGCTATCAGCAGCGCAAACAGCCGGCAGCGTGGCCACGGCAAACACCACGCCCAATACTACTGTCGTTTGCTTCCACATTTTCCAATTCTCCTTGAGTGAGTTTTAACGTATGAAAACCTGAACTTCCCGCAAAAATGGGAGCAAAAGACATGCCATGGAGTAGCCCGGGGACAGTGGCCCGTTTCGCCTTGCGGGAAAACGCTTACACGGCAATAATTCGCTTAAACAGCCTTTTTTTGTCATCATCTGCCGTCGACGAGAACCCCAATATCCGCCGGACTAAACAAATTTGGGGGAAACCGATTTACAGTGCAGGCATGATCAAGAAATTCCTAAACAAGGAATCAGCGCTGATTCCCGCCCTCACGACCGGTGGATTGTTCCTTCTCTTCGGAAACAGCTGGCTTAGTGATCTATCAAACTTCGTGCGGGATGGAATTTTGATCGTTTGGCTGTTTTGCGTGATCGTATGGGGAGCGATTAGCGTGGTACGACACGCCGACGGCCTCGCGATCAATCTGGGCGAACCGTACGGCACCTTGATCCTCACATTCTCGGTCGCCAGTCTTGAGATCATGGCGGTGGCCGTGGTCATGCTTACCGGCCTCGAAAATCCCACGCTCGCGCGCGACACTATGTTCTCTGTCGTCATGATCGCGCTGAACGGTCTGATCGGTCTTGGCCTGCTGCTCGGCGGTTGGCGGTATCGAGAGCAAGGTTACAACCTGCGCGGGGTGAACGCATATCTCGGCGTTATCATTTCACTCGCCATCTTCGGCTTGGTAGTCCCGAACTTCACGACATCCACCGCAGGCCCCACGTTCTCGTCCCACCAGGAAGGATTTCTGATTGCGATGTGCACCGGCTTATATGCAGTTTTTCTCGCAATCCAAACAACTCGTCATCGTGAATATTTCCTCGCACCCCAAATAAATGGCGGTGCGGGCCTTCGAGCGCCCGATAGGGCCGGCGACCGCTCCTATCCGCGTTCGACTACTTACCACACGGGACTATTGTTGTGCTACCTGGCCTTGGTCATTTACCTGGTCGAAAATCTTGCGGTACTGTTGAATTACGGTCTTGACGTGCTCGCAGCCCCGCCGGCGCTAGGCGCGCTGCTGGTCGCCGTGTTGGTGCTCTCTCCTGAGGGGCTCGGCGCCATCCAAGCGGCCCTTCAGAATGATC
>Ga0335079_10002903_pt1 | contig 19748 bp, 17 predicted proteins | sample Lox_Sample_33_FD_206719 | JGI IMG/M metagenome (GOLD analysis project Ga0335079, IMG submission 206719) | Soil microbial communities from Loxahatchee National Wildlife Refuge, Florida, United States - Lox_Sample_3.3 | ecosystem: Environmental > Terrestrial > Soil > Wetlands | place: USA... | reverse complement strand
TGCTACCCGAGCGCGCCGGTCGCCGATCTCCTCACCGCGTGGCAGCGCGGCGAACGCGGGGTCCTGTGCCTCGTTCCGCCGGCCGTCGCCGACGCCGCGCTCGAGCGGTGGACCGGCGGCGCGGGCCGCCGGATTTCGACGCGAGGAAGCCTGAGACTCGCCCGGTTGCCGTTCGTGCCGCAGGACGAGTACGACCCGATCCTCTGGGGCTGCGACATGAATTTCGTGCGCGGCGAGGATTCGTTCGTGCGCGCGCAATGGGCCGCGCGTCCGCTCGTGTGGAATCCGTACCCGCAGGCGGAGGACGCGCATCGGCTGAAGCTCGCGGCCTTCCTCGAGCTCTACGCGGCCCGGCTCCAGCCCCGGGCCGCACGCGTCCTGGCTTCCTTTTCGCGCGCGTGGTCCGGGGAAGGCAACGTCGGCGGGGCCTGGACCGCTCTCGCGGGGCAGCTGCCGGACATCGCGGCAAACGCCGAAGCCTGGGCCGCCGCGCTGGGCCGCAAGCGTGATCTCGCGACGGCACTGGTCAAGTTCTCGCTCGATAGGCTATAATTACCGGTTGCCTCCATCGCGGCTGCAGCCCCCGCGAACGGGGTGGGAGCGAGAGCGCTCGCAACGAGAGCGAGAACGAAAGCGAACCAGGTGCAACCATGAAGATCGCCCAGGAAGTCCGCGCCGGCAACGTCATCATGATCGGCAAGGATCCGATGGTCGTGCAGAAGGCCGAGTTCAACAAGTCCGGCCGCAATGCCTCCGTCGTCAAGATGAAGCTTCGGAACCTGCTCTCGGGGTCGGGCACCGAGGCGGTGTATCGCGCCGACGAGAAATTCGAGGTGATCCAGCTCGAGAAGAAGCCGGTCAGCTTCTCGTATTTCTCCGACCCGATGTACGTGTTCATGGACGAGGAATACAACCAGATCGAGGTCGAGAAGGAGAATCTCGGCGACGCCGTTCCCTATCTCGAGGAAGGCATGGCCTGCGAGCTGACGCTCTACGACGGCAAGGCGATCGCGGTCGAGCTCCCCACCTCGGTGGTTCGCGAGGTCACGTACACGGAGCCCGCGGTCCGCGGCGACACGTCGGGCAAGGTGCTCAAGCCCGCGAAGCTGGGCAGCGGCCTCGAAGTGCAGGTCCCGCTGTTCGTCGCGACGGGCGATCGCATCGAGATCGACACGCGCACGGGCGAATACCGGCGGCGAGTGTAGCCGCCTTCGGGGCGATCCCGGCCGGCGCTTCCGGGTTGCTCCTCGCTCAGCCCCGGGCCGCGTCTACTCGCTTGCCGCGGTTACCACGTTGGGTCCCGCGCTGCGCCCCTCGGCCGCCGCGGGCTCCCAGCCGCCGCCCAGCGCCATCATGAGGTCGACGCCGGCCGAAAGCAGGTTCTGCCGGCTGCGAATGAGCGCGAGCTCCGCGATGTTCAGCGAGCGCTGCGAATCCAGCACGTCGAGGAATCCGGTGTACCCGGCGCCGTAGCGCACGTTCGCGAGGCGAAGCGCTTCGCGCGCCGCGTCGACGCTCGCCTGAGCGTCGCCTTCCAGCGCCGCGTAGCGCTGCACGTTGGTGAGCGCGTCCTCGACCTCGCGAAACGCGGTCTGGATGGAACGCTGATACGCAGCCAGCGCCTGGCGCTCGCGGGCCCGCTGCACGTCGACCAGGGCGGAGAGCCTTCCGGCTTCGAAGATCGGCGCCGACAGACCCGCGCCGAGCGCCCAGATCCGACCCGGCACCGTGAAGAGCCCCGCGAGCGAGGCGCTCTCGCCGCCGAAGGCGCCGGTCAGCGTGATCGTGGGAAACATCTGCGCGCGCGCCACGCCGATCTCGGCGCTGGCGGTGACGAGATCCTGCTCGGCCTGGCGAATGTCGGGCCGCCGCTCCAGCATCGTCGACGGAAGCCCGGGCGGCGGCATCGCCGGGAGCGGCAGGTGCGCCAGATCGCCTGCGGGAATCGCGAGATCGAGCCGCCCCGTGACCGTGGCGAGCAGATGCTCGGCGAGCGAGCGCTCGCGCAGGAGCTCGTCGAGCTGAAACGCCGCGTCCGAGCGCGCGCCTTCGGCCTGCCTGACCTCCAGGTCCGAGGCGAGCCCCCCGTCGGCGCGCCGGCGCACGATGGTCAGCGTGTCGTCGCGGCTCGCGAGCGTCGCACGCGTCGCCGCGATCTGCGCATCGAGCGAGCGCAGCAGGAAATAGGTCTGCGTCGTGAGCGCGGCGACCGAGAGCGTCACCACGTCCCTGGCGTAGCGCGTGCTGAGGTCCGTCGCCCGCGCCGCTTCCGAAGCGCGACGCAGCTTGCCCCAGAAGTCGATTTCGTACGAGGTCGTAAACGCGAGCCGGACGTCGTTGCGCACGATCGGCGGCGCGGGCGCCGCGACCTTCGTGCTCGACGCGCTGCGGACGGCCGCCCCGGCGAGGTCGATCTCCGGAAAGAGGGCGGCATTCACGGCGCGCAGGTTGGCGTCCGCCTCCTCGATTCGTGCCACCGCCTGGGCGATGTCGACGTTGACGGCGAGCGCGGACTCCACCAGGTCGTCGAGCACCGGATCGCCGAACAGCCGCCACCAGTCGCCGGGAATCGCGGCCGCGGCCTGACCGGCGCCGCCGCTTTGCGCGAAGCTTCCGGGTAATTCGGTGGCGGGCCGCCGGTAGTCCGGACCGACCATGCAGCCGGAGAGCGCCAGCATCGTGGCGATCGCGACGCCGCGCCTCACGCCGGCTCCTCGCTCGCCGCGCCTCCGGGCTCCTTGACCCGCGTCCGCGACAGCAGCACGAAGAACAAGGGGATGAAGATGGTCGCGATGAAGGTCGCGGCGAGCATGCCGCCGAACACCCCCGTGCCCATCGAGCGCCGCGCGGCGGCGCCGGCGCCGGTCGCGAGCACCAGCGGCAGCACGCCGAGCACGAAGGCGAGCGAGGTCATCACGATCGGGCGAAAGCGCAGCCGCGCCGCCTCCGTCGCCGCGGCGAAGGGCTCGAGCCCCTTCGCCTGCTCCTGGGCGGCAAACTCGACGATCAGGATCGCGTTCTTCGCCGCGAGGCCGATCAGCACCACGAGCCCGATCTGGAAGTAGACGTCGTTGGCGAAGTTGCGAAGCGCCACCGCGGTCAGGGCGCCGAGGAGGCCGAAGGGCACGGCGAGCAGCACGGCGGCAGGGAGCGACCAGCGCTCGTAGTTCGCCGAGAGGATCAGGAACACCATCACGATCGCGAAGACGAAGGCGAGGACCGCAGCGCGGCCGATGCGCTTCTCCTGGAACGCCTGTCCCGTCCACGCGATCGTGTATCCCGGCGGCAGCGTCCGCGCGACCTCCTCCACCGCCGCGATCGCCTGGCCCGAGCTCGCCCCCGGTGCGCTGTTGCCGAGCACCTTGGCGGCGAGGAAGCCGTTGTAGCGGTCGAGTTGCTCCGGGCCCACGACGTTCTTCATCGTGATCAGCGCCTTGACCGGAATCATGTCACCGTTGGTGGAGCGCACGTAGACGTTGCCGAGATCGTCCGGCTTGGCGCGATAGGCCGCGTCAGCCTGCAGCTCGACGCGGTAGGTGTGCCCGAACTTGTTGAAGTCGTTCACGTACAGCACGCCCATGGTGCTCTGCAGCGTGTCGAAGACGCTCTTCACGGGCACGCTCAGCGCGAAGGCCCTCTCGCGGTCGACGTCGATGAAGAGCTGCGGCGACGTGGGCCGATAGAAAGAGGCGATGCCGGCGAGCTCCGGCCTCGCGCGGAGCGCCTCCAGGAACGCCTGCAGGTTCTGGTAGAGCTTCTGCGGGTCCGCGTCCGAGCGGTCCTGCAGGTAGACCTCGAAGCCCCCGGCGACGCCGAGGCCGCGGATCGCCGCCGGGCTGAAGGCGACGACGTTGGCGAGCGGCGTCTCGCCGGCGTGCGCCGACACGTAGCGCGCCACGTCGTCAGCGGTCTCCTTGCGCTCGTCCCACGGCTTGAGCGGAATGAAGATCGTCCCCGCGTTGGGCTTGGTCGCCCCGGCGATGACGTCGAACCCGGCGACGAAGAATACGTGCTCCACCGAAGGATGGTTGGCGAGGAGCTTCTGCACGTTCTCGCCGACGACCCGGGTGCGCTGCAGCGTGGCGCCGTCGGGCAGCGTCACCGAGCCGAGGAGATAGCCCTGGTCCTCGGACGGCACGAATCCGCCCGGCACGTAGCGCAGCAACAGCGCGTCGACCGCGAGGATCGCAGCGAAGGCGAGCAGCGCCGCGACGCGATGGTTGACCGCGAGCCTGACTCCGCCCAGGTAGCGTCGCGTCACCCAGGCGAAGCCGAGGTTGAACGGCCGAAAGAGCCGGTTCTCCTCGTGCTGCCGCTTGAGCAGGATCGCGCACATCGCCGGGGTAAGCGTCAGCGCAACCAGCCCCGAGATGATCACCGCGGTCGCCACCGTCACGGCGAACTGCTGGTAGAGCTTGCCGGCGAGCCCGCCGAGGAACGCCACCGGCACGAACACCGACACCAAGACGAGCTCGATCGCGATGATCGCGCCGGTGACCTCCTTCATCGATTCGATCGCCGCCTGCTTCGGCGAGAGCTGCTTCTCCGCCATCAGCCGCTCGACGTTCTCCAGCACGACGATCGCGTCGTCGACCACGATCCCGGTCGCGAGCACGATCGCGAACAGCGTCAGCGTGTTCAAGGTGAAGCCGAAGAGCATCAGCCCGCCGAACGCACCGATCAGCGACACCGGCACCGCGATGATCGGAATGAGCGTCGCGCGCCAGCTCTGCAGGAAGACGAACACGACCAACAGCACGAGGCACGCCGCTTCGATGAGCGTGATCGTCACCTCGTGGATTGACGACTGCACGAAGCGCGTTGTGTCGAACGGGATGATCTGCGAGATGCCCTGCGGGAAGTCCTGCGCGAGCCGCGCGATGCCCGAGCGCACGGCGTCGGCCACCTTGAGGGCGTTGGCCCCGGACTGAAGATAGACCGCGATGCCGATCGCCGGCTGCCCGTCGAGGGTCGTGAAGGCATCGTAGCTGACCGCGCCCAGCTCGACGCGCGCGACGTCGTGGAGCCGCAGCGCGCCTCCCGGCCCGCTCGAGCGCAGCACGATGTTGCCGAAATCCTCGGGATCGTCGAGGCGGCCGCGCGCGGTCACGGTGTAGACCAGCGACTGCCCGGGCGGCGCCGGCTCCGCCCCGATCTTGCCGCTCGCGTACTGGTAGTTCTGGGCGCTGATCGCGTCGGCGACGTCGCTCGTCGTCACGCCGAGCTGCGCCATGCGCGCCGGGTTGAGCCACACCCGCATCGCGTAGTCGCGCGCGCCGAAGATCGTCGCATCGGCCACGCCCGGAACGCGCTTGAGCTCGTCGAGGATGTTGATCGTGGCGTAGTTGGAGAGGTAGAGGGTGTCGTAGCGCGGGTCGACCGAGGTGAGCGAGATCACCAGCAGGATGTCGGTGGAGCGCTTCTGCGCCACCACCCCGCTCTGGCGCACGACGTCGGGCAGCCGAGGCAGCGCGATCGCCACGCGATTGTTGACGTCGATCACCGCCTTGTCCGCGTTCGACCCGACCTCGAAGGTGCAGGCGATCGTGAGCGTGCCGCTGGTCGACGCGGTCGAGCTGAAGTAGGAGAGGTTCTCGACGCCGGAGAGCTGCTCCTCGATCGGCGCGGCGACCGTCCGGGTGAGCGTCTCCGCGCTCGCGCCCGGGTAGCTCGCATTGATGACCACGGTGGGCGGCGCGATCTCCGGGTACTGCGCGACCGGCAGCACCTGCGAGGCGATAAGGCCCGCGAGCGTGATGATGATCGAGATCACGCCGGCGAAGATCGGCCGGTTGATGAAGAACTGCGAGAACGACATCGAAGAGCTCTACTTGCCGGCCGGGCTCGGGGCGGCTGCCGCGGCAGGCGCCTCGGTCACGGCCACGCCGGGACGGATCTTGAGCAGGTTGTCCACGATCACCCGGTCGCCGGAAGCCAGGCCCGAGGTGATCGTCCAGTCGGAGCCGATCCAGTCGCCAGTCTTCACCGGCTTCGCCTGCGCCTTGCCGTCGGCGTCGATGGCGAAGACGAGATACTCCTTCTCGGTCTGGATGACGGCCGCCTGCGGCACGAGGAACACGTTGTCGCGCTGACCCGCGGTGATGCGCACGGTGACGAAGCCTCCGGGCAGGAGCTGCTGGCGCGGATTGTCGAATTCCGCGCGCAGTTGCTGCGTGCCCAGCCGCGAGTCGATCGCCGTGGCGGCGAAGTTGAGCCGGCCCTTGAGCGGATACAGCGATCCGTCGGGCAGCGCGACCTGCACGTTCACCGGGCTCGACTGCGCGACTCGACCGCCAGGAAGCTTGGCGAGATCGCTCTGGGCGAGGCTGAAGCGAACCCAGATCGGCGTGAGCTGGTTGACGGTGGTGAGCAGGCTGCCGCCCGCGTCCGTCGTGATCAGGGTTCCCAGCGAGTGCTCGGCGCGGCCGCTGATGCCCGCGACCGGCGCCACGACGCGCGTGTAGGAAAGATTGAGCTCGGCCTGGCGCACCGCGGCGCTCGCCTGCTGCATCGCGGCCTCGGCGAGCTGGCGGGTCGACGTCGCGTCGTCGTATTCCTTGCGCGACACCGCGCGATCGGCGACCAGCGGCTTGAGCCGCGTCTCCTCGCGCTGCGCCTGCGCCGCCTGGGCGTTGGCCTGCGCGAGCTGTCCCTTCGCCTGCGCCAGCGCCACCTCGAAGGGGGCGCGGTCGATCTCGAACAACGGTGCACCTTCCGCGACCGGGTCGCCCTCGCGATAGAACTGCCTGACCAGGATCCCGGAGACGCGCGCGCGCACCTCGACCTGCTTCGACCCTTCCACCTGGCCCACGACGTCGAAGCTGATCGGCACGCTTCTTGGCTGGACCTTGACCACGTGCACCGAGACCGCAGATGGCGCGGCCGGAGCCGCGGCGCCGGCCCCGCCCTCCTTCCCGCAGGCGCCGACGAGCGACGCGAGCGCGACGACGAGGATGGACTGCAGTGCGAGAGGCGACAGCGAGCGCGTCATGATCTCCGAGGAGCGCGGCGGACGACGGCGGAGCGGCGCCGGCCCGAGTCACGCCGGCGCGTGCGATTATATACAATGCGCCGGACGCGAGAGCCTCCGGAGGAGCACCGGTTGCGCACCCAGGTCGGCATCGTCGGCGCAGGTCCCGCGGGGCTCGTGCTCTCCCATCTGCTCGCGCGCGAGGGCATCGAGTCCGTCGTCCTGGAAAGCCGGAGCCGCTCGAGCGTCGAGGCGACGCTTCGCGCCGGCGTGCTCGAGCACGGCACGGTGGGGCTGCTCAAGGCAACCGGCGTCGGCGAGCGCATGCAGCGCGAGGGCGCCGTTCATCGCGGCATCGAGCTGCGCTTCGCGGGCGCGGGCCACCGCATCGATTTCGCCGAGCTGACGAGCGGCAAGACGATCGTGCTCTACGCGCAGCACGAAGTGCTCAAGGACCTGATTGCCGCCCGGCTCGGCGCCGGAGGCACGATTCTGTTCGAGGCGAGCGATGCGAGTCTCCACGGCGTCGAGGGAGATTCGCCGCGGATCCGGTTCGGTCACGACGGCGGCGAGCGCGAGCTTGCCTGCGACTTCGTCGCCGGCTGCGACGGCTTCCACGGCGCGTGCCGCCCGTCGATCCCGGAATCGGCCCGCAGCGAGTACACGCGGGTCTATCCCTTCGGCTGGTTCGGCATCCTCGCCGAGGCGCCGCCTTCGTCGCCCGAGCTGATCTACGCCCACCACCGGCGCGGCTTCGCGCTGGTCAGCACGCGCTCGCCGCAGATCCAGCGGTTGTATTTCCAGTGCGATCCGCACGACGACGTCGATCGCTGGAGCGAGGATCGCATCTGGAGCGAGTTCCGGGCCCGGCTCGCGACGGACGACGGCTGGGCGCCCCGCGAAGGCCCGATCGTGCAGAAGAACATCGTGGCCATGCGCAGCTTCGTGTGCGAGCCGATGCGCCACGGACGGCTCTTCCTCGCCGGCGACGCGGCGCACATCGTTCCCCCGACCGGCGCCAAGGGTCTCAATCTCGCGGTCGCCGACGCCTGGGTGCTAACGCGCGCGCTCGCCGCGTTCTACCGCGAGGGGCGTCGCGACCTTCTCGACGCCTACTCCGACACCGCGCTCGCGCGGGTGTGGCGCGCGGAGCACTTCTCGTGGTGGATGACCTCGATGCTGCACAACTTCCCGGGCAACGATGCGTTCCAGGAGCGGCTGCAGCTCTCGGAGCTCCGCTACGTGACGACGTCGCGACCGAAGGCGGTCACGCTGGCGGAGAACTACGTGGGCTTGCCGCTCGCGTAGCACGACTCGCGGGCGGCGCTGCGCCGCCCGCGAAACTGCGTCCGCCGGACAGGACACGGGCCGGCGAGCGCCTTCTCAGCGCGACGCTCTCAACGCGACGCGGCCGGCGCAGCGGCACGTCGCGGCAGCGAGAGCACGTTCGCTGCGCTCGCCGCTTCCACGTTGCTGCGCGGCGCGCCGGCGCGCAATTCCCGGCGCACGCGCGCGAAAGTCTTCCTCAGGTCGGTTTCCACGCTGGGCACATAGCGGAACGTCGGGTCCAGGATCGATTTCATGTCGTTCCCTCCTCGGCCGACTGCACGCCCACTCGTCATCCCCTTGCCGCTCCGATCCCGGCACCCGCGCCCGCTGACGCGCAATCTTCCCGATTCGAAAAACGGAAGAACGGGGCGCCGACTCTCTCGCGATGGACGCCGGCCGCTTCCGAATAACGCTTCAGGATCGTCGCGGCTCGCGCGTCGCGGCGCAATCGGACGCCGACTGTTTCCGCTGTAGGACTGACTTACCCCCGCGTAGGATCGCTTCCGAGCCATCTTACGGAGAGGGCGGGGCGCCGGATCCCGTCGCCGGGAAAACGGCGGAGCGCGGGGATTTGCCGACGCTTCGCGCAGTTTCGGCGGCTCGACGAAGGGATTTCGGTCGCGGGTCCGGGCCCGCGGGGATCCGCGGAGGCGCCGGTTCTTACGAGGCCTCGCGCGGCTTTTCCCACTGCGACCACGCGAGGCGCACCTTCTCGCTGGGAGCGACGATCACGGCGCCGCGGCCGGAGGCCTTGGCCTCGTACATCGCGGCGTCGGCGGTGTGGAGCAGCTCCTCCCAGGGCTTCCACGGCGGACAGGTCGCTACGCCGATGCTGCTCGAGGTGCGCAGCGACTTGCCGTCGAACTCGAACGGCATCTCGATGACGTCGACGATCTTGCGCGCGAGCTGCTCGAGCTGACCGGAAGAGAACGCTCCCTCCATCAGGATCACGAACTCGTCGCCGCCCAGCCGAGCGACCGTGTCGGTGGCGCGGACGGTCGCGGTCACCCGTCGCGCGAACTCCTGCAGCATCGCGTCGCCCGCGGCGTGCCCATGGGTGTCGTTGATGCGCTTGAAGTCGTTCAAGTCGAGGTAGAAGACGGCAAGCTCGATGCCGTCGCGCTTGCTCCGGGCGCAGGCCTGCGCCAGACGGTCGTGCAGAAGGTAGCGGTTCGGCAGGCCGGTCAGCTGGTCGTACTGCGCCATGCGGCCGAGCTTCTCCTCGAGCGCCTTGTGCTCGGTCACGTCCTGGCCCATCACGTACACGCCGCGAACCTGATGGTCGTCGGTGTAGTCGGGAAGATAGGTTACGTTATACGTCCGCTTGCCGTTGCGGCCGTCGTACACGTGCTCGAAGCGGACCGGCAGCCCGCTGAGCGCCTCGTCGAGCTTCGGCTTGATCCGCTGGTAGGCGAGCTCGCCGCGGACCTCGCGCACGGTCCTGCCGATCAGCGCCCGCGGCTCGAGGCCGAAGAAGTCGTCGTAGAGCGCGTTCGCGAAGCGGTAGCGGCGATCGCGATCGACGTAGGAGATGAACGCCGGAACGTGATCGGTGATGAGGCGCAGCCGTTCCTCGCTTCGGCTCAGCTCGAGGGCGCGTTGCTGGAGCGCCTCGGCCATCGAGTTGAGGCCCTCGGCGAGCACTCCCGTCTCGCCGCCCGCCGACACCGTGCTGCGATGACCAAGCTCGCCGCGGGCGAGGAGCGCGGCGTCGGAGGCGAGCTGGCGCAGCGGGCGCGCGATCCACTCGCCGATGAGGCCGGCGGCGACGAAGCCCATGAGCATTGCGATCGATCCGACGAGGAGATTCTCGAAGAGCTGTCGCTGCAGCGGAGCCAGCGCGGCTTCCGTCGGCACGCCGACGTAGACGAACCACGGCACCGAGTGCGCGGTGGTGAACCCCGCGAGGCGCCCGACGCCGTCCACGCCATGCGTCTCCGCCGTGCCTTCGCGACGCGCGATGTCGGCCATCACTCCGCTCTGCTCGGCGATGCTCTTTCCGATCCAGTGCTCCGGATCCAGCGATCGAGCGAGCACCACGCCGCGCTGGTCGAGGATCGCGATCGCAGAGCCCGCCGGCAGCGTGCCCTCGAGCTTGAGCAACCCGCCGAGCTGATCGAGCTCGGTCGACGCCGTGACCACGCCGACGATGCGCCCCTCCTGGACCACGGAGCGGGCGAAGATCGCCATGTTTTCGCCGCTGCTGCGCGACACGAGCGGGGCCTCGACCACCAGCGCCTTGCTCGCGAGCGCGGTGCGGAAGTAGTAGCGGTCGGCGACGCTGAACGGCTGGGAGCGAAGGGCTCGGTCGAGGGCGCCAACGTTGGTTCCGGCGGCATCCCAGATCGCCAGGTTACTGACGTGGGACGGCAGGTTTGGCCGCAGGTCGGCCAGCAGCGCGTCGTTCTGCGCCGTCGCCTCCGCCGCCGCGGGAACCATGTGCGACAGGGTGGCGAGCAGCTGGTTGACGTCGCCGACATAGTCGTCGATTCGCGCGGCGACGATCCGGGCGACCGCTAGGTTGCGCTCCTTCGCGAGCTCGCGCTCCTGACTCATCTGCTCCCGGGCGCTGAACGCGACGTAGGCCAGGATGGGAAGGCCCAGGGCGAGGGCGAGCAAGGCCAGCCGGCCCCGGATGCCGAGGCCGGCAGCGCGCCGCAGAAGGCGGCGCCCAAAACCCGGGACCGCCGCAGGGGTCGTCACCAGCGTCTTCTCGCCTTTTGTGCTGTACGTCTGTGGGCAGCATGAGGCGTGCCACGGGGGCGCCGGGCTACAGGCCTGTCGAGCCGCCGAGGTGGACCAGCGCCGGAAAGGCGAACACCAGGATCAGCACGACGGCCTGCACCGCGAGGAACGGCGCCAGCTCGCGCAGCACCGCGCCAGGCGGCACGATCTCCTTCATCGCGCTGCGCGCCATCATGACCGCGTAACCGAAGGGCGGCAGGAGAAAGCTCGCCTGCAGCGACAGCAGGACGAGCACGGCGACCCAGACCGCGTCCGGCGCGCGAACGAGGAGGGGCGGGATCACGATCGGGACGATAACGAAGATGATCTCGAAGGCGTCGAGCACGAAGGCCGACAGCCCGATCGAGCCGAGGACGGCGGCGACGGCGCCGCGTTCGCCTCCCGGCAGGGCAGTGATCCAGTCGGAGACGAGCATGTCGGTGCCGTAGATCCGCAGCAGCAGCGTGAGCGTCGTCGCGCCGAGCAACAGCGCGAACAGCGCGCCGGCGGTGGCCATGACCTCGCGCAGCATCGAGGAGAGATTCTCGCCGCGAAGCCGACGCGTCGCGACGCCGGCGGCGAGGAGCGAGAACGCACCCATCGCGGCGGCCTCGACCGCGTAGAAGTAGCCGAGTGCGACGCCCGCGAGCAGCGCCACGAGGAGCGCGAGCGTCAGCGCGGCGAGCGCCGCCGACCTGCCGGAGAAGGCCGCCGGCGGTGCGGCGCTCGCCGGAGCGCACGCCGCCGCGCGACGACCGATCCACCAGGCCACCGCCAGGCAAAGCGCGACGAAGGCGAGCCCCGGAGCGAGCGCGCCGTGAAACACGTCCTGAGTATTGATGACGCGGTCGCGCCCGTGGGTGGCGTTGAGCGCGATCGTATGCGCGTTGAGCATCGCGTCGCCGAGCAGGATCAGGACGAGCGACGGCGGTATCACGACGCCGAAGGTGCTCGCGACCGCAACCGCGGCGTGGCGCGTGGCAGGCGGGACGCCGCTTGCCGCGAGCCGTGGCGCGACCGCGCGCGAAAGCGCCATCACGCTGGCACCGACCGAGCCGTTCATCGGACCCATCAGTGCCCCCAGCGCCATCCCGGAGACCAGGGGTCCGGCCGAGCGCCTGCCCGACAGGGCGAGGCTTGCCCCGAACAGCGCATCGATGACGCGCAGCCGGTCGAGCAGCGCTCCCATCAGCACGAACAGCGGCAGCGCCTGCAGGAGGTCGCTCTCCAGCAGGCCGACGATTCGCGCCGGCAGCGCCGCGAGCAAGTCGATCGGCACCGACGGCACGAGCAGACCCGCGCCCGCGCCGACGATCGACACGAGGATCAGCACCACGAACGCAGGCAAGCCCGTGAACACCAGGCCGAGCGCGATCAGCGCGAGCAGGACCAGGCCGAACCAGGCCATGAGCGGATCAAGCCGGCCGCGGGCGAAACGCGTCGACCAGGGCCTGGAGAAGCAGCAGTCCGGCGAGAACCCAGAGCGCGAGCTTGATCATGAAGTAGCCGGGGTTGTAGGTATCGGGAAAGCTCTCGAGCTGGCGGAGCGACATCCACACGCTCTGGCGGCTCGCGTACAGAAGGAACAGCGCCCAGGGCACGAGCCCGAGCAGCGCGCCGAGCCTCGCGAGGACCGCGCGAACGCGCGGCGGGTAGCGCTGGGCGAAACTGTCCGCGGCGAGGTGGATGCGCTCGCGCGTGGCGGCGGTCACCGCGGCGGCCATGAACAGCGCGAAGATCCATTGACCCAGGTCGTTCGCTTCGCGCGAATAGGCCTGGATCAGATCGCGCAGCGGCCACTGCAGAAACAGCAGCACGACCACCGGGACGACCAGCCACGCGAGCCACCCGAGCACCGCGCCCAGCGCGTGGTCGAGTGCATGGAGGATGCTCGTCACGGAGCGCTCGTCTCGGCGCCGGCGCCTGCCCTAGCGCTCGGCCGGCGCGACCGAGGCCCCTTCGATGCCGTGGCGGGCGAGCGCCGCGGCGACGAAGCCCGACGCCTTCGCGTCCTCGACGAAATCGCGCAGATACTTCGCGCCCGTCGGCCGTCCCTTCGGCGTCCCCATCGCCTGGTTGATTACCATGAAGTGTCCGTCGAGGAGCCGCACGCCGCCGACGCGCTTCGCGTCCGCCTCGAGCTGCTGCTTCACGCCCGCGGCGACGTCGAGATGGTTCGCGAGGAAGAAGTCCGTGACCTGCGGGGACGTCGGCGCGCGCACGATCGCCGCCTTCCTCAATTCGCGACTCAGGAAAAGATCGTACGCGCTGCCCTTGCCGACCGCGACGCGAGTCCCTTCGCGGTCGACCTCCGCGTTGCTTCGGATCGCGGAGGACTCGCGCACGAGATAAGACCCTTCGATCACGACGTAGGCGGCGGTGTAGTCGATGTCGACGGCGCGCGCGGGATCGATGGCGAGGAAGGCGACGTCCCACGCGCCCGACTTGAGCCCTTCGACCACTTGCCCCGCCGCCGGGTACGTCACGATCGCGAGCGGCACGCCGAGCCGCCGTGCGAGCTCGCGCGCGAGGTCGACCGACACGCCGCGCGGCTCGCCGCTCGCGGGATCCTTGGAGGCGAGCACGGGATTGCCGAAATTGATCGCCGCGCGCAGCTTGCCCGTCGGCGCGAGCTCGGACACGGCTTGACTGGATGGGGTCATCGTGAGCGTGGAGCAGGCAGTGAGCAGGGCCGCCGCGCATCCCGCGATCGCAGCGCCGCGGGCAAAGCTCATGTGCCGTCTTCCGCCGGGATCGAGCGCACCGACAGCACGCCGTCGATCGCGCCGATCGCCTCGATCAGGTCGGGGTTGATCGGACTGTCGGCGTCGACCAGGGTGAACGCCGTCTCGCCGCGGGACTTGTTGAGCATGTTGTGAATGTTGAGCCCCGCGCGCGCCATCGCGGTCGAGATCTGTCCAAGCATGTTGGGCACGTTGGCGTTCGCGATCGCCACGCGGTAGGGCGATTCGCGCGCCATCTCGATCGCCGGGAAGTTCACCGCGTTCGCGATTGTGCCGTGCTCGAGGTACTCGCGCACCTGGTCGACGACCATGACCGCGCAGTTCTCCTCGGCTTCCTCCGTGGACGCGCCGAGGTGCGGCAGCGCCACGACGCCGGGCTGGCCGACCAGCTTCGCGCTCGGAAAGTCGCAGACGTAGACCTTGAGCCTTCGCGTTGCGAGCGCGTCGAGCACCGCCTGCTCCTCGACGACAGCGTCGCGGGCGAAGTTGAGCAGGACGGCCCCGGGCCTCATCGCCGCGATCCGCTTGGCGTCGATCAGGTGCCGGGTCACCGGTAGCAGCGGCACGTGCAAGGTGACGAACTCCGAGCTCCGCAGCAGCTCCTCGATGCTGTTCGCCTTGCGCACCGAGGACGGCAGCCGCCACGCCGCGTCGACGGTGATCTCCGGGTCGAAGCCGACGACCTTCATGCCGAGCTTGATCGCCGTATCGGCGACCAGCCCGCCGACCGCGCCCAGGCCGATGATGCCGAGCGTGCGATGCGGCAGCTCGATGCCCGCGAACTGCTTCTTGCCCTCCTCGACCCGCGCCTCGAGGTCCTTGGCTGCCGGGTCGAGGCCCGCGACGTACGACAGCGCCGGGGCCACGTTGCGCGCCGCGAGTAAGAGGCCGGTGAACACCAGCTCCTTCACGGCGTTGGCGTTCGCGCCCGGCGCGTTGAACACGGGCACGCCTCGCTTCGACATGTCGCCTACGGGAATGTTGTTGGTTCCCGCGCCGGCCCGGCCGATCGCCTTGACGCTGGGAGGTATCGTCATCGCGTGCATGTCGTGCGAGCGCACGAGGATCGCGTCCGGGTGCTCGAGCGACTTCGCGACCGTGTAGCGAGCCGCCGGCAGCCGGTGCAGGCCGTGGCTCGAGATCTGGTTGAGGGTCAGGATGCCGTACTTGGTCATGGCGTGCTCGACCTCTCCTCAGCCGTGGCGCCGCTCGAACTCGCGCATGTAGTCGACGAGCGTCCGGACGCCTTCGATCGGCATGGCGTTGTAGATCGAGGCCCGCATCCCGCCGACCGACCGGTGCCCCTTGAGCTGCACCATCCCGCGCTCCTTCGCGCCCTTGAGGAAAGCCTCGTCGAGCGACTCGTCGTGCAGCTTGAACGGCACGTTCATGCGCGAGCGGTCCTCCCTGCGGACCGGATTGACGTAGAAGCGCGTGCCGTCCAGGTAGTCGTAGAGCAGCTTCGCCTTGGCGACGTTCTTCTTCTCGATCGCCGCGATGCCGCCCTCCGACTCGAGCCATTCGAAAACCAGGCCGGCGATGTAGATGGCGTAGGTCGGCGGAGTGTTGACCATCGAGTCCGCGGCGGCCTGCTCCTTCCAGTGGAATGCGCTGGGCGTGATCGGCAGCGCGCGCTCGAGCAGGTCGTCGCGCACCATCACCAGCGTCAGCCCCGCCGGTCCCGCGTTCTTCTGCGCGCCGCCGTAGATCACGCCATACTTCGCGACGTCCACCGGGCGCGAGAGCAGGTGCGACGACATGTCCGCGACCAGCGGCACGGCTCCCGTATCGGGGGTCCACTGGTACTCCACGCCGCCGATCGTCTCGTTGGTGCAAACGTGCACGTAGGCGGCGTCGCGCGAGAGCTTCCAGGTCTCCTGCGCCGGGACGTAGGTGAAGTTGCGGTCCTCGGAGGAAGCGGCGATGGCGACGGTACAGTACTTCTTCGCTTCCTTGATCGACTTCTTCGACCATTCGCCCGTGCTCACGTAGTCCGCGACCGACTTCCCGCCCAGCAGGTTCATCGGGATGATCGCGTTCTCCGCCACGGCGCCGCCCTGAAGGAAGAGCAGCTTGTAGTTGGCGGGTATGGCCAGCAGCGAGCGCAGATCGGCCTGCGCCTTCTCGTAGATTCCGATGAATTCCTTTCCGCGGTGGCTCATCTCCATCACCGACATGCCGCTGCCGTGCCAGTCGAGCATCTCGCTCGCGGCCGTTCGCAGGACGGGCTCGGGAAGGACGGCGGGGCCGGCGCTGAAGTTGAAGATTCGCATCGGAGTGCTCGGATGGAGTTGCTCGCGCGAAACGCGCGTCGGGAACGGCATTATCGCGGGTCCGCGAGGGATTTCACAACTGAAGAACGCGTTCGCCGATCGGTCGGATATATCGTTAGCGCTTGCGCGCATCGACGATGCGCAGATAGACTACGCGCCGCCGTCAATCGGGAGAGAGGGACGAAAATGAGGCACGCAAGCGTGGGAAGGGGCCTGCTCGCCGCGGCGCTGCTCGCGGTCGCTCCGGCCGTCGTCGCGCAGACTCCGAGCGCCGGCGCAAGCCAGGTGAAGCGCGGCGAGTATCTGGCGACGTTCGGCGGCTGTCACGATTGCCATTCGCCGAAGGTGATGACCCCCGCCGGCCCCGCTCCGGACAAGACGCGGCTCCTCTCCGGTCATCCCGCGGATGCGCAGCTTCCGCCCATTCCTCCCGGCGTCGTCGGCGCGGCGCCGAATCAATGGGCCGCTCTGACCAACGGCGATCTCACCGCCTGGGTCGGACCCTGGGGCACGAGCTTCGCAGCCAACCTGACGCCCGACAACGCGACCGGCCTCGGCGGCTGGACCGTCGACCAGTTCATCAAGACCATGCGCACCGGCAAGCACCTCGGCGTGGGCCGGCCGATCCTGCCGCCGATGCCGTGGTTCGACATCGCAGTGCTGAGCGACGCGGATCTGAAGGCGATCTTCGCCTACCTGCGCTCGCTCAAGCCGATCCAGAATCCGGTGCCCGTGCCGCTGCCGCCGAAAGGCTAGCGAGGCGATCCGCGGGGCAGCCGCGCCGGCGCAACGTTCTTCCGACGGCGAAGAAACAGTCCCGCCATCGCGAGAATGCCCGGCAGCGCGAGCCAGTGCGCCCAGTCGAGCGGCACGGGGCTCGCGCTTGGCGCGGCAAGGAGAACGACGGTGACGTTGTCGATCACCGCTCCCCAGCAGCAATCCGTCCCGGTGTCGCTCGTGAACTGCAGCGTCGACGACGTGCCGGTCGCCACGAAGTCGAAGCTCTGCGTCACATAGCCCATCGACGGGTCGGAATGTCCCGTGATGTCGAAGCTGTAGTTCTGCGTGACGCCCGCGACCGTGACGGTGAGCGGCTTGATCGTCGGCGGCCCTTCGGGGTTGCCAGCGAGGGCGAAGCTGACCCGGTAGGTCGATCCCGGAATCGTGTCGAAGGTCTGCGCGATGGCGCCGACGTTCTGGTTGCCGACCAGATCGACGCTGTTGTTGCCGTCGGCGGCCTGCCAGTAGGTCCCGATGAAATCGATGTTCCCGGTCACCACGACCCAGGAGGCGATCGACGTGTCGCCCGCCGGCAGGGTGATGAAGTTGCTCCCCGGGTCCACCGACGCAGCTTCGAAGCTGCCGTTGCTAAACGGCGCCGCTGCGGCGGATGCAGCCCACCCAAGCAGGAGCGACGCTGCGAGCGCCCTCGCTGTGACCATCGCCCCCGCTCTCCTCGCCATTCGCTCTCCCTCAGCCTGTCGCGACCGGGCGGTATTCTAGACGTGTTCCCGATCTTTCCGAAGTCGCGCGCGAGCGCCGGACTTGCTGGCGAAGCAGCGCACGCGTAGGCTCCGGGGCGCCCTCGCTCACGCGAATCGCCGCCGCGGCCCACGCCGCGCCTGCCAGGATCCATGCCATGACCGACGAGAATCGCCGGCAAGTCATTCCCCAGGGCTACCGCACGGGACTCATCACGGCGATCAGCGTGCTGCTGGGCTTTTCGCTCACCTTCTTCCGGTTCTGGAACTTCGAAGCCTCCGGCGAGTGGACGCTCGGCTCGGTCGTCGCCGCGGCCGCCATGGTGATCGCCGTCGCGCTCCAGCTCTTCGCGCTACGCCGATCGCTGATGCTCGAAGACGACCATGAAGACCAATACCGCAAGACGGTGCGCTGGTTCGTAGCGTCGACCGCCGTCATGCTGGGGGCGCTCCTGGTTGCGGTAGTCGCGGTCGCGACCGCGCCCCGGCAGGGCGGACCGAGCGCAGCCTTGACTCCCGGAATCCCGGCGCTCGCGCTGGAGGCCTCCGCAGGAGCGCCGTAACAGGCCGGCGCTGGGCCGGTCGCCGTCACTTCTCAACGGTCGGGAGCGCGGTTACACTGGCGCGCTCTGTCCCCCGGCCGTGGCCGCCCATGTGGAAGCCCGACAAGGAACTCTCGCACACGATGCCGCCGCCGGTGGTGGTGTCCATGCGCGAGCTGCGGGGACACTGCCTCCATTGCGCCGTGCGCGACCTGTGCCTCCCGGTCGGCATCGATCAGGACGGCCTGCGCCAGCTCGACGCCGCGGTCGCCGAGCGCGTCCGGCTGGAGAAGGGTGACACGGCCTACCGGGCAGGCGATCGATTCACGGCGCTCCATGCGATCCGCGTCGGCTCCTGCAAGACGACCGTGCTCGGGGAAAAGGGACACGAGCAGGTTGCCGGCTTCCACATCACCGGCGACATCATCGGCATGGACGGCATCGGCTCGGGCCGCCACGGCGGGGATGCGGTGGCGCTAGAGGACACCGAATTGTGCGTCCTGCCCTTCGACCGCGTAGAGGAGCTCGCGCGCCAGATTACGCCCCTGCAGCGCAACCTGCACCGGATCATGTCGCGCGAGATCGAGCGCGACGAGAACGTCATGCTGCTGCTGGGCAGCATGCGGGCGGAAGAGCGGCTGGCGGTCTTCCTGCTCAATCTTTCGCACCGCTATCGCGCGCGCGGCTACTCCGAAACCGAGTTCGTCCTGCGGCTCACTCGCGAGGACATCGGCAGCTTCCTGGGTTTGAAGCTCGAGACGGTCAGCCGCAGCCTGTCGCGCTTCCAGGCGGCGGGGCTGCTGCAGGTGCAGGGACGAGTCGTCAAGTTGCTCGACTTGACGGCGCTCAAGCAGCTTGCCGGGCATCGCTGCGCGTAGAGCGGCAGGGCACCCAGGCCGCGCCGCGGCCCCCAACCGGCCTTCCTCCTGTCCTCGCCCCGGGGCCGGCTCGCCGCCCGCTCGTCTTGACATGGGTCAACGGCACGCCAGGGGCTCTGCAGTAGTCTTTTGCGCATGAACGGGCTCGCCGCCGATTCGCGCCGGAGGTGAACGGCGATGGTCGCGTCCGATCGCCTTGATGCGCTGTCCCGCTCGAAGCTCGCCGCGGAGCTCTCCGAGGAGCAGCGCGGCGTCCTTTCCGACTCGATGACCCTGCGCGACCTCGTCGACGGCGAAGTCCTGGTGAGCGAGGGCGCCGTCGACAATCGCCTGTACGTCATCGTCGATGGCGTCCTCTCGGTCGTGAAGAACGCGGGCTCGGCGGAGCAGGTGACGTTCTTCACGATCGGCGCGGGTGAGTTCGCCGACGAGCTGAGCTTTCTGGATGGCACCCAGCACTATGCATCGCTCGTCGCCTGCGGGTCGACTCGCGTGCTCGGCCTCGAGCGAGAGAAGCTTGAGGGCCTGCTCGAGAGCCGTCCCGACATCGTCTACCGGGTGATGCGGGCCATCGTCCGCGCGGTGCACCAGATACAGCGGCGGCTGTCGATGCAGTCGGTGGAGCTGACCAACTACATCTACAAGCAGCATGGAAGGTACTAGCGCCCGTCGTACCCAGCGACGAGCGCGCGGCCCGGCTAGTGCTTGGCGGTATCGAAGTGGTAGCTGGCGAGGAGGTAGAAGATGTTGCTGGTGTAGTTGGTGAAGGCGAGGTAGCCGTTCAGGTAGCTCTGGGAGGTGTTGTTG
>Ga0335079_10002902_pt1 | contig 19756 bp, 16 predicted proteins | sample Lox_Sample_33_FD_206719 | JGI IMG/M metagenome (GOLD analysis project Ga0335079, IMG submission 206719) | Soil microbial communities from Loxahatchee National Wildlife Refuge, Florida, United States - Lox_Sample_3.3 | ecosystem: Environmental > Terrestrial > Soil > Wetlands | place: USA... | reverse complement strand
TGGCCACCAGCGCGTTGGCGACCGCTTCTTCCACCGCCTGCACCACGGCGGTGAAGAACGGGTTCATGAAGGCCCAGGGGATGAACGTCAGGTGGTCATACCGCTGGTCAGCGCCGCTGCCGGGGTTAGGGTCGTAAGGGCTGAATCCGCCGGGGTTGGCGGTGGAGAAGGCGAGGAACAGGTCGCCGGAGAAGTGGGAGCCCGTGGTGCCGGTGCGGGCCAGCCCGAGGGTGACCCGGCGGGCCATGGCCGTGCACTGGTGGGGCAGCAGCGGGGCGTCGGTGGCCACGATCGCGATCACCGAGCCAGCGCCGGGCGGGACGGAGGTGTCCCCGGCCCGGGGGTTGTCGGCCGGGAGCAGTTCGCCGAGCGGCAGCCCGGCGAGGGTCAGTTCCTGCCGGGAGCCGAAGTTGGCCTGCAGGAAGACGCCGACGGTATAGCTGGTTCCGGCGTAGCTGACCAGCCGGGATGCGGTCCCGTTGCCGCCCTTGAACTCATAGCAGACCATGCCGGTGCCGCCGCCGACCGAGCCTTCCTCCACCGGCCCGGGTGCGGCCGACTCCAGCGCGGCCAGCGCCACCTGCTCGGTGACATGGTGCCCGGCCGCGTCGTTGAGGTAGCCGTCCCAGGTCTCGGCCGCCACCGGCAGCGCCCAGTCGTCGCCGAGTTCCGGTTGGTGCTTTGCCGCCCAGGCGACGATCGCCGCATGCGCGATCCCGACCGCGTGGGTGTTGGTGATGGCGATGGGCAGCGAGAGCGTGCCCGATTCCTGGATCCAGGACGCGCCGGTCATCTCCCCGTTGCCGTTCTGCGAGAAAAAGCCCGCCGCGACCGCGTCGGTGGCGCCTGCCGGGCCCCGCGGGTAGATGGCGGTCACCCCGGTGCGGACCGCATCGCCCTTGATGACGGTGGCGTAACCGACCTGGACCCCGGCCACGTCGGTGATCGCGTTCCAGCGGCCGGGTGTGCCGCCGAACGGGATGCCGAGCGCGCGGGCGCGCGGCTTGCCCGCCGGGGTCGCCGCGTGCGGGCCGGGCAGGTCGGCGTGTTCCACTGCGGGCCTCCTGTGGTGCGGTGGTGACCATCAGCCCACGCTGATGCCAGCCGGCGGGCTGGGCCACACGGTAGACCAGATAGGAGCGGCGGGGAATCGCGGAGCGGGCCCGACGGCCGGCCGGGCGAGGACATCGGCGCTGGACGGCAGCCCGGCCCAGCCGCCTCGGCAGCAGAAACGCCGAGTCGGCCGGCCCGCGCCGCCGGCATGGGCCCCCGCCTGGCGGTTCAGGACGGGGTCGCGGGACGGTGAATCCTCAGCCGTCACCAGCGGCCGGGTGGAACAGCGCGGCGGCCCGGTCGCGGGCAGGTGCCGGTGCGGGCCAGCCCGAGCGTGACCCGGCGGGCCATGGCCGTGCACTGGTGGGGCAGGATGCGTGCCCGCGTCACCCCGGCTCCCCGTAGCGGATCGCGCGTGCCGCCTCCCGGACCTCGTCGAGCTGGGCCACGGTCAGCGTCCTCGGGTCGCCCATCAGCCGGGCGTGCCAGTAGGCCGACGCCAGCCACTCCAGGGTGCGGGCGCGGTCGTAGGCCTGCCCGAGGGAAGCGCCGTAGGCCAGGGCGCCGTGGTTGCGCAGGATCACCGCGGTCCTGCCCGCCAGCGCCGCGATCGCGGCGTCGGCCAGCTCCCGGGTGCCGAACCGCGCGTAGGGGGCGACCCGCACCGGCCCGCCGAGCCCGGCCATGGCGTAGTGGACGGCGGGCAGCTCGTCCAGCACGGTGGACAGCGCAACCACGAACGGCGAGTGGGTGTGCACGATGGCTTCCGCGTCGGTGGCCTGGTAGACGGCCAGGTGCATCGGGGTCTCGGTGGACGGCTTGCCCGGGCCGGCGGCGCTCCCGTCCGGCCGGACCAGGCAGATATCCGCCGGTGCCATGTCCTGGTAGGGGGCGCCGGACGGGGTGATGGCGACCAGGTCACCGGCCCGCATGCTGAGGTTCCCCGACATGCCTTCCACCAGGCCGTCGCGCACCATGTGGCGCCCGTAGTCCACCAGGCTCTCGCGCTGGGCCTCGTACCGGCCCGCCGCGCCAGCGGCGCCGCCCCCTGTCATCGGTCCAGCGAACGCCGGATGGCGAGGCCGAGCGCACGGGCGACGGGCGGCGGGAAGGCGTTGCCCACCTGGCGGTAGGCGGCCGTCTTGCGGCCGGCAAAGGACCAGCTGCCGGGGAATCCCTGCAGCCGGGCGACCATCGTGACGGTCAGCCTGGGCGGCTGGCCGGCCGGGAAGTCCGGGCCGGGAGGGCGATCGGCCACGCCGAGGCCGTCCACGCCGAGCGCCGCCCAGGCCTGACGGGCCCGGGTGGGGCCGAGGTCGGGGCCGCCGTGCTTCTTGCTCCCCCCGACGATGGTGGGCGCGATGCCGCGCGCCCCCGCGGCCCAGCCGTCCGCGCCAGGCCAGCCACCCGCGGCCATCAGGTCGCGCAGCGTCTCGCCGACGGTGGGCGGGCGCTGGGATGACGGTGCCGGCCAGCTGAACCCGTCCGCCCACCGGGTCTGGATGGCGACCAGCACGAACCTGGGGCGCAGCTGCGGCACCCCGTGCTCGCTCGCCTGGATCTCCCGCCACCAGGTGCGGTAGCCCAGCACCCGCAGGCAGGTGAGAATCTGGATCCGGTAGCCGTCGAAGCGCCGCGCCGCCAGGCCCCGCACGTTCTCCAGCAGCAGCGCCCTTGGCCTTGCCTCGCCCGCCAGCCGGAGCGCGTGCGGGAACAGGTCGCGGTCGTCGCCGGCCCCGAGCTGCTTGCCGGCGATGGAGAACGGCGGGCAGGGAATCCCGGCCGCCAGCAGGTCGATGCCGGCGAAGCCCTGCCCGTCCAGGTCGCGGACATCCCCCTCGATGATCTTCCAGTCCGTGCCGCGGTTGAGGCGGAGCGTCTCGCAGGCGTCCGGGTCGAGTTCCACCACCGCCTCGTGCGCGAAGCCGGCCTGCTCCAGGCCGAGCGCCTGCCCGCCGGCCCCGGCGCAGATCTCCAGCGACGTCAGCCCGTCCACGATCCCTCCAGCGCTGCGTGTCAGTGGCAGCAGTCTGCCCGCCGGTGCCGCCGTGGCGTGTGCCCCACGCCGTCCGCGGGGCGAGCGGATCCAGACCGGGCCCGGCCGGCCTGCGGGGCAGGCTGGCCCGCCATCTTATTGGGAGCCTGTTATATCGCCCGGCAGGCATTGACAACTATTGGCATCAGCACGACATAAGCCGCATAACGGCAGCGACATAGACGCATTTGTACCAGAACGCCCCATGGCGGATGCCCGGCCGGCGCGCGCAGGAAACCTGCGGGGCATTCGTCACCGATTCTTACGGGAAATGCCCGCGCCAGTCCTTGGCAGGGCCCGCGCGGGTCCCGGCGGGAGCGGAGGGCCATCAGCCGCCGCGGCTCCTCCCGCGGGGCCGGGCGGCTGTTCCTGCGGGCGCCGGCGGCTCTCCCGGTGGGCCCGGCGGCTGTTCCTGCGGGCGCCGGCGGCTCTCCCTGCGGGCGACGGCATACGGCGCTGCCCGGCGGGGCGCGATAGCGCGCCGTTAGCGCGGCAGCCGCGTCCGCTGAACCAGCCTTACCGGGTAGACGTGAATCCCCTAGGGGGGGTCTGTCATCAGCGCTCAGGAAGGAGCGGGGTCATGTATCAGCACAAGCGGTGGGCCCTGGCGGGCGTGGCCACGGCGTTATCTGTCCTGGCCGGGCTGGCCATGGCCGGCCCGGCGGCGGCCGCGGCGGGCTGGGCGGTGGTCAGCGTCCCGCATACCGGCAGCAACACCGAGCTCAACGGCATGTCCGCGCGCACCGGCGCCGATGCCTGGGCGGTGGGAACGCAGTTCGGCGCGGCGGGCCAGCCGCCGCCACCCCCGGTGGCCTACCACTGGAACGGCAGCGCGTGGTCGCTGACCGCCACTCCCAGCCTGGGCGTGAACGCCGGCCTGACCGCGGTCAGCGCGAGCAGCGCGACCGACGCCTGGGCGGTCGGGTTCACCATCCCGGCCGGGTACCGCGTCCGGCAGCCGCTGTACGAGCACTGGAACGGCACCGCCTGGAGCGTTGTCTCAGGCCCCGGTCTCGGGCTCAACGGCGTGGCCGACCTGAGCGCCACCAGCGCCTGGGCGGTCGGCAACAGCGGCACGGTCGTGCACTGGGACGGCACGGCGTGGAGCACCGTCACGGTGCCGAGCCCGAACCCGTCCTACCCGACGGGCGCCACCCTGACCGCGATCACCGCGGTCAGCGCCAGCGACATCTGGGCGGTGGGCTGGTTCTACAACACCAGCTTCACGATCTCGGCCTTTGCGCTGCACTACAACGGCAGTTCCTGGGCCGTGACGATCTTGCCGCAGCCCGCGGTGAGCGGTCCCAGCAGCCCCATCCTGCACGGGGTGACGGCCGTCGCCTCGAACAACGTGTGGGCGGTCGGCGAGAACGAGGAGGTACCCGGCCTGGGCATCACCACCTTGATCGAGCACTGGAACGGCTCGGCGTGGAGCATCGTGCCCAGCCCGACGCCCGGGGCCTATCCCACGCTGAACGCCGTCGCTGCCCGGTCGGCCGGTGACGTGTACGCCGTCGGGTTCAACGAGCCCAGCGTCAACGGCGGGGTGCAGCAGGGGATGATCCTGCGCTGGAACGGCAGCACGTGGTCGGCTGACACCGACCCGACCGCCGGGACGTACAGCCCGCTGTACGGGGCCGCGACACTGCCGGGCGCCACCAGCGAGTGGGCGGCCGGCATCAACGGTACCGACCAGGCGCTCGTCCTCAGCCACGGCTGAGCGCGCCTGCGCAGGCTGCTGGGGTGGCGGGGCTTGGGCCGTCACCCCAGCGCTCGCGCACCTGCCGTGGATCCCGGGCCTGCCGCGGGGGCTAGACCTGGGAGATGGCGGGATCCGGCGCGGCCTCGGGCAGCGGGGCGGCCAGGAACGGGGGCTCGTCCTCGTCCTCGTCCTCGTCTTCGGCCTCGGCGTCGGCCCTGTCCTTCACCCTGCTGGCGAGGACGTGCTCGACCAGGGCGATCAGGACCTGCTTGACCGAATCGCGCTTGCGCGCGTCGCAGAGCACCGCCGGGACCCGCGGGTCGAGGTCGAGCGCGATGCGCACATCCTCCGGATGGTAGGTCGGGGCGCCGTCGAAGCAGTTGATGGCGACGATGAACGGCAGCCCGCGCTTCTCGAAGTAGTCGACGGACGGGAAGCAGTCGCCGAGGCGGCGGGTGTCAGCCAGCACCACGGCGCCGAGGGCGCCGTAGGACAGCTCGTCCCACATGAACCAGAAGCGTTCCTGGCCGGGCGTGCCGAACAGGTACAGCACCAGGTGAGTGCCCATGGTGAGCCGGCCGAAGTCCATCGCGACCGTCGTCGTGGTCTTCTTGTCGACGCCGGAAAGATCATCGGTGCCGACGCTCGCCCGGGTCAGGGACTCCTCGGTGTGCAGCGGCCGGACCTCGCTGATCGCGCCCACGAGCGTGGTCTTGCCCGCCCCGAAGCCGCCTGCGACCAGGACCTTGAAAGCGGCGAGCGGGACGTCGGCGTGGCCGTTAGAGGGCGTGGAGCCCATGCAGCACCTCCTTCAGCAGCGCGGCGCTCGGCTGCTCGCCCGCGGGCCGCTGTGCGAGTACGGTGATCCGGCCATCACCGATGAGATCGGCCAGCAGCACCCGGACCACGCCGACCGGCAGCGTCAGCGTGGACGCGACGTCGGCCAGCGTCACCGGCCCCCGGCACAGCCCGAGGATCCTGCGGTGCTCGGGGGACAGGCCCATGTCGTCAGGCCCCTGATCCCACGTGGAGGCGACGATGACCGCGATCAGGTCCAGCACCGCGCCACTGCCCGGCTGGGTCCTGCCGCCGGTCAGCGCGTAGGGACGGACGACCGGTCCAGCGTTCCGGTCGACCCACTTGTCGCCTGCGGGCATGCCGCGCTCACTCCGCCTGGATCTGTGCGGCCGGGAACCTCGGGTGCGCCGCCAGGTGCGGCCCGGCGCGCTTGACCAGCATCGCCATCTCGTACGCCATGAGGCCCGCGTCGGCGCTGGCCGAGCACAGCACGGCCAGGCAGCTGCCATGACCGGCCGCGGTGACGAACAGGAACGCCTGCTCCAGCTCGATGATGGTCTGCCTGACCTCGCCGACCCCGAAATGCTCTCCCGCGCCCCTGGCCAGGCTCTGCACGCCCGCCGCCAGCGCGGACAGGTGCTCCGCGTCCTCGCGGCTCAGGTTCTGCGAGGCGGCGACGGCGAGGCCGTCCCGGGACAAGATGACGGCCTGCCGGAAATGCTCGACCCGTTCGCCGAGGTCATCGAGCAGCCAGCTCAGCTGCTGCCCGGGTCCGACCGCCGCACTCTGGTCATCCATAATGCCTCCTCGCCTTGCCGCGCCCCGGGGTCTGGTCGTCTTGTGGTCTGCGCAGCATCATCGGAAGCGCTCTCCGGGCTGTCCTCGCGGCCGCGCTGCCAGCCGCTCTGCAGGGAGGCTACGAGGCTGCGTGCCTCCTCCGGGCTCCGGGGGCTGGCCGACGGCGTGCCGTCGGAGCCAGCGCGCCGGGCGGCCGACGGGCTGTCCTTCAGGTGCGGGTTCAGGTTCGCCTGGCGGATACGGCGCGGCAGGCCGCGGTAGGTGCCGGCGCCCCGCGGCACGGGCGGCGGGTCCGGGCCGTCACCGGTGCCGGTGACGGTGCCGGCGTCGGCACCGGCGTCCGGTGTGTCCTGCCCGGCGGCGGAGGTGCCAAAGCCGGCCTGGACCGTACCGGCCGAGCCCAGGCCGGCGCCAGCGATGCCCAGGCCGGCCGTGGCCAGGCCCAGCCCGGCGCGGAAGCTGCCGTCGGCGGTATCCACCTCGGCCGTCGCGCCACCGGCCGCGGCGCTACCGGACACCGGTCGCGGTGACGGTGGCGGTGGCGGCTGCCGGCCGGTCAGCACGAGCGCGTCGGCCGGGCGCAGGTCCAGGCCGGGCACCTTGCCGCCTGCCGGGCGGAGGTCGGGATCGGTGTCCGCCTCGCTCTCGTTCATCGGCACCACGATGCTGTTGGGCATGAGCACGACCGCCGTGGTGCCGCCGTAGGGAGACGGCCGCAGCGCGACCCGGACCGCGTGCCGGGCGGCGAGCTTGCCCACCACGAACAGGCCGAGCTGGTCGGCGTTGGCGAGGTCGAAGTCGGGCGGGTGGGCCAGCTGCTCGTTGATCGTCTGCAGCTGGCCGGCCTCGATGCCCAGGCCGCGGTCATCGATCTCGATGGCGAAGCCGTTGGCCACCCGCTCGGCCCTGACCTCGACCCTGGTGCCCGACGGGGAGGACAGGGTCGCGTTCTCGATCAGCTCGGCCAGCAGGTGGATCATGTCGGCCGCGGCCAGGCCGGTCACGGCGTCCTCGGCCCTGGTGAGTACCGTGACCCGCTTGTAGTCCTCGACCTCGGCCACCGCTCCCCGGATGACGTCGATGACGGGCACGGGCTCGCTCCAGGAGCGCCCGGGCGCCGCGCCGGACAGGATGATCAGGCCTTCCGCGTGACGGCGCATCCGGGTGGTGAGGTGGTCCAGCGGGAACAGGTCCGCCAGCGTCGCCGGATCGGAGGCCTTCTGCTCCAGCGCGTCGATCAGGCGCAGCTGCCGCTGCAGCAGGGACTGGTTCCTCCTGGCAAGGCTGACAAAGACCTGCCCGATGCCGTTGCGCAGGCTGGCCTCGGCGGCCGCCGCGGCCACCGCCGTGCGCTGCAGCGTGGCCATGGCGGCCTCCGCCCGGGCGATCTCGGCGGTCTTCGTGCGCGGCCGCAGGCTGATCTCCTCCGGCGCCACGTCCTGCTCGCCCCGGCGGAGCCGCTCGATGAGCTCGGGCATCTGCTCCTCGGCCAGCCGCCGGGCCGTCGCCTCCAGGTCGGTGACGTCCCGCGCCAGACGGCGCGCGAACAGCCCCATCAGCGTCACGCCGGCGATGACGATGACCAGGCCGATGCCGACCGCGGCCACGAAATCGGCGATCACCCGGTGATCACGCCCCGGGCGGTCCGGGTCGCCCATCGCCCCACCGATCACCCCGCCCAGCACAAGTCCCCACAGCACCACCAGGCACGCGACAGGTACGGCCACCATCGCGCCGAAAGTGAACCAGATCGTCCGGCGTGTGGCGCGCCGCTGCTCCGTGCCTCGGGAACTGAATACGCCCATGGGGACACTCCTGGATCGACACGGGGGCGGGGACCCGACGCTGCCTCGTACCGGTCGCTCCCGCTCGCCATACCCCGGTCGCCACCGAAGAACTATCCTGGGCCATTGCGAGGCAATTGTCATCGTGCTTAGGTGAATCACCGTATTGTGATGCCGGCGGCAATACAGGATCCTGCGGGAGGTTCTGGTGCGCGGGCGTATATCGGCACCGGTGAGGCGGCCGTGGAAAGCCAGCTCCTAGCTGCGGGGCCGGCCCCCGCGGGCGACCGCAAACCGGCTACGGCGATCCGGTCGGGCGAGGTGCCGCCGCTGGCCGACTGCTTCAGCCCCCGGCCCGAGACCGCCCCCGGCCTCGCGGACGCGCTGGCGCCGGGCCGTCTCGTCGCCCTGACGGGGCCAGAGGTGCGGCGGCAGCTGTACGACTGGCCCGGCGGCACGGGCAAGACGCAGCTCGCCGTGCACCTCGCCGAGTCGGCGTGGCAGGAGCGCCAGGTGGAGCTGCTCGTCTGGGTGACGGCCACCAGCCGCGCGTCGGTCCTCACCGGCTATGCCCAGGCGTTCGCCGAGATCACGGGGGCCGCGCCCGCGGGTGACGCCGAGGCGGCCGCCGCCCGCTTCGCCGGCTGGCTGGCGACGGCCAGCCAGCGCTGGCTGGTCGTGCTGGACGACGTGACCGCCCCGGCGGATCTGGACGGGCTCTGGCCTGCGGGCCCGGCCGGCCGGGTCCTGATCACGACCCGCAGCCCGGCTGTGCTCAAGGGCGCGCCGAACCCACTGGTCTTCCCGGTCGGGGTGTTCAGCTCGCACGAGGCCCTGACCTACCTCATGGCGCGGCTGAGCACCGATCCCGACCAGCGGATCGGGGCGGTGGATCTGCTCGATGACCTGGACCGGGAGCCGCTCGCGCTGGCACAGGCCAGCGCGACGATCGCCAGTTCCGGGCTGACCTGCCGCGACTACCGTGACCTTTTCGCGCGCCGGAAGGCGCAGATCGCCGGGGCGCTCGGCGCCCAGCCCTCGGCAAAGGCCGTCAGCTGGACGCTGTCGGTCGAGCAGGCCGACCAGCTCGCGCCGGGCAGGCTGGCCCAGTCGTGCCTCGCGCTGGCGGTGCTGCTCGACTGCCACGGGATACCGGGCGACGTGTTCGCCGCCCCCGCGGCGTGTGAGTTCATCGTGGGGCACGGCGGGGCAGGCGCGCAGGACCCGAAACGCAGCCGCGCCGCCCTGCTCAGCCTGGAGCGCACCGGCCTGGTGACCATCGACCCCCGGACCGCCGCGCGCACGGTGCAGGTGCACCCGGTCGTGCAGGCGGCGGTCAGGTCGGCCACACCCGAGCCGCTGCGCGATGAGGCGGCGCTGGCGGCGGCGCAGGCGCTGCTGCAGGCCTGGCCCGCCGACGGCGGGCAGCCCATGGTCGCCGACGCGCTCCGCTCCTGCGCGGCCAGCCTGCAACTGGCCGCGCCCGAGCCGCTCTGGGCGGGCCCCTGCTATGCCGTCATGTTCCAGGCCGGGCGGAGCCTGGACAGCGCCGGGCTGACCGGCCCGGCGGTCGCTCACTGGCGGGCGGTGGCCACGGCCAGCGAGCGGGTGCTCGGACCCGGTCACGGGGACACCGTGCTGGCCGCCAGCCGGCTGGCCAGCGCGCTGCAGGCGGCCGGGCTGGGCGCGGAGGCGGTCGCGCTCTACCAGCGGACGGTGGACGCCCGGGCCCGCGCGCTGGGGCCCGACCACTCCGGCACCGTGACCGCCCGGGTGGATCTCGCCAACGCGCTGCGGTCCGCGGGACGGCCCGAAGAGGCGATCGTGGTGCTGGACGGGCTCCTCGCCGCTGCCGCGCGCGGGCCGGTGCCGGACGACCTCGACCCGCTGGCGATCCAGGACGCGCTGGCCTCCGCCTACGCCGAGGCGGGCCGGTACCCGGACGCCATCCGGCTGGCCGGCCGCACGCTGAGCGACCGGGAGCGCCGGCAGGGAGGCGACAACCCCGACACGATGGCCACCCGGGCGAGCCTGGCCAGCGCCTGCCTGGCGGCCGGGCGGACGAAGGACGCCGTCGGGCACGCCAAGCGCACCCTGGCGGACCGGGACCGGGTGCTGGGCCGCGACCACCCGGACACCCTCGCCGCACTGAGCGCGCTCGCGGCCACCTACCGCTCGGCCCGGCGCCTCAAGGAGGCCATACCGCTCTACGAGCGGATGCTGGAGGACCGGACCCGGCTGCAGGGCGCGGATCACCCGGACACGATCACCGTCCGCGGCAACCTGGCCTCCGCCTATCACTTCGCCGGGCGGATGGCAGCGGCGATCCAGGTGTACGAGCAGACCCTCGCCAGCTGCCAGCAGACCCTGGGGCAGGACCACCCGGACACCCTGACCTCGCGGGCGAACCTGGCGCAGGCGTACTACGAGGTGGGCCGGCTCACCAGCGCGGTCGCGCTGCTCCGGGAGGTGGCCGCGGACTGCGAGCGGGTGCTGCCGCCCGGCCATCCGCTGACCCAGACCGTGCGAGAGAGCCTGCAGGCCATCGCCGATGACTGATCGCCGGCCGGGCGGGGATGCACGCCGGCGCCCGGGCTATTGCGCGGAGCCCGATGCCCCCGCATGATCGAGGATGCCCCCGCTTGATTCGAGATAGAGGCAGATGTCTGGGTTCACCGTCTACTTCGCGACCGACGTGCACGGCTCAGAGCGGTGTTTCCGCAAGTTCCTCAACGCCGGGAAGTTCTACGGCGCGGACGCGGTGATCCTGGGCGGGGACGTGGCCGGTAAGGCGCTCATACCGGTGGTGAGCGGCCCGGGAGGCAGCTTCGAGGCCCACGCCTACGGCAAGACGTACCGGGCCGAGGGCGAGGACGGGCTGGCCAGCCTGGAGGACCGGATCCGCGCGCTCGGCTGCTACCCCTACCTGACCACCCCGGACCAGCTGCAGGAGATGCGCAGCGACCCGGATCTGCTGAACCGCGCCTTCGAGCAGGTGATCAGCGAGACGCTCGAGCGCTGGATCTCGATGGCCGAGGACCGGCTGCGCGCGGCCGGGCTGCCCTGCCTGGTGATGCCCGGCAACGACGACCCGCCGTGGGTGCGGCGGCTGCTGGACCAGGCCGGGTGGCTGCAGCAGGCCGAGGAGCGGATCGTCGGGTTCGGGCCCTACCAGGTGCTGAGCCTGGGCTATTCCACGCCGACGCCGTGGGACTCGCCCCGGGAGATCACCGAGGAGCAGATGCGCGCCAAGCTGAACGCGCTGGCCGGGCAGCTGGATCCCGGCCAGCCGGTCATCTACAACCTGCACAACCCGCCGTTCGGGACCTCCACCGACCGCGCCTTCAAGCTGGCCGATGACATGCGGATCAAGACCGCCGGCGGCGAGCCGATACAGGTCCCGGTGGGCAGCCACGCCATCCGGGAGTCGATCGAGGAGGTGCAGCCGGTCGTGGCGCTGTGCGGCCACATCCACGAGTCCCGCGCCACCAGCAAGCTGGGGCGGACCCTCGTGGTGAACCCCGGGTCCCAGTATCCGGAGGGGGTCCTGCAGGGCTCGATCCTGACCCTGAACCGGGCCAAGGTCACCTCGCACCGGTTCGTCTCCGGGTGAGCGCGGACAGCGGGCCCCGCGGCGCGGGCGCGGCCGGTGCCGCGCCATGGCCGGAGGGCTTCGGCGCCGCTGTCGCGCTGACCTTCGACGTCGACGCGGAGTCGGTGATGCTGGCCAGTGATCCTGCCCTGGCGGCACGGGCCTCGCTGATGTCGCACCAGCGGTACGGGCCGCAGACCGGGGTGCCCCGGATCCTCCGCCTGCTGGCCGAGCGCGGGATCCGGGCCACGTTCTTCGTCCCCGGCTATACCGCCGAGCAGCACCCGGGCCCGGTCCTGGCCATCCGCGACGCCGGGCACGAGATCGCCCACCACGGCTACCTGCATGAGCTGCTGACCGGCGCCAGCGAGGCAGCCGAGCGGGAGTACCTGGAGCGCGGGCTGGACGCGCTCGACCGGGTGGCCGGGGTCCGGCCCGCCGGGTACCGGGCCCCCTGGTGGGAGACCACCGACCGGACCCTGGACCTGCTGGTGGAGTACGGCTTCCGTTTCGACAGCAGCCTGTTCGACGCCGACCTGCCGTATGTCCGCCAGCTGGCGGGTGGCCCGATCGCCGAGATCCCGGTTTCCTGGGCGCTCGATGACTGGGAGAAGTACGCGTTCTGGCCCGGGGTCACCGGCTCCGGCACCATCGAGCGCCCGTCCCTGGTCGCCGAGCACTGGTGGGAGGAGGTACTGGCCTACGCGGAGGAGGGCGCATGCTGCGTGATCACCATGCACCCGTTCCTGTCCGGCCGCCCGGCGCGGGCCAAGGCGCTTGGCGGGCTGATCGACAGGATCACTCAGCACGGGGGGATCTGGCTCGCCCCTATGGGCGAGATCGCGGACCGGATAATGGCGGCTGCTCCCGCTTCGGCACCCGAGCGCGCTACGATGCCATTCGGCCAAAACAGCAGCAAATCCTGACATTGACCTGCGAAGCAGGAGGTGGCGATGACAGTACGTGAAGAGTCCGGGCTCTACGCCAGGAAGTCGACCGGCCTCGTCCGCGCAGCGGGCAAATGGAGCGTATTGGTCTATAACATCCTTTTCGTGAGCATCGGGCTCATGACGCTGTTCGCGATCTCGCTCATCCCCGCCTTCTATCCCGGCGCCAACATCCAGCTCTCGTTTGTCTTTGCGCTGATCATTGTCCTGCCCACGTCGATGGTCTTCGCGATGCTGTCCGTGGCGATGCCCCGCTCGGGGGGCGACTACGTCTACGTGAGCCGCGCGCTCGGGCCCGCGTGGGGGATGATGTCCAACTGGAACCAGACGGTCTGGTGGATCCTTTACGGCGGGGTGCCGTCCGCGTTCTTCGCCTACTACGGGCTCACCCCGCTGCTGCGCTCGCTTGGCGTGCTGACCAACAATCCCGGGCTGATCACCTGGGGCGACCGGCTCTCGACGCCGACCGGGGCGTTCCTGACCGGCACCGCGCTGATCGTGATCCTGGTCATTATCTTCGCGACCGGCATGAATTTCTACTTCCGGATCCAGAACATCCTGTTCGTGATCGCGATGCTGGGCGTCGTGCTCACGATTGTGCTGCTGCTGACCAAGAACCCGGCCAGCTTCCGGTCCGGATTCAACCACTCGCTGGCCGCAACCGCCGGGACCCCCGATCCCTACCGCGCGGTGCTCACCGCCGCTAAAAAGGACGGTTTCGTCACCGCCCCGTTCAGCCTGTACTGGACCATCATCCCGATCACCTGGATCTACCTCGAGCTGGTGTTCAACCAGTCCTCCGCCTATATCGGTGGCGAGGTGCGCAGGCCGGGCCGGGTGCAGATCTGGTCGATGCCGGCCGCGGCGATCATATCGACGGGCGCGGCCATGCTGCTGGTCTGGATGTTCCAGCGCACGGCCGGTACCACTTTCCTCGGCGCGCTTTCCTTCAACAACGGGGCGGCGCTCCATTTCAGCACCGCGCCCACCTATAGCGAGCTGGCGTCCTACGCGATGGGGAACGCCGTCGTGGCCTTCCTGCTCTGCTTCGGCTTCATCTTCTGGGCCTACTCCTGGCTGCCCGGCCAGATCCTCAACGCGTCCAGGAACCTGCTCGCCTACGGGATCGACGGGGTCATGCCGTCCTGGCTCTCGAACGTGAGCGGGCGCCGGCACACCCCCGTGAACGCGCTGGCCGTCATGGGTCTGGGCTCGATCGGGGCGCTGTGGCTGTACACCCGCCCCGATTCCCCGTTCAAGACGCTGACCGGTATCTTCGGCTTCATCCTGTCGTTCTGCATCACCTCGGTCGCCGCGATCGTGCTCCCGTACCGGCAGCGCAAGATCTGGGAGAACTCCTCCGTCAACTGGCGGCTGGCCGGGGTGCCGGTGATGTCGATCGTCGGCGTCCTGTCACTGATCGCGGCCGGCTTCATGGGCTGGGACTACCTGCACGACCCGCTGTCCGGGATCACCTGGAAGCCGGAAGGCGGCGGCGGGATCCTGTTCGGCAGCCGGTCGTTCGACATGTTCCTGCTGAACATCCTCATCCTGCTGTCCGGGCTGGTCATCTACCTGGTGGCGCGGATGGTGCAGCGCCGCCGCGGGGTGGACCTGGACGCTGCCTACCGGGAGATCCCGATCGAGTAGGTGCCCGCCCGTGCCGGGGAGACCGGCGGCCTCGTTCCCGCATACGATTGGCCCGCGTTCTGTTGCTCTGGGGTGCTGACCGTCCGGGGGGGTGCGTGTGGAGGGGCTCGGGTTGTCGTCCCAGCGCCACGGCCAGGTCATGGTCGTGGCGGTCAGCGGCGAGCTTGACGCGGTGACCAGCCGCGAGTTCGATGCGTACCTGGCCACCGCGCGCCAGCAATCCGACCGCATCGTCCTGGACCTCGCCGCCGTCGACTTCATGGACACGAGCTCGCTGGCCGTCATCGTCGGGCACTGGAAGAAGCTCACCGCCAGGAACGGGATCCTGGCCCTGGCCGGCGCCAGGTACCGGTACACCAAGACGCTGTGGATCACCGGCCTGGCCGACCGGCTGCCGCGCTACGACACGCTGGAGCAGGCCATCGCGGCCGTCTCGGACGGCGGGCCGGCGGGTGACAGCCCAGCCGGCGGCTGAGCCGCCCGCGGGTGGGTCAGGGCGCGAGCCGGACGTGCAGCCGGATGGTGGTGCCGGTGCTGGCGGTGCGCAGCTCGACCAGGTCGCAGAGCTGGTGGACGACCCACAGGCCGCTGCCGTTGCCGGCCTCGGGGGCGGGCCGCCGCCGGCCGGCCAGCGGGTCGGTGATGTGGCCACTGTCGTGGATCTGGCAGAGCAGCTCGCCGCCCGAGGTCCAGACGTGCAGGGTGCCGCCGGAGCCGGTGTGGCGCCAGGTGTTCGCCGCCAGCTCGCTGACCGCGATCACCAGGTCGCCGGCCCGGCTGGCCGTCAGCCCGGCCTGGCGCGCGTGCGCGGCGGTGAACGCCCGGACCTGGGCCAGCTCATCGGTATAGGCGATGGCGGCCGCCCGGGCGGGCGGGGCGGGGAGCGGCTGGTCGCAGTCGGCCGGCACCAGGCCGGCGGCGGGGTAGGCGCGGCTGGGCCGTGACCGCCCGTCCCGGATGATCACCGGGTGGGTGCGCTCGGCGTTGGCGATGACGCCCGGGGCCAGCCGGGTGCGGTCGTAGGGGCACAGGATGCTGGCGGCGGTGCTGGCGAACGCCAGGTTGATCAGGGCCTCGTGCCGGGTCGCCTCACACAGTTCCGCGGCTGTGCGGGTCTCCCAGGCGGGCTCACCGACATAGCGCACCGCCCGGCCGGGATGGGCGCCGGCGAAGGCCGCCACCCGCGGGATGATCCACGCCGGATTGGCGCCGATCTGCGCCATGTCGGCGAAACTCACCTGGCCTGCCTGCCCGTCCAGGTGGTCCCGCAGCAGCCCGAGCCGCGGGCCGGGCACCGCCACGAGCACCGGGTCGGCGCGCTCCACCCCCGCGGCCACGAAGCCCAGCACCGCGTCGAGATACTCATCCGTGCTGCCGTAGAGCACCGCGGCGTGCTCGAACCGCGGGGTGCCTGGCGGGGTATCGGTAACAGTCAAGCGGCCATCCGTCAGCGTTGATCTGGCACGACAATACCCGTTATGCCCGTTCTCACCCCGCTGGCCCGCCGGGGTGGCGGGCAGCGCCGCAGGGTGGCGGGCGGCGCCGCAGGTGGAGAATCTAGCCGCGGGCAGGTGTCCCCCGGCTCCCGCCAGCGCATGATCTGTCTGGGAGCCGGCGCCGGGAAGGAGGGGCAGTGGAACAGCACGAGCACAGCCCGCTGAGCCAGCGCCGGACGCTCATCGTGATCGGCGCGCTGCTGCTGGGGATGCTGCTGGCCGCGCTGGACCAGACGATCGTGGCGACCGCGCTGCCCACGATCGCCGGCGACCTGCACGGGCTGTCGCACCTGTCCTGGGTGGTGACCGCCTACCTGCTGGCCTCCACCGTGTCCGTGCCGCTGTGGGGCAAGCTGGGCGACCTGTACGGGCGCAAGGTGTTTTTCGAGGCCGCGATCGTCATCTTCCTCATCGGGTCGGCGCTCTGCGGGCTGGCCCACTCCATGCTGATGCTCATCGCGTTCCGCGCGGTGCAGGGCATCGGGGGCGGCGGCCTGCTGACGGGCGCGCAGACGATCGTCGCCGATGTCGTCCCGCCCCGGGATCGCGGCCGCTACCAGGGCCTGTTCGGCAGCGTGTTCGGGGTGACCAGTGTCATCGGCCCGCTGATCGGCGGGTTCTTCGTCGACAACCTGTCGTGGCGCTGGGTGTTCTACGTCAACCTGCCGATCGGCGTCGTCGCGCTGGCGGTGGTCGCCGCGGTCCTGCCCGGGCATCTGCGCCGGGCCCAGCACCGCATCGACTATCTCGGCACGGCTCTGCTGGCCGGCGCGGCGACCAGCCTGGTGCTGCTCACCTCGCTCGGCGGGACGACCTACCCCTGGTCATCCGCGCCGATCTTCATCATGGGCGCGGCCGCGGTGGTGCTGGGCGCCGGGTTCATCTGGGCGGAGAGCCGCGCCGCCGAGCCGGTCATTCCGCTCCACATGTTCCGCAACCGGGTGTTCTCCGCCGCGAGCGCGGTCGGCTTCGTGGTCGGGTTCGCCATGTTCGGCTCGATCGCGTACTTGCCGCAGTACATGCAGATCGTCAAGGGCGTCAGCCCGACCGTGTCCGGGCTGCGGCTGCTGCCGCTGATGGCCGGCCTGCTGACCACCTCGATCGTCAGCGGGCGGCTGGTCAGCAAGTGGGGCCGCTACCGCGTCTTCCCGATCGTCGGCACCGCCACCATGACGCTCGGGCTCTACCTGCTGTCCCATCTGGGCGTGGCCACCAGCGACTGGCTGTCCTCGCTGTACATGCTGGTGCTCGGGGCCGGCATCGGCGCGTCGCTGCAGGTCCTCGTCGTCGCCGTGCAGAACGCCGTCAGCTACGCCGACCTCGGTGCGGCCACCGGCGGCGTGACGTTCTTCCGGTCCATCGGCGGCTCGTTCGGCACCGCCACCTTCGGCGCCGTCTTCTCCAACGTGCTGGCCGGGAACCTGGCCACCGCCCTGCACGGGCTGTCGCTGCCGCCCGGGGTGACGGCGGCCAGCGGCGCGAGCCCGGCGCAGCTGGCACAGCTGCCGGCCGCCGTGCACGCCGGCTACATCAGCGGCTACGCCACCTCGCTGCAGACGGTGTTCCTGGTGGCCGTGCCGTTCGGCGTGCTGGCGTTCGCCCTGAGCTGGACGCTCAAGGACGTCCCGCTGCGCACCAGCACCGGCGCGCAGGACCCGGCGGACACGCTGGCCCCGACCTCCAGGCCCACCATCCGCACGTCGGACCAGGAGATGGAGCGTGCGCTGACCGCGCTGCTCAGCCGCGAGCGCCGGCGCGAGGTCTACGCGGGCCTGGTCTCGGCGGCCAGCATCCACACCACCCCCCGGGCCGCCTGGCTGCTGCTGCGCGTCGGCGAGCATCCCGGCTGGGGCCGCCACGAGCTGGCCGAGCACCTGTACATGACCGACGCCGATCTGGAGCGGCGGCTCGGTGAGCTGGTCGCGTCCGGATACGCGGGTCCGCTGACGGACGGCCCGGCCGAGCCGGTGCCGCTCACCGAGACCGGCCAGCGCGCGTTCGACGAGCTGATGCGGGCCCGGCGCGACGCCGTCGCGCGGCTGGCCGCTGGCTGGGATGCGGAGCACCACCCGCGGCTCATGGAGCTGCTCACGCGGCTCACCCACCAGCTCGCCGCCAGCAGCGAGACACCCGGCCCCGACCTCGATACGGCCCCCGCCCGGTGATCCGGGCACGCGGCCGGATGGCAGCTGGGATGCCAGTAAACGAACGTGACTGTCCTGAAAGCTGTCTATAGTTTGAGGGCGTGACCGGCGATCCGGACTGGTTCGACGAGGTGGCGTTCCCGGTGCTGCTGCGGGCGGCCCGGGCCGCCTACAGGTCGGCGATCCAGCAGGCCCTGGCCGATGTGGGATGCGACGACATGCCGCGCAACGGCAGCTTCGTGATCGCCGCCATCGCCCGCTCCGGGGCGCCGCTCAGCCAGATCATCAAGGGGCTCGGGGTGTCCAAGCAGGCGGCCGGCCAGGTCGTCGACACCCTCGTCACCCGGGGCTACCTCGATCGCTCACCAGACCCGGAAGACCGCCGCCGGCTGACGGTCACCCTCACCGAACGGGGCCGCGCCGCGGCCGTGGTGATCCGGTCGGTGATCGACCGGGTGGACGCCGACCTGGCCGGGCGGGTGGGGGCGGAGCACGTCGCGCACACCCGGGCCACGCTCGCGGCGCTCATCGAGGGCAACTACGGCACCGAAGAGCACGACCGGGGCTTAGGGCTGGGCTCAGGGCGCCGCTAGAGGATGTTGATAGCGCGGGCGATCACGAGCGCGGCCAGGGCGAGCGACGCGGCCGCCTCGAGCATCATGAGCAGCTTGGCCCAGGGCCTGATCGCCGAGATGTCGGTGGGGCTGAACGCCATCGCGGTCCAGAACGCCAGCGACAGGTAGTCGACGAACTGCGGCACCCAGGTGGCGGGCACGTAGCCGGGGTGCTGCATCTCCGGGAAGACGAACGCCGGGCTCTTGCCCGGCGGGTGGGCCCGGGCGGCGGCGCCCCCGCGGTCGAGATCCCAGTACCACAGCGCGAACGCGATCACGTTCGTCACCCAGATCACGCCGCCGGCCGCGAGCAGCCCGCCCGGGTTGTCGGCGAAGAGCTTGTTGCTGGTCAGGATGTCCACCACCAGCCGCACCGCGGCGAACAGGTTCGCCAGCGTGATGAAGGCGATCACCAGCCCGGTGACGGCCCGCAGCCAGGCCTTCTGCCGGTCGATGCGGCCCGGGTCCCCGGCGATCAGCACCGCCAGCAGCCCGAGCAGCACGGCCGGGACCGCCCAGACGGGCTGGATGCGGTAGCGGGCCGGCAGGATCACATGCAGGCCGGCCACCACGATGATCGCCGTGGCAACCGGCCACCAGCGCTCGCCCCGTCCGGCGGCCGGCGCCAGCCCGATCGCGGGCCGGGCGGCCGGGTCCGGCTCGCCGGCCGGTTCCGGATCTCTGCTCGGGTCCGGCTCCCTGGCCGGGTTCGGCTCCGTCGCCATACTCCATGATGAGCCACCTCACGACGAGCCGGGCCAGCCGGCGCCGGCCCGCCGCGTTCACTTGGCCGTCACGCCGGGTTCATCCCCATTGGGTGATGCCGCCCGGCCGCGGCGCGGGCAGGATGAAACCACCGGGAGCGCGCGAGCGGCCGGCCGCCTTGCGGCTCCCCGGTTCCGGCCCTGGCCGCGGGCGGGGAGCGCCGCGGCCCGGCGCCGGGCGGTGTCATGTGCAGAACAGGAGGTGGGCTGGATGCCCGTGCGGAAGGTTGCGCATCCGAGCGTGGACGATCGTGAGGCCATGGGCCTGGAGGCCCGGGACCGGGCGGAGCTGTCGAGCCATACCAAGTGGGCCCCGGCGGCGGACCGCCCCGATCCGGTCGCGCTGCTGGAGGAGCAGGACACGACCCGGGAGCCGGAT
>Ga0335079_10002901_pt1 | contig 19758 bp, 15 predicted proteins | sample Lox_Sample_33_FD_206719 | JGI IMG/M metagenome (GOLD analysis project Ga0335079, IMG submission 206719) | Soil microbial communities from Loxahatchee National Wildlife Refuge, Florida, United States - Lox_Sample_3.3 | ecosystem: Environmental > Terrestrial > Soil > Wetlands | place: USA... | reverse complement strand
CATCGCGGTGCGGCCGGGCCCGAGCCCCGCGGTCACGACGCCGTTGGAGCTCAGCGACGCCGCGCTCGATGCGCAGGTCGAGCACATCGAGCGCGAGGCGATCGTCAAGGCGCTCGAGCAGACCCGCTACAACAAGACCGCCGCCGCCAAGCTCCTCGGCATCACGTTCCGCGCGCTGCGCTACCGGATCAAGAAGCTCGGGATCGAGTAGCCGGGCGTGTGCGGTCTCGGCAACGAGGAGTGACCCGCAGCGTCACTTTGTGACGGATTGCAACGTGGCCATCGGGATTATGACCCGCGCCGGTCCGGCGGCGACCTCTGATTAGCTGTTTATAATCAGTAAGTTACGTTCAGAAGCCCCCACTGGCATGGCCCTTGCTTCATGGGTGCTACACGGACGGGTAACTGTTCCGGACGATGTTTCCCCACAGCTGTACAGGAATCAGGAGCACACGCATGCTTAAGCAGATCCAGAAGGGCTTCACGCTCATCGAGTTGATGATCGTGGTGGCCATCATCGGCATCCTCGCCGCGATCGCGATCCCGGCTTACCAGGACTACACGATCCGCGCCCAGGTGACGGAAGGCCTTAACCTCGCGAGCGCCGTGAAGGCGGGCGTCTCGGAGAGCTTCGCGAACACCGGCTCGTGGCCGTTGGACCTCACGACCGCCGGTGGCAACAACGGAACGCCCCCGTCGGGTAAGTACGTGACGGGCATCACGGTCAACACCGGCCTGATCAAGATCGTCTACGGCGGCCAGGCGAACGTCGCGGTCGCGGGTCAGGAGCTCGACCTGCGTCCGACCGTCAGCACCAACAACGACGTGATCTGGACCTGCGGCAAGCACCTGCCGATCGCGGGCACCGATCCGGTGTCGGGTGGGGCCCCGGCCGATGCCACGACGGTCGTTTCGAAGTACCTGCCCTCGAACTGCCGCTGATCATCCGGTCGGCAGATCTCGCAAGGCCCCTCCCGGAGGGGCCTTGCCTTTTGTGCGTCTGTAGCTGTGAGGCACATCACGCGGCGGCACCCCGATAGTGTGGGACGATGTTGGTGATTTAACATTGCCGCGCGTCGTCACTCCGGTAGTATCGATAGCCCCTTGAACCACTGCCCGGCGAATCTAAGTCCATGAACGACAACGCCATGTCGGTTGCCAGCGCCGCGGCGCGCAACGCGGGCAGCGTCGGCCTGCCTGAGCGACTCGTTCAGGACGGGCTGCTGGACGAGGCCGCGATGGCCGACGCCCAGAAGGCCGCCCGGGAGAACCGCCAGAACCTCGTCGCCTACCTCGTCGGCAAGAACATTGTCGAGGCTCGCGAGATCGCGATCGCCGCCTCGCAGATGTTCGGCGTGCCGCTGCTGGATCTCGATGCGGTGGCGGTCGACCTCGACACGGTCAAGCTCGTCTCCGACAAGCTCCTGCACAAGCACCGGGTCATGCCGCTGATGAAGCGCGGCCGGCGCCTGTTCGTCGCGCTCTCCGACCCCACGAACCTCCACGGAATCGACGAGATCCGCTTCTCGACGTCGATGAACGTCGAGCCGGTCGTCGTCGAGGAAGACAAGCTCCAGAAGCTCCTCGTCAAGACGATGGAGCAGGTCGACACCTCGATGCCGGCCATGGCCGAGGACGACTTCGACCTTGAGAACCTGGAAGTCACGGGCGGCGACGAGGAAGTCGATCCCTCCTCGCTCGCGCGCGACGACGTCGAGGACGCGCCGATCGTCCGCTTCGTCAACAAGGTCATGCTGGACGCGATCAAGAAAGGCGCGTCCGACATCCACTTCGAGCCCTACGAGAAGTCGTACCGGGTCCGGCAGCGGATCGACGGCGTGCTCAAGGAAGTGGCGGTGCCGCCGGTGCAGCTCTCGACGAAGATCTCGGCCCGCATCAAGGTCATGGCGCGGCTCGACATCGCCGAGCGGCGCATCCCGCAGGACGGCCGCATCAAGATGCGGCTGTCGAAGAACCGCTCGATCGACTTTCGCGTCAGCACCTGCCCGACGCTGTTTGGCGAGAAGACCGTCATGCGTATCCTCGATCCCTCGAGCGCGATGCTCGGGATCGAGTCGCTCGGCTACGAGCCGTTCCAGAAGGACCTCTACCTCAAGTACCTGAAGAAGCCGCAGGGCATGATCCTCGTCACCGGGCCGACGGGCTCGGGCAAGACCGTGTCGCTCTATACCGGCCTCAACATCCTGAACGTCGAGGACACCAACATCTCGACGGCCGAGGATCCGGCGGAAATCATCCTGCCGGGCATCAACCAGGTGAACGTGAACCCCAAGGTGGGACTCACTTTCGCCGCGGCGCTGCGCGCGTTCCTGCGCCAGGACCCGGACGTCGTGATGGTCGGCGAAATCCGCGACCTCGAGACCGCCGAGATCGCGATCAAGGCGGCGCAGACCGGCCACCTCGTGATGTCGACGCTGCACACCAACGACGCGCCGCAGACGCTGACCCGCCTCGTCGACATGGGCGTCAAGCCCTACGCGATCGCGACCTCGGTCAGCCTGATCATCGCGCAGCGCCTCGCGCGGCGACTGTGCTCGCACTGCAAGCAGCCGCTCGACATCCCCGCGGAAGCGCTCCTGAAGGAGGGCTTTCGCGAGGAGGACGTCGCCGCGGGCATCCGGATCTACGGCCCGAAGGGCTGCGGCGCCTGCACCGACGGCTACAAGGGCCGGGTCGGCATCTACCAGGTGATGCCGGTCACCGAGTCCATCGGCCGCATCATCATGGAAGGCGGCAACGCGATCACGATCAACGACCAGGCCAAGCGCGAAGAGGTTTGGGACCTGCGGACTTCCGGGCTCAACAAGGTCAAGGACGGCCTGACGAGCCTCGAGGAAGTCAACAGCGTGACGATCGAGTAGGCGCCCCGGCGCTTCCCGCAAGGAGCTTTGCCCCATGGCACAGGCCGCAACGATCAGCAAAGACACGCCCTTCATCTGGGAGGGCAAGGACAAGAAGGGCAACCGCGTCACGGGCAAGTCGCTCGCGGCCAGCGAACAGGCGTTGCGCAGCGACCTGCGGCGCCAGGGCGTGGTGCCGACCAAGATCAAGAAGCAGAGCTCGGCGTTTCGTTCGAGCGCGAAGCCGAATTCCGAGGACATCGCGATCTTCTTCCGCCAGCTCGCGACGATGCTCACCGCCGGCATCCCGCTCGTGCAGGCCTTCGAGATCGTCGGCACCGGCCACGAGAAGCCCTCGGTGCAGAAGCTGATCCTCGACATCAAGTCGCAGATCGAGAGCGGCTCGACGCTGCACGAGGCCTTCGCCAAGCACCCGCTCTACTTCGACGACCTGGCGGTGAACCTCGTCGAGGCCGGCGAGCAGGCCGGCGCCCTCGAGACGCTGCTCGACAAGATCGCGACTTACAAGGAAAAGACCGAGGCGATCAAGAAGAAGATCAAGAAGGCGCTCTTCTACCCGGCCGCGGTGCTCGCGGTCGCGGTCATCGTGACGGTCATCCTGCTGATCTTCGTGATCCCGCAGTTCGAGAGCCTGTTCAAGGGCTTCGGCGCCGACCTGCCTGCGTTCACGCAGATGGTCATCAACATGTCGAAGTTCGTGCAGTCCAAGGGTTGGCTGCTCGGCATCGCGGCCGGCGCGGCTGGCTATGCGTTCTTCTACTTCAAGAAGCGCTCGCGCAAGATGCGCGAATGGCTCGACCGGATGCTGCTGAAGGCACCGGTCGTCGGCCCGATCCTGCGTAAGGCCGCGATCGCTCGCTATGCGCGCACGCTCGCGACCACGTTCGCGGCCGGCGTGCCGCTCGTCGAGGCGCTGACCTCGGTCGCGGGCGCCACCGGCAACATCGTCTACATGGACGCGGTCATGCGCATGCGCGACGAGGTTGCGACCGGCCAGCGCCTGCAGCGCGCGATGGAGAACACCGGGCTCTTTCCGAACATGGTCAACCAGATGATCGCGGTCGGCGAGGAATCGGGCTCGCTCGACCAGATGGCCGGCAAGGTCGCCGACTTCTACGAGCTCGAGGTCGACTCCGCGGTCGATGCGATGTCGAGCCTGCTCGAGCCCCTGATCATGGCGATCCTCGGCGTGCTGGTCGGCGGACTCGTGATCGCGATGTACCTGCCGATCTTCAAGCTGGGTTCGGTCGTCTGAGCCGGGACCCGCGCTGCCTGCGCGGGGTTGACGCCGCGTGGTACTGATCGACGTCCTGCAGGGCTCGCGCGCGCTGTGCGCGGGCTTTGCCGGCGCGCTCGGGCTGCTGGTCGGCAGCTTCCTCAACGTCGTCATCCACCGGCTGCCCAAGATCATGGAGGCCGAGTGGCGCGCCGAGTGCGCCGAGCTCGCGGGCGAGTCGCCGCCCGCCCCCGCCCCGACCTACAACCTGATGACGCCGCGCTCGGCGTGCCCGAACTGCGGCGCGCCGATCACCGCGCTGCAGAACATCCCGGTCGTCAGCTGGCTTGCGCTGCGCGGCCGCTGCGCGCGCTGCCGCGCGCCGATCTCGGCGCGCTACCCGATCGTCGAGCTCGTGACCGGGGTCCTCTCGGCACTCGTCGCGTGGCGCTTCGGCTGCGGCTGGGACGGGGCCTGCGCGCTCGTGATCACCTTCACGCTGATCGCGCTCACCGGCATCGACCTCGACACGCAGCTCCTGCCCGACAGCCTGACGCTGCCGCTGCTCTGGCTCGGCCTCGTCGCCTCCGCCTGGCTCGGCCGCGGCGAGGCGCCCGTCCCGGTCGACCTCAGAAGCGCCGTGCTGGGCGCCGCCTTCGGCTACCTGAGCCTGTGGGCCGTCTACCATCTCTTCAGGCTCGCGACCGGCAAGGAAGGCATGGGCTACGGCGACTTCAAGCTCTTCGCCGCGCTCGGCGCGTGGCTCGGCTGGCAGATGCTGCTGCCGGTGATCTTGCTGGCGGCCGGCAGCGGCGCGCTGCTCGGCATCGCGCTGATCGTGACGCGCCGGCACGAGCGCAGCGTGCCGATCCCGTTCGGGCCCTACCTCGCGATCGCCGGCTGGCTGGCGATGATGTGGCCCCAGGTCCTGATTGCGCCGTGGTGGCGCCTCGCGCGCTGAAGGCGATGGCCGCGCCGCTGCGGATCGGCCTCACCGGCGGCATCGCGAGCGGCAAGAGCGCGGTCGAGGCGGCGTTCGCGCGCCGCGCCGTCCCGGTCGTCGACACCGACCGCCTCGCCCGCGAAGTCGTCGAGCCTGGCACCCCGGCGCTCGCGGCGGTGCTGGCGGCCTTCGGCGTCGACCTCGCGGGTCCCGACGGCCGGCTCGACCGCCGCCGGCTGCGCGCGCTCGTGTTCGCCGACGAGGGCCGGCGGCGGCGGCTGGAGGCGATCCTGCACCCGGCGATCCGGGCGGCGATGAACGCCGCGGTCGAGCGCGTCGCCTCGCCTTATGTCGTGATCGCGATCCCGCTGCTCGTCGAAAGCGGCCAGCGGGGCGCCGTTGACCGGGTGCTCCTTGTCGACTGCCCGCCGGAGCTGCAGCTGAAGCGGCTGATCGCGCGCGACCACGAGACCCCGGAGGGCGCCCGCGCGATGCTCGCGGCCCAGGCGAGCCGCGAGGCGCGGCTCGCGGCCGCCGACGACCTGATCGACAACACCGGCACGCTCGAGGACCTCGACCGCGCGGTCGAGGCGCTGCACCGCCGCTACCTCGCGCTCGCCGCCCGGGACGGCTCCGAGCGTCGCTGAGCGGCGACGGTGGCCCGGCCGGCGCAAGGACGGGTTTACGCGGTCCGGGCCCGGCGCGCAAAATAGCCGGATGCAGCCGCTGGCCCCGATCGAGCCCGACGCCCTTGCCGCCCGGCGCACCGTCGTGTTCGAGCAGCCGCTCAACGAGCGGATGCGCACCTTCCTGCGCCTCGAGTTCCTGTACCAGCAGGCGCTCTACCACAACCAGACCCCGAACGCGTGGTCGAGCCGCGCGGCGGTCTCGAGCCTCCTTGAGATCCTCGCGATCACCGCGCGCGGCGACCCGCGCAACGACGTGCTCAAGGACCTCGAGCGCCAGATCGGGCTCCTCAAGGACTTCCAGAGCCGGCCGGGCGTCGACACCGGTCGGCTGCGGGTCGTGCTCGCGCGCCTCGCGCAGCGGCGCGACGAGCTGCAGGCGACGAGCAGCAATGCGATGTCGCGGCTCAGGGACAACGAGTTCCTGGCCGCGATCAAGCACAGGAGCGCAATCCCCGGCGGCACCTGCGAGTTCGACCTTCCGGACTACTGCCACTGGCTCAACCTCGCCGCCGAGACGCGCCAGGGCGACTTCAACAACTGGCTCGCGACGCTCAAGCCCCTGTGCGAGAGCGTCTCGGACCTCCTCTGGGTCACGCGCGAGAACGCGCGGCCGCGCCGCGAGATCGCCACCGGCGGCACCTACCAGATCGCCTTCGAGCGCGAGACGCTGATCCAGCTGATCCGCATCACGCTCCCGGGCGACAGCGACCTGTACCCCGAGATCAGCGGCAGCCACCACCGCTGCGCGATCCGCTTCCTGTCGTGGGTCGACGCCGACAACCGGCCGCTGCAGGCGCCGGTCGACGTGCCGTTCGTGCTCACCTGCTGCACCTGAGGACGCGGTGACGCAGCCGGCGCGCACCTGCCCGCGCTGCGGCCGCCGCTACCGGCCGGAGCCCGACCACCGGTGGCGCCCGTTCTGCAGCGAGCGCTGCCAGCTCATCGACCTCGGCGGCTGGCTCGGCGAGCGCCACGCGATCGCCGGCGAGCCGGTCGCACCGACCGCCGAGAGGCCCGAGGAGGGCTCTTGAAGCTGTACACGAACCGCTTCGCGCCGAGCCCGCGGCGCGTGCGGATGTACGCCGCCGAGAAGGGCCTCGCGCTCGAGCTCGTCGAGATCGACATCGCCGCCGGCCAGCACCAGGGGACGGACTACCGCGCCGTCAACCCGCTCGCCGAGGTGCCGACGCTCGAGCGCGACGACGGCTCGCGCCTGACCGAGTCGCTCGCGATCTGCCGCTGGCTCGAGGAGGCGCACCCCGAGCCGAACCTCTTCGGGCGCACGAGCGCCGAGCGCGCCGAGGTCAATCGCTGGATCGACCGGCTGATGTTCCGGCTGTACGTGCCGCTGACGCACGTGTTTCGCAACACGCACCCTTTCTGGGCCGGGCGCCTGACGCAGGTGCCGGCGTGGGGCGAGGTGCAGAGGGCCGCCGTGCTCGAGGAGTTCGCTGCGCTCGAGGCCTGGCTCGCGACGCGCGAGTTCCTTGCGAGCGAGCGCTTCACGATGGCCGACATCGTCGCGTTCACGTCCCTCGAGTTCGGCAAGCCGTCGGGACTTCGGGTCGACGCCACGCGCCCGGCGCTGATGCGCTGGTACGCGGCGACCGGCGCGCGGCCGAGCGCGCGCGCCTGAGGCCGCGGCGCCGGCGACCCGGCCTGCTAAAATCCGCCGTTCCGTCGGAGTCGATCGCCATGCCTGACTGGGTCCGTCCGGCGGCTCGCGGCCGCGCGTGGCCGTGGATCCGCGCCTTCCTGCCGCTCGGCGCCGCGGCGCTTGTGGCCGGCTGCGCGCCGCTGGCGGCGCGCGAGGCCGCGCCCGCGGCCGCGGCGCGCGCATTCGGCGCCTACCCCGCGACCCGCCGCGTCGAGCAGATCGACCGCTACCACGACGTCGCCGTGGCAGACCCCTATCGCTGGCTCGAGGCGCTCGAGTCCCCCGAGGTGCACGACTGGGTCGGTGCCGAGAACGCAGTCTCGTCGCCGTACCTCGAGGCACTGCCGGCGCGCGCGTTGTTCAAGGAACGGCTGGCGGCGATGTGGAATTACGAGCGCTGGGGCGCCTCGCTGACCGGCGGCAACTCCTTCAGCGCGCCGCGGCGGCGCAACGGGCGGCTCTTCTACCTGCACAACAGCGGCCGCGAGGACCAGAGCGTGCTGCTGGTCGAGGACGGCGCCGACGCCGCGCCGCGCGTGCTGCTCGACCCGAACACTCTGGCGGCGGACCGCACGGTCGCGCTGGTCGACTACCAGGTCTCTGCCGATGCCCGCTACCTCGCCTACGCGACCTCCGACGGGGGCTCGGACTGGCACACGATCCACGTCCGCGAGGTCGCCGGCGCCAAGGACCTGCCGGAGGCGCTCGAGCTCGTGAAGGCGACGCCGCTCGCCTGGGCACCCGACAGCCGCGGCCTCTACTACTCGCGCTACCCGGTCCTCGAGGACAACCGCGGCGACGACTCCAAGCAGGTCAGCATCTGGTACCACACGCTCGGCACCCCGCAGGCGTCCGACCGCTTCGTCTACGCGATCAGCGACCACCCGACCCGCAATCCCTACGGCACGGTCACCGACGACGGCCGCTACCTCGTGATCGAGGTGCGCGACGGGTTCGCGACCAACGGCGTGTACCTGCTGGACCTCGCCGCGCGCGACGCCGATGCGATCCGGCTCCTCGACCGATTCGATGCGCGCTACGAGTTCCTCGGCAGCCGCGGCGAGGAGTTCTACTTCGCGACCACCGAAGGCGCGCCGCACGGCCGGATCGTCGCCGTCGATCTCGGCGCGCCCGACCCCGAGCACTGGCGCACGCTGGTCGCCGAGGCCGCCGAGACGATCGACTCGGCGCACTACGTCGCCGGCCACTTCGTGGTCGCCTACCTGCGCGATGCGCACTCGCTGCTGCGGGTCTACGACGCCGACGGCGGGGCCGGCACCGAGATCGCGCTGCCGGGCCTCGGGCAGATCGCCGGCCTCTCGGGCCACGCGACCGACAGCGAGGCCTGGTTCGCCTACACGGATTTTTTGACGCCCCACGCGGTCTACCGTTACGAGGTCGCCAGCGGCCGGCTCGAGCTCTACCGCCGGCCGGCCGTCGCGCTCGACCCCGCCGTCTATGTGACCGAGCAGGTGACTTACACGTCGAAGGACGGCACGCACGTGCCGATGTACCTCACCCACCGCCGCGACGTCGCGCGCGACGGGCGGCGCCCGACGCTGCTGTACGGCTACGGCGGCTTCAACCTGCCGATGCTGCCGGTCTTCAGCGTGCCGGTCGCCGCCTGGCTCGAGCAGGGCGGCATCTACGCGGTCGCGAACCTGCGCGGCGGCAGCGAGTTCGGCGCGTCCTGGCACCTCGCCGGCACGCGCACCCGCAAGCAGAACGTGTTCGACGACTTCATCGCGGCCGCCGAGTGGCTGGTCAAGAGCGGCTACACCTCGCGCGAGCACCTCGCGATCCGCGGCCGCAGCAACGGCGGCCTGCTGGTCGGCGCGGTGCTGCTGCAGCGCCCGGACCTGTTCGCCGCCGCGCTGCCGGCGGTCGGCGTGCTCGACATGCTGCGCTACCAGACCGCGAGCGCAAACGCGCGCCAGTGGTCCAGCGACTACGGGCTCGCCGACGACCCGGAGGAGTTCCGCGCGCTGCTCGCCTACTCGCCGGTGCACAACGTGCGCCCCGGCGTCTGCTACCCGCCGACGCTGATCACGACCGCCGAGCGCGACGACCGCGTCGTGCCCTGGCACAGCTACAAGTTCGCGGCCGCGCTGCAGGCCGCGGAGCCGGCCACGTGCCAGAGCCCGCTGCTGCTCAGGGTCGAGACGCGCGCCGGCCACGGCAACGACCGGCCGACGTGGATGCAGGTCGAGGACTACGCCGACCAATGGGCGTTCCTCGCCTGGCACCTGGGGCTGGCGGTGCGCGCGCCGTGAAGCGACCGACCTTCCTCGAGCTCGGGCGGCGCAGGCAGTTCGGCCGGCCGGTCAAGCGCCCGATTGGTCCGGTCGACCCGGCGCCCGACCCGGCGCAGGTCGCCGACTTCGACCTCGGTACCTGGCGCGTGCGGCCGGCGCTCGCGCGCATGACGCGCGCCGACCGGATCCTCGCGCTCGACCCGCAGACGCTGCTCGTGCTCTTGATCCTCGCCGAGCGGCCGCCGGGCGGCGTCAACCGCGACCAGCTGATCGCGCGCGTGTTCGGGCCGGGCGAGGAAGAGGACAACCGCGACAAGCTGCGCCGCTGCCTGAGCTTCCTGCGCCGCGCGTTCTCCGAGGACGGCGCGGTGCGGATCCTGAACGAGCCGGGCGACTGCTTCGTGCTCGAGGTCGGTGCACCCGCGCCCGAGCGCGGCCTGCGCGCGCCGGCCGCCGACGTGCTGCTCGAGAACCCGGGCGCGGTCGACACCTGGCTCAGGCGCAGCAAGCCGCACCTGCTCGCGATCGGCATCGCGGCCGTCGTCGTCGTCGCGCTCGCGCTGGCGCTGCTCGCGATCAGCAACCAGGGCCACGTCGTGCTGCTCGGCCGGGTGGCGCGCGTCGCCGCGCTCGCGACCGAGCCCGGCGTCAAGACGAGCCCGAGCTTCTCTCCGGACGGGCGCCAGCTCGTCTACAGCTGGCGCCAGGGCGCGGGACCGGCGAAGCTCTACGTGCGCGCGCTGCCGGGCGGCGCGCCGCGCGCGCTGACGAGCGGCGGCGGCGAGGACGTCTATCCGGTGTGGTCGCCACGCGGCGACCTGATCGCGTTCCAGCGGCGCGCCGACGCCGGCTGCGCCGTGCTCGCGATCCCGCCGGCCGGCGGCGAGATGCGCCTGCTCGGCGACTGCGACTTCGGCGGCGGCGGGCCGATGACCTGGCTGCGCGACGGCAGCGCGCTCATCTACACCCACCGCACCGCGTGGGTGCTGCCGACGCAGATCGTCTCGGTCAGCGTCTCCGAGGCGCGCATGGTCGGCGTCACGAACCCGGTGGTCGGCGGCCCGGGCGACTCGAGCCCGGCGCTCGCGCCGACCGGCCGGCGACTGACGTTCCAGCGGGCGCGCGCGCCGGGCGCCGCGGACCTGATGCTGCTCGAGCTCGGCAGCAACCTGCCCGAGCGCCTGACGCGCGACGGCGTGCCGACCGCCGGGGCCGCGTGGGAGCCGGCGGGTCTCACGCTGATCTTCGCCTCGCCGCGCGCCGGGCACGACGCGCTGTGGCGCTCGCGGGTCAACGGGACGGCACCCGAGCTGCTGCTCGCCGGCCCCGACCCGCTGCGCGTGCCCGCCCTCAGCAGCGACGGCCGGTCGCTCGCCTTCGAGCGCTGGCACGTCACCAGCCGCATCACGCGCCGGCCGCTCGACCCGAACGGCGCGGCGCTCGCGCCGTGGCGCGAGGGCGGCGCGCTCGAGCGCGGCGTCCAGGTCTCGCCCGACGGCCGGGGGGTTGCGTTCGTCTCGAACCAGGGCGGCCGCGACCAGCTGATGCTCGTGCCGGCCGCCGGCGGCGAGCCGGTGGCGCTCGCCAAGGAGTCCTTCGACCACCTCGAGTCGCCGCGCTGGTCGCCGGACGGGCGCTCCATCGCCTGCGCCGCGGCGCGCGGCGGCGCGCTCGACGTCTGGGTCGTCGACGTCGCGAGCGGCGCGGCCGAGCGCGTGACGAGCGACGGCAAGAGCCGCGCGCCGTCGTTCTCGCGGGACGGCCGCTACCTCTACTTCGGCTCCGCGCGCGGTGGCAGCTGGCAGATCTGGCGCCGGCCGTGGCCGGGCGACGGCGCACCGGAGCAGCTGACCGCCGAGGGCGGGCTCGCGGCCCTCGAGTCGCGCGACGGCAACCTGCTCTATTTCGTGCGCCCGGACCGTCGCGGGCTGTGGCAGCGCGGCCGCGAGCCGGGCGGCGACGACGCGCTGATCTCGCCCGAGCTCTCGCCGCTCGACTTTCGGAACTTCGAGGTCACCGCGGACGCCATCTGGTTCGTGACGCGCAGCGAGGACGGACCGCCGCGGCTCGCGCGCTACTCGCTGATCGACGGACGCTACACCGCGGGCGCGGCACTGCCGGCGATTCTGCCGGACTCCGGGATCGCGCTCGCGCCGGATGGGAAGTCGCTGCTCATCGCCGAGGCCGCCGCGAGCCAGGTCGACCTCGAGCTCGCCGCGCTCGAGTAGCGCGGTTTCAGTCGCCGAGCCTCAGGCGCGCGAGCAGCGCCTTGAAGCGCGGATCCGGCCACAGCTCGCGGAACGGCGGATCGACGCGCAGCCACAGCAGGATGCTCTCGTGGTTGCGATAGGCGCGCTCGAGCCAGTCGAGCGCGCGCGCCGACTCGTGGTTGAGCGCGTAGCACATCGCGATCTCGTGCGCGCCGACGTCGGCGTAGGCGCGCTCGGCGTGCGCGAGCGCCCGGCGCCCCTCCTCACGCCGCCCGAGCGCGAACAGCAGCGACGGCCGCACGATCTCGATCTCGCTGCGCGAGGAATCGCGCTCGAGCTCGGCGAGGCCGCCCTTGGCGTCGCCGCTCATCATCATGATGACGGCGAGCTCGACGTGCTGGTACGCCCCGTCCGGGTTGATCTCGATCGCCTTGCGCAACGAGGCCTTGGCATCGTCGGTACGACCCGCGAACCACTGGATCTCGCCCAGCACGACGTAGGAGCGCGCGTTCACCGGGTCGAGGGCGAGCGCCGCGCGGGCCGCGACCTCGGCCTCGTCGAAGCGCGCGCGCATCTCGAGCAGTGAGGCGTGGGCGCGCCGCGCGAGCGCGTTGCCGGGATCGAGCTTCAGCGCCTGCTGGATCTCGCGCTCGGCGGCCGCCGTGTCCCAGTCGAGCGTCCAGAGCACGTTGGCGAGCGCGAGGTGGGCCTCGGCGAGACCGGGATCGAGGCCGAGCGCGCGCGTCGCCGCGTCGAAGGCGTCGCGGCGCGCCGCGGCGAGCGGTGCGCGGCTGTACTGGAAGAACGCGTCGGTGCGCGTCTCGGCGAGCAGCGCCCAGGCGCCGGCGAAGCGCGCGTCGAGCGCGAGCGCCTGGCGCAGGTAGGCGCTCGCGCGGTCGTTCGCGTCGGGCGTGGCTCGGTAGTAGAGCGACAGCGCCTGCAGGTAGAGCGCGTACGCCTCGCGGTTGGTGGTCGGCGACGCGTGCGGCGAGCGCGCGTTCAACAGCGTCGCCTCGAGCGTCGCGGCGACCCGGCCGGCGATCTCGTCCTGCATCCGGAACACGTCGTCGAGCGGCCGGTCGTAAGTCGCCGACCAGACGTGAAAGCCGTCGGATGCGCGGATCAGCTGCACGCTGACCCGCAGCTTGTCGCCCGACTTGCGCACGCTCCCTTCGAGCACGTGCGCGACGCCGAGCGTGCGCGCGATCTCCCCGATCGGGGCGTTGCGGTCCTTGTAGTAGAAGGAGGAGGTGCGCGCCGCGACCTTGAGGTCCGAGGTGCGCGCCAGCAGCCCGATGATCTCCTCGGCCATGCCGTCGGCGAAGTACCCCTGGTCCTTCTGCTCGCTTAAGTCCACGAACGGCAGCACCGCGACCGACTTCTCGGCGGGCGCGGCGGTGGCGGCCACGGGCTCCGCGCCGCGGCGCGTGAGCCAGGCGAGAGCGACGGCGAGTGCCACCAGCGTGACGAGCGCGATCGCGACGGGCACGAGCAGACCGCGGCGCGCGGGCGCGACGATCGGCGCCGCGGGTGACGCCGCGGCCGGCGGCGCGGGCGCCGGGGCGGCCGAGGCGCGCGTGACCGGGGCCTCCATCCGGTAGCCGCGACCGCGCACGCCGACGACGTAGCGCGGCCGCGCCGGATCGTCGCCGAGGGCCTGGCGCAACAGCTTCACGCGGTGACTGACGGTCTCGGGACTGACGACCGCGGGCGCCCAGACGCCGTCCATCAGCTCCTCGATCGAGAGCATCCGCGGGTAGGCGTCGGCGAGCGCGACCAAGAGTTCAAACGACAGGCGCGGCAACGCGAGCTCGACGCCCGCGCGCGTGACGCGCTGGCGATCGATGTCGATCAGCAAGTCGCCGGCGTGCAGCGACCCGCGTCCAGGGGGTTTTACCGCGGAGTCCATGCGCGCCCTGCGATGTGTCCGCCCGCACTATAGCGAGCGGCGCGCGCCCGTGCCGTGGGGTGCGCCCCCCGTGGGATATGTTGAGTGGCGCGTTGCATCGGGCGCGCTCCGCCGCCCGCTCAGAGGCGGCCGATCGAGAGCGCCGCCCGGCTCTGAAAGCGCCCGGTCGGCGCGACCGGGCCACCGAGCGTCGATTCGGCGTCGAGGTACCACGGGAGCCCGACCCCTGCGATGCGCGCGGCCGCCGCGGCGTCGAGGTCGGGGCCGGTCACCAGCAGGAAGTCGGCGCCGTCGGCGGCTGCGGCGAGCGCCTCATCCGCCGTGTGCACGAGCCGGCCCGCGAGCTCGCGCCGGTGCGCGGCGCGCTCGAACCGATGGGGCGCCGAGTAGACGCTGCCCGCGCCGCCGACCGGGCGCGTGTGCGGGTCGAGGACGAACACGAGGTCGCCGTGCTCCTCGAGCCGGCGCACGACGCCGAGCTCGGCAGGCAGCGCATCGACGAGCCACGCGGTGCGACCGGGACGCGGCCCGGTCGGCACGTGCTCGGCGAGCGGCTCCTCGCGCGGCACGCGCACGAACGACGGCGGCAGCACCAGCGCCGTCACGATCGCGCGGTCGGCCTCGAGGATGTCGGCGTCGACGAGCTCGGTGCGCGGGCACCAGCGCAGGCGCTGCCCGTCGAGCGCCGCCGGCGTCCCGCGCCAGGCGCTGACGCGCCAGCAGTCGATGCGCACGTCGGCGCGCGCGCCGGGATAGCGATGGGTGACGGCGATCAGCGGCGCCGCGTCCTCGACGACGATGCCGAGCTCCTCGGCGAGCTCGCGCGCGAGCGCGGCGCGCGCGCTCTCGTCGCGGTGGCGCTTGCCGCCCGGGAACTCCCAGCGGCCGGCGAACGACTTGCCCGGCGGGCGCTCGGCGATCAGCACGCGGCCGTGCGCGTCGAGGAGCGCGCCGGCCACGACCTCGAGCGGCGGACTCGCCTCGCTCAACGGCCGATCCTCAGGCCTCGCGCTGCAGCTGGCCGTGGCAGTGCTTGTACTTCTTGCCCGAGCCGCACGGGCACGGCTCGTTGCGGCCGACCTTGCGCTCGGCGCGCTGGAACGGCGTCACGTTCGCGACCGGCGCCGCTGGCGGCTCGGCGGCGGAGCCGGCCGCGGCGACCGCGGGGTCGGTCTCGAGCGCGACCGGCGGCGGCGCGGCGTGCTGGAACTGCATCATCCGCGCGAGGCGCGCCTGGCGCTCCTCCTCCTCGCGCTCGAGCTCGGCCTCCGAGCGCACCTGCATCCGCGACAGCAGCGTCACCGTGTCGAACTTGATGCGGTCGAGCATCGCCGAGAACATCTCGAAGGCCTCGCGCTTGTACTCCTGCTTGGGGTTCTTCTGCGCGTAGGAGCGCAGGAAGATGCCCTGGCGCATGTAGTCCATCGCGCCGAGGTGCTCGCGCCAGTGGCTGTCGACCATCTGCAGCATCAGCGTGCGCTCGATGCGCCGCAGGTCCGCGGCGCCGACGAGCGCCTCCTTCTCGGCGTAGGCCTTCTCGAGCTCCTCGATCAGGTGCGACTCGAGCTCGGCGGGGCCGCGGGTCTTGTCGGCCTCGAGCCAGCCCTTGACGTCGATGAGCGCGCCGAAGTCGCGCTTCAGCGCCTCGCCGAGGCCCGCGAGGTCCCAGTGCTCCTCGACGCTCTCGGCCGGCACGTGCTGGGCGACGAGCCCGGCGACGACCTCGGCGCGCAGCGACTGGATCGTGTCGGCGATGTCCGCGGCCGCCATCAGCTCGTTGCGCTGGCCGTAGATGACCTTGCGCTGGTCGTTGGCGACGTCGTCGTACTCCAGCAGGTTCTTGCGCAGGTCGAAGTTGTAGGCCTCGACCTTGCGCTGCGCGCGCTCGATCTGCCGCGACAGCATCGCGCTCTCGATCGCCTCGCCGGCGCGCATGCCGACCCGCGACAGCAGCGCCTTCATCCGCGCCGGGTCGCCGAAGATCCGCATCAGGTTGTCTTCGAGCGACAGGTAGAAGCGCGACGAGCCCGGGTCGCCCTGGCGGCCCGAGCGGCCGCGCAGCTGGTTGTCGATGCGCCGCGACTCGTGGCGCTCGGTGCCGATGATGTGCAGGCCGCCGGCGGCGAGCACCTGCTCGTGGCGGGCCTGCCACTCGGCGCGCGCCCGGGTGGTCGCGTCGGCATCGGGGGCGCTCGGCTCGGCGTCGGGGCGGCCGCCGAGCACGATGTCGGTGCCGCGGCCGGCCATGTTGGTCGCGATCGTGACCGCGCCCGGGCGCCCGGCCTGCGCGACGATCTGCGCCTCGCGCTCGTGCTGCTTCGCGTTCAGCACCTCGTGCGAGATGCTCTGCTGCTGCAGCATCCGCGACAGGAGCTCGGAGGTCTCGATCGAGGTCGTGCCGACCAGCACCGGCTGCTGGCGCGTGCGGCAGTCGCGGATGTCCTCGATGATCGCCTGGAACTTGTCCGCCTGCGTCAGGTAGACGAGGTCGGCGTTGTCCTTGCGGATCATCGGCCGGTGCGTCGGGATCACGACGACCTCGAGTCCGTAGATCTGCTGGAACTCGTAGGCCTCGGTGTCGGCGGTGCCGGTCATGCCCGCGAGCTTCTTGTACATCCGGAAGTAGTTCTGGAACGTGATCGAGGCGATCGTCTGGTTCTCTTCGCGGACCTCGACCTGCTCCTTGGCCTCGACGGCCTGGTGCAGGCCGTCCGACCAGCGCCGCCCCGGCATCGTGCGGCCGGTGAACTCGTCGACGATGATGACCTCGTCGTTGCGGACGATGTACTCGACGTCCTTGCGGTAGATGCCGTGCGCGCGCAGCGCGGCGTTCAAGTGGTGCATCAACCGGATGTTCGAGGCATCGTAGAGGCTGCCGCCGTCGCGCATCAGCCCCGAGTCCGCGAACAGCGACTCGACGCGCTCGTGGCCGGTCTCGGTCAGGTGCACCTGCTTCTGCTTCTCGTCGACCCAGTAGTCGCCGTCGACCGCGAGCGTATAGCGAAGTTCGGCCGACAACGGACGCACTTCGAGTCCTATACCTGCGAGCACGTTCTTCTTTCCGCCGTCGGCCGCTTCAGCGTTCGCTGCGCTCGCGGCCGCCGCCGCGGTAGCCGCGGACGGGAACTCGACCTTGACGGTATGCGCGGCCCGGTCGCGCCAGACCTCGAGCGTGAGAAGGGTTGCCGGCTTGCGCTTGGCCAGGGCCTCGAGCAGGTCGCTGGGGCGCGAAACGCTTCCGCCCTCTGCGCTCAGGATCACGTCCCGCGCGCGCAGGTCGCCTTTGACCAGTGAACGATTGACACTGGCGACGAACAACCCGCCTTCCACCGGCTCCTCGCGAGCCGACCGCGTCAGCTGCGGGACCAGTTGATTGATCTTGATATAGAGCTCGGTGCTCTCCTCGGCGGGCCCCGAGATGATCAGCGGCGTGCGCGCCTCGTCGATCAGGATCGAGTCGACCTCGTCGACGATCGCGTACTCGAGCCCGCGCTGCACGCGGTCCTCGAGCCGGAACGTCAGGTTGTCGCGCAGGTAGTCGAATCCATACTCGTTGTTGGTGCCATAGGTGATGTCGCAGCCGTAGGCGGCGCGCTTCTCGTCCTGGGTCTGGCCCGACTTGATGACGCCGACCGAGAGGCCGAGGAAGCGGTACACCGGCCCCATCCAGTCGGCGTCGCGGCTCGCGAGGTACTCGTTGACCGTGACGACGTGCACGCCCTTGCCGGGCAGCGCGTTCAGGTACACCGGCAGCGTCGCGACCAGCGTCTTGCCCTCGCCGGTGCGCATCTCGGCGATCTTGCCCTGGTGAAGCGCGATGCCGCCGATCAGCTGGACGTCGAAGTGCCTCAGTCCGATCGTGCGCTTGGCGGCCTCGCGCACCGCCGCGAAGGCCTCGGGCAGGAGCTCATCGACCGTCGCGCCCTTGGCGATGCGCTCGCGAAACTCGGCGGTCAGGGCCGGGAAGCCCTCGTCGGGGAGCGCCGCCATCCGCTCGTTGACGGCGTTGGCGGCGACGACGAGGCGGCCGTACTGGCGCAGCAGGCGCTGGTTGCGGCTGCCGAAGATCGAGGTCAGGAGCTTGAGCACGGGTCGGGGTCCTCGGGGGCCGCCCGGGGGGTCGGGCCGCGCCAGAAAAGTCGCGCATTGTACTAAGGAGCGGGCGGCAAAGCCCGCGGCGGGCCGATCGGGGTGGGGCGGCGCCTTTCGGCGGGGTCCGGCGCCGCCCGGCGCCGGTCGCGGGCCCTAGTGGTGGGTCGCCGCGAGCACCGGCACGGCGTTCTGGTTGATGAAGGCCATCGGGTCGACGGGGCTGCCGTTACGCAGCACCTCGAAGTGCACGTGCGGGCCGGTCGAGTGGCCGGTGCTGCCGACGAGCGCGAGCACCTGGCCCTTCTGGACGGTGTCGCCGACCTTCACGAGCACCTTGGAATTGTGGCCGTAGCGGGTCAGGTAGCCGTTGCCGTGGTTGATCTCGACGAGGTTGCCGTAGCCGAGATGCTCTCCGGCCCAGGTCACGACGCCGGTCGCGACCGACACGACCTCGGCGCCTTCCTCGCCGGCGAAGTCGACGCCGGGGTGGAACGCGGTGTAGCCGGTGAAGGGGTCGACGCGGCTGCCGTAGAAGGAGGAGATGAACCCGGACTGCAGCGGCCGGCCCTGCGGGTAGACCTCGCGCCTGAGCTCGCGCGTCTGGATCAGGTTCTCGAGCGCCCCGAGCTGGCGCTCGCGGTCGGAAAGGTCATCCGAGAGCCGGTCGAGCATGTCGGTCAGCAGCGGCATGCTCGCCGGCTGCCCGGTCGAGGCCGAGACGTCGATGCCGCCGACCGCCGGGCTCTTGTCGAAGTCGAACTCGCCCTTCTTGAGGCCGGCCATGTCGGTCAGGCGCTTGCCGAGCGCGTCGAGCCGGATCACGTGGGCGTTCATCTGGCCGACGCGCATCGCGAGCGCGTCGACCTTCTGCTGCAGCAGTTCGCGCGCCGCGGCGAGGTCCTGGCGCTGGTTCGCGAGCTCGGCCGACCAGCGCTCGAGCTCCCGGGCGGGCTCGGCCTCGGCCCAGTGCGCGCCGATGAAGGAGCCGGCCGCGAACACGCCGCCGAGGACGAGGACCAGCAGGCTCAGCGAGACCGACAGGAAGAGTGGCGAGCGCAGGTCGAACTGGCGGGCCCGACCCTGCTGGCGGTTGAAGAGAATGATGTTCATCGCCGACGCTCCACGCACACCTCACGGCGTCCCGACAAAACAAGCCGACCGGCCGTCCGCCTCGACGACCCGCCGCCCCTTCGATCCCGGCGTCCCGGCCGGGAGATGCTGGCCGACGACGCGGCGCGACGCCCCGCCAGGGCCGCCGCTCGCTCGGCACGTCCGGGCGGCAGCTCATGGTGCACCGCCCCAATCCTCGGTCGCCTGGCGCCTCTCGTGCGGTCACAGGACCACCCACGGACACCGGCTCCGACGAATCTGTTCGTCATTCCTGGCAACCCCGCTATCGTGGCTCGCGCCGTAGACCGGTGGCTTTGCGTCCCCGCCTTTCGACGGGTTTGCCCTTGTGCAGCGGGCGCGACTATGCAACAAAAACCCTCGGCGGAACAACCACTTTAGTCACATATTCGGAGCCGGGCCGGGGCGCCTTCAATGCGAAAAACAAGGTCGGTCAGCGAGTTACTGGGGGAAGGTAAAGCGACACTCGAGCGCCTGAAAGCCGGCGCCGACGCCGCCGGCCGGACGCTTGCTGCGCTGCAGCGAAGCTTGCCGCCGGATCTCGCCGAGCACGTGTTTGGGGCGACGCTCGACGAGGACGGAACGCTGACGGTGCTGGCCGACAGCGCGGCCTTCGCGACCCGCCTGCGGTACCTGCTGCCCGCGGCGCTGCCGGCGGTCGCCGAGGCGCTCGCCGCGCCGATCGCCCGCTCGCAGGTCAGGGTCCGGGCGCGCCGCTGAGCCCGGGTGCCGGGCCGGCCGAGGCGCGCGGGCGCCGGCCGCGCGGAACCGCGGCCT
>Ga0335079_10002900_pt1 | contig 19764 bp, 17 predicted proteins | sample Lox_Sample_33_FD_206719 | JGI IMG/M metagenome (GOLD analysis project Ga0335079, IMG submission 206719) | Soil microbial communities from Loxahatchee National Wildlife Refuge, Florida, United States - Lox_Sample_3.3 | ecosystem: Environmental > Terrestrial > Soil > Wetlands | place: USA... | reverse complement strand
TGCCAGGTCGAGCCAGGCGTTGGGATCGTACTTCACCGGGTTCCACTGCTGCTGGAGCTTCACGTACTCGGCCCGCGGCACGCGGAAGCGCCACTGCTCCTGCTCGTGGATGCCGTGGATCGCGTAAATGCCCCAGTGGACGAACATGCCGAAGCGGCGCTGGAACCACCAGTCGCGCCCATCGCCGAAACGCGGAGCGAGAGGCAGGGGTCGGGGGTCAGGGGCCGGGGGTCGGGGAGCCGCGGCTTGAGGTTGCGCCTGTGCTGCTAGTGGAAGTGCTGCCGCCGATTGCAGCAGACGTCGTCGCGTGGATTTCGTAGGATAGGCCTCCTGGCCTGTCCACGGGCCGCAGGCCCGCGGTTCGCTTCGCATTTTAGTGTAGTCTGAATGGCATGAAGCGGCGAGATTTTCTGAAATACTCTGGAATAGGGCTGGCGGGCGTGCCCGCCCTTGGCGCAGGCCGCGAAGTATCTATCGAAGTCGCGAAAGATCCTGTATCGCAGTCCGCCCCGGTCGCGTGGGCGATCGGCGAGTTGAAGAAGGCCGTGACGGTACGCGATGACGCGCCGTTCCGGGTCTCCATCGCCGCGGCGCACCTGACCGCGGGCGCGATGCCGGAATCCTACAGCATTGTTCCCGGGGCAAACCGGCTTGATGTACGTGCATACGACCCACGCGGCATGGTCTATGCAATCACCGAGATTGCGCGCCGGGGCGGGCAAGTGGACGCGCCTCACGGAGACGAGCCGAAGAGCCCCGTTCGCAGTGTCACCCGCTGCTTCGTCAGCGACGTCGAGGACAAGCCCTGGTACAACGACCGCGACATGTGGCCCGAATATCTCGGCATGCTGGCCGCCAACCGTTTCAACCGGTTCAGCCTGGCCTTCGGTATCGGGTACGACTTCGCCCGGGATATCCGCGACTGCTACTTCCACTTCCCATACCCGTTCCTCATGGACGTGAAGGGCTACAACGTCCGCGCGAATCCTCTGCCCGACGAGGAGCGCGACCGCAATTTCGCGATGCTGAAGTTCATCGCCAAAGAGACCGTGCGCCACGGCCTGGATTTTCAGCTCGCCATCTGGACGCACGCATACAAATGGGAGAACAGCCCGAACGCCAACTACATCATCGAAGGCCTTACGCCCGAAAAGCACGCGGCTTATTGCCATGACGCCCTGGCGCGCATCCTCGCCGAGGTGCCGGAGATCTCGGGACTGACCTTCCGCGTCCACGGCGAAAGCGGCGTCGCGGAGGGCAGCTACGACTTCTGGAAAACGCTCTTCGGCGCGGCGGTCCAAAGCGGGCGCAAGATCGGGCTCGACCTGCACGCGAAGGGCATCGACGGCAAGATGATCGACACCGCCCTCTCCACCGGGCTGCCGGTGACCGTGTCGCCGAAATTCATGGCCGAGCACATGGGGCTGCCGTATCACCAGGCCGGCATTCGCGATCTCGAAATGCCGCCCAAGGAGAAGCGCGAAGGCTTTTTTGCGCTCTCCGACGGCGAGCGCCGCTTCATGCGTTACAGCTACGGCGATTTGTTTGACGAGAAGCGCCAATACCAGGTCGTGTTCCGGATCTGGCCCGGCACCCAGCACCTGCTTCTCTGGGGCGACCCGGAGTTCGCATCGGCGTACGGGAAGGCATTCCAGTTCTGCGGCGCGGCCGGTGTCGAATGGTGCGAGCCGCTGTCGTTCAAAGGCAAGAAGGGCGGAGGACTGCCGGGCGGCCGTTGCGCCTATCTCGACGCGTCGCTCGCGCCTAAGTGGGATTGGCAGAAATTCGAGTACAGCTACCAGCTTTTGGGGCGCATGCTGTACAACCCGGCAACGCCGATCAAGGCGACGACGCCGGCTGAGATTGCGCTCGCGCACGCCAGCCGGATTCTGCCGCTGATCACGTCGGCGCACGGAGCGTCGGCGGCGAACAACAACTACTGGCCCGAGATGTACTACAACATGTCGATCGTGGATGCGAAGGCGAAGCATCCTTACAGCGATTCGCCCGCGCCCAAACGATTCGGCACGGTGAGCCCGTTCGACCCAGAGATGTTCGCGCGCATCGACGACTATGCCGGCGACCTGCTGGCAGGAAAGCCGGGGATCAAGTACTCGCCGGTGGAGGTGGCGGCATGGTTGGATGATCTGGCCGGACATGCCGCGGTGACAGGCGCGCCGCGCCGCTGGCAGGCGGATGTCGAGATCCAGGCCGGCATCGGGCGTTTCTTCGCCGCCAAGTTCCGCAGCGGCGTCCTATGGGCGATGTACGAAAAGACGAGCGACCGCGCGGCGCTAGACGAAGCGTTAAAACAGTATCGCGCTGCCCGTGCCGCCTGGGCCGCCTTCGCCGAGCCGGCGAAAGCGGTGTACCGTCCGGATATCCCGTTCGGCTACGACTACCAGCTTCGCGGCCACTGGGCCGGCAGGCTGGTGCAGATCGACGAAGACATCGCAAGAATGGAGCAGCACCTCGCCGACGCGAAGCCGAACGGAACGGCGGCCGAAGCGGTAGCGAAAGTCCTGAATGCGCGCGGGCGTTACGAATGGAAGTGCCGGCACACACCTCCTGCCCGGTTCCGGCCCGGGGAGGTGGTGAGCATCGAGCTCGCCGTGCAAGGGACGCCGCGAACCGTCACGCTTCACTATCGCCATGTGAACCAGGCGGAGCGCTTCACCACACTGCCCATGACCGGCACGCCCTGGACCGCCACTATCCCCGCCGAGTTCACGAAATCGCCCTTTCCCCTGCAGTACTATTTCTCGCTCGACGATGCCGCTATGTTTCCGGGGCTGGCGCCCAACCTGGCGAATCAACCTTACTTTGTGTTGCGGCAGGCCTGATCCGTGATCGCCACACTCCGCATCGCCGCCCGCATGCTCGCCCGGACTCCCGGCCTGACGATCACCGCCATCCTGCTGCTGGCGATCGGCATCGGCGGAGGCACGATGCTCTTCAGCGCGTTCGAGGCCATCTGGCTGCGGCCGCTACCCGTGCGCCATCCCGAACAGCTAGTGCGCATGGTGCAGCGCACATCGCAACTCGGTGCCCGCAGCTACTTCGCTCACCGCTATTACCGGACTCTCCGCGAACATGCCACCACGCTCTCCGCGGTCTTCGGCGAGGCCGAGTGGACCGTCGCCATGAGCCAGCCCGCACCGGCCGAGCAGGTCCGGGTGCGGCTGGTCACACCCGAATTTTTCTCCGAGCTGGGCACGCACGCGCTCTACGGCCGCGTCTTCTCGCCGGAAGACGCCAACGCCGTCGTGATCAGCTTCGATTTCTGGCAGCGGCGTTTCCAGGCAGATCCCAGCGCGGTCGGCCGCACCGTCGTGCTGCATGGATTTCCGTTCACGATTACGGGCGTGATGCCGCGCGAGTTCAACGGCTTCTCCACCGACAATACGCCCGAGATACGTGCCTCACTTGCCGCCATCGACCAGCTTGCGCGCTCTGAGGGTCCGAACAGCGTCGCGCCGCATACCAAGCTGGACGAACTTCAGCTCGATCTCGCCGGCCGCCTCAAACCAGGCGTCACGCTCCGGCAGTCAGAGGCCGAGTGCCTGGCGATGTGGCGCGCGGACGTCCGCGAGCAGTACGCCAAGAACCCCACCGGGATGGAGGTCGAGCTGCGCCGGGGCATGTCCCTCGACCCCCTGGAGCGCGGCGTCTCGATCGTACGCGATAAATTCGGCGCCGCCGTGCGCCTGCTTGCTGCCGCTTCGGGCGTGCTGCTCCTGCTGGTCTGCGCGAATGTCGCGGGCCTGGTGCTTGCCGGCGCCGCGGCAAGGCGCGCGGAGATCGCGATCCGCCTGGCGCTGGGCGCCACGCGCGGCCGCCTCGTCCGGCAGATGCTGGCCGAGAGCCTGCTTCTGGTGGCGGCTGGCGCGGCGGCCGGATGGCTGCTGGCCTGGATCGGCGCGCCGCTTCTGGCACGCGCCTTGCCGCCGATCCGCGACCTGGCCACGACTCCCGTGGCGATCGCAATCGACTTCCACCCGGACGCCCGCGTGATGCTCGCGGCATTCGCGATCGCGTTGCTGACGGCGGTCCTGATCGGGCTGGTGCCGGCGATTTCGGCCTCGCGGACCAACCTGGACGCGGTGTTGCGCGGCGTGCGCGCCAGCCTGGCGTGGGGCGGCCGCAGCGCGCTGGTCGTGCTGCAGGTCGCGCTCTGCACCATGCTGCTGGCCGGGGCTGGCCTGCTGGTCCGGACGCTGCGCGAGTTGCGCGCCGCCGACACAGGGCTCGACACGGCACACGTGGTTACCTTCACCACCGATCCCGGGCTGATGGGGTATACACCGGCCCAGTCTCGCACCCTGTGGGTGAACCTGGCCGCGCGCGTGCGGGACCTGCCTGGCGTGGTCCATGTCGGCGCGGCCGCCCGCCCGCTGATGCGCGGAAGCGGCTTCAAGACGACGGTCGGGCTGGCGGGCCAGGCGCCCTCAGCCGCAGACTTTCTGAATACCAGCACCAATAGCGTCACGCCGGAGTACTTCGAGTCGATGGGGATGCGTATTGTACGCGGGCGCGGATTCCGTGCCGCCGAGATGGGCGCGGCCAAACCCGAGCCGGTGGTCGTGAACGAGGCATTCGTGCGGCGCTTTTTACCCGGCGTGGAATCGCTCGGGCAGCTATTCGGAACCGGCATCGGCGGTCCGATCGTGCCGGACCGGCAGGTTGTGGGCGTAGTCAGCGATGCCAAGTATCGCGGCCTACGCGAGCCGATGACGCCGACGTTTTACTCGGCGGCCGATTCGGGTTTTTCGGTAATATGCGTGCGGACGCGCGGGACACCCGAGGCTTTGATCGAGCCGGTGCGAAGAGCCATGGCGGCGCTCGACCCTGCGCTGCCTTTTACCGAGATCCACACGCTGGCACAGGAAACGGAGGCGAGTGTGGCCCCAGAGCGCGTCACCGCGACCTTCGCCGCGGCGTTCGGCATACTCGCCGCGCTGCTGGCCGCCGCCGGGATCTATGGCCTGCTGGCGTTCGCCGTGGAACAACGGCGGCGCGAAATCGGAATCCGCATGGCGCTGGGAGCCCGGCCGTCGCAGATCGGTACGCTCTTGGGACGCCAGACCGCTGTCATGCTGGCCTTCGGTGTGGCTGCCGGCACCGGCGCGGCGCTGGTGCTCACCGGATCTCTGCGCGCGCTTCTCTACGGCGTGGCGCCGCGCGATCCGCTGTCCATGGCGGCTGCGGCGGTGTTGATGTGCGCGGTTGCGGCGGCGGCAACCGTCATTCCGGCGCGGCGCGCCACCAGGGTCGAGCCGGCCGTCGCCTTGCGCGAGGAGTGAGGGTGGGCTATTCCTCTTTCTGGCTGCGGCGGCGCAGGAACAGCACGCCTCCAAACAGAACGCCCAGCACGGCGCAAACCACGCGAATCGTACCTGAATCCATGAACGGAATCTCCTTTCCGTTTCTTATCGGCCCGAATTACATGTTTTCGATCATCGGCAGCAGATCGCGCACCAGGCGCGTCAACACCGGGCCCACCGTCACTACGAACAGCGACGGCAACACGCAGAAAAAAATCGGAAATACCAGCTTGACGGCCAGCTTCGACGCGCGCTCCTCGGCCCGCTGCCGCGACATGGTCCGCAAGTAGTCGGCGTGCCCGCGCAGGCTCTGCGCGATGCTGGTTCCGAAGCGGTCGGTTTGGATCAAAACCGCCACCAGCTTTTTGACGTCCTCCACCCCGGTGCGCTCGGCGAGGTTATGGAGTGCGTCAGCGCGGCGCTTGCCGGCCCGCAGTTCCAGGTTCATTACCGTGAACTCGTCGGCGATCTCCGGGTGGGCGGTCTGCAGCTCCTTGGCCACCTGCAAGGTCGTCTGGTCCATTCCCAGGCCACTCTCCACGCACACCACCATCAGATCCAGCGCGTTCGGCAGGCCCTTGCCGATGGCGTGCTGCCGACGGTGAACTGCAAAGGACAGGCACTGGTTGGGAAGCATGTAGCCGAGCGCGAGGCCCGCGCCGAGCGCCAGCAGCAGGTTTTCCATGGCGCCCGCGGTGCCGCCCGAAATCATTACCACCACAGCGCCGAAGACCAGCGTGGTCACCCCGCGGATGCCCTGGAAGTATCGCGGCGCTTGGGGATGGCGGTAGCCCGCGCGGATCAACCGCTTCTTCAACCGGGGCAGGTCCTTCGGCGAGGCCGGCAGCACGCTCCCGATGCGGCTCACCAGCTCGCGCCAGATCAGGGCCTGCGAATGCAGCCTGGGCTGCGGCCGGGCCGGCTTCTCCGAAAGGCGGCGCAACGCGCGCAGATGCTGTGGGTCCATCGTCAGGCCCAGCGCCAGGCTGCCTCCCGCCACCGCCACGAACACCGCCAATGTGAACAGGTCCGGCATGCTATACCTCGAAATGCACGATCTTGCGGATGATCAGGTAGCCCACCAGTTGCAGCCCCAGCGCCGCCGCCAGAAGCTGGTGGCCCGCCGGATCGTCGATGAAGAACCGCGCATACTGCGGGTTCACCACGAACATGATCACCGCCACTCCGGCCGGAATCGCCGAGAGAATCCGCCCCGACATCAGCCCCTGCGCCGAGACGGCCCGGATGCGCGCGCGCAGCTTGAAGCGCTCGCGGATAAGCTGCGCCAGCTTGTCCAGCAGCTCCGCCAGGTTGCCGCCGGTGCGCTTCTGCAAGAGCACCGCCGAGACGAAGAACTGCACGTCCATCGACGGGACGCGCTCGGAGAGTTTTCTCAGCACGATCTCCAGCGGCTGGCCCAGGTTCTGCTCTTCGAAGGTGCGCCGCAGTTCGCCGGCCAGCGGCTCGCTGAATTCCCGGTAAGCCATCTCGATCGCCACAGAGAAGGCGTGGCCGGCGCGCATGGAGCGCGAAATAAACTCCAGGCAATCCGGAAACTGCTCCTCGAAGCGCGCCACCGTGCGGCGCGCTTTGATGTGGGCGCATATCAGCGGCAGTGCGCCTGCGCCTGCGCCGGCGGCCACCGCCAGTAGAGGAATGCTGTTTCCAGTGGCCAGCGTTACCACCGCGAAGCCCGCCAGGAACAGCGCCGCCGAACGATGCGCCAGGCCAGCCGGGCCCCACTTCAGGCCGGCTGTCTCCAGCAGGCGCGCAGCGTCCTCCTTTAACCGAAACGCTTCCAGCAGCCGGGCGGCCAGGCGGCCACGCACTCCGCCGGCTACCTCGATCAGCCGCGGCCGTATGCGCTGTTCCGCGCGCTCACGCACGGGAAGCGCCAGGCGCCGCACGGCCACCGCCGCGTCGCGCCGCTCCAGCCGCGTCCAGACCAGCTTGAAGCAGAGGAGAGCGCTCGCCGATGCAATCAGGAAAGGCAGAAGCATCAGCGGTCTCCCACCGGAACCACCTCGTCGAACATCTCCATGGGTACACGGATGCCGGCCGCCAGCAGCTTCTCGTGGCACTTGGGCAAGATGCCGGAAGCGCAAAACCGCCCCATTACTTTGCCCTCCGGGGAGAGTCCCAGCTTTTCGAAAACGAAGATGTCCTGCAGCGTGACGATATCGCCCTCGATTCCTGTCACCTCCGTGACGCTGGTGACGCGGCGGCTGCCGTCGCTCATGCGCGAGCACTGCACCAGCAGGTGTACCGCGCTCGCGATCTGCTGCCGGATCGCGGCCAGGTGCATGTTGGCGTTGGCCAGGGTCACCATGACCTCCAGGCGCGAAATCGCGTCGCGCGCCGTGTTGGCGTGTACCGTGGTCAGCGAGCCGTCGTGGCCGGTGTTCATCGCCTGGAGCATGTCCAGCGCTTCCTCACCGCGCACCTCCCCCACGATGATGCGGTCCGGCCGCATGCGCAGGCTGTTGATCAGAAGCTGGCGCTGCCGCACCGCACCTTGGCCCTCGAGATTGGCCGGACGCGTCTCCAGGCGCGCCAGGTGCGGCTGTTTCAATTGCAGCTCGGCCGCGTCCTCGATGGTCACGATACGCTCCTTGGGGGAAATGAAGACCGACAGCGCGTTCAGCAGCGTGGTCTTGCCCGCGCCCGTGCCGCCGGAGACGATCACGTTCAGACGCGCGCGCACCGCAGCCTCCAACAGCGTCATCATGCCGCGAGTCAGGCTGCCCTTGCGCACCAGGTCGTCGGGCATCAGCTTGTCGGTGCCGAAACGGCGGATCGAAAGCAGCGGGCCGTCCACGGCCAGCGGCGGGATGATGGCGTTGACGCGCGATCCGTCGCTCAGCCGCGCATCCACCATCGGGTTGGATTCGTCCACGCGGCGGCCGACCTGCGAAATGATCCGGTCGATGATGCGCAGCAGGTGCTGGTCGTCGTGGAAACGCACATTGGTCAGCTCCAGCAGGCCCTTGCGCTCCACATAGACCTGGCGGCTGCCGTTCACCAGGATGTCGCTGATGGTGGGATCTTCCAGCAGCGGCTCGAGCGGCCCCAACCCGAAGACCTCGTGCAGCACCTGGCTGGAGATCTGCTGCTTCTCCGCGGCAGTGAGAGGGGTGGGCTCTTCCTCGATCATGGCCAGCACCGCCTGGCGCACTTCGGTGCGGATCTGGTCGTTGTCGATGCCTGCCAGGGCGTCCAGGTTGATGCGGTCGAGCAGCTTGTGGTGGAGCGTAAACCGCAGTGCCTGGTATTCCGGATTGACCGCGGGTGGGTCGGCCGGGTTGCGCATCGGATACTGCCCCCAATCGTTCTGGCGCGGCGGCGCGGCGGCGGCAGTCATTTGGCGAAGACCTCGACTTTCTTTTGCGATCCGCGAAAGATGATCATCTCGTCCGGCTCCGGCTTCGGCACGATCGCGGTTTCTACGGGGGCAGGCTTGGGCCGCATGGGCCGGCGCTCCGCCGCTTGCTGTGCCGGGGCCGGTTGAGGAGCCGCGGGTTCGGCGGCCTTGGCCAATCCGTAGAGATCGCGCAACTGGCGTCCGGCGGTATCGGCCTTCTGCGCATCGGTCGAGTTGCGCAGCACGAGCTGGATGTGGCCCTCGTTGTTGGCCAGCGTGAGGGCCTCGGCTTCCATCGGGTTCACCAGCAGCGTGACCACCGGGACCACCATGGACTGGCTCTTTCCGTCGGTCTGTATGGTCTGTCCGGCCGACAGCACGGCGATGTTCTGCAGCACGGTGCGGGTCACGGTGTCGTTTGCGTTGGGCGGATGGCCGGTGACCAGCACGTCCACCCGCATTCCCGGCAGCACGAAGCCGGCCACCCCCACCACGTCGTTGACGCGCACCGAAATGGCGCGCATTCCGGGCGGGATCATCGGCGCCAGCCCCATGCCGCTGCCCTTGGCCGCGATGCGCGCTTCCACCACCGGTTCGTCCGGCTGGATTCGGCTGATCACCGGCCGGTCGAGCACGTCTTCGATCCGTGTGAAGCCGCCGGCCGGGAAAGCGCTCTCCGGGAGCAGGCGCAGCTTGACCGACGCCCGGTCCAGCGTGGCTCCCATCGGCAGTTCCTTGACCGCGACCACCACCGGCTTCTGCGCCCCGGCGTGCGCGCGCCCGCCGCCTGCCAGCCGGTGAAAGGCTGCGGCTACCAGCAAGCCCCAGCCCAGGCTCGCGGCCAGGACGAAACAGAACCGGCGATCGAATCGCATCATGCGCTTCCTCCGACGAGACTCAGTAAGGCGCCCAGCGCGATGGCGGGCGCATAGGGGATGGCCGCCGCGCGCGGGCGCACCGCCACCGCCACGGCGGCGAGCGCGGCGCCGAACAGAGACGCGAAGCAGGCGGCCGTCAACACGCCTGCCGGGCCTAGCAGAGCCCCGAAGGCGGCCATCAGCTTGATGTCGCCACCCCCCAGGCCGCGCAGCCAGAATAGCGGCAGCAGGATGGCGAACCCGGCAGCGGCGCCTGCCGCCGCCGGCCACAATCCGTGCCACCCGTCGCGGGTCGAGAGCACCAGGCCGGCCGCGAGACCCGAGACCGTCAACCAGTTGGGCAGCGTTCTGCGCCGCAGATCTTCCACCGTGGCCGCGATGCCGAGGGCCAGCGCAATTGCCAGGGGCGGGTTCACGGCGTGCCTCCCGCAGCGCGCGCGTAGAGCACCGCTACCCGGTCCTCGTAAATCCGCCGCCACCCCGGCTCGCGCCCGAGAGCGGTGCTCAGCGGCCAGTCGTTGGGCAGCAGAGCCAGGGAGAATCCGTACCGCTCCAGCAGCTCACGCCAGGGTTTTTCGCCGCTCATCAGCGCGCGGTAGTCGTTGCCCAGGGCCGGGCCGAAGAGATCGCTGCGGCCGTCGAAGAAGACGCGCTGCCGCGGGTAGAGGCGAAAGATCAGGTAATCGGCCCACTGATCGGAAGTCAGAATCCGCGGCATCGCACCTGCCGGGGCCAGCTGCGCGCGGTTGCGCTCCACGGCTTCCACAGGGAACTGGGAGTCCGGAAAGCCCGCGGCGGGCGCAGCCAGCACCGCGACCGCGGCGGACACCGCGAGCCATAGGCTGAGCCGCGGCGCGCTCGCCAGATCCCGGCCCAATTCCCAGGAAACTCGGGCGGCATCCCGGGGCCTGGCACGGCCTGCGATTCGCTCCCACACTACCGCGCAACCCGCGGCCGCGACCGGCGCGGCCACGATCGCGAAAAACGGCACGTGCCGCGCCGAGCGCAGCGCGGCAAATCCCCAGACCAGCACCAGGACCGCTTCGAAGCGTGGGGCGCGCGGTGCCAGCGCCACCGCCGCCAGCAGGAGCACGGCAAACACCACCATTCCTTCGGAGCGGATATTGGGCGATTGAAACTCCTGGACGTGCTCCAGAATCCAGCGCGAATTGAGATACTGCGCCACGTGCTGATGCAGGCGCCATCCGTACGGGTTGACCACGCTCGCCGCCGCCGAAAGCCCCAGTAGCAGCGAATACCGCCGGACTCCGGACCACGCGTGCTCGCTGGCGCAGACCGCCACCAGTAGCACCAACGTCGCGAGCCAGGCCACGAATCCGGCGTGCAGGTTGGCCCACAGCGCCGTCAGGGGAACGAGCAGCCATACCCGCGGCGACGCACAGCGCCGGTCCGCCTCCACCAACCCGAGGGCGACGGTATAGAAAAGGATCGAAAACACGTGCGGCCGCGCCAGGTAGTGCACGCTGGAGGCGCTTACCGCGGCCAAGGTGGCGGCCAGGCCGATCCACAGGCCGCTGCCCCCGCGCAAAATCCGCGCGAAGAGGATCGCCGCGGACAGGGCCAGAACTACGCCGCCCAGAATTGCGACCCCGGCCAGCCCGCGCCATCCGTACATCCGGGCGAACACCACATCGCTCAGCCACTCCCAGGCGAACCATGGCGCGCCGGCGCGCGTGAACGAAAACGGATCCACCTGGGGCGGGTGCCCGGTTGCCAGGATCAGCTCGCCGGTACGGATGTGCCAGCCGGTATCGCCGTCCGCCAGCATTCCTTGCAGGCCGGCCGAATGGGCGAACGCCGCCGCGAGTACCACGGCGAAGAAAACGTCCGGCAGCGAAGGGACCAGGAATCGTTTGAACACTTCGTTGGTACACATCGGTAGGAGAGCGGATTCCTTGAATCGCGTACTGGAACCAGTACTATTGGCGCACCGCGCATCAGGTGTTTATCCTGCCTGCAGCGATATGGCGATCCTCTTGGTTTTCCTGGCCCTGCAGCTTCTGGACGGCGCGACCACCCTGATCTTCCTCGGCCGCGGCGTGGCCGAGGGCAACCCGCTGATCCGCGTCCTGCTCGGTGCTTCGGCCCATCCCGCGCTGGCGCTTGCCCTCGTGAAAGCCGCTGCCTGCGCGCTCGCGTGGTCTGCCTGGAAGCGCCGCCGCATCGCGCTGCTCCGCCGAGCGAACGCGTTTTTCGCCCTGTGTGTGGTCTGGAACCTCACTGCGATTCTGGGCACGTAGCCGCCCGCTCACCTTTTCTCAGGTCCGGCCGATCTGATCCATCGGAGCTTCATGTCCGTTACCTGGAAGCCGCTGCTGATCAGCCCCGACCCCGATCTCGCCCGCCGCCTCGCCGCGGTACTGGACGAGCTGACCCCGGGCGCCGCGGCGGTACGCACGGAGTATCCGCCGATGGGCGCGATGGCGGCGCTGGCTCGCGAAAGCGGCTCGAACATCTGCTTCCTGGACGCCGCCACTAACGCCGAGCACGCCCAGTTCCTGATCGCCGAGGCGGCGCCCCTGGTCCCAGTGGCCGCCCTGCACCACCGCAACGACGCCGACCTGATCCTGCGATGCCTCCGCCGCGGGGCCTGCGAGTACCTGGCCGACCCGGGTCTGGAAGCCGTGCGCAGCGTCTTCGAGCGGTTGGCGCGCGCCCACGGCTCCGCCAGCCGGCCCACCGGCGCCGTCTATTGCGTGGTGCCGGGTAAGCCCGGGTCGGGCGCCAGCTCACTGGCCGTGCAACTGGCAGCCGAACTGCGTGCCGGCGGCAAGGCCAGGGTCCTGCTCGTGGATGGCGACCCGATGAACGGCAGCGTGGCCTTTCAGCTCAAGCTCAAAAGCGAGTTTCACCTGGGCGACGCCCTGCGCGACTGGCATCGCATGGACGACGATCTCTGGGCGCGACTGATGATTCCGGCCGGCGGCGTCGATGTGCTGCCCGCCCCGGAGAGCGCGGCCACGCGCATCGAGGTGAGCCCCGCCACCGCGGCCTCGCTTTGCGGCTTCTGGCGCGAGCGCTATGCCTTCACGGTGCTCGACCTGCCCGATGTGCGGGCGGCGGTCGATTGCGGCTTCGCCGCGGTCGCCGACAGCCTCCTGCTGGTCACCACCAACGAGCTGGCCGCACTGCAGTCCACGCGCCGCGCCATCGGATATTTCGATTCCGGCGCCGCCGACCGCACCCGCCTGCGCCTGATCCTCAACCGTTATATGCCGGCCACCGGCCTGAAGCGCGAGGACATCAAGACCGCGCTCGGGCTGGAGCCGTTCGAAATCCTGGCCAATGACTACGAAGTGATGCAAACCGCCCTGCTCGACGGCCGGCCCGCGCCCCCGAACTCGCGCTTCGCGCAGAGCGTGCAGGCCCTCGGGGCACGCCTCGAGCACAAGCCGGCGGCAGCGAAACCGAACGGCTCATGGATCTCCGCGCTGTTTCATCGGTAAGAAATTCCTACGCTGCTAAGTTATCGCACCAATTTCGCACTTACTAAGTCGATGTTAGTTTGAAAAGCGAAAGGAAATCCCGTGAAAACGTTTTGGAAGGGCTTCTGGAGTGACACCCAGGGCCAGGATCTGGTGGAATACGCGCTGGCAGCCGGCCTGGTTGCCGTCGCAGCGGTGGCCGCCATGCCAACGCTCAGCTCCACCGTGAGCAACGTGTTCACCAAGATCGGTTCGATCATCGCCGCTAACGTGAACTAACAGGAAAGGAAAACCCACATGACGCGCATCAAAGAAACCATTCTGAAGTTGCAGATCTGGAAGGATACCAGCGGGCAGGACCTGGTGGAGTATGCTCTCGCCGCCGGCCTTGTCGCGGTGGCGGCTGTGGCGTGCATGCCCAGCCTCAGCAGCACGGTGAACAACGTGTTCACCAAGATCGGCTCCATCATCAACAACAACGTGCACTGACACCGCGGCGGGGCCGCGGCCGCGCCCGGACTGCCCGGGCCTCAATCCGTCCGGAAATCGAACACGTCGGTATTGGTTCGGACCACCAGGCGCCCGGGGCCAAGTGGCTTGCCTTCGGTAGCAAAGAAAACCGCTCCGTCGGTGGATTCGCCGGCCGCCAGCTTGCTCTGCACCATCGCCAGCGCGCTCGCCGTGGCCGCCGCCTTCAATTTGGTCGAGCCCATGGCAATCGCCGCCTGCCGCCGCTGTTCGTACCCGTTGGTCGATCGCAGCCGCTGGTTGCCGTAGATGGCCTTCTCATAGCTGTTCACCAGCTTGATCACGTCGCCGGCGCTGCCTTTCTGCTCCAGCATGGCGATGACGTTGCGGGCCGGCGAAGCCCGCAGCGCCGTGCCGTCGATCCGCACGTAGGTGAAATCCTCCGGCCGGATCACATACGGCCCCGCCGAACCGTTGCTCACGGCCACCTGTATGATCGCGAACTCGTGCAGGTGGTCCGGCATCGCGGCGAACATGATGGTGACGCCAGACCGCGTCAGCGTCTGATACCTAAGCCCGTTGCTTTCAAACTCGATCACTTGCGCCGGCAGGCACACCGAGCCCAGGGCGAGAGCGAGTACACGGACACTAACCCCGAGCCTCATAGGTTCATCTTAACCCGACTACCCACCGCTACAGCCTACAAATCAGCAGTTCCCGCTCGTAAATCAGCTCGGGCGGCAGGTGGTCGTGGATATCGATGAATAACTCCTGTTGATCCACCAACTCCCGGCGCCAAGCCGCCGGGTCGAAAGATTGCAGCTCCTCGAAGGTCTCGCGCGGGAAATCCAGTCCCCGCCAGTCGATGCTGTCATAGCGGGGCATCCACCCGATGGGTGATTCCCGGGCCAGCGCCCGGCCCTGCACCCGCTCGGCGATCCACCGCAGCACGCGCATGTTCTGCGCGAAACCGGGCCAGAGAAACTGCCCTTCCGCACCTTTGCGAAACCAGTTCACGTGAAAGATCCGCGGCGTCTCAGATAGCCCGCGCTGCATCCGGATCCAGTGGCGGAAATAATCCCCCACATGATATCCGCAGAATGGCAGCATGGCCATCGGATCACGCCGTACCTTGCCCACCTGGCCGGTCGCCGCCGCCGTCGTCTCCGAGCCCATTGTCGCTCCCACATAGACCCCAGCCGTCCAGTTGAACGCCTGGTACACCAGCGGCGTCGTGGTGGCGCGCCGGCCGCCGAAGACGATGGCGCTCACCGGGAGTCCCTCCGGGCTCTCCCAGTCGGGATCCATGCTCGGACACTGCGAAAGCGGAGCCGTGAAGCGCGCGTTGGGATGGGCGGCCCTGGCGCCGGTTTCGCGCGCGACCTCCGGCGTCCAGCGCTTGCCCTGCCAGTCCAGGCACTCGGCGGGCGGCTCGTCGGTCATGCCTTCCCACCACACGCCGCCATCGGGCGTCAGCGCCGTATTGGTGAAGATCGAGTTCTTGCGGAGCGTCGCCATGGCGTTGGGATTGGTCTTCGCCGATGTTCCCGGCGCCACTCCGAATATCCCGGCTTCCGGGTTGATCGCCCGCAGGCGGCCGTCGGCGTCGGGTTTGATCCAGGCGATATCGTCGCCGACCGTCCGGACCTTCCAGCCCTTGAACTCCGGCGGCGGAATCAACATGGCCAGGTTGGTCTTGCCGCATGCGCTGGGAAACGCTGCCGCGATGTAGACCTTCTCGCCCTGCGGAGTCTCCACTCCGAGAATCAGCATGTGCTCGGCCAGCCAGCCTTCGTCGCGCGCAATATTCGACGCGATGCGCAGCGCGAAGCACTTCTTGCCGAGCAGCGCGTTGCCGCCGTAGCCCGACCCGAAGCTCCAGATCTCGCGCGTCTCCGGAAAATGAACGATGTACTTCTCGCGGTTGCAGGGCCACGGCACGTCCCGCTGTCCATTGACCAGCGGCATGCCCACGGTGTGCATGCACGGGACCACGCGCTTGACGTCCTTGTCGATCTCCGCCAGCACCGGCAGTCCGATGCGCGCCATGATCCGCATACTGACCACGACATAGGGCGAATCCGTGAGCTGCACGCCGATCTGCGACATCGGGCCGCCCACCGGCCCCATGCTGAACGGCAGCACGTACATCGTCCGTCCGCGCATCGCGCCGCTGAAAAGCGATTTCAGCTTGCGCCGCATCTCGAAGGGGTTTTCCCAGTTGTTGGTGGGGCCCGCCGCGTCCCTGGAGAGCGAGCAGATGAATGTGCGGTCCTCCACCCGCGCCACGTCGTTCGCATCGGAGCGCGCGTAGAAGCATCCCGGCCACAGGTCCTGGTTCAGCCGGATCAGAGTGCCGCTCTCTACCATCTGGCCGCACAGGAAGTCATATTCTTCCTGCGACCCATCCACCCAGTGGATCGCGGCCGGCTTGGCCAGGTTCGCCATCTTCTCAACCCAACGGATCAGGTGAGTGTTCTGGCCAAGCGGAACACATACGTCGCGGGCCAGCCGGAGATTGTTGGTGACAGCAGCCATAAACGATCTATCCATTCTACAGGGCAGGCCCGGACTTGCGCCTCCACCCGAACGGCGGTAGCGTTTAGTGAATGCGAATCGTGCCGTTTATCGCGCTGCTTTTCGCCGGCCTGGCCTTCGCGGAGCATCCGCTTGCGCCGGATGAGGCACAGCTTTTGGAATCGGCCCGGCACTATGCATTGAATTACGCCGCGTCGTTGCCGGACTTCCTGTGTACCCAGTTGGTGCGCCGTTCCGAGGACCCCCGTGGCGACGGACGCTGGCGCCTCCTGGACACGCTGAATATCAAGGTCAGCTATTTCGGCCACCGGGAAGAATACAAGCTGATGGAGGTCGACGGGCGCCCCACGGTCCAGGACTACGATTTCGTCGGCGGAACGATCTCCACCGGCGAATTCGGCACGCGCCTGCTCGAGGTGTTTGCCAGGGGTTCCAAAGCCATGTTCGCGTGGAAGGGATGGTCGCATGTGCGCCGGCGCCGGGTTGCGGTCTTCGCCTACCACATCGCGCGCGAGAACTCGGCAAACCTGGTGCAGATCGGCCTGGTTCCGGGCCCGAATTCCACGATCATTGGCTATCACGGCGAGGTGGCGGTCGATCCCGAAACCCACGCCGTCGTGCGCGTCACGCTGACCGGCGAACTTCCACCGCGCTTCGCGATCACCGGGTGTTCCTCTTGGGTCGAGTACGACTACCGCAGCGTCGCCGGCAGCGAGTACCTGCTTCCGGTGGAATCCCAGACGGGCCTGGAAGCGGGCCGCTACCGGTCATCGAACCGGATCGTATTTCAGGATTACCGCAAGTTCCAGACCGACGCGACGATTACGTTCAGGTAGTGGCAGCACCCCATTTGGGTCCACCTACGGCAGCACCACCACGTTCGACCGCCACACCGCGAAGCGCTGCGTCGAAGGCATCAGGACGCTCACCTGGCACGTGTACTTCCCCGCCTGCAGAGCCGCCAGCGACATCGTCACCCGCACCGGCACCGCCTTCGATTTCGCGTTCAAGCCCTCCGCGACTCGAGCGGCCGGCGCCTCGAATACCTTCACCTTTCCGCGGAAGAAGCTCACCGTCGTGACCAGCGGCTGGGCCTTTTCGGCGCCCGGCTGGTACGCCTCCAGGTAGACCTGCAAATCCTGTTGCCGGCGGAAGACGCGAGTCACGCTGGGCACCAGCTTCTCGCCGTTCTCGACCAGCGGATTGGCCGCGATCAGCTTCCTGTCCCGCTCGGCCGTGGCCACGGCGGCGTCCAGTTTCTCGCGCTGATAGCTCAAGACCACACTGCTGATCGGAAGATACCGCGTATCGGCGGTGAGATCCGGTATCGTGAACTTCGTCTCGAACGTGCCCATCTTGCCGGTCTCGTTCTCCCGTGCCAGAAACTTGAGGCTGTACGTTCCCGGCGGCAGCGTGAACCCGGTATCGTACGTAAGGTTGCGCGAGGCGAGCTGCCCGGCGTTGTCGCCTTTCAACTTGACCGTGATCTCGTCGCGCACCATTCCCTGCGGCGCGCCCTTCGCGTCCCGGACCTCGCCGATAAAATCCAGCCTTGTGGCTTCCGAGCCGCCCTTGCGCGCGAGCTCGATGTCGCTGCCCGGGATTTTCACCGCCACCGGCACGAAGTATCGGTCCTTCGCCTGGCGGAAGTAATTCACCTCGAGCGCGAGCGAAAGGTCGGTCATCGGGTCTTCCAGCATCAGCGCTTCCTGCAACTGGCGCTCGCGGTCGCCGCTGGTGAACTGACGGAATTCCTTGCCCGCGAAGTAGCCCGAGCGGTAATCGAGTTTTGCCGTCAGGTTGCGATTCACCTGCACTCTGATGCGCCGGTACTTTCCGTCCAGCGAAGTGTTACTCGAATAATACCCGAGGATATAGTAACTGGATATATCGTGCTGTGCCTGGCGAATTCCAAGCGACAAGTCGTTCTGGTCGAGGAGGGCCTTTCCGCCAGTGTCGGCGGCGAGGGCATACAGCGTCTCCTGCTGGCCCTGGAAATTCGCCTGCGCGCTGCGCTGCGCACTGCCGGAATACATGGCCTGGCCGCCGGGCGACGCCTGGGTGGCGTCTCCCAGAGGGGCGCTGGCGGCCAGACCACGCGCGTCCACCGGGTAAAAGGCGACGTTGCCGCGGACGGCGGCATTTACGGTGGCGCGCAACTGAGCTTGATTATCGATGCCGGTGCGGGTCATGCCGCTGGCGAAGTACACCAGCGCCTTCTTCTCCGGCAGGCTGGTGAGCATCTTGACCGCACTCTCCAGCGCGGCCAGTTTCCGGTCGGTATTGAAGATGTTGAACTCGCTGTCGTCGGAGGTGTAAGCCGCGCCGGTATCGCCCTCGCTGTCGTCGCCGGTCGAGCCGTTGGACATCCCTGTATCTCCGATCGAGAGATGCTGCACCATCGCCGTCAGAACATCGCGGTCGCTGGTGAAATCCTGGAGTACCGAAAGCGTGGTCGAGTAAGTCATCACCGCCACGAGATCGGATTGCGTGAGCCCGGTCTTGAGGAATTTCAGCGCGGCCTGCTGCGCGCGAACCTGATCGGCGATAGCCATACCCGCCTGGTCGAAGAACAGGACAAGGAGGCGGCGGTCCTTATATTTCACTTCTCCGGCGCGCGCCGGCGCGATCTGCGCGCCAGGAGCAGCCGCGGCTCGGACCACCGGCGCTGCGGGCGGCAGGACGTTGTCCTCCAGCCGCTGGTACTCGAAAACCTTGATCTGCTGCGCTTTGCCATCCTCGGTAATGATGAAGTCGGCCGCGTTGAGCCCTTCGATCGGCTGTCCGCGGCCATCCTTCGCCGCCACATTGACCACGACCAGCTGGCTCGTAGCCTCAAACTTCACCGGCCCCCTCTGCTGTGCATTCAGCACCACCGCTATGGCAAGAATCAATCTCCGCATACCGCGACACCCCGCATTCTTGACTTCTGACTTCTGCCTTTCAAAACCTGAACCTCAAACTCACCGTCAGTTTTCGCATTGGCGCCGCGGCGGTGGCCAGTCCGTACGTCGTAGACCCGACCACCGTGCCCCAGGACGTGATGGTCACGTGATTCAACACGTTCTGCGCCTGGAACTGCAGGTCCGCGCTACGGCGCTCGCCGAAGCGGAATACCCGGCTGAGCTGCCCATCCACCGAAAGCACCGTCGGCCCGGGAATGGTGTTCCGCCCCGCTGTGCCCCACAATCCCGCTGCCGGCAGCGCGAACGCGGCGGTGTTGAACAGCAGCCCGTCCGCCGAGATCGATTCGCCCGTCGCGTCGGCTCGCACGGTGTTGGCGACTGCCGTGCCGCTCACCTGCGAACGGTTGCCGCCCGCCGTCGCGGTGAACGGGTTCCCCGAGCGAACGCTCAGGTTGGTCGCAATGGTCCAGTCTTTGAGCAGCGCGCCCCTCCATCCGTTGAGCAGTGTCCCGCCCGACGTTCCCATGCCGGTCGAATACTGGAGCATGAACGAGAGGTTGTGCCGCGCATCGAAGCTGGAAAGTGCGCGCTCGGCGGAGAGATCCAGCCAGTTCTGCGCCACCGGTGTATTAGCCTGGCCGCGACCGCCCGTCCCGGCGCTGTCGATCGACTTCGAGAACTGGTACGACGTGCGCGTCATGAACCCGCTGTGGAAGCGCCGGTTCAATTGGAACTGCGCGGCATGATAGATCGAATTGCCGCCGGACGTCTCGTAGATATAGTTGTTCGGCAGGTCCGACACCTCGGCTCCGGGCGCCACCGAGTTCGGAATGAACTGCTGGT
>Ga0335079_10002898_pt1 | contig 19782 bp, 22 predicted proteins | sample Lox_Sample_33_FD_206719 | JGI IMG/M metagenome (GOLD analysis project Ga0335079, IMG submission 206719) | Soil microbial communities from Loxahatchee National Wildlife Refuge, Florida, United States - Lox_Sample_3.3 | ecosystem: Environmental > Terrestrial > Soil > Wetlands | place: USA... | reverse complement strand
TGCGCGATGCTGCGGCCCCGCAAGGCGATGCCAGCGGCCTGCTCCAGGATTTGTTGGCCACCGACATCGATCACATCGAAGTGATGCGCGGCGCGGGGTCGTCGCTCTATGGTACCGACGCCACCGGAGGAGTCATCAACGTGATCACCGCCTCCGGTGGTGGCCGCACGCGAGGCAGCGTGCTGGCCGAAGGCGGCTCGCTCGACATGTTCCGCGGCCTCGCCGACCTCGCCGGCGCGTTCCACAATGACCGGTTGCAATACAGCCTCGGGATCAGCCATTTCGATGTACTGTCCGGAATCGACGGCGATCAGCCCGCCCGCACCAGTAGCGCGCAAGGCCGCCTCGATGCCAGCCTCTCTCCCACCACTCACCTGTTCGGCCGCATTTTCGCCGACGATTCGTTTTCCAAAGTGGGCTTTGGCCCGGAGGCCGCCGGCAACCTGCCGCCGAACGGCATCATCGCGGCTGTTCCGTTCCTAACATTCACCCCTGATCAGGACGACCCAGACTCCACCCGCGCCGCGCGCCTCTTCTCCGGCGCTCTCACGCTGAGTGTGCATCCGACCGAGGCCCTCACCCTGTCGGCCGGTTATCAAGGCCTCGTCACCCGCCGCCGGCTTGCTGACGGCCCGGCCGGTCCCGGATTCTTTCAGCCGGCCGGCAACCAGTCTTCCTTTTACGACGGCGATATTCATACCGCCCAAGGCCGCGTCGACTGGCGCGTCGGTCGCCACCAGTTGCTCGACGCAGGCTATGAGTTCGAATATGAGAAGTACGGGAATCATGCTCTGATGCCAGATCCGGCCGACAATTCCGCCGTCGACGTCAGCCAGCGCAGCCACGCTGTCTTCGTCCAGGACCAGGTCTCGCTCGCCGGCGATCGCCTGCAGCTTGCCGGCTCATACCGCGCGCAGTTTTTTTCGTTGAGCCAGCCACTTCTAACGCCTGCGGCCTCGGCTCCCTATTCCGGTGTGGCGCTTACTTCTCCGCCTGCCGCTCAAACCGGCGATGGCTCCGCCGCTTGGTTCTTCCGGCGCACTGGTACTAAGATTCGGGCGCATGCCGGCCGTGGCTACCGCGCTCCTTCCCTCTATGAACGCTTTGGAACCGATTTCAGCAGCCTATTTGGATACACGGCGTACGGCGATCCGCGGCTGAGGCCCGAGCACTCCGTCTCGGTCGACGGCGGCCTCGACCAAACCGCATGGAACGGCCGCGCCCGTTTTTCCGCAACCTATTTCTACACTCAACTGCAGGATGTAATCGCGTTTTCCACCGTTACCGCCGATCCGTTCGGCCGCTTCTTTGGATATCTGAACACGCAGGGCGGCCTTGCGCGCGGCGTCGAGCTGAGCGCGTCCGTCGCGCCAACACGCAACGCCAACGTCACCGCCGCCTACACCTATACGAACGCCCGCGAACGCGTCCCGTTGGTCGAGAATGTCCTGGAAACCTTCATCACCCCTCCTCATCAGTTTTCGATCTCCGCCACCCAGCGCATCGGCGCGCGTTTCACTGCCATCTTCAACCTGCAAGGCAGCGGCGATTACCTGGCCCCGCTCTTTGACGAGGTCACCTTCGCCAGCCGTCCCTATCGATTTCCCGGCATGAGGCTGGCCGAGTTGGGGGGCACCTATCGCATCCCCTTGAGCGAATTTCGCGCGGTGCGCTTGTTCGCTAAAGTGGCCAATATCTTCGACCAGAATTATTTTGAGAGCGGCTATCGCACTTCTGGCGCAATCGCCCGTGGAGGTCTCCAGTTTGACTTCTAGGCGAATTTTCGTGGGTCGGGCAATTCTGCCCGCAGCCGGCCTTCTGGCCGGCGTGCTGTTCTCCTTTGCGGCCGCGCCGCAGCGCATCGTTTCCGTGTCTCCGGTCGTCACCGAAATCCTCTACGGCGTGGGCGCGTTCGACAAAGTTGTGGCCGTCACGGAATACTGCACCTATCCGCCCGAGGCGAAGGCATTGCCCAAAGTTGGCGGCTGGGCCACTCCGAGCGTCGAGAAGGTCGCCGGATTTCATCCCGATCTCGTCGCCTTTTCCGAAGCCCAAACGCCGTTTCTGGCGAAGCAACTCCAGCAGCTCGGCATTCGCGTCGTTCTCGCACCGAGCCAGACCATCCAAGACGCGTTCACCGCGATTGCGGCGCTGGGTCAGGCTACAGGCCACGTACGCCAGGCCGCCGAACTCGCCGCGCGCACCCGCACCGCCCTCGATACGGTGCGGATGCGCGCCGCGCGCTTGCTGCGTCCGACTGTCCTGATCATCGTCGATCGCACCCCAGGCGCCCTGCGCGATATGTATGCCGCCCAGCCGGGCAGCTTCCTGGCGGAATTAGTCGAGATCGCCGGCGGTAAGGTGGTGGCCGCCCCGTCCGGCGCCGGCTACGGCAAAATCAGCGCCGAAAACGTGCTGGCGGCGAACCCCGATATCATTCTCGATATCCTGCAGTCGACAAACGCCGGTAACGCGGAAGCCGCCTGGCGCGAACTTCCTGAGCTCAACGCCGTCCGCCGCAGTGCTGTTTACACCGTTCGCGACGATTTTGTAACGCACGATTCCCAGAGGATCGCCCAGACCGCCGTGCTCTTCGCCAAGCTGCTGCACTCCGAAGTTCCTCCGCGCGAATGGGAGGGGCATTGACCGCCCTGCTCGAATCGCAATCCGCCGAATTCGCCTACCCCGGCGGCCCTCCCGTCATTCGTGGTGTTTCCCTCGGCGCCGCACGCGGCAAGCTGAGCGCGTTAATCGGCGCGAACGGCTGCGGCAAATCCACATTGATCCGCTTGTTCGCCGGCCTGCTCGCTCCCACCGGAGGCGATATCCGCTTCGATGGCGCACCGCTACGCTCCATTCCACGGCGGCAGGCGGCGCAGCGCATCGCTTATGTTCCCCAAGCCACATCGCTCGCTTTTCCTTTCACCGTGCTCGAAGTGGTCCTGACCGGCCGCAGCCCCTATACGCCGCGTTTTCGTTTCGAAGATGAACGCGACCGCGAGCGAGCGATGGAAGCGCTCGCGACCGTCGATGCCGCGCACCTCGCCGCGCGGCGCGTCACGGAACTCTCCGGCGGCGAGCGGCAGATGGTTTCGGTGGCCCGGGCGTTGGCGCAGGAGCCGCAATGCCTCCTTCTTGACGAGCCGTCCGCCGCGCTCGATCTGAAACACCGCGCCGCCTTGATCCGCACGCTCGCCCAATTGCGCGAATCGCGCGGCCTGACTGCGCTGGTGGTGACGCACGACTTGCACCTGATCGATCCCGTCTTCGATCACGTCTTTGCGCTGCGGGCCGGCGCCCTGCGCGCCCAAGGCCGCCCCGACGAAGTCCTCACCGACGCCGTGCTCGCCGACGTCTACGACGATCCGCACGTGCGTACCCGCCGCGTCGAAGGCCGGACGCTCATCTGGTCCAATTGATGCTGAAGACGGCCGAGCCTCGGACCACCGCCGTGCGCCTCTGGCGGGCGCTGGCGGTTCTCACTCTCGTGCTGCTCGCAGCCGCCGTCCTCGGCGTATGGGCCGGCGGCCGTACCCTCGATTTCGCCGCCCTGCGCTCGGACCCGCTCGCGCGAACGCTCTTCTTCCGTCTGCGGCTTCCACGAGTCGCGATGGCGGCGCTAATCGGATCCTCTCTGGCTGTGGCGGGCGCCGCGTTGCAGGCTCTGTTTCGCAATCCGCTGGCCGAGCCCGCCACGCTCGGCGTTTCGGGCGGCGGCGCCGTTGGCGCTAGTGTCGCGATCGCCCTCGGATGGGGCGCGCAAATTTCCGGCGTTCCGCTCGTGTTCATCGCCGGATTTTGCGGCGCCATGATCGCCGTCCTGCTGGTGCACCGCATTGCTCGCAGCGGCGCGCTGCTACTTCCCGGCGCGCTGCTGCTGGCCGGCGTCGTGGTCAACCTGATCGCCTCGGCCGCCGTGCTCGCCATTCAGTACACCACCGATTCCTCGCGCGCGCTCGAGATCCTGCGCTGGATCATCGGCAGCCTGGAAGTCATCGGCTTCGGCACCGTGTGGCGCATGCTGGTGGTTCTCGCGCCCTGCTGGATCGCCCTGCTGGCGCTTTCGCGCGAACTTCACCTGCTCGCGATGGGCGAAGATACCGCCGGCGCCCTCGGCGTGCATGTCGAACGCACCGAAACCATGGTTCATGTGATCTGCTCGGTTCTGGTCGGCGTTACGGTCGCGGTGGGCGGCGCCATCGGGTTTGTGGGCCTGATCGTCCCGCACGCCGTGCGCATGATGTTCGGCGAAGATCTCCGCATCGTCCTGCCCGGCTCTCTGCTCGCCGGCGCCGCCTTCCTGATCGCCGCCGATCTCGTGGCGCGCACCGCCTTCGCGCCGGTCGAGTTGCCGGTTGGCGCCGTCACCGCTCTAATCGGCGGCCCGTTTTTTCTCTGGCTGCTGCACCGCCGCCAGCGCTACTCGGCGTTGTAACGGCCATTTCCGGAATCTGAATCAGGCCGCATCCCGCGGCCGAACTTCGGCTCTCACCCGAGCTGCGCATTCATCCTGCGCCGATTCCAGGTCATAGCGAGCCTGCAGATTCATCCAATACTGCGGCGTGGTGTTGAAATAGCGTGCGAACCGCAGCGCTGTCTCTCCAGTCACCGAGCGGGATCCCGCGACAATTGCGCTGATGCGATTGGCGGGCACATGGAGGTCCTGCGCCAGGCGGTTCATGCTGATGCCCAGATCGTCCAGCGTTTCCCGGAGAATTTCTCCCGGATGTACCTGCTTCAGTTTAGCGATAATGCTTCGTGATTTCGACATCTTCGGCATGACCTTCCCTCCAGACAAAGCACACGCGGCATTGGTCGTTGATTCGAATGCTATGCTGCCCTTTTCGGTCGCGGGTTAGCGCTTCGAGGCGGTTGCCCGGCGGGATCAGCAGATCGTTCAGTTCTTCGGCGCTGTCCAGCGCGATTAACCGCCTCCTGGCGACATCGGCGATTTGCTCGAATTCCTTGACCCCCTCCCGGTTAAATAAACGCTCCGTCTTCTTGCCCTCGAAACTCCGGATCAAGACTTGATTGTAAATCGTCTGTACGCTGTACGTCAGACGTACTAATTGCTTCTGTAAACAGCCGTCAATCCCACGCCGCCATAATGCGCGAACGCACGGGCCATCGCTTTCGCCAAGACGCCCCGTCCCGGCACCGAGTCGGACGCGTTAGCATATTGCTTTTGGAGTCGAGAAACGCCTGTATGCCGCCCTCACTGTGGGAATCCAATCTCGAAGAATTTCGCGGAAACGTAGCCAGCAGTGATACGAGCATCGCTGCCGTGGCGGTCGCCACCGTATCGGCTGCCTCCGCGCTCGGGCTGATCGTCATGGTTCTCGAAGTCGTCGGCAAGCGCAAGGACTTCAAAGGCGACCGGCATCGGCTCGAAGCGCTCGTCGAAGCCGCGCGCGAAGAGTCCGACCGCCTGGCGCGCTACGCCGACGAAGACCCCGCCGCCTACGCCGCCTTCATGCGCGCGCGGCAGCTCCCGAAAAATACCGACGAGGAGCGCCACGCTCGCAGTCGTGCGATGGCAGCCGCCCTGCGCCGTGCCACCGATGTCCCGCTTGCGGCCGCCCGCACCGCCGTCGCCGGCCTCAATATTTGCGCGGAAGCCGCCGAAATGGCGCACGGTGCCGTCGCCACCGATCTGGGCGGCGCGGCCATGCTGCTCGCGGGCGCAATTCGCGCTATGCTCCTGAGCGTGGACAGCAATCTGGCCGCCCTCGGCGAATCCGAATATGCCGACCAGGTGGCCGCCGAACGCGGCGACCTCGAAGCTGCCGCCGCAAGGCAGGAAATCGCAGTTCGCAAGAAGGTCGCGACGCTTTGAATCTTTCACGTCGGAATCTCATGCTGGCCGCCGCTGGCGCGCTGCTCCGCGCCGAGGACCGGCCGAAGCGCGACATGCTCGTGCGCTCCACTCGTCCCGAGGATCTCGAGATGCCGCTCTCCGGATTCTCCGACTACATCACTCCCATCGACCACTTCTTTGTCCGCACGCACGTCTACGTGCCCGCTATCGATGTCAATGCGTGGCGGCTAAAGGTCGAAGGAGAAGTGGCCACTCCGTTGTCGCTCACGCTCGAGAACCTCAAACTGATGCCCGCGGCCGAATTGGTCGCCGTTGTCGAGTGCGCTGGCAACGGCCGGACCTTCTATGAGCCGCCCGTCCCCGGCGCGCAATGGTCCACTGGCGCTGTGGGTAATGGCCGCTGGCGTGGCGTGCGGATGGCCGACCTTTTGAAACGTGCCGGTGTTAAGAATTCCGCGCGCGAAATTCTCTTCGATGGCGCCGATGTCCCGCTCGGCACGATGCCCGATTTTCAGCGCTCCATTCCGCTGAAGAAAGCGCTCGACCCCAACACCCTTCTCGCATACGAGATGAACGGCGAAACCTTACCCCTGAAGCACGGTTTCCCCTTGCGGGTGGTCGCGCCCGGCTGGGCCAGCGATTCGTGGGTGAAGTGGGTGACTGGCATCCGTGTGCTCGATAAGGAATTCGACGGCTTTTGGATGAAGAGCGCCTATCGCCGCCCGCCCCAGCCGGTAGCGCCGGGAGCCGCCATACCTGCCGATCAGATGCAGCCTGTAGCCAGCCTGAAGATCAAAAGCATCATCGCCGATCCGCTCGACGGATCACAGGCCGCCGCCGGAAAGCCGCTCGTCATTCGCGGCGTGGCCTGGAGCGGCGATGTCGGCCCGGTGACCGCCGTCGACGTTAGCGTGGATGGTGGCCGCACCTGGAAAGCCGCCGCGCTGCACTCCGATCAGCGAACGCAATTTGGCTGGCGCCAGTGGGAATTTCGCTGGGCGCCGCCCGACCAAGCGTATTACACCATTCTGGCGCGAGCGCGCGACGCCGCCGGCAACACTCAGCCGTTCGATCAGGAATGGAACCCCTCGGGCTACTCCTGGAATGTGATTCCGCGCGTCGGCCTGGATGTCGTCAAGGAGCCTGCCGCCAAAACCCAGGCTGCGCCACCCACGCCGGCCGCGAGCGCCAACCCGCCCGCCGGCTTCCGCCAGGCCTGCGCTGTTTGCCACGACGAAGACATGCTCCGTCAGCAGCGACTCACGCGCGCGCAGTGGGACCGCGAGATCACCAAAATGACGGGCTGGGGCGCCAAGGTAAGCGATCAGGACCGCTCTGCGTTCCTCGATTACCTGCTCTCCAACTACGGCCCGCGCCCGCGTGGGCGGTAGAACTACTTCCCTACCATGTGCACCACGTCGCGTTCGCCTTCGGTGCACACGTATTCGCCGATCTCGTCATTCGGATCGAGATCCGCTACACGCTTGATGATCCACGGCTTTGCGTAAGCGCCTGGATCGTCGATCGTGAATTCGATTTCCAGGTGCCCCAGATCGGGCCGGCGCAGCCGTTCGATCACGTGCATCTTCTCGGTGTGCGGATGCCCTTGTGCATCGAGCCAAGTCCGGTCGTTGAAGCCGATCGTGTCGATCACCAGCGTGTCGCCTTCCCAATGCCCGATCGAATGCCCCATCCAGCTCGGGTTCGGGTCCTTGGGATGGCGTCGACCGTCCAGATAGACCGTGCGATGGCTCGGGATGTCATCCTCAAAGAGCATCACGAGCCGCGCCGGCGTTTGCACGATCTCATACGGGAACAGCGCTCCCGCGGCCGTGATCCCGCGCGTGAGGCAGCGCGCGCCCGGAGCATCTTTGAAGTTGCTTGCCGTCCGCTCCTGAATGAGCTTCTCGGCCCACGGTAGCGGCTCCGGCTTGCCTGGATCCACCGGCCGCTGCGCGTACCAGACGCCGGTAAAATCCGGCTTGCCGTCCCTGGTCTTCGGCGCGGGTCCCGTGGGCGTCTGGTGCGGCGAAATCAGGTCGACTCGGAACTCGCGGCCGTCTCCCAAAGTATTCAACTGGTAATCGAGCAAATGGATATCGAGCCGCAGGTTTTGTCCCGCCGCCACCTTTAGATTTTTCTGCGCGAACGGATTGAACCCGAGAAGTTCGACCGACACATCGTAGGTCCCGGCGGGCAGAGTCACGGCGTAGCCGCCATTCTTTGCGCTAATGGCCTTGTGGGACTCGAAGTTCGCGCCTCTGGCCTGCACCGGCGCATTCGCCACTGGATTGCCGTCGATATCGACAACCGTGCCGCTGATCGTACCGCTCTGAGCGAAAGCGGCGACGCCAAAGAAAAACGGCAAAAGCAGGCGCATAGCTGGATTCTATAATCGTTTCGGCCGCGGCTCAACCAGTGCCCGCACGACCCTCCCCCGGACTAAACTCTGCGGTCCGGCTAATCTTTCGCCGCCAATCCGCCGATAGCCTCTTGGCGCAGTTGCTGAGAAACGGAGGACACATGCGCAAAACCTCAACCCTGATCTTAGTCCTGGCAGCGCTGTTCCTAACCAACATCCCGCTATCGGCTAGGAGACACATTCCAAGTTCCGTGTGGCCCTGCCAGGATCAGCAAGGTTTCAGCTACACGACTCTGACGGTTGTGATCTCCATCAAGCCGGATTACGCGATGACGTGGAAGTTCCCTGAGGCGCCGTCGGTGGTGGCGCAGCGTCTCCTTGACCAACTCAATTCCAACAACCGGGGCATCACCTTTTCCGAAGCCAACGGCATCATTCCCAATCTCTACATCAATGTCGTTATGCGCGAGACCAACGACGGCACTCAGCAGGATTCGGCCTCCGCCGAAGTGACCGGGTTGGCCAAACGGGGAGTCCTGTTTCGGGAAAGCAGCGGCCCGGCGCCTTATACCGGGTGGCGCGATGCCGTGGATCATCTCTCGGCCAACATGCTGGGGTGGTTTCAGAATGGTTGGCACACCAACCCCCCCTGCCGCGAAGCCGACGGTTCAATTCGGCGCTAGTAGGGCCGGCTCTCGGCCGGCAGCGGGCTGTCAGTCCGCCCCTACTTCAGCGCATAGCTGAACAGCGAATTTCCCGCCGCAAACGCAATGTACTGTTTGCCGTTCACCGAGTAAGTCATCGGTCCGTTCTGTGCCCGTCCTCCAATGCTTACCTTCCACAGCAACTCGCCGTTCCGCGCATCCAGCGCGAAGAAGTACCCGTCGCGGCCGCCGGTGAAGAGCAGGTCGGAATCGGTGGTCAGAATGCCGGCGTCCGTGACATCGGCCATCTTGAATTCCCACTTCATCGTGCCGGTCTTCGGGTCCATCGCGCGCACTGCCCCGTAGCCTTCTTGTTCCAGCCTCGTCAGCGGCGCGGCCGGCGCATTACTTCCGCCAATCAGCGATCGCGGCGCGCCCGCCGTGTATCGCTCGCCTTCTTTGTACTCCGCCGGAATCTTGAAGTACGTCGAATCGTATTCCACCCACGACGGAATATAGAACAGTCCCGTGCGCGCGCTGTACGACGGCGAATACCAATTCGTACCGCCCTGGTTTCCGGGAAAGATCTGGGTGCCTTCGGCGCTCGGCGTCTTGCCTGGCACCCGTTTTGGCCGCCCCTTCTCGTCGAAGCCATCCATCCAGTTCACCTTGACGAACGGTTTGCCCATCAGGAACTGGCCCGTGGTGCGATCGAGCACGTACATCAGGCCGTTGCGATTGGCCCACATCATCACCTTGCGCGGACGGCCTTGCCAGTCCATATCGGCCAGCACCGGCACCTGCACCGAGTCGTAATCGAACTCGTCATGCGGCGAGAATTGGTAATACCATTTCAACTTCCCGGTATCGGCATCCAACGCCACCACGGAATCCGTGTACAGGTTGTCGCCCGGACGCGGATCGCCGTTCCAATCCGGCCCCGGATTTCCAATCCCCCAATACGTGAGATTGAGATTGGGATCATACGACCCGGTCACCCACACCGAGCCGCCGCCGGTCTTCCAGGCATCGTTCTGCCACGTCTCGTGACCGGGCTCGCCCGGGCCCGGAACCGTATAAAAGCGCCAGGCCTCCTTCCCGGTTTTGGCGTCGTATGCGGCAATGTAGCCGCGGATGCCGAACTCGCCGCCGGCCGTCCCGACGATCACCTTGTCCTTCACCACCAGCGGAGCGTGAGTGAGCGCGTAGCCTGCCTCCGGCCGAGCCACCTGCACGTTCCACAACGGCTTGCCGTTCTTCGCGTCAATCGCCAGCAGGTGCGCGTCAATCGTCCCCATGTACAACGTGTCGCCCAGAATCGCCAGGCCGCGATTGACCCGCCCGCAGCACGGCCGCGCCTCCGGCGCCGGCGTATACGAATAGGTCCAGAACAGCCGCCCGGTCACCGCGTCGAGCGCCATCACGTCATTCGGCGCCTGCACCGTGTACATCACCCCATCCACCACCAGCGGCGTCGCCTCGAATTTCTCGAGCGACCGCGCCTGGTACACCCACTGCATCTCCAGGTTCTTCACGTTCTGCGGAGTGATTTGCGTCAGCGGGCTGTGCCGCTGGCTCATCGTCGTGCCGGAATACGTTAGCCAATTCTGCGGCTCATTCGTGGCATTCAGGATGCGGTCAAACGAAACCTGCGCCGGGAGCGACAGACTCACCAGCGCCAATACGACCACGCGTGCGTTCATGGCTATTCTCCGCCTTTCAACGAGATCAGGTAACTGACAACGTCCGCCCGTTCCTGGGTGTTGAGCTTGTCTTTGTACGATGGCATCGGAGACTTGCTGACGAATGCCGACTCGCGAATATCCGACTTCTGCAAAGAGACCAACTGCTCTTTGGAATTGATGAATTGCATCGTGAACGTATCCTGGTTGAGCAGCTTGCCGGTAAACGTGGTGCCATTCTTCATGACGATGCGGAAGTACCGGTTCTCCGGCGCGATCGACGCATCTGGATCGACCAGCGACTCCTCCACTTCGCCGGCCCGCCGGTAGCTGCCGACATCGCTGAGGTCCGGGCCCACCCGCGAGCCGTCCCCGTTTATCCGATGGCAGCTCAGACACTGGCCTTTGCCTGCGACCAGCGCCTGACCGCGCGCCTTGTCCCCAGCCGGACCGGAGTAGTGGCTGGCGGTTGTTGCCAGCGACCGCAGGTATGCGACCACCAGCTCCGCCTGCGCCTGCGAAAAATTGTGCGCCGGCATCCCGGCGCCCGGAACGCCGTTGATGATCACATGCGCGACATCGTCATCCGAGACCGCGCGAATGAATTTGCCGTGCGAGAAATCCACGCCCGGGATGAAATCGCCATCCGGCCCATGGCAATTGACGCAATTGCCGCGGTACAGCCGCGCCCCGTTCTCCACGTCTGCGGGAGTATACGAGTGTTGCGCCGCCATGATCGTGACCAGCCAAAAGAACCCGAGAACGGCTCTCATAAAGTCCTCCAGAGTCGGGCTTATCCTATCGCCGCCGGAGTCAGCCGGTCAAGTGGCGCCGCCGATCTTGTCGCCGGCGGGCGTAATCAGCTCCCGTCGGGGAATCCGCCGCGATGCAGCACCATGGGGTAGTCGGCAGTATGTTGGGCCGCTGCACCGACGCCCGCCAGCCGTCGGGGTAGGGCTCCAAGCTCTGCAGCAGAAGTGACGTGGTCCCCTCGGGCTCGCCCGCCAATCGCTCCAGCGCCTTCCGAAGCTTCGCCATCGTGTCCTGCCTAAAACCGCGCCTTCCAGCGTTCTTCGATTGTGTCCGCCAGCCGCGGATAGCGGTCCTGAATTTCTCGCCCGCTCGCCGTGAGCCTGGCGACTTTGGCCCGGCTGCCTGCCGGGTCGGGCTCCACTACCGCGAGCCGCCCCTTTTCGAGAATCCCCATCGCCATGCTCACCGCTTCCCTCGAGATGCCGCCAAGCACCGGTAAATCCCGAACCCGCACGCCCTCCGCGTTAAGTACGCGGACCACATCTGCGGTAATCGCGAGCGACAGATCCGACTGCCTCTCGAATTGGATGGCGAACGCCAGCAGCACTTGCGAGAGCAGCGCCGGAAGCGCGAGAGTCGAGGCGGCCGGTTTGGTTCCGGGCCCCGCCGGCCGCACCTGCGCCCGCCCTCTGCTAAAGAGGCCATATCCGAGAATTGGGAGGCAATCGGGCAGCGTGAAAGGAATCTGATCGACCACTTCAGCCAGCGACAGGCGAAGCTGCGCCACGTCGTCCTTGCCAAAGCGCTTCCGCCACCGCTCCTCGACGGCGGCCGGAAGGGGCTCCCAGACCTCGCGCGCCTTGCGCCCCTTGGCGGTAGCACGAATCATCCAGTCGCGGCGCGGGCCCTGCGCTTCGACGGCAACGTAGCCCCACCGCGCCATGCCGTTCAAATTCGTCTTCGTCCGCGCCAACTCCTCCAGTTCCGCGGCCCTCACGCTCGTCTCGCCCACGAACCGCATGCAATTCCACCACATCATGATGGACACCAGCCACGGCCCCTGGCCCGTCGCGCCGTGATGGGACGTGCGGTGCGGCATCTGGTGTTCGAACTCGTTGTCGCACTCGATGGTAAACGCGACCAGCGCCTTCGAGAGCAGCGCAGAGAGTGGCAGACCCTCGCCCGCCCGGCGGCGCCTCGACGCAGGCATTCGCGCTCAGTCGCCCGCGACCTCGGGCCTGCGCGGATAATCGACGATAATCGCACGCCCGTCCGTGAGAGCCTTTACCGAATGACGCACGTTACCCGGTACGATCGCCACTATCCCGGGCCGCGCGATCTGGGCCGCGCCGTCGATCGTCACTTCGAGTTCGCCCTCGATGACCTCGTAGACTTCTTCCTGCGGATGGAAGTGCTCGTGAATCGACGCGCCGAGCGTGAACTCATAATGAGCGAAAGTCATGCTCGGCGAATCAAAGTAGCGTCCGTGCCACCCCGGCAGGCGTTCTGTCACTGGCAACCGGCTCGTATCCACGAAGGCCATGGCGGCTCTCCCCTGGAGAATCCTAGCATGGCTGGTGGGGCATGCTTTAGCGTGCCGAAGCCCCCGTCGAAGTCCGCGGCGCCACATCCGCGAACACGAACCCGTCCCGGTCCACAATTTCGCCCGCTTCGATTTCGATCGGCCGCGAAAAACACGGCGCCTCATAGACGAACGTGTGAAATTCGCCGTTCTCGCCGCACGGATCCACTTCGCGCGGCAATCTCTCGAGAAATTCCCGATCGAAATCGCATCCGGCGAACGACCGGTCGAGCCTCCGCGGATCCACGCACGTCACCTTCGCCTTGACTCCGGCGGCGATCATGTCGCAGGCGAGTTGGTCCGTCGGCAATTCCCAGAGCGGGAACAGGAGTTCGAGGCCGGTGCCCTGCATTTGCCGTTCGCGATAGCTGCGGATGTCGCGCAGAAACAAATCGCCGAACGCCACGCCGTCGATCCCTTCCGCCCGGGCACGCCGGCAGGCCTCGCCCAGCAGTTCCTCATACTCCGCATTTCCGCAGGGCCACGGGAGTTCCACCGCCCACAACGGAAGCCCCGTTCGCGCGGCTTGCGCCTCGACCAGCGTCCGCCTCACCGCATGCATGGCAACCCGGTCGGCCGCACGGTTGAACGTGGTCAACAGAGCCACAACGCAAACCTCGGGTTGCCGCCGGAGAAGATGCAGCGCCCAGGTACTATCTTTGCCGCTGCTCCACGATAAGAGGACGTTCTTCAAAGCCCGATTCTACTCCAGTGGCGCCGGCGATCTTTTCGCCGGCGAGCTACTCCACCTCCGCCCCGCGCTCCGCCAGTAGTTCCCGCAACACTGACCGGTGGCAGCGGCTCTCGTCCTCGCAGTAGCAGCCCAGCGCCAGATTGGTCTGATGCGAAAGCGCCGCCAGCACATCGAGTTCGCGGCTGCGATCGGGCGCGCTCATTTCCCGCCGGAACTTGCGCACGAATGCGGCCCATTCCCGCTCATCCTTGGCTGCCAGTGCTTGCTGCACCAGTTCCGCGCTGGGCGCCAGGTTCGGAAACCAGACGTCATAGTAGTCCAGCCGTGCGAAATCCGCTTTCGCCACTCCCCGCGGCGGCCGCCGCACCGTCCCAATCCGTAACCCTTCACCGCGTTTTCGGGGTGTGCCGAGTCGAACGATGGAGATTGCCATGAGCCCCCACCGCCAGTGTGTCACGTCGCAACAGCCGCCGGGGAAGTGCTCACTGTGGATTATACTGTTGAGTAGGCTCCACAATGCAAACCATACAGGTTGTGCTCGACGCCAAGCTTCTTCAGGCGGCCGATCGTGCGGCCAGGCGGCAGAAGGTGAATCGATCGGCGTTGATTCGCGACGCCCTCCGCGACTATCTGAAGCGGCTACACGTTGCCGCCCTCGAAGGTCAGGACCGCCGTGGCTATGAATCGCGACCGCAACGAATGGAAGAGTATCGCGTGTGGGAGGACGCCGCGGCGTGGCCGGAAGATTGAGCCGCGGCGCGGTTTACCTTTGCCGTTTCGCTCCGCCGGACAAGCCCCGGCCCGTGGTCATTTTGACGCGATCGAGCGCCCTCGCTCACCTTTCGACCGCCACGGTCGCGCCCATTACTTCCACGATTCGCGACGTTCCTTCTGAGGTGGTCTTGGACGTGGCCGATGGAATGAAGGGGCCATGCGCAATCAATCTCCACAACGCGGTCACTATTTCCCAGCAACGCCTCGTCAGAAGAGTCGCGAGCCTGAGCGACGAACGCATGGAACAGGTTTGCGCCGCCCTGCGCTTCTCACTGGGCTGCCAGTAAGCTGCGCCTTGACGCGGTTCCACTCCTTACGCCCCCTTCGATTCCGCGTTCACAATCCACCCGTCCGCCAAGTTGATCACGCGGTCCGAAAACGCCGCGTTGGCTTCCGAGTGCGTCACCTGCACGATGGTCGTCCCTTCGCTGTTCAGTTTCTTGAACAGCTCCATGATCTCCTTGCCCTGGCTCGAGTGCAGGTTCCCCGTCGGCTCGTCCGCCAGGATCAGCTTCGGATTCGCAATCACCGCCCGCGCCACCGCCACCAGTTGCTGCTGGCCTCCGGATAGCTGGTTCGGGTACAGATCGCGCTTGCCGACAATATGGAACCGGTCGAGCGCATCGCACACAATCGCCGCGCGCTCCGACGACTTCACGTTCCGGTACGAAAGCGGAATATCCAGGTTCTCGTACACCGTCAGGTTGTCGATCAGGTGATAGCTCTGGAACACAAACCCGATGTACTTCTTGTTCAGCTCCACCCGTTCCTTGGGCTTCATCCGATGCACCGTGTGGCCGAGAAATTCGAACTCCCCGGTCCAGGCGCCATCCAGCATCCCCAAAATGCTCAGCAGCGTCGATTTGCCGGCCCCCGATGGGCCCATGATCGTGACGAACTCGCCGTCGCGGATCTCCGCGTTGATCCGGCGCAGGACATACGTGCGGCCATAGCCGCCTTCGTAAAATTTCTCTAAGTTGCGAAGGGTAATCATGAAATGGGTCTACAGATCCGGTCGCGCGGGCCGGCGGCTCCACGTCGAGTGGATGGAAATTCCGCCGTTCACATTATGCAACACGATCTGCGGGCCGCCCGTTCCGAGCACCGTCTCCAGGTGATGGCCAGTGAGCCTCGGAGCCGTGCTGCCGAGGTCGGTTTGGATTCCTCCGCTGCGATTCTGCGCAATCAGCTGCCCGCCCGATCCGGAAGGAATCGAGAGCACGATTTTCCCGTTCACCGAACGCAGCGAAATCGGCTGCGACGCGCTCACACGCTCGAAACCGGCTTCCACTTGCCCGTTCACTGTGGCCAGGTCGGCGCGCCCGGCCAGCCGCTCTGCTTTGATGTTCCCGTTAACCGAACTCGCTTTCACGCCGCCCGCGAGGCCGCTGATCGAAAGCGCCCCGTTGGTCAGCCGGACCTCGTCCAGATCCGCCGTGCGCGGAACCGTGATCCGGTACTCGACACTCGCCGGCTCCTCCGATTCTGCGCCCGCGTATTGCGTCCGCACCACCAGCCGCTCTGACGACGCGTCCACGATGATATCGGCGTCGGCCAGTTGTCCGGCATCTGGCGCGCTCTTGATCGCCTCGATTCGCACCTCGTTGCGATCCCAAGCCGTGATGCGCACGTCTCCATACCGGTTCTCGATCCGGATCCGGCCGTGTGGAGAAAGCGCGTAGCTGCGTTGGAACGCCTCCTGCGAAACCGGTGAATTGTCCGCCAGCAGACCGCCTGCCAGCCCCAATAACGCGAAGATTGTCAGCTGAGCCAGCTTCATAAAATCAGTTCCGGGCCGAAGCCTCCAGTTTCTCTTCCACGATCCGCCCGTCAAACAGCCGGATGGTGCGGTCGGCGAATTCGGCGTACCGCGGATCATGCGTCACCATGCAGATCGTCGAGCCCGCTTGGTGCAATTCGCGAAGCAGACTCATCACCGCTTCGCCGTTTCCCGAATCCAGGTTCCCCGTCGGCTCGTCCGCCAGCAGGATGAGGGGATCGCCTGCCAGCGCCCGCGCCACCGCCACGCGCTGCTGCTGGCCGCCGGAAAGCTGCGAGGGATAGTGCTTCATCCGGTGCGACATCCCCACCCGCTCCAGCGATGCCTGCACGCGCTGCTTCCGTTCCGACGACGGCATGCCGCGGTATGTCAGCGGCAGCTCCACGTTCTCATACACCGTCAGGTCGCCGATCAGGTTGAACGCCTGGAAAATAAATCCGATCTCGCGATTCCGGATGCGCGCCCGCTCCGACATCTTCAGCCCCGTAACCGGCTTGCCGTTCAGATAGTAGCTTCCGTCGCTCGGCGTATCGAGCAGCCCCAAAATCGCCAGCAGCGTCGATTTGCCGCACCCCGACGGCCCTGCGATCGACAGGTACTCTCCCTTTCTCAGCTCGAAATGGATGCTCGAGAGCGCATGCGTCTCCACCTCGTCGGTCACAAACACCTTGCTCACGTTATCGAGTTTGATCAGTGACTCTCCGCCGTTTTCCATGCGCGTTTCCCTTCGCGAGCGCTAGTTCAACCGGATCCGATCGTAACTGTCGTAGGCCGACATGTCCGAAAGAATCACCTTGTCGCCCACCTTCAACCCGTCTTTCACTTCAATCGTATTCACCGAGCTGCGCCCGAACGCGACCTTCACCTTGTTGGCGTATTTGCCGTCCGCGTCCAGCCTGAAAATCTGTACCGTCGCGTCCTGCTGCCCGAACACTGGCCGCTCGACGTAAACCACGTCGTCCAGCTTCTCCAGCGTGATCGTGCCGTCCACGCTCAGGTCCGGCCGCGCCGCCGCCGGCAGCGGTCCTTTGAGCGATACATCCACCGTGACCGTCCCATTGAGCACCGACGGGTCGATGCGCGACACTTTCCCGTCGATCAGCCCGTTGCGCGTATCCACTACCGCCGGCAGCCCGATCGTGATGTCCTTCACCTGCGTCTCGGCAATCTTCAGCTCGGCCTTCAGCTTCGAAGGCTGTGAAATCTTTGCCAGCGGCGTCCCTGCCGTGACTTTCTGCCCTTCTTCCACCGGCATCGGCAACTGCTGCAGCGTGCCATCCACTCCGGCCCGCACCTTCAACTGATCCACCTGGCTCTTCTTCAGGTTGTATTCCGCGCGCAGTTGCTCCACTTTCACTTTCTGCGCCGCGAGTTGCGCTTCTTCCGCCTCGCCGTTGATGGTGAGCCGTTTTTGCTCGAGCTGATACCGCCCGCCCAGTTGTTCGGCGGCTACGTTGGAGATCTTCGCGTCCACTTCCGAATACAAGCCTTCCTTGGCCAGTTGTGCATCGCGATCGGCCTTGAGCTTGGCGGTGTTGAAATCGGCGCCTACCTGCGCCACCACCACCTGCATATCCATCTTCGCCTTCTCCAGCGTCACCTTCAGGTTTTCGTAATCCGCTTCCGCCGCCTTCAGCGAATACTCCGCGTTCAGCAATGCCGTATCCAGTTCCTGGCTGGTCAGCGTCATGATCACCGAATCCGCCTTCACGGGAGTGCCCGGCCGGATCAGGATCCGCTCCACCCGCGCGTCCGTGGTGGCCGGTACAAGCATGGTCTCTTCGGGAACCAGCGTTCCCAAACCGCGCACGTCCCGCAGCATGGGACCCCGCTTTACCGAGCCCGGCCAAAGCGTCGACATCTCCACGCTGGGGGCGGCCGGCTTCAGCCGCGACAGCGCGATCGTAACCGCTGGAATCGCGATCAGCAGGATGATTCCGACGATCACCCCCCGGATGATTTTCCTGCGGCGAACGCCCGTACGTGGTTTATCCATGGTGCTTCCAGGGGTGGAAAGGGGCACGAACCGTGCCACTTGTTACCCGCGTATCATTATGACCTGGAATACGTTGAATTGTGCCGGCGGGTTCCAGGTGTCCGTTTTTGGGAAATGCGGTGCCAGCCCCGAACGCCTTACTTTTTCGGCGTCACCCGCAGCAGCCCTCCGCCGCCGGTCAACACGTAAACTGCCCCGTCCGGCCCTTGCCGGATGTCCCGAACCCGCTGCTTGAGGTCGTTCAGGAGGTGCTCTTCGGCTACCACCCGATCGCCGTTCAAAACCAGCCGTACCATCCCGCGCGCCCGCTCTTCCATGCCGCCCACCATCACGCTCCCCTTCCAATCCGGGAACACGTCGCCCGTATAGAACATCATTCCGGACGGCGCGATATCCGGGTTCCAGAAGTAGACCGGCTCCTCGACGCCCGGCATCGAAGTCTTCCCCGCGCCCACCGGCACGTTCTTCCGGCCATCGGTCTGCCGCGCATCGTATTGCGTCCCGTAAGAAACGTTCGGCCAGCCGTAGTCCTTTCCGGCGCGAACGATGTTGATCTCGTCTCCGCCCTGCGGGCCGTGATCGGTTACCCACAGCTCCCCGGTCGCTGGATTCAGCGCCGCGCCCTCCGGATCGCGAAGCCCGTGCGCGAATGTCTCCGGAGCCACTGTCGCGCGTCCGAGCCATGGATTGTCCTTCGGAATCGACCCGTCGCGGTTGATGCGCAGCACGCGCCCGGAAAAATTGCGCGCGATATCCGGGTTGTCCGTGAACTCGCGCTCCACCCCGTCATAATCCGAATCGTAGAATCGGAAGCGGTCGGCCCCCGTCACCAGCAGCGTACCGTCTCGCGCGATCACGATCCGCCGCTCCGCGCCATCGGCCAGCGTTTCCACATTTTCCAGCCGCTGGTTGTCCTCGCTCAGCCGCGCCCGTGCCACCCGCTCCATCCCCACGTCCATCGTGCGCCGCTCGGCCAGCGACTTCGTCCACACCTTTTCATAGAAGAATTCCGTCGGCCAGATGCCCGGCGTTTCCCCGCGCGGCGGAGCGAAGTACGTGAAATAGAGCGTCCGGTTGCGCGCGAAATCCGGATCGAGCACCACGTCGTGCAGCCCTTGCGCCGCCACCACCTTCACGCCGGGCACTCCGGCGATCGGCGCGAACACCACCCCGTCCGGCCGCACAATCCGCATCGAACCGATGCTCTCCGTCACCAGAAAATTGCCGTTTGGAAGAAAAGCCAGCGACCACGGGCTCGTCAGCCGCGTCGTGATCGTTTCCACCGCCAGTGGGGGCGATGCCTTCTTCGGCGCAGGAGCCTTGGTCTGCCCCGCAAAGGCCGGCTTCGGCAGCGCCTGCGTGGATGGCGAGAACGCGCTCTGCGCGTAAGCAGCCAAAGCCGCGAGAACCAATACCAGCGCCTTCATCGGTGGTGCCTCCTCGGCGGCCGCCTGGTTTCATACAGGAACGTTGCGGCCGATCCACCAATTTAGCGCAGCGTTACGACCGTCGCGCCCCATCCTCCGGCTTCCGCCGGCGCGTCCCGAAACTCCGCCACAAACGGCGTCCGCGCCAGCACCGCCCGCACCATCTCCCGCTGCACCCCGATCCCGCGCCCGTGAATGATGCGCAGGGCCTTCAATCCCAGCCGGTGCGCCTCGTTCAGGTATTCTTCCACCACAGCCGTCACATCGCGC
>Ga0335079_10002895_pt1 | contig 19792 bp, 23 predicted proteins | sample Lox_Sample_33_FD_206719 | JGI IMG/M metagenome (GOLD analysis project Ga0335079, IMG submission 206719) | Soil microbial communities from Loxahatchee National Wildlife Refuge, Florida, United States - Lox_Sample_3.3 | ecosystem: Environmental > Terrestrial > Soil > Wetlands | place: USA... | reverse complement strand
AAGGTCCTGAGGTTTTCCGCGAATTCGGGTTCGATGCCCTTGAGTGGTTTGATAATCGATACGGGGATGTGAGGCGGAAGCGCGGTCTCGCTTCTTTCCTTCCGGAAAAATTCCCACGCGCAATAGAGAGAGAAAAGATGATAGCCTCCCGCACACAGAATAAGCAAAATAAGAATTGCCGGTATCGAGTTGATCATGTTCATGTCGCTTCGCGTCCCGCGCCGCGGGACGTCAACGGAGATTGTCCTGACCCGCGATCTCTTGCGCTCTTGAGAGGTCTATGGTATCAGAAATCAAGCCATGACTCAAGTCCTCTCTCCTAAAATAACCCGCTGTTTCCCTTTTCCCTGCTATACTTAGAACTGTATTGCAAAACGAGGAGAAAAAGTCCCTCTCAGCGCGAAATCGGCTTTACGGGAGGAAAGAGATGATTCCGGAATCTATCACGTCGCCGGCGGACATAAAAGAACTTTCGATCCATGAATTGAAGGAACTCTCCGCAAGACTCCGGCAGACGGTCATAGACCGGGTGTCGCAAAACGGTGGTCATTTGGCATCGAATCTCGGAGTCGTCGAGCTGACGGTCAGTCTTCATTATGTGTTCAATTCGCCAACAGACAAGATCATATGGGATGTGGGCCACCAGTCCTATTGCCACAAACTCCTGACGGGAAGGAGCGGGCGTTTTTCCACGCTCAGAAAGAAAGGAGGCCTTTCGGGTTTTCCGAGACGCGACGAAAGCGCGCACGATGTGTTCGGCACCGGGCACAGTTCCACCTCGATTTCGGCGGCCCTGGGGATACTCGAAGGTCGGAACATGAACGGGGATCACGGCAAGGTTATCGTCGTGATCGGCGACGGAGCGATGACGTCCGGGCTCGCCTTCGAAGGGCTGAATAACGCGGGCCAGCGGAAAAAAGACATGATCGTGATCTTGAACGACAATGCGATGTCCATATCGCCGAACGTCGGGGCCCTTTCCTCATATCTGAACAGGATCATCACGGGGAAGTTTTATCAGCGGTTCAAGCAGGAAACAAAAACATTTCTCGACGGACTGCCGAAGATAGGCGAACACGCCGCAAAGGCCGCCCACAGGATGGAAGAGATGCTAAAGGGGTTGTTCCTGCCGGGAATACTTTTCGAGGAACTGGGATTTAACTATGTCGGCCCGGTCGATGGACACGATATCCAGAAGTTGATCGTGACCCTGGAGGGAATAAAAAACGCGGCGTCGCCCACCCTGATTCATGTAATCACGAAAAAAGGCAAAGGATACCGGTTCTCCGAAGAAAACCCCTCCGCTTATCACGGGGTCGGCCCCTTTGATCCGGAAACGGGACGAAGCGCTCCGGAAGCGGGGATGACGTTCGGGGAAGCGTTCGGCAATGCCCTGACGAAATGCGCGGCCGGCGACGATTCGATCGTCGCCATCTCGGCTGCGATGAAAGAAGGCACCGGACTCGAACGGTTTGCGGAAAAATATCCCGGACGATTTTATGATGTCGGCATCGCCGAGCCCCACGCCGTGACACTTGCCGCCGGTCTCGCGACACAGGGGCTGAAGCCGGTCGTTGCGATCTACTCCACCTTTCTTCAGAGAGCCTATGACCAGATCGTTCACGACGTCTGCCTGCAGAATCTTCACGTTGTATTTGCGATCGACCGGGCGGGGATGGTGGGAGAGGACGGGCCGACGCATAACGGACTCTTTGACCTTTCCTATCTCAGGCACATTCCAAACCTCGTGGTTATGGCCCCGAAGGACGACGTAGAATTGGTTGCCATGCTCGGTTTGGCGCTGAAACACAACGGGCCTGCCGCTATCCGGTATCCACGGGGAAAAGTGAAAAGGCTCTCCGGGCGACCCTCGGGCAACGGCGGTTCACCCGGTTCCTTCAACATCGGAGAGGCCGAGCTCCTGCGAAACGGGAGCGACGTCGCGTTGATCGCTCTGGGCCATACCGTGCTTCCTGCCCTGTCGGCGGCGACGCTACTCGAAGCGGAAGGCATCAGCGCGGCGGTCGTCAACGCGCGGTTCGTCAAACCGCTCGACGCGCAACTGATCTGCTCCGTCGCGGCAGAGACCAAAAGGGTTGTCACGGTTGAAGAGAACGTGCTTGCCGGGGGCTTCGGCAGCGCCGTACTCGAACTGCTTCATGACCGCGAAATAGAAGGCGTACACGTGAAGCGATGCGGTATCTCCGACACATTCGTCGAACAGGGCCGGCAAGACGAGTTGAGGAAGAAGCACCTTCTCGATCAGGAAGGGATCTATCAGACCGCGCTCTCGATCCTCAAAGAAAGGAAGTACACCTTCTCCAAATGATCGCGGCGCTCTTTGCGGCCTTTCCGCAGGAATTAAGGCACATACGTAAAAACCATCCGCGTGCGCAGAATCCGGAGAACTGTCCCTCCTCCTTGCAGGGAAAGCAGCATCCGGCGTGTGACATCATCGCAATACAAACCGGCATTGGCGCAGCAAACACGGAAACCGCTTTCCGGCGCGTGCTTCAGGAGCGCCGCCCTGACATTGTTATGTCCGTCGGGTTCGGCGGCGCCCTGTACGAGGATGCTGGGATCGGGGATATTGTGTGGTCTTTCCGCTCCCTCCTCATCAGGGCAGAGAGGACGCGGCAGAGCGAACATCTCCCGGAAGATGCCGTCCCAGATTCCACCCTCGGCAGACGATTAGGGAAGGAGCTCTGCGAGAGGACCGCCGCGAGGGAGGGAAGCATCATTACCCTCTCGGAAATGATGACGAAATCGAAAATCAAAAAGATGATTCCCGGGGACCTCCCCTTCCCCGTATGCGATATGGAAACGTTTTATCTCGCAAAGCTTTCGCAGCAGAACCATCTGCCCTTTCTCGCGGTACGCGCGATCACCGACCGGCTCGATGAGGATATTCCTCCGGAGCTTCTCGCGGTAACAGACGGGACAGGCCGGTACCGTTTTTCGCGGGCCCTGGGCCTCCTTCTCGCAAAGCCAACGCTTATCCCGGCAAGCGTGAGACTCGGGAGAAACGCTGCAAAGGCTTCGAAGAACCTTGGGAATGCCGTGGACTCGCTGGTGGAAATTCTGTCCACCTTCACGTCCCGGGAATGAGGCTGCTGAAAAAGTCTCTTGCGGCATCATAAATTCTTCAGGCCCCTGAAGACCGGCATCACGCAAAATCGTGAAAAACCCGGATTCTCGCTTTCGCATCAGAAATCTCGTCGCCTGCCGGCATCTCGGCCTCCGTGCTATGAGTATGATGGCGGAGTTGGAGCCAGCGTTTCCTGTAAATCCGCAGTTATGGTATATGAACTCTGCTGCGATTGTCGGACGGGTGTAGGAAAACTTCGAAGATTCCTGCGATGTGCCATGTGGCGGGCTAAGCTTATAGAGTTAACTACATCGTATAAGTGAACGAATGCAGACGTATAAAATATGCTTGAGGCGGGAATCTTTCGATTGTACTCTCTAACGGAGAAAACCCAGACAAAAGTGAGCCGGCCAGCTCAAACACCACCCGCCTGATACTTGATCATTGAATCTCGTTTCCAAGACAGAAATGGTATAAAATTTGTGCGTGCAGTTCGGATCTTGGATGGCATCTCCGGCGATCACATCTCTGCATCATCCCTTTTTATCAGTGCCCCGCCAGGAGAAACGTGTAGCTAACCCAGACGAGGATGCCCAGCAAGATGATCCTGAGACTGATTCTCCACCCGATGGGGTTTGGGGTTTTTCCCGGCTGGGGGTCGAATCGCTTCCCCGTTATCGGCATCCTCAAAATCCCCGCATCGGTGCCAGGAAGAAAGAAAAAATTCATGCCGGCTGCATATCCCCGCATCGGACCGTACGGATGCATACGCTGAACTGAGTATGTTCAACCCGGGAAAGGTTGCCTCAATCAGCGCGGGATCGTTTGCGAAGAATCTGCAGCTGACACATCGGCCATGCATGACCGCCTCCGAATGCACGTTCCCCTTGCTTGCACTACTTGCCGAGATTCGACCAGTAGCCACCGAAGACAAAAACCGACAGGACGAACCCGAGTACCACATTGATTGCAACCCCGATCGTAAAGGCACCGAAGGGTTTCAAGCCGGCGGCTTTCAGGTCCTTAAAGCGGGTCGTAAGCCCTATGCTGAGGAAACAGAAGATGAATGCCCAGGACCTGAGGGAAACGATTGGCAAGATCAGTCCCGGTTTTACGAGTGTGTTGAAGTCCGCGGCGGAGTAGCCCGCCGTAATCGTGGTCATGAAAAGCGAGGCCACAAAGAAACCGATTACGAATTTGGGGAATCTCCACCAGATTTCCATGGCGCTGGGCTTTACGCCGCATTCCTCCTTTTCCCACTTCAGGCAGGCAATAAGCGCGAAAACGAATGACCATATGCCGATCCACATATCTCTTCCGATGACCTTCATGAGAGTGAATGCCTGGATGGCGGAAGTCTCATTGCCGGCCATGCGGCCATAGGCGCTCGCTGCGGCGAAACCGGCCGCATCAGCGAACTCCGACGTCCCCACCCACGCGCCCGCGTCTCCCGGGCTCAGATTGAGGGCCTTTGAGACAAAGGGGATGAAGAAAATCATGATCAAGGCCCACACCACCACGAGCGTTACTGACGTATAGAGGTCTTCCTTTTTCGCCTTGACCGAGCTTGCGATGGCCATGGACGCGGAAACGCCGCAGACCGCGCCTCCCACGCCGATAACGGAGGCAAGCCTTTTGTCGAGGCCGAACACCTTCGTTGCGACAAAATAGATGGTGAGACATGTCGCCAGGGAGATTATTGTGGCCTGGAGCAGGGCAACCGGTCCTGCTGAGGCAACCAATGCGATGGGGAACGTCGCCCCGAGCAGCACGATCCCCGTCTTGATGTAGTACTCCACGCGGAAGCCCGCATCCATCCACTTGGGAAGGGGGACGAGGTTTGCGATCAAAAGCCCGATGATGAGTGCAACAAGCGGCGGCTCCAGATTATATTTCGGAGCGTCCACCCACCCGCCGATCGAGAACATGATGATGGACAGCACATACAAAACGATGAAGGATGGAATGAACTTCGCTGTCTTGATGCCCATGATCCTTGTGGAAACACCGAAGATGATGAGCCAGGAAATCAACTGGAGGGCGTACAAGTGGATGTTACTGCGGAAGTGGTCCGTCAACTGGCTGAAGGAGGACCACTTTAATCCTCCGGGGTTTATGGCGAGCGACTTCACGAAGGTGCTTCCATTGAGGAAAGCGACCAGCGCAATGAGCACGATGCCGATCCCGAGATAGATCGCCCACCAGTCTTCTTTTAGGAAGAGTTCCTTCCAGCCCATCTGCTCCGGCTTCGACGGCAAATCAACGGCATTTGCCTTTGTTTCACGAGAATCCGTTGCCATGCTTGATGCCCTCCTTTTGCCTTGAAATTTTGAAGATCAAAAAGACCAGGAATGCCCCTTTCTGCGGTACTTATGATGCAAGACCTTGCAACGTAAACGACGGCGTGCATGGCTGAGCGCTTCAACGATATTCGTTGAATGTTCCTCTGCTTCCAGCTACGCTTTTAATTTCTTTACCCTGTAAGTTGCCGGTTGATTTATCGTGGGATTCGGGTCGAGTTTTCTGCCCTCCTTAAGCCCAACAGATAGATGAATGTAAGACGGTAAGTCGAAAAGGGGAAATGTGATATTAAAGTGATTCATTATAGTACGGTTCTGTTTTCCGAGTCAAACAAAAAAACGCGGGATTTATGGGTGAGCAGCAGATTGTCGTGCATGCTGTAATTCCCAGGCATCAACGCACGAGGCTATTTTGGGAAGCGGCCTGACGAATCCTGCTTGAAACATCATGAGGTTGAAAAAAACGACTCCAACAAGCTTGAAGGCCATTATTCAAAGACCATATCCAACACATCAGAAAATAGGCAGGCTAACTCGTTTACACGCACGAACACAATTGTCTTTTCTATGGCTACTTCCTCCCCAGGTAGCGATTATAGTATAAGAACCCTCCGCTATTTGGCGAGACCGTTTTCGGGGAAAAGGTCAAAGATGACAACCTGTCCCGTTTTTCGAAAGTCGGGTCCGGTTCTGGCTCAGTGAATAAAAAAGCCCACTCAAAATCGAATGGGCTTGAAGTGGTAACGGGATGATGGTGTAATTATTTTTTCTTGCCGAGGATTGCATCCTTGGCTGCTTTGGCAACCCTGAATTTCACAACTTTCTTTGCGGGAATCTTGATGGCTTCCCCTGTTGCAGGGTTCCGGCCCATGCGTGCTTTGCGCTGAACGAGTACGAGTTTGCCGAGCCCTGGAAACGTGAACGAGTTCTTGGCTTCCTTGTATGCCACCTCGGCGAGGAAGTTCAAGATTTCACCGGCTGCCTTCTTTGAAAGAGATGCCTTTTCCGCTATCTTTGCTACCAACTGAGCCTTCGTCATTGCCTTTGCCATAGACGCCCCTCCTGTGGAGTAGATTTGTGTCTCAATATCTATACTATATTCCAACGTGGAGTGATTCACAAGGCTTTTCGAGTAGGAGCGGCAAGAGGCGATACTTATGGTGAGTTTCGAGGATTACGCGGGGAAGCTCAAACACGAAAAGTTGCTTAGGGAGGCTTCACATCAAAGATTCCGCATGAAACTGTACGCGTACCGAAAAATGGCGACTGTATTTACTTATAAGGAAAGACACATCACCACAAGCTGCAACCGGCATTCGTCACCTCTCCCCTGGTCTCGGCATTCCGCAGAACACCCACGTGTCCTCAATTTCAATCAGACGCACATGAAACCCCGCCGCATCAAAGCTGCGGGGCAGTGTCATGCCCTCCGGATCTATTCTTCTCTTCGCACGGCATCCCCGCCGCCCTCAGTGCATATGCTCGTGCATCGGCATCTCCTTGTGCTCAGCCTCGCCACCCATCATGCTGCAACTTTCTCCGTGACCCGCTTCCATCATCTCCTTTAGCCGCTTCCTCTGATCGGGCGTCAGTAAGGACTTAATCTCTTCACGTGCTTTGAGATGAGCGAGAAACATCTCCGTTTTGAGAGACTCGTTCTTTCTCACCAAAGCCTCCACTGACTTCATGTCCACGGGGTCCTTGTCAAGGAGGTCTTTAAGCTCGATGCCGGCGATCTGCTTATCCGCCATAGCTCTTATCATATCCTTCATCGTCTTGCTGCGAATCGCCTTAATCGCATCTTTTTGTTTATCATCGAGACCGAGACTCATCAGGTGTTTCCACATGGGATGGTCATCACCCATCATCATTCCGCCACCCTGCATGCCTCCCATGCCATGCATCATGCCCATGTCGTGGTGTCCCATTCCGCCCATCATGCCGCCTTCTTGCATGCTCCAGCCTTTTTCACCCAGGCAGCCACACATCTGTGCCTGCGCATTCGAGACCAGAGCTGCAATAAAGATAAACCCGAAGAATATGCTGACCAAACTTATTCTCATACTCATACCTCCCCTTCGATTTATACGCACCTATGATCAATGATAGCAGAGAGAGGAGGCGAATACAACCCTTCGGTGGGTATAGCAATTTCGGATTATCTGCAGGATGTTGTGGAAGGCACGCTGGTGCACGATCCGTTCTCGGGGTGCAGGTGGTACTTGGACTGCAGGAAGGACCAGGAATCAGGTGATGTTTCAGTTTTTCAAATGCTCCAGGCGGCAAGGCTGCCATAGCTGACAAGGGTGCTGATCCACTCGGGCCTGTCCACGCTTGACGGATCAGGTTGCGGAAGCCTGCCCTGCCGCAAATACCATCCACGAGCTGTAAACGCCCTGGCCAAGCAGTATCCGTGTGAGCGCGATGTCCTTGACGGCGGACAGATGTTGGCCGAGAACCGAGCCGTCCAAAACGGAACCACCCATGTCCATCCTCTACAGCGGGGACCTGCTCAAACACAGGTCGACGCATGCTAGCCCAAACATCCCCATCCAGCGCGAGACGTTCAGATCATTCATCATAAACATCTTTCATATCGTTCGTTTTTATTTCACCTAATGATGTGTCAAATCGCGCGTTTCAAAGCGGCGGTGCCAAACGACGAGTGGGATGTTCTCAGGATCGTTTGGTTCTTTTGGATCATTCGGATACGGATCAAGCTTTCTTTGCGAGGTATGCATCCATGACCCTGGCCGAATATACCAGGGCCGCGCCGGCGTTCACGGCGATGGCAACCCCGAGCGCCTCCATAATCTCTTCCCGGGTGGCCCCGTTTTTAATTGCGGCATCCGTATGCGTGACGATGCAGCCATCGCACTGCCGGGTGACCCCTACCGCCAGTGCGATCAGTTCGCGGGTTTTGGGAGCGAGTGTCCCGAGCTTCGCAGGGGCGCTGCTGAGATCGCGATACCCGCGGACAGTATCAGGATTGATCCTGCCGATGTCCGCGATCGTGGCGGCAAGCTGCTTATGATAATCATTCCAATCGAGCATCATCTCGACTCCTCCTTTGTGCGTGGGTCATCCAAAACGATCATGCGTGCCCTAGGGGAACTCTGCTCATAGCCCTTCTATTAACTTGTAATATTCCCTGATTGTACGAATAGACTCCATCGTGGCTTGGAACAATATCCAACTGAGAACAAGGATGCCTATCGTGAGTCCGATTTTCCATGCTCGCGTCGTCTGTGGCCGCCACCAAATTAGGGGCAACGCCAGAGGTCCCACAGAGCAAAATGCGATGATAATAAAGGTTTTTCGGAAATACCATGGAATCTTTTCTTCCGCAAAACGTGGGGGCGTGGAAACATCCAGAAATTCACCGCAGTGTTTACACTTTATCGCGTCGTTTTGAATATCTTCGGCACAGTAAGGGCACTTTTTCATTATCAGCTCTCTTCGTAGAACCATTTATTGAGCAGAACCCCTGGATAACCTTGCGAATACGATGCTATCTGGTGCAGCAATGAACATGCCTTGTCATGCGCCTTCCGTCTTGACACTATACTTCTGATCTCAGGCTATGCCGTCGTCATTAAGATGGATTGGCAATATTATTCATATCCGATTTTTTGCGATTTATTCTCATTACCACGTGCTGTAAGCATCGACCAGATACTTAAGATTTTTTACCAATCGAAAAAGCTTTGCCAATACGTTCGCCAATACCGTAATAAGCGCCCTCCCCAGGTTCAAAAATAAGCGGCTTGACCTTCCGGATGTCTGCCAGTCCATTTTCGCCAAGCATTGACTCTTCGACTTTGATGTCCATGATTTCGCCAATGAATTGCGTGTGGAGCCCGATCTCTAACGTGTGGAGCACCTTACATTCGATCACAATAGGAAATTCTTTTATGTACGGAGCGTCAACGAGTTCACTGCGCACAGGGGTCAGCTTCGTCATCGCAAATTTATCAACATTTCTTCCCGAAGTCGTGCCGGCATAGTCCACTTCCTTCACAAGGGCAGCTGAAGGGATGCTAATGGTGTACGCTTTGCGCTCCATGATGCACCCGTACGTATATGTTGCCTTGCGCACGGAAATAGTCATGCAGGGAGGTTGCGAGCAGCAGATTCCGCCCCATGCAATAATCATGATGTTCGGTTTGCCCTGTGAATCATAACTACCGACAACCCACACAGGCACTGGCTGAGCGAGTGTTTTGGCACCAAGCGACTTTTTCATAGCTACCTCCCTATAATAGAATGGCGATGACCTTCCTCCCCAGAAAGAAGATGTCAGTTCGTAAAACAGAAGACTGACTTTACTGATTCAGATCGTAGTCGCGGCATCCCCGAACACTGATTAACGCCGATTGAGGGAATGTCCTTTGACTTGAAGCCCATTGCCCTGCATCCTTTGAAAAAGTCTTTGTCTCCTGTATGTAAAAATATTTACATTTATTACAGACTCTTTCTTCTTCGTCATCCTTCATAGCATGCTAGAAAAGCAAAACCCTGTCTGTGAAGCTGTCCGGGCAAGTCCTCTCACGGACAGCCGGGCCTTTCTCATTCTTTTTTTGCTGATACCTTTTCTCTCCTATATATACAGCATTGGGAAACGAGTTTATATTATATACCAATTGGAACTCATTTATTGAGTAGGTCCGATATCTTCGGACTTGCGATGCTAGCTTGTTTAGCTATGAACATACGGTGCCGCTCTCTGTTTAAGACGAATATATACTTGCTGCGTGGCCATGTCAACGGGTGTCAATTGAGTATTTTATATGTCGATGCTGGCGTCCGCAGCTTGAAACTTTTTATGTTCCGAAGAATGAAAATTTTATCAGTAACAGTAAGATGCGTTGGATAGTTATTACTCAGGATCCTTCACTCCATCCCGGATATGGCCCAATCCTGGTGATCGCTCGTGCAGTAGCTAGGACATTCGAATATCCCGATTGAATCAGTGGTAATGAAAATCAGCAGTTCGCTGCAGGCATCCCTTGGATCGATTGCCCGGACGTAAATGATCTGGCGGTGGGGGAGACAGTGAGTGAGTGCAGTTACAACGTGGAAGTTAGTTCTAGGCTCTTCTGAGCTCGGTCAAGGGATCTAATTTGATCAGCTATGAGCGTATCAACCGATCCGAAGAATGTTGGTTTTCTTCAGACAGTTAAATTTAAGTTCTTAATATATTCACATAAATTAAACCACATGTTCAAGATGAACTGGTCAAAATGACCAATTTGTTCGTTGCCGCATCAGCAACTTATTGTATTTCCAAGGAATTGACTGTTTTTTCATAGGGCATTTTTTTTGCATCTCCATAAAGTGATATACTATATAAAGATATGCTGAGGGAATTAAAGCGAGCTGCTTATTTGTTGAGAATAACGCAAGGTTTTATATTTTATCCAGGAGGGAGTAGATGCTTGTAAAGGAACATCCCGACATTGTGCATGCTGAACACAATGAGGAATTTTATCATGCCAGTTTTACTGGCTTGAAACCAGCTGATTATTTTCGTCAGGCAAAGTATCAGTTACGCGTCGGCAAGCAAAAGGAAGCGTTCGCATTATTGCAACAATCAATAATTCATTTCCCGAATGATCCGGTCCTTCTTTCCTATTACGGTTGCCTCCTAGTACTCGTGGAAAAGAAATACCGTATGGGTATTGAGACCTGTCTGAAGGCGCTCAAGAAGCTCCAGACCAAAGGGGCCTTCGATGAAGAAGTGGTCTATCCAGCGCTCTATTATAATCTCGGCAGGGCGTATGCAGGAGCGGGCAAACGAAAAGAAGCGCTCGATGCCCTGAAGAAGGGGCTGTCCTATGATCGGTGGAACAGCGATATCATAAAAGAGATGCGGAGTATGGGGATAAGAAGAGAAAAACCCCCGATTCCATTTCTCAAGAGATCCAACTCTCTAAACGTAATTATCGGGATCATGTTTTATAAGAAGAATTACGATTCTGATGCCACAAAGAAAGTTTCAACGCTAAATAGTAGTGGACTTGGTTTCCCAAAATTAGAGATCTGATCCGATTATGATGAAAGCCCCCATGACTGCGGTGGCTTTTGTGTTAACCGGGGAACATGATGAGACAATATTGAATTGTTTTTCAATGATGCGGAGAGGGCAACAGCCAGAGAAAAAAAGGTCTTGTGCGGAGAACATGACATGCGAATTGTTTGGATGCAACACCGTGTATGATTCGCAGTCAGGGAGTAAAGAGTGAATCATCAGGAGGAGGATTGACCACATATCGGGTAATAATAGTTTCGCTGATTTTGCTCCCGCCCGCGTAATTGACGATCCTGAAGGGAAAAAGAATCCCATCGACCATTCTGAAATCGCTGAACTCGGCGCTCAGACTCGTTGTCTGGTTCCCCATGTAAAAAGTAGCAAGGGTTTTGACGATCCGGGAGTTCTCCGCGTTCACGAAAACTTGCATCTCGTTGCCCGCACGGTCAGTGCACTGGAGCACGCGAACATCGGCGTCGTTCAGTACCTACCTCTGCAACTCGTTCACCGTAAAGCTATTATCAAGCAATCCGTATGGCAGGTTTAATTCGTTATACTGATATACCATGGCGAGATAACGGGGGCCAGATACCTCTTCGACCTGACTCCCCGTGCCCCGAAAGCCTCTGCTTCCGATTAGAATCCTTTTTTCTGTCAAGCGGGTATAGATGATCTCAACAGACAGCTTGCCGTCCCTACGGAACGTCCGCTTGTATATACCTTCGTCTCGTCGTATCAGCGCTGTTATCCATCCCTCGGCCGCCACCGATACGACCTTTGCCAGTCGTTCCCTGCCTCCGTATGCTTCAATGATCTTTTCCGTGACTAATGCGTTATTTCGCGGGGGGTGATCCATACATGAGAAAAGCGAGACAAAAAGCATAACAAGAAGAGATGGATATTTCACGAATGTTCGTATTGACGTATTATCATGCGTCTGCCTAAGATCGAGAGTATGCATGATTGATCCCTACCTTCCGTGCCGTCTGCTGAAAGGCAAGTGTCTCTGATATCCATATACACTGCATATACTGCGCTATTTCCAAGTATCGCAAAGGTCGTTTACTCATAACAGGTACCCAGTTCTTGGGGTGTATCTGCAGGCAGGTTGCAGGCAATTATTGATCGCATTGGCCCTCCTGCTGTATTTGTGGGTATGAAGTCTACCTACTCAAGACGGTTAACATTGCATGTTTGTTAATTTTATCATTCCCGATCAGCAACACCAGGTTTTTCAAGTACAGAAGAGGATGAAATATGCAAGCTAACGAATAATGAAACAACTGTATGGTTCAGGAAGGTATCTTGACCGCAACACCCGCACTAGCTTGTTCTTTCATCGGCATCAATTGATGGAAGAGGCTGGATTCACGCTTGTAAAAGCCCTCGGTGTGCAATGAGTCAGGTAGACGGTACAAATGATAATCCAGATGGTGGCAGAATTCGTGAAGAAGCGTGCGGAAAAACGCGCGAAATGCTACAACGCGACGATGCTTGGCCGTGCGCATCCATAGCGTAATGACCGCAGAAGCCTTGCCTTCGGCCAGTTCATACAATCCATGCAGTTCACCCCATGTGGCAGACGGCCTCACCGCGAGCACTTTTACGCGGAGCGGCGGAACGCCGAGGCGTCCTGCCATGCTCGCTGCCAACGTTCGGCAGATCTCTTCGGTCAGTTCTCGGTCTTCAAGCTCTAGCGCAGAAGCCAGACGGGCGATAAGCGGGAGCAACGTTTCTCCCTCAGGCAACGGGACGGCGTGGATCTCATCGCTCTTACGGTAGATTCGTTTTTGGGTGATTGAGAGTTTATTATAGTATGAAAAGACCATATGGTGCATCATTCACTTGCTGTTTTGGCGAATCTGGCACCCATTTCAAAAGCCCGCTCGCAATCCTTCGGAAAAATCTCTTTGCGTCTTCTTGCTTTTTTCTCGGGATCGAACCGGTCGGCAATCACTTTTGTATAATCGTCAAACTGGTATGTGTCAAAGCTCAGGAGCGACTCCGAGGCTCCGAATATTCTCTTTCGGTAACTCTCGTTTAAAGCGACATGTTGGCCGATGCCATAGCTATTCAGCTGCTCCTCAGTCGCATTCATCGTGTAAATGAACCCCGTCCGGATCTTTCTCGGGAAAAGCGAGGTGGGCGGATCGGTATACGTCAAAACAGAAAAAAGCAACCGCTCCGTGAATGATTTCATCTCCCCAGAGACGGTTCCGAAATAGATCGGCGATCCCAGGATAAGAGCATCAACATCGCGGATCCTTTTCAGGATCGGCGATAAACTATCGTTCACCGGGCATGCGCCATAACTTTTGCCGCCTCTCGTTTTGCAGGCAAAGCAGCTGGGGCATCCTTTATAGTCGAGATCGTACAAATGAACTAACTCGGTCTTCGCTCCCCGTGATGCAGCGCCTCCAAGGGCCTTTTCAAGCAACATCGCCGTGTTCCCCTTTTTCCTCGGGCTTCCGTTTAGTGCGATGATATTCACGCGGTATCCCTTTCTGACCAGCCTTGATTAGATGTCTGGGCACAAAAGAGTATATCGCTGTGCTCAAATAACTATGTGGGAATCATCGGCGAAACTGTCAAAAGAGTAGCACAGGAAGGCTTGTGCACTGTATTTCCATTGCTGAGCGATCCTGACCCGCACGAGGAACACCTCCTGGTGTGCACTCGCGGTCAGCTAAAAATCCTCTGATATTCACTTAAAACATCTATGCCGCAGCGAGCGTTAGGATGTATAGGGGTGCACGCATGGTTATTATATTATGAACGGTCGCTCCCCTGGCCTTTGCTGCTTGTCTTGGCGGTATAGCAGGAATCGCAAATGATCCCCGTGTCGTCAACATAGCCGGGTTTCCAATGAATTGTACTGGAGGCTGTCTTCTCGCTCAGCCTCTTGCCACAGATGCTGCAATGGGATTTTCTTGTTGTATTATTTTGCTTCATATGGTTACCCTCTGTTCATTGTCCATGCGGCAGAAATGTGAACAACAAATTAGCCTAAAAAGCGTACAAGTGACCAATTGGACCAACTCTTTATATAATCAATAATACTCCAGCCTGTTATTCTTTTCTACGTAAAAGTTGCTACTCCATAAAAATCGGCATACGCGCAGGCTAAAAGCTCACTGCAAACTATAACCAATATTCGACACTTCTGTCATGTGCTTTGGAAAATGTCGGGGAGACTATGGTCGCTTCAATTCAAGGGCAAACAGAGAGGACCTACGCCATCAGAAAAACCTGCAAAAGAATGCGTTTGCATGTTCATTATCCCTGTCACATCAGGTGTCCTCTCCTAAAAATCATATCCCAGTCCGAAAAGCCAGTGGACTGCCGCGTTTGGCACTTGTGCATACCCATTCGCGATATCGACGCGCGCATATGAGGCCGTAAGTTTTCCCTCAAGTGCGAGAAAAAGATTCTCTGTGAGATAAATTCTCCTGCCCACTGCACCCTGTATCGTAGCGCCGCTTAGAAAATAACCGGTATCAAAGAGGCCACCGCTCTGTTCGTATTTCTCTCCGCGAACGACCGAGAAAGAACTCGTCACAACTACTCCAGCGCCGAACCGGTATATAAATCCTCCGTACTTCCAGGCGCGGTTGAGCGTAAAAAGACTGTAGCCATAGGTGATCTGGAACTGCTGCACCTCGGCTGGTTTATTCGTTAGGTAAAGTTTTTGGTGAACATGCTCGAATTCCCAAGCACTGCCATCCTGCCATTTTCCAATGCGCCATGCGTAATAGGGATCTCTTTCAAAGGGTTTTGTCTCGTACCGTGCCGTGATATCGATATCCTCATAGCCTGGCTGGCGGATCCGTAAAGGCGTCGGGAAACTATAGGATGATCCGCCGAAAATTTCAGCAGTCCACGTCCCTTCTGCATAAACCGGCGAAGCGGCGGCTATAATAACAATGAGCAGGGTCACCCCGCCTGCGAGTTTCACAAGACAGCCTCCCTTTGTCTTTTATTGGGTTTCATACATCCAAGAAGAATTTAAGGCCTAACTTGCTCAACAAATCTACCTTGATATTTAGCATGGCCGTCGCATTTTTCAAAGATAAATTGACAAATCTTGGTACCGGGATACAAGGCTAATGGTGCATGTCCTAAATTTACTATTTCCAAAACCTGATGATTAGAGATGCCCGGATGCATAAAACCGGCTGTAACATGAACAGCTAGTCCGAAACGTGCAAATCTACTTCTGCCTTCAAGCCGACCGGATATATTATCGGCAAGAGTAATTTTTTCTTTCGTGATTCCCAAAACCATTTCACTTGGCTTTATAACGATGTAGCCACCATCTTTTATATGAACATCTTTGGTTATATCTTGAAAATAAGAATCATTTTTTATATGGTAAATCTTCGATCGTTTGTTAAAGATCCTGAAATCGTTACCTAGGGTAAGGTCAATTGAACCAGGACCGATCTGTGATCTTTTGAGGGGTTCGATCACGATCAATTTATTTTTTAAAGCTTTCTCTATTTCTTTCCCAATTAATACGCTCATAGTACTCTAGCCTCTCGATTGATTTGTCTCTTCTCTCTGCAGTTGATACATACATCCTGGATTCTCAAGATATCCATCTCATAACTCATCACCGGCCACCTTCGTATCTCTCCTGCCGGAAGGTTTCACGCAAATAGCTCAGCAAGAAGAAAAAAGGCGAACGCCCAAACCGGGTATAGAGGCAGATAACGAAAAAACTCTTCGTGGTATGTCGCGTTGCCCGTAATAAGATACCTTTTCCCCTTGAAAGCGTCCCCTAAATAGCTCTACCTCGATAACTTTCTGTAATATCATGGAGGGATGAACTGAACACTGTCCTGCAGTATGAGCAGTGCCGGTTGAAGCACCTTGGACGCTATTGGTCCCTGGTGTCAAGGCTCCATTTTACTCCGCCTCGGCAGGCAATGTAGAGAAAAACAAAACAGTAAAGGACGGCCAACTCGCCTTTATTAATTGCCGGAAAAAACCTACTTCCGATTTGAAACTTCCAGTGGAATTGGAAATAAGCTACGGCCATTTCACCGCTGCAAAGAAAAGCCGCCGCGCGCGTTCTAAACCCCAGCAGTATCGCAAGCCCTCCCAGGAGTTCGATGATCCCGCCAAACCAGAGTTGGGATCCAAGTGGCGGGTGGTACTCGGAAAGCACGCCCAGAATTTTCTGGAAGCCGTGAAACGAGAACATGAATCCCGCCATGATTCGTAACAGCGCGTAAGCGTCGTTTGCATACTTTTCTAGCCATTTCATACGTGCACTCTCCCATCAAGATATTTTACGGCTTTTCTCATGTCGCAATGCATTGCATAAACTTTCGCTATCCGGGCAGTCTGCTCATCTGCCGCCAAATGAAAGACGGACTCACTTGGGGACAGATATCAGTAATTAAAGGTCGCAGAGAATAGTGGTTTATCCACCTGAAGTCTGCACAGAACACCCATGGAATTACCCTACTCATGGAGACCCCCTCAGCACTTACTTACTTGCAGTTGCGATCGGAAAAAAGACTGCGGAACTGGTTGCCTCAATACGATGAAATCGACGGCGCTGTTTTATTGCACATTTGCTGAGTTACAGGGTTAATGCCCTCTTCTCTCCCCAGACGGTGTTCTATTGCCACCTGAGGGCTGATGGCCTCCCCTGCCTCCTCGGGAAGGCCGCGGATATGTTTTCCGTCCCCCTGTCATTGCCCGTTCACGGGAACCTCTAAATATTGCTTCATTCCCTCCTCGAACGCCGGAGGAAATGAAACGCCTTGGATCGTGCGGTACGCCTGTGCCTGCAAAGGTCCGTCCATTGAATCTCCTCAAAGGATCAATTCGAACAACCCTGTTTGTGCGATAATCAACGAAATGATTGGATATAACCTCCACCCTATTATGGACATGGACAACCCTGTGGAAATCAGCCAGGATGTAGAATCCGGGAAACCACAAATCCCACCCCCAGAAGGGATAGGGGACCCATGTGTACAAATAAACGTAATCCGGAGGAGGGGGGTAGTAGGTCACAGCCGGTGGGCCTTGGTCATAGTAATAGTTGTTTATCACGGCATTATCAGGAGTGCTGATGGTACCTGGACTTTGCTGTGGCGTTTGTCCAGGAGCACCTCCCCTGACAGCTAAGTCAACCCCGGCCGTCACATCCTGAAATGCCTGCAAAGCTTCATCTTTCCCCATTTTTAAGCTTTTGGATTCAGCCGCAACGCCTATTGACTGCGTTAACTCTCCGATAACGTCAGGCGTAACCGGGTAATCGGCAATCCACCCGTTCCGAGGCATGATGCCGGCATACCCAAGCAAGCTCTCTGCTTCAGCCTCGCTGGTAGCCGTTCCCAGCTTAAGGGCATCAACAAGCTTGACTGCTAAATCTCCTTCCCGGACTAATGGCTGAGCAACTGGAGGTTGTTCTCCCCCTATCACATACTCGGATTGCGCATGGATATCTCCCGGCATTAACACCAAGATACACCATGCAACAGGTGCTATAAGGAACGATCCTTTCATGTTTCTGAACCTTTCGTTTTTCGCCAAAAACATAACCATATCTCTTTTTTGATATATTAACCTAAATCCGGTTTAATCTCTATAATATTGCGTTCGCGCCGCTTATCAAATACGGGATATAGCAGGCAGCCTGTCCGGTCAGTTCCAATATGCAAACCCCAGTCTACTATATAGAAAGGAAGGAGACAAGAAAACATGGCGGCTTCCTGGCTGTTAAAGTTTATTGAACGGAATAATAACTTCTCAGGGAAAGGAGAAATTGCCAGTTCCAATGAAGATTGGAAAAGCAGTATATAAGGCGTCAAAGGATAAAGAAAACAACCTTGGTTGTAAGGATAGCAACAATGAGATATTTCTTGCCAAAATTAACCCGTTTTACGAGCGACTGGTCCGACTCTGCTTAAGATCCGCATTCTCCTGGTTTAATATCTGGATTCGAGAAAAGCGGCTCTAGGCACCTGAACCGGTCCCAACTTCATTTCGAAGATATTCAGCCATGACTTTGTCGGTCTTCAGAATGTGATTCACGAGCCATTCACCCGATGTCCGAATTGTCATCACAAAGACTTGCATGTTCACACCATGTGTCGTATAGCCTTCGTAGAGTTGATTAATCTGCTTTTTGAATGTCTCGTGTTCTGCCTTATGCTCGTCACAACGAGGATACTTGTGATTAATCATTTCCCGTTCTTCTGCTTCAAAATGGAAAATGATGTACTCATGAAGAAAATTGAGGTAATTTCCGACAGCATCTTTTTCCTGAGCTGTATTGCACGCTTGCAGCAATGCATTGAATCTGGTGAATAGCTGTTTGTGCTGAATGTCGATATTGCTGATTCCCGTGTTCAGTTCATCGTTCCACTTAAAACTCATAGGGATAGCCTTATAATTTTCCATAGAATAAGACATTGCAATCTCGTCATCAAAGCGACAAACGGCAAGCAAAAGTGCGAGGAATCCGCATAAGGACTTTTCACGTGTTGCTGCTGCTGTGGTGACAGACATGACGATGCAACATTATCCTTTGGTTTCATCCTTCTGGTCGTCCGATTTCGAGTCTTTCTGCTGGTCATCTTTTTCAGACATTGCTTTTTTGAATGACCGTATGCTCTTACCGAGACCTTCCCCGATCTCCGGAAGCCTTCCCGGTCCAAAAATGATTAAAACGATAATGAGTATCAAGAGTAAATGCATCGGCCGGAACAGTCCTTCAAACATGATATGTCTCCTTTTTTTTCGATTTTCGTTTTCGGAATCGACTATCGTTAAAGCAACTCTCAATAGTTTCAGTATATCACAGGTGCAAATATAATACTTTACTGCCTCTTTGGTCGTACCTCACCGCAATAACGGATGATGAGGGTAAGGCCAGTATCTCGGCCGAGGGCTGGAACGAGGGGGGGACAGGAAGTGGATGCGCTCTATGGTGAACCCGACCAGGATCAGGACCAGCACAGGTATGAGGACATCGGCTAGGGTAAGTCATCGTGCTCTCCTCTATTCGACTAATAAAAGGACAACACAGGCATGCTGTAAATAATATATGGTAATACTTGCTGAATACTCAAGCGTTTTTTATATATCCTTACTCCGGGCACAACTCGTCGCGGACGTGGAGATCAAAAGAAATTGTCATTCCTTAACCGGAGTCCAGGTCTCGTCTGGATCGAACGACTGTATTTCCTGAGCGATCTTCAAAGTGTCCGGTCCGAGGTTTTTCTGGAACACCTTGCCCTGCTGGTTGACGATGAGGGTCATTATCCCCGACTTGCCCCACTCTGATGGGAATGCGACCAGGCCGAAGCCACCGACCATGTTGCCGTTAATGATATAAGTGTACTTTCCGCC
>Ga0335079_10002893_pt1 | contig 19793 bp, 22 predicted proteins | sample Lox_Sample_33_FD_206719 | JGI IMG/M metagenome (GOLD analysis project Ga0335079, IMG submission 206719) | Soil microbial communities from Loxahatchee National Wildlife Refuge, Florida, United States - Lox_Sample_3.3 | ecosystem: Environmental > Terrestrial > Soil > Wetlands | place: USA... | reverse complement strand
CCTTTCGTGTGCTTGGCGGCTCACGTCTGGGAGTCTCCGCGATGGACTCCGGTATCTGTCAAACTTCTACTGCCTCCCCGGCAGAGCCGGGGGGTCTCCCATTCGTACTAGGGTCTATGTTCTGCTGAAGACAAAGCAGGATCGCTTGCTGTTGAACCGACCTCAGGAGGTTGCGAAGTAGGAACAGCTCGGATCGAACATTTCGAACGTTAGCCAGCAAACCTTGCCAGCTAAACCGGCAAGGAGTAGCCAGCCCAGTTTCTCAGGCTGGCTTTTCTTTTTCTAGCGCAAGAAGCATGAGCGGGGCCGAGACCTTCTAGTGTGGGCAATGTGGTGAATAGTGCAAAGTTTCTGAGCTCGGGTGCGATGCCGTCCGAGATTACTTGAAAACCGGTCACGGGCCTGTGGGGACTACGCCCCCCGGTGCCGAGGAGAGTAGGGCGAACACTCGCATCAACAGCCACCGAAAGCGGGAGACCCGAGCTCAGAAAGAACTCGGTGGGCGAACGAAATGATCTGGCGCGTCCGCGAAAGGCTGGCCCGAAGGGGTGGATGTTGACTCTCTTCGGCAGCGGAGTCCCCCCGTAGGCGCAGGCGGGTTTTGCCTGCGCGGGTTTTGCCTGCGCGGGTTCTCGTTTACTTGTTGGGACGCGAATAAGTATGGCCTTATGGGTGGTGTTGAACTCAATCCCGTCTCGAATACATTGGCGGACGAATGTCCGCAGTCTTTGGCTTTTCTTGACGAGCAACGCATAACTGCACACGTTGGCTCGTTTCCGTCTGTAAGGCCCATAAGGCGTGGAAGTTGCGGCTCTGATACCTACTCCGGATCTTTGGAGCAAGGGGTCGAAGTTTTAGTTCGTGGCGCATGCAAGTCTTGGAAATGTGAGTATTGCGCGGAGCTGAAGGCCGCAATGTATTTGCGTGGGATCACGCGGCTGGCCAAGGATCACGATCTCGCTACCTTCATGACATTGACTTTGGATCCGATGAAGATCCGGGGAAACAGGTTCGATTACATCAACCGGGTGTGGCATCGGATGCTCACTCGTCTGCGCCGTGGTTTCCATTTGAATCATGCGAGTTCTTACGTAACGCGCTTCGGCTCATTCCCATACATAAAGGTTTTGGAGTTGCAAAAGAGCGGTGTTCCGCACTTTCACATCCTGCTGCCACGGTGGGTGATGGACGATCAACACTGGTTTGTGTTGGAGGTTCGCAAAGCTTGGGTAGCCTGCGGCGGTGGAGCGCAAACGGATGTGGAGGTTGTTGAGATTCGTGACATCGGCGGTTATGTCACGAAGGCTATGGCGAGCTATCTGACGAAGGAATCGCTCGTAGAGGGGATTCGAGATGGAGCGCGGCGAGTGACTACTTCTGTCGGTCTGCGAATCTCGGAGCGGTCGGCTGTCGGTACGTGGGTCCGTTACACCACCAGCATTAATGAACTGTACTTACAGAGAATGGCCGCCGGATCCGTGGTTCGTTTTGGCAGTGAGAGGAGTGACGCTTGGGGGGATTTGTGCCGGGTCGAGTTCGAGATGCCAACCGGCGTGAGGACGCCCGCGGAAGTTTATTTCGGGAGTGGGGAAAATGGAGACGTAGTGATATGGGAGAGAAGTCGAAGGGCAAAGAGTTTCGGAGCTATATGCGCCCCTCTCCGGGCTGGCGAGCCCTTACTTGGAGCGCGTTCCACTTGTTTGGCGAGTATCACTGGTGTCTTGGCCCGCGCGGGGTAAAGGCTGAAGTCGTTGAGGATATGGGCGGATCGAATAGCAGTGCGAGTTGCAGTGAAACTCTGTGCGAACGACTCGCGCGACTCGACCAGGAACTGGAAATCGAGCGTGGTGACGTAGGTGCTCGGGGTGAGGCGGGGCGGGTTCCGGGATGTTACGAAATTTACGAAGTGAAGTGCCGATATGGGATTGAGCCGCGGGCGGAGGGGATGCGCTGAAGTGCGGATCGCAAGCGGAGCCCCGGCGAAACAGCCGCACAAAAAACCTTCGGGGTCCTTCAAGGTTACTCCGGAGGAGCGCGCGGCGATGACCGCCTTGGCCGAGCTTCTCCGTGAGATTTATCTATGCCGCCAGCAGGAGGCGGCCAAGGATCACCGCTCGACGTTGACAGGTAACGGTAAACTGCTCGTGCAATGACAATCGAACCGCCTAAAGGCGCTGTCGCCTACCTTCGGGTCAGTACCGATGAACAAGCCAGTTCGGCACTGAGTCTGCCCAGCCAAGGAAAAACCTGCGAGGACCTCGCCCGAGGAAAACAACTCAAGGTTCTTCGAACGTTCACAGATCCGGGAGAATCGGGACGCACTGCAGATCGCCCTCAATTTCAGGAGATGGTTCGATTTTGTAAGGCACACCGGCATGAGGTCGGCTATGTGATCGTTCAGAATCTTTCGCGCTTCGCGCGAAACACTGAAGATCAATCGCGTTTTCTGGCCGAGCTATATCGCGCTGGCATCGAACTGATTTCGGCTTATGAGCCCCAGGTCGATCAAACGCCAGCCGGAAAACTGGCCGCGAACATCATTGGCGCCTTCAATCAGTACTATAGCGACGACTTGTCTATGCGCATGCGCGATCGCTGCCGCGCGGCGGTTCTCGCCGGGCGCTGGCCTTGGCCGGCCCCTCCCGGGTACGTGAACGTCGAATCGAAAGATGGTGCAAATATCGTCCCCGACGTAAACAGCGCGCACCTGATTAGAAAGTGCTTCGAGTTAGTCGCCACCGGTCTACACAGACAGGCCGATGTCTTAAGAACGATCACCGCAGAAGGCCTGCGCAATCGGCGGGGGCGACCGTTCAATCCGCAGGAATTTCAGCGCATTCTGAGAAATCCCGTTTTTGCTGGATGGCTCTGTCCGTCATCAATGCTCGATGTGCGTTCCAAGGGAAAACATCAGCCCATCATCTCAGAAGCTCTGTTCGACAAAGTCCAGGAGGTCCTGGATGGGAAAAAGTCGATAACGACCGTCAAGCACCGGGCAAATCCCGCATTTCCGCTCCGCGGACTGTTTCGGTGCGCGACATGCAGAGGCCCACTAACAGCCTCATTCTCTCGCTCGAAAACCGGGAAGCGCCACCCATACTTTTTTGTTTTAATCGGAGATGTTTAAGCGTCAAGAGTACTCAGCCGCAAGTGCTCGAGGGTCAATTTTTGTCATTGTTAGGCCAACTCCAACCTCGGCCTGAGATTGCGGCTGAGTTCGCAACGATTGCGGCACAGATCTGGGATGCGCACAAGGAAGACACCGAAAAGCGTACGCGAGAACTCACTAGGCAACTGGAAGAGCATAAGAACCTCAAATCTGAGCTGTTGCGCGCCAAGCTACGAGGGGAAGTCTGCCAGTCAGATTACGAGGATGCAAATGCAGAGTTCTCACGCGAGATCAAGGAAACAGAGAAAGAACTAGGCTCCCTTGATTCAGTCAACGCGAATAGAGATTCATTCTTGCAGTTTTGTGAGCTGGCGCTCGTGGACATCCCGCAGCTATGGCGAACCGCGAATGAGGACCAACGCCGGAGAGTTCGAACTATTCTTTTCCCGGACGGGATTTTGGTTGGTGCCGATCGCAAGATTTCGAACCCGCAGAACTCCACACTGTTCAATGTTTTAGCGGGAATGATGGCCAAAAAACCGCAGTTTTCTAAGGTTGGCTGCCCCCCAGGGATTCGAACCCCGATATGCTGATCCAGAGACAAGGCCACTACGGTTCTTGCGGTTTCCAGCGGTGGGACGGGTTGACCTGTAATCTCCTTTCTTTTCTAGAGTTTATTCCGGCATGGCGAACCGAAATACCTTCGGTAGAACAGCCAGCATAATACCGGAAAATTGGTCAAAATGAACCGAAATGTTGCCAGCTCTTGTTGCCAGGTGGCGCATTGGAGAGCGCGCGGTCCAACTTCCGGTAAAATAGGTGTATATGCGTTAAACGCTTATCTACCTAAACGCATAGGTGCCAACATGGAAGAACAGGCCGTCCGCTGGAACATTAAAGTCTCGAAAGACACGGATCTGACACTGCGCACTTTTCTGGGATCACAGGGCATGAAGAAAGGGGACCTCTCCAAATTCATCGAGGACGCCGTCCGCTGGCGCGTGCTTCAGCGCACGATCGAAGACATTCGCGAGCGCAATGCTGGCGCCGACCCGGATGAGGTCCAGCGCATCGTCGACGAAGCCGTGAGCGAAGTCCGCGCCGAGCGTCGCACCAAAAAGCGCGCCGAAAAATCCTGATGCGCGTAGTGCTCGATACGAACATTCTCGTATCCGCCATGATCACCTCGGCCGGCAACCCGGCTGCGATCGTCAACGCATGGCTCGACGGGAAATTCACCCTGCTGACCTCGGTCCAGCACGTCGACGAGTTGCGCGCCACTCTGCAAAAGCCGCGCGTGGCCGAACTCATCAAGCCGCACAAGGCCGGCCGTCTAGTGAACCAGATCAAAAAGCTCGCGGTGGACGTTGGCGAACTCCCGGACGTGGAACGCTCCGCCGATCCCACGGACGATTTTCTTCTGGCCATATCCGAGGCCGGCCAGGCCGACTACCTCGTGACCGGCGACAAGAGCGGGCTGCTTGCGCTCGATCGGCATAAGGCGACGCGGATCGTTTCCGCGAGCGATTTCGCCGCGTTCTTCGCATCTTCGAAGAAAAGACGAAAATGACTGCGGCGGTCGGTCGCGCAATTCTAGCGGCATGCAGGGCCGTTCCGACCGTTCATAATTGGGGCCTTGGCTATCTAACAGGCTAGCTGCTGAGATCCGCCAATGCGTCGAGGATGATCGGTAAGGGGCTTGTGTGAAGCGATGTCAGACCTCCTTGATAACGAGCAACCCAAAAATTGCAGGTTTGAGGAGTCTGACAGTCCCGATTTCCTCCGACAGCCGAATGTGCAAGGTCAAGTCCCAGCGTTCACACGTTATATTAAGAAAAGTGTGGGCAAGCCTGAAGTTCCGGCGAATCTATCAACTGCGGATCAAATCAGCGAAGCCAGGCACCAGCTCGCGGCCAAGTTGCAGCAGCAGGCGATCGAGAAAACCGCAGCGCGAAAACCAGCGGCGGGAGGCGGTGATCCCATTTTTTCGCTGGAGGGTGTACCGAGCGCGGGAGCCGGGTCAAGCCTCTCCACTTCGTTCCGACCGCTAGCGCGGCGCGCCCAGAACGCGCGGGCTTGACCCGGCTCCCTCTCCGCTCTGTTCGCTTCCAGCCATCGAAAAAATGTTATTGAAGAATGGGAGTCAGGAGCACTGCGGGAAAGGCGCGACGAGGAAGACACCGTCCCTTGCAGCCTCTGGCAGCAACGACAACCCGCGGAGAGAAATGCTCCGCGTCCGGTGTGCATCCGGGGTTTGTCGGGCACAGGTCCGGCGTCTGTTCGGTGTTGCTGCCTGCGTTCCGCGGTAGCTTCGCGGCGATGTTTCACAGTGCTATGCCCATTCCCTCGGCGACAGAGTGAGCCTGGCTGATGTCCAAGGCAGAACTCTTCGAAACATCGGCGGCGAGCTGAGGGCCGAGTTTCGCCATGTCGTCGGTAAATACGGTTACATCGTGACTGGCGCGCGAGATAGACACGTAAGCGAACCGGGAGTTGAGAAGGTTCGGGTGGACGCTGGTGTCGGCGTGAACGAGCACGCGTTCAGCGGTAAGGCCCTGACAGCTGTGGCTGGTGACGGCGTAGCCGTGGTCGAAATGCCGGTGTTCAGTGGGGTCGAACTCGATCTTTCGGCAGTTATCGAGGCAGGCCGAGACGCGGCCGTCCGGCGAGATTGACTCGATGACGGCAAGGTCGCGGTTGGCGACGCCGAGGGACTTGTCAGGGGCGGTGAACTGGATGCGATCACCGACCGAGAAATCCTGGTCTATCCCTCGGTAGACACTGACGCCGCCCAGGCGACGGCAATCATAGGTGGCGAGTTCACTGTTCGTCTTTTCCACGGTCAGTTGGTTCGCAACCGGGTTGATTGCTGCGACCAATGCGTAACTGCCAGCATCGATCCCGATAGATTTGCTGCCACGCGCATAGCGAACCACGTCACCGATTTCGTAGTGGCTGGCCCACGTGCGTTCAGCACCGGTCATGTCCTGGCGCTGAACGAGAACGCCGAAGGTGTGGTCCTCCGGCGCAAGAGTTCCGGTGTCTTTCAATTCCTGCCGCACCGCGAGGTTCAATTCGCGGCGTGAGGCATTGTCAGGTGCAACGATCAGGGTCTTTTCTGGCGATTCGACGTAGGTCTTGGCGATCGTGCGGATGCGATCTTGCCGGTCGGAGATCTGCTTCACGCGGTCCTGCTGTTGAAGCGATTCGAGCGCGGTGGAAACTTGACCTCTCGCAAGCAACTCGACGGTGGATTTCAGTGCCGGGTCTTGCTGGCGGACGATCTCGTCGAGCTTGGCTGTGCGCATTCCTGCCTCTTGCAATTGCTCAAAGGGGCGGCCCGCTTCAACGCCTTGATGTTGGCGCGTGTCACCGATCAGAAGCACACGATCCTGGGAACCAAGGCGGGAAAGAAACTCACGCATTTGGTTGGTGCTGGCGAGGCTGGATTCGTCAATAAGGAAGAATCTCTTCTGCTGTGGATCATGTTCAGTATCTCGTCCGCGTGCGAGAAAACCTTGCAGCGTTCCGGCCTCAATTCCCGATTCTTTGAGTTGGCGTGCAGCACGTGAGGTGGGGGCGAAGCCTTCGACCTTGTAGCCTTGTGATTCCGCTGCGTTGCGGATGACGGAAAGCGTGGTCGTCTTGCCCGTGCCGGCATAGCCTTGAATTCCCTGAATGCGGTCGGGAGAGCTAACAACATCCTCGATTACGCTCTGCTGCGCCCGGTTGAGGTGCGGGTTTTGGTCGGCAATGGCGATGGCCTGTTGGCGTGCGAAAATCGGGTCAATCTCGTTACGGCCTTCGCGGACGCGGCGCAGGATTTCCTGCTCGGCTTCGACGGTTTTGGCGGTGGTGAACTGACGGCCCGGACCACCATGCGCCCGCTCAACAACTTGAAATTCCCCGGAAGTTAAGCGGGCGTCGAGATGGGAGCGAAGCTGTGGATAAGTGATGTCGCCCATGCCGCGGCGGAGTCCATCGCGGATCAGCGCACGCTCATCCACAACAGCCTCGCGCTCGAAGTTCTTGTCGCGGGCAAAGGTCAGGGACTCCCGCACGCGGTTAACGGCACTTACGGGCGTCTCTTGTTGCAGAGACCGTTGGCGTGCGGCGCGAACGACAGCGTCAGCTTGGTGTCCGAAATGGGCTGCGAGCTTGCGGTGCGCCGCCATTACTTCCCGTAGCGAATGAATTTCCTTGCGGTCACGGGTCGAGTGTGCCGCGATCTCGGCGGCTTCCTTTCCGGATCTTCCCGTGCGTTCCAGGTACTCGCGGATTTGTTGGCTACGAGGGCTGGACGCGTCGAGGTATTCCTGGGTGTAGCCCTTGATTTCTGGCGCTCCGCTACGGCCAGCTGTGATTTCGTATCCCAGCTGGCGTAATCGGTAAGTGAGCTCGGACTGATAAACGGCGGTAGCGAACTGCTGCGACTGAAACAATCCGCGCTCCTGCAAGGCGCGAGTTTCTCCGTTGCTCCGCTCAGTAATATTGAAGACAACGGCGTGCGTATGGAGTTGTGGAGCGGCATAACCGTCCACGGGACGGGCAGTATCGTGCTCGAATGTGGCGGCAATGAACTTGCCTGTGGTTTCCGGCGGATGGTTGCCGCCGATGCGGGCCTGCGTGTAATGCTCAAGCTGGTCGAGGGCAACGCGGACGCTCTCCCGGTGTACCGCGCGTAGGCGCTCATCGCCGCCAACAAGTGCGGTCAGTGACACGGATTTTGGCGCGGAGAAGGTCGCGTCCCAACCGGCGCGGTGTTCCATCGTTTTGACGGTCTTGCCGTGGCCATCCTGATATTCGTAAGAAGTTCTCTGGCGGACCAGTTGTTCGCCAGTCTGTGGATGCTGGCCCTGACTGAGCCTGGCGAAGTCCTCGGCAGATACGGCTCCTCGAACACCGCACTGCTCGGCCAGACGGCCCTGCCATGCGCCCTGAATCACGCCACGTTGCGACCAATAGTTCTGCTCTTTCGCGGTGAATTCTTTCTGGTGATAGCTCTGCGCTTGTCCTGCAGAAAGCGGTTTGGAGATGGTCAGCATGGCGGTTACTTGATTTCATGCCCTGTGTGTTGTTCCGGATGTTCCGGGGACAAGAGATTGCCCGAAACCTCTTGCGGATCAGCCGGGAGCGGGGTGTTGGGAACGATCAGATCATCCATTTTGCGTTCGTCGAAACCGGGGCTACTCTCTTCGAGGGCAATGAACGGGAAGGAGAACCGCGCAACGTGATTACCGTACTTGAGGAAGCCGCGCAGATCGTCGAGACCAGACACTTCCGAAGGCAGGACCAGCGGCTCGGTCTGGCGGTCGAGCATAAAGTTGCGCCCGCTGCGCGTGCCGTCGTAGTGCGTTTCGCGCAGTTGCTCGATCTCGATCTCGCCGATGGCCTCACTGACCCACTTTGCAGCGCGTGGTTCGGTCGTCCGAAGGAAGATTTTGGTTGCTGGCTGCGACAGCATGGCCTCGGCATCTTCGCCGTAGCGAGCCTCCATCTGGCTGCGACCCTGGAATCCGAGAATTACTGGGTTTTGCGATTTTCGGTTCTCAGTGATGGCGGTGTGAAGCTGCGGTAGCCGTTGCAGACTCGCCAGTTCGTCAATAACAAACCAGACCGGTATTTGGTCGGGCATCGGCTCGTTCAACAAACGTAGAACGAGCGTGTCAATCCAGAGACTGATAAGAGGTCGTAGCGCTTCACGCATCGTTGGACGCGAAGTAATAAAGATCCAGCCGCGCCGTGTCTTCGCCCATTCCGTTGCCGTCCAAACAGAGGTTGTTTCGTCCTGCGTGGGCAGCAATCGAAAGCTGTCTGCGCTCATGTTGAGCGACCCGAGAACGCCAGTACGCTGCTGCGGGGCTTTGGGGTCAATCAGTGCCCAATATTCTGTTTTCCGCACACGGCGGTCAATTTCCTCTGGGTCGGACATCCAGTGAACCAACTCTTCCGGTGTAGGAAGAAAGCTCAGCAAGTGAGCGAAAATCTTCTGCGGTGCTTCCACGAAGAAACGGTTCGTGACACCTTCGGGTTGATAGAGGGAAACCGCGAGCGCCTTGGCCTCGGCTTTGCGCCGCAACTCTCTCGACGGATTCCAGTAAGGCATTCGCGCGTCGAGCGGATTGAGGACGATGTCGCCGCGATGCGGGTCGTAAAACTGTTTCACGAACTCGCAGGCCGGGTCGTAGACGATTGCTGAATCCCCTCGCGTATCCACCTGATAGAGCATCTGACGGATGATGCTCGACTTGCCTGATCCGGTGTCGCCGACGATCAGAAAGTGTTTGTTCTCGGCATCCCGCGGGATGCGGAGTGGGCGCATTGAGTCATTTGTGGTGATGCCGATGCCGTCGCCTGTGACGGCCCTGGTGAACGCCTTGGCGTTGACAAGGACAGGGCCTTTCAGCCGACGGCCATAACGCAATTGCCGGATGCGCGCGATGTCCTTGCGGATGGAAAATGGAAGCTGCAATACAAAGGCTGCAAGGCCAAACCAGAGCTGCATTTCAAAAAAGCCATAAAGGGGAATGTCGCCGTAGATCCAATGACCGATCCATGCGTGGATCGCCTTGTTCTGGTAGCTGCGCAAGGGCTCCCGGTAGATGAGATACCTGCCGTCTTGTGCAGCTTGAGGAGTCAGCATCAATGGCAGTGGCGCGCCTTCTGATTGCAACGTCGTCCCCAGCTGCACATCGGCGTCGAGGGCGAGTCGTCCCTGCGACTTGCCGTCTCTGATGCGGAGCATTCGATACGCATTGGCTGGATGCGCGAGGCCAGCCATTCCGCTGCGCAAGTAGTACGGGAGGTAGTAGCGTTCGAGCGGCGAGAGACCGTATAGGAAGCGGACGTAGATAAAGAATCCGGTGGCAACGCAGGCGAGGAAGAATGCGCCGAGCGTGTAAAGGTAGCCGCGCGGCGGCCAGATAATGGATTCTCTGCGTCCCCACTGTTGTACGTTGGGCATGGCTACTTCTCCTGTTTCAGACTGCGCCGGGCGAGGAGTTCCTGCGCCTTCGCAGCTTTGCTTGACTGCACCTGGCGGAACAGGAATGCGAACTGATCCTGATCGAATTTTTCGCCCAGTAGAATCGGTTCCAAGGTCTTCATTAAGAGCATCTCTATTCCAACAAGCTCCGTGAAGAGGTGCATTTCCATCTCGGCCCGCTTGTCATTGGCGTCCCCGCGCAGCAAGACTTCACGTGCCCATTCACGAAGGTTCTGCCCGCTGGCTTCCGCTCGCTTCTTCAACACTTGTTCCTCGGCCCGCGTGAACCGCGTTGCGATACTTTGTGTGCGGTTTTCCCGGCCTCTAGTCTGTATAGAGCGATCCTCTGTTTTCGATGTTTCTGTAAACACTTACGTACCTCCAATCTGCATTTTGTGCTCACGGTTCCAAATGGAACCGCGAAAATCCCGCTCTCCGCTTAAGTCTCGGTCTTTCTGTCTGTTTCCAAATGGAACCGTCTAGGTTCCAGACGCAACCCTTCCAGGGATGGAGTGTCAAAATTCTTCCGGTGCGAAGCACCGTTCTTGCGTTGCCACGAAATAAGAAGCCCGATCACGCCTTCACCGCCCGCACCGAAGACGTGGACTCCACACGGGCTGCAACCTTCTTTCCGTGCTGCACTGGCGTACCACTGCTTCCGGCTTTGCGAATACGCAAAGCCGAAGCGAGAGTCACGGTCTTTCGCGAAGACATAGTTCAGCGCCTTGTCTACAACATCGTCGGCGGTTGCGCGGATGAAAGCGGCGTACTGATCGACCTGGGCGGCGATCTGTTCATCAAGCCGAACAGAAGCGCAGATGTGGCGCACCTGGTTGATTTCAAGCAGTGGCATGTGGGTTCTCCTTTGTGGGTGATGGAATAAACAATCTTGCTGCACAGAATGGGTCAGCAAGTCAGCAGCAATAGGTGCAGCACTCCGTGTTGAAGGTCCGACAGGTTGCAGTTCGAAGACGGGGTCAATAAGGAAGCGTTTCGCGTCGCGATCATAGCCACGAAGCGCGAGCGCCTCGCGCACGACGCGGCGGCCTGGTTGACGCTCGACATGGACGACGAAATCGACAGCCTCTGCGATCTCGGCTTCCGTGTCGGAAAAGGTACTTTGGGCGTGACTGCGCATGACCAGGTTGGCGAAACGATGAAGGGTTTTCTTCGCCGAGTTGGCGTGGATCGTAGCCATTGAAGCCGCGTGGCCCGGGTTGAAGGAATCGAGCAGGGTTCGCGCCTCGATTCCGCCGACTTCCCCAAGGATGATGGGGTCCGGTCGCCAGCGGAGAGCGGACTTCAGAAGGTCGTCAAAAGTTACCTTGGCCTTGAACAGATCGGTCTGGCATTTCGTCGGCACAATGTTCGGCTTCTGGACCTGAACTTCGGAGGTGTCCTCTATGACAACGATGCGATTCAGTTCGGGAATAAAGTCGGCCAGTATCCGCAGTAGCATGGTCTTGCCGGTACCGGTTCCACCACTGATAAGCAGCGTCTCGCCGCTGCGAATCTGCCCCGCTAAGAAGTCGGTAATCGCCCGCGCCAGTGCGCCGCAAGCAATCAGGTCATCGACGGTGTGATGGCGGCTCGTGAATTTCCTAATGGCAAGTGCCGGTGTACAGCGCACTACCGGAGAGATGACTGCCGCCAACCGACTCCCGTCCGGGAGTCGTGCATGCAAAAGTGGGTTGTCTTCGTCGAGCTTCTTGCCGAGTTGATTAGCAATAACTTCGAGGCCGGTTTGTAGCTTGCCGGCGTCGAACGAAATGGTCTTTTCTTGGAGCATGATGCCGTCGCGTTCATACCACCAGGACGCATCGGGATTGCCCATGATTTCGCTGACGCTTTCGTCCAGCAAAAGCGACTCGATCGGCCGAAGGAATGGCAAGATCAATTCGAAACTCATAGCGGGAGCCTCACGACGAACGAAGCCCAGTCATTTGACCGGGCTTCCGAGAGTGACGAGTGCGAGCTTCATGCGGCCGTTTCCTCCTGAGTCGCTTCATCGTGATCCTGATCCTCCGGAGCGGATTTCTCGGCACGATCCAGCTTGAGGATTGAAGAGACCCGGATTTCCCAGACGCGCTGCTTCGAGTTCGTTTTCTTGCTCTCGTATGCGCGGCTGCGCAGCTCGCCTTCGACCTGGACATGTGCGCCCTTGGTGAGCGTCTTGGCGAACTCGGAAAGCTTGCCGAATACGACGCAACGGTGCCATTCTGTGTGCGAGACATACTCGCCGTTCTTTTTGTAGGAGGATTTGGTTGCCAGCGAGAGAGTCGTGACGCTGACGTCTGGGTTATTGGTGCGAGCTTCTGGGTTGCTGCCGAGGAAGCCGATGAGCGTTACTTTGTTCTGATACATGAGAGTGTCTCCGTTTCTTGAATTTGCCCGTTGTTGCTCGGGTCACGTGGAGCAAAGCTAGCGAGTGGGCCCGGCTCCCCAGTGCCGAAGGTCTGCTTTCCGGGAGGGACCCGAAAGAAGTTTCGAGAGCGTTCTTTGCTGTACTTTGCAAACTTGTTTTGGGAGGAACCGGGACCCCGAAGGGGCGCGCAATGCGAAGCAGAAGACCGAGTGCCGCCGGGCGCCGGAATAGCCCCGAAGCAGTGACCGAGCATAGGACGGGGTACAAAACGGCAGACAAGCTTTCGAACAAAGTTCTCATCTGCTCTCGGCTCACAGACGTCCAAGCAAATGGCAATACGACTTGAACTGGCATCTCCGCGAAAAGAGCGGCGGTAATGACTGCTAACGTTGCGGCTGATAAAGCTTCGGTTCGTCCACTTGCACGGGCGCAGGGACACGTAAGGCGGGCCAGCCGAATTGGCAGCAGAGATGGACATCGTTAAGCCTCTGGAAGTTCGGGTCTCTCCTCAGCCGAACGCCTGGTCAACCCGGAAGCGCACGGTGGTCAGACCGAGGGGTTCACGGCAAGCTCATTGTTCTTCACGTTCTCGTGAAAGACATAAGTGACAGTGGCTGTCCATCGTTCCCGCTTGAGTTCCGTATGATCGGCGGGATTCGAGTACACCTTTTCGAACTCAATGCCGGCCGAATAGGGCGACTCTCGCGGATCGTCGAGAATCATGTTCTTAACCTCGACATCCCCATAAGGCGGTGAGCTGTCTTTGACATAGTTCTGAATGCTGTTCTGTTTGCGCTCCTGGTCGATCACCACCCGTTGCACGTCGCTGCTCAAGAAATAGAGAGATGCGGTATGGTCGAGCTCGAGAGTGAAGCGATTCCGACTGAAATACAGCTCCCAGCGGGTCAGGTAATACTTGTTCTCGGCTTCCTGAGGCCGGTACTGAATCTGCTGTGCTTTATCGGTCATGTCGTTCTCGCTTTAGGGCACGCAACGGAATCACAGGTGGAATCAAGAACGGCCGCTACACTCCCCACAGCCAGCTCAGAACATTCACAGCGAGGACCGCTATGCCTGTTCCAGCGGCAACGCCAGCGAGCGTTTTTTTAGCGCCGGGTTCACCGTGAGCAAAGCTGTAGCCGCCGATCACAATTGCGATCAGACTTGCAACTTTCGCGATTGTTCCGGTGAAAAGGGTTTGGATGGCGTTGAAACCGGTATCGAACGGTGAACCTTGTGCCAGAAGTCCCATGGGCATGAAGAGCAGTAGAGCGAGCAAAGCGGCAGTCGTAAGCACCGATTTCCAACGTCGAAGGTGTTTGATTGGGTGACTGGAAAAGAATCCTACTGAACGGAGCATGTTCCACCTCCGCAGCGCTTTGATGCGGCTGCCTTTCGCGCAAAACTAACCTGACCCAATCGACAAGTCCAATGGCATTGAAGCGATGAGTTGCCCCGGGAAGAACCTCTACGAAGAGTGGAGCGACCCTTTGGAGGTAGTTGTTGTCGAAGCGCCGGTGAGAGTACCTTGTAAGCGATTCGCAATTAAGGACAACGACATCTGAGATCGCTCTGCGCGTGGTTTTGACGGCGACATGCAAATCCACACAGCTTTTTTTGCCTGAGAACAATGCGGGTGGTGACACACGCAGGTGCAAACTTAAGGATGAGTCCCTTCCGGGTTGCGCCAAACCATCCTTTCTTACCCAACTTCGCTCGCGGGTTGATCGCCCGCATCCTCTCGTCACGGCTTTCCTAAAGGCCGTGTCCGAAAGTGGAGCGCCTGACGAACGAGAACGAAGGGCTGGAAGATTATCCGTCGTTTGAAGCGCGGGCGACGTTCGTTATGGAATCTTAGGACTCAAAACACGGGTGGAATGCAATCCTACGCACGCAAACCAACATTGGCATGCATATTGCCGATGGAAACAGGTCGTTCTCAAGTACACTGGAAATTGCTGCATATCTTCTCAACAGTTTCCACCAAACAACGTGACCACCTGTGCCACTGGAGTAAAGCCACCCGCCATGCCCAAGAGACGCGCAACTACTCCTCTGCTTCCAACCGACCTGTGCTTTGCCAACGATCTCGCGGGCGAAGCTCCTCCGACGTTCGCCGCAATGTGTCGTCTCTATGAACTTGCCTCCGAGTTATTCAGCCTTCGCCCCTGGCAGTTTCTCGACGAGGGCCAGTTGATCGCAGTCCGTGACGGCAGGAATGGCGAGTTCTGCTTCTGCTCGGTGATGGGTGCGCTGGGCGAAGTCTATGCAATGCATGGCTACATCGGAAACCAAGGTCTGCGCGCTTTCCGTAGGCTTGAGGCTGAAGAACTGACAGAGCCGGGCGAGTTTTTCGCCATCATGCGCAGCGTGTATGTGGAGTTTGTGCCACGATCGGAACTGGAGAAGCAGGACCGCGAGTTGCTGGAAATGCTCGACCATCCCACCGGACGCAATGTGGCCGCGCCGATCTTTCGCGCCATTCGTCCCGGCTTTCAGCCTTGGTTTGTTACGGCGGCGGAGGCCGATACGTTGGCCGAGTGCCTTCGCGCAGTGATCGTGGTGGCCTCGGCCGCAGCCAGCCAGAAGAAAGTGAGGTTCTGGGATAAGGCGGACACATACCCAATAGTCACGCGCGTTGAAGGCACCGAACCTGGCGACAAGATCGATCTCTTCGAATTCCACCTTCCACCCGCGCCGACAATACCACCGGCCAGCCTGGATGAGGAGAGCCTGGAGGCTCTTCGTGGCCGCGACCACGCTGTGCGGGGAACGATGGAATTGGACCACATATTCAGCGGCGCGCCGATCGGCAAAAAGAACGAACGCAAGGCGTGCGCATCGATTGCGTTGGCCGTCGATGCGGATAGCGGAGTCGTCTACGCGCCGGAGATCACCGACGCGAGCGTGGCACGCGCCGACATGCTGGCGAGCGTGTTCGTCAAAGCGGTGCAATCAAGCCGCAGACTTCCGCAAGAGATCCGTGTCCGCAACCAGGAACTGAGGGACAGCCTCGCTCCGCTTATGCAGTCCTTCGGTATCAAGGTGCACGTCGCCAAACAGCTTCGGGCCATCGACATGGCGCGAGCGCATCTACTCAACTTCCTTGAAGGCCGATAATAGCTGTGGACTGAGTTGGCGTGTTGCGATTCGACTGGGAGCCTTGCGTGATCGAGTCTCTGCCCTGGACATGAGCAGTCCTATGCGCGTTTCTCGGTACTAATCCGACCAGGAAGCTGATAACTTCCGGGTTGCCCGTTATCCGCTCTGTAGTCCAATCTGGCTTGATGAGTGAAATGGCGACTATATCTGCGACGCCTTTGGCGCCTTAGAGCTGACTCAAATTTCAGAGCACAAACCGGCGAACCATATTCGGATGCTCCGTTGCTCGGCCCGCGCGGACTGCGTCAACCTGTGCACGAAAAAGAAGCTCCAGCTGGCACAATGTTTCGGTGGGAGATTCGCCCGTGAATTCCCTGAAGTCATGCACCATGTGCATCTGATCGTAGTAGCCGAATTCATGGGCGACATCGGTCCACGATTTCGTTGAACTACGTGCTTTGGTGTCTAACGCATTCTGGAATCGGACAACGCGTGAGAACAGTTTGGGGCTGGCACCGAAACGTAAGGAAAACTCGCGTTGGAATTGGCGGACGCCAATGCCAGATTGCCCAGCGAGTTCCGCGCTGGACAGCTTTCCACAAGAGCTCAGAATTTGATCTGCGGCGAAACGCATCCGATCGACAGCTGGCACCTTCTTCAAACGTTCGGCGAAGAACTGATTTGCAACTGAAACCCGCTGCTGGAAGGTCTCGCAGTTGCCTAGGCGCTGCTCCAATTCCCTGATCGGTTTGCCGACGACAGCGTCGGCATCATAGGTGTGATTGGTAACCTCACTGGATGGTATACGAAAGAGGTCCGTCAGGCCATTAACCTGAAACATAATTACGAAAGACTGAAACGTGCCCTGGTGCAAGAGCGTGGCGTGCGGATGCGTCAACATGCCGACCAGGGCTGCGGCTGGCGTGGCCACCTCGTCCCGTGACTCCGGGTAGCGAACCTTGAAACGGTCCCCAAATACGAACTCGATCATTGGGCTTGTGCGGGCAGGAATTGGGAGGATCATCAAAGGATCCCGACAGCTCCTCTCCACCTGCATGTAGAACTGAATGAAGGGCCCTAACACTATGGTTGGGATTTGGAAGATGGGGAACATGGCCCTGCCCGAAATATACACCGGTTCAAAACCTCATGTCGTTTTTTTACTAGCGGCCTTCAGGCATATCTCCCTACACTGAGTTCGCTACAGAGAACGTTAGTTTCGAATGCGCAGCTACGACTAGTTGAGAGATTGTTGGTTCAGAGGGAGCATCTGCATGGCAACAGCGGCGGTTTCGCAAACGAAGCCCCCAGAGCGCGCCGGGCAACGGGATAGACGGTTTTTCTCCGGAATAGCTTTGCTGGTCCTGATCGCTGTCCTGGTCGGCTTTGCGCGAACGTACTTCCTGGCCGGAATGTTCTGGGCGAATCTCGCCAACGCAATGGTTCATGTCCACGGTGCGCTGTTCACACTTTGGATTGCCTTGCTTTTGGCCCAAGTCGCCCTTGTCGCAAGCCACCGTACACGCTGGCACATGCGTCTGGGTATTGCCGGAATGTTCTTGGCACCGCTGATGGTAATTACCGGCTTCGCCACACTGATTGGTTCAATAAGGAGAGGATTCGTCCCTCCGCCTGTCCTCCGAATAATTACCGCGCAAGACATTCTCATCCTCTGCCTCTTCGGCTTTCTAATTTCATGGGCTTTTCTTGCTCGTCGTGATGCACCAACGCACAAGCGGCTTGTTCTGTGCGCTACATTTTTGATCATCATCCCTGCAGTTGCGCGTTGGCCAATAGTGGGAAACATCGCCCAAAACCCCATGCCTTTTTACCTTTGTGTGAATAGTTTTCCCGCGTTGCTGGTGGTTTACGATCTCTGGACCCGGCGCTCGCTGCATCGAGCCACCATCTGTGGTGTGGCGCTCATGATCATCTTGCAGTTAGCCGTTCTTCCCCTGGCGCGAACGGCACTGATAGGACACACAATCACCTACGTGGGAGGGAAGCCGTGAAAACGATCGCATTTCTATCGATTGTTGTCACCATACTAGTCGCCGCTCCAGCTGGCAACGCCCAGAACGCATGCCCTTGGCCGGACAACTTGGATGCCGTGAAAGCAGCGCCTGAAAATCACAAGGTCATCTTTGAGAATGAGCATGTGCGGGTGTTGGAAGTAACCATCGCACCACACAGCAAAGAGCCAATCCATGCACACTGTTGGCCCAGTACGCTCTATATCCAGCAAGCGGGCGACGCGATCGACCGAGATGCTAACGGAAAAATTCTCTTCGACTCTCGCCAGCTCAAGGTGAAGCCAAAGGCGCCTTTTGTGGAGTGGACCCCTCAGGATCCGCCACATTCGATAGAGAACCTGGATGATTTGCCGCTGAAACTGATTCGAGTTGAGAACAAACCAGCAACGAATCGCCCTCAGGAGATATGCCCTTGGCCCGGCAACCTGGATGGAGCGAAAGTAGCGCCCGAAACTCACAAGGTCATCTTTGAGAATGAGCACGTCCGAGTGCTGGAAGTAAAAATCCCACCACACAGCAAAGAGCCAATCCATACGCATTGTTTGCCCAGTACGCTCTACATCCAGCAAATTGGCGACATAATCGTCCGAGAACCGGACGGCAAACTTATCTTCGACTCTCGCCAGATGAAGGAAACCGACAAGCAGAAGGCACCTTTTGTGCTGTGGAACCCTGGGGAGGCGCCGCATTCGGACGAAAACCCCGACGATGTGCCGATCAAAATCATCCAGATTGAGCATAAAGTCTGATCTTTACGAGCCAGGTGAGAACAGGCGAATGCGCTTAGCGGCCGCGTAGCGGGTTGTATTCCGTCCGTAGGCGCGAATGACCCTAGCGAATCACCGGAGGGACAACAGGAAGTCGTTATTCCCGGTTGGTCGGCCAACCTTACCTTACAAGGTTAGGGAAGAGTCGCTCGTAGTACGTCCAAAGTAGAGCTGGTCTGCACAATGCGTGTAAGGTGATTGCATAAGTTGGCTTATCTCGTTCTGGCCGAGTAGAATCCCGCGCAACAGGAGGTTTTCTAGCATGAGCACGCGGCTTCCGGGGTTCAGGGGCGAGTACCTTTGGGAATATGACATTGCTGAAAAGCATCTGCTTGCATTGGCGGAGGCTTTCCCGGCGGAACGCTATGGATGGCGCCCGGCGGAAACGGCGCGCTCCGTGGGCGAAGTTCTGGTGCATCTTGGAGCGGGCGGTCGTACGTTGCTAGTCCTTTTGGGAGTGAAGGCAGAGCCCGACCTGTACGGCAAGCTGGAAGGCGAGGGCGTGGCGCAGATCATGGCGATGATAGCAAGAAACGAGAGCCTGGAAAGAAGCATTACGGACAAGGCTGAGGTTCTAGCTTTGCTGAAAAAATCGCTAAACGCCATGCGCACAGCCTTTACGGACACCTCGGACGCCGAGTTAGACAGGCCGGAAGTGTTCTTTGGGGAGAGGACGACGGTGCGACGCCTCTACATGCGAGCCGTGTGCCACCTGCACGAGCACATGGGACAGCTCATCGCCTACGCTCGCGCGATGGGCCTACCCGCTCCCTGGCAAGGTGAGCACGAAGCTCGACGGAAGGCCATTGAGAATGAACTGGCGGCCTCAAAGAAATGAAGGCACTCTGGATATTGGCGATCACTCATTGGGCAGGTTTGGTTTTGCCTAGTGAGTGGTCGACAATTGAGAAGTTGACTTCTGGTTTGCCCGTGATACAACCGGAGTCAGTAAGCAGGGGCCGATAAGGGAATCTCGGGTATAGTTTCGTCCCACCGTGTTCATTGCAACCGAGAGTATTCCGCCTCAGCCAGATTGAGTAAGGGAAGCCCTCGGTCCGCATTCTTCCAGATCGCAAAGAACTGCTGATATGCGGTGCGAGCTCCCGCTGCGTCGTTGGCGAGGACACGAGCGCGCGCTAACCCAAGATGCGCCAATGTCCAGTTTGGGCTGTAGGGCGCGACCCCACGATGATCGATGATGGCTTGGAATTCGATGGCTGCCTTCGCGGAATCACGCTTGCCGAGAAACGCGAGCCCTCGAAGATAGAGGGACTGAAATCGCATCTCAGAGCCGAGATCGTAGCGTCGCATCAGCTCAAGCGTTGAAATAGCTTCATCGAAATTGTTGTGATTGATCGCGATTGCGGCTCGAACACACGGAAGCGAGAACCTTCGGTCGTAGGGACTGAGCCATGAGGATCGCTCGATTTCG
>Ga0335079_10002892_pt1 | contig 19795 bp, 15 predicted proteins | sample Lox_Sample_33_FD_206719 | JGI IMG/M metagenome (GOLD analysis project Ga0335079, IMG submission 206719) | Soil microbial communities from Loxahatchee National Wildlife Refuge, Florida, United States - Lox_Sample_3.3 | ecosystem: Environmental > Terrestrial > Soil > Wetlands | place: USA... | reverse complement strand
CCGGGTCGTGAACGGGAGGGACAGCATGAAGCCGAACAGCACCTGGACACCAAGGCCCGCCACCCGTAGTTCCTGCAGCAGTTCCAGCAGGTTGCGGTCGTCCCGCTCCGCTCCGGTCTCATGCGGGCGGTCCGTCCCGGTTCCGCTCCGGCGATCCGCCGAGTCCACCGGCACGGGTGCGTCTCTAGCCACGTATGCCTCCGGTGGCGCAGGTCACGACGACAGGGCTTGCCGCGCGTGGGCCGGGCCGGCCGCCTGCTCCCGGGCGAGACCTGCGCGCTCCTTGCACAGATGCCGCCTGAGCCGCCGTCGCTCCGCCTCTGTCGTTCCTCCCCATATCCCCTGGACCGGGTCCGCCTCGAGTGCATAGCCGAGGCAGGCTTGCTGAATCCCGCAGCGAGTGCATATCGCCTTGGCCCGTGCCACCTGCTGGAGAGCAAGGCCCGAGGAGGAGAGAGGAAAGAACAGCTCGGGGTCGGCCGTCAGGCAAGCAGCAGCTGACCACCACTCAGCGCGATTATCGCTAGCAGTCATGATGACCTCGGATGTCTTGCGTGTACCGACCGCACCGGTCGCCAGCCGCAGCAGCATCCGGCTGCCCGCATCGGGCCGGGCTAATCCTCTTCGGTGAAACTTCCCGGCGCCTGGCACGTCAGGCCTGGTAGCCGCGCATCACCGCGATGTTTGAACGCGACGCCCTGCTCATCGAGGAATCCTTCGGGCCAGGCGAGAGCAGCAACCGCCGCGGCCATGTCATCTCCCGCAGCGACCAGGCGATGCGGTTCGTGCGCCGCACCGGCGAGTTCGCCGGCGCCCCCAGGCCCAAGTTGATCTTGCTGGGCCTCAAGCTCGGGTGAACCATGGCCTGGAAGTCCTGGCCGAACTCAAAGGCGATGACGCGAGGGTCAGCCGGGTTTGCCGTTCCCGTTACGAGGCGCGGGCGGGATGATCTCCTCCGGGGTACGCGGGAAGGGGGCGGCTGCCGCCGACTGTGGCGGCAGGTCGTCATAGGAGACGTGCACGCGCTGGTCGTCGCGGCGCTGGTTTTGCAGGGCCTGGGCCGCCAGCACGGCCCGGTCAGCGTCGGTGAGCGGCGGCTGGACGATGGAACGCGGCCATAGCCGCCGGGCCAGCACGACATTGAGCTCGGCGGCGTAGACGGTGATCTCCACGCTGAGGGAGATCCAGGCCAGCAGCACCAGCACGGTGGCGAATGCGCCATAGACCGCGTTGGTGTGCCGGAAATGGGCCACGACAATGGCGCCAATGGCCTGCAGGACCGTCCACGCCAGCCCGCCGGCGACCACGCCCGGCACCAGCTTGCGGGTCGGCACGCCCTTGGGCGTCAGGACCCGGAAGGCAGCGAAGAACATGGCGACGTTGGCGGCAGCCGCAGCGAGCAGGCCGGCGACGGCGAGCACACCAGGTCCGTGCCCGTACAGGCCCAAGCTGGTCAGCCCGGTGGTAATCACCACGCCGAGCCCCAGCACGGCCAGGAAGAACACAGCCCGGCCGAGCCGCTGGACATAGCCGGGGCGCGCGGGCCCGGGCAGGTTCCACACCTGTCCCATGGTGAACAGGCCTGCCTGTGCCAGGCCGGTCGCCCCCCAGACCAAGACGATCAGGCCGACGGCCAGGCCGATGATGCTGGAACGCCGTAGCTGGTGCACGTTGCCCGCGAGCTGGTTGCTGATGATCGGGATCTGGTGAGCGAGGGCCTTGAGAACCTGATGGCGCACCGCCGGGTCATTGGAGGCGACCAGCCCCAGCAGCGTCACCAGCACCAGCAGCAGCGGGAACAGTGAGACAAATGCCGAGTGAGCCAGGTTGGCCACCAGCACCCCGCCGTTGTCGTCCCCGTACTTCTTGATCAGCCCGAAGACAAAAGCAGGCACCTTGTGACGCTGCTGTGCCGCATCCACCCGGCGGATCGCTTTTTCGATCGGGTTCACCGGCGACCACCCCTGCCCTGTTCCCAGCCGCACTGCCCGCCAGCACCCCACGCAAACACCGACCGGCCCGGCCGCCTCAGCCAGGATGCGGCCAGGAAAGCGGGTCCGGAGTCAGCACTGTGGGCTCGTGCCGGCCGGTCTCCGGTAGCCGGTTGCCGGGGCGGCTAAAGGCCGCGCTGGCGCGGTGGGGGAGTCGCCGCGATGCGGGCGAACCGGCAGCGGCGGGCGCCGTACAGGCTTACCTCCAGCTCGGCACCGCCGGTGAGCGGCCGGACGGTGAGGCCGTCGCCCGCCCACACGCCCGCGGCCGCCGGTGACACCGTCCGCGGCGGGGCCAGCCCGATCGTGAGGGTTGCCGCCCCGGGGGCAGCGCCGCCGGCGGCAGCGAGCGTGGCGTGAGCGTGCAGCTCCTGGCTGTAGTAGGTGCCGGTCGGTGCCGCCGCGGCCGGCGGCGCCGCCGCGCGAAGGTACACCTCGGGCGGCTCGTCGCCGACGGCCTCCTCCACCCGCAGCTCATCGCCGGCCGGCCGGAGCCGGACCGAACTGGCGCACCCGAGGCCGCGCCAGCTGCCGTCGGACATCGCCGCATAACGGTACGTGGAGCCGCCCTCGGCGTGGGTGACCGTGCCGTCGCCGGCCGCGCCGATCGCCATGTGAGTGTCGAGTTCCGGGGAGTACCACAGGCCGGTGACGCCCGGCTGGGCGGCCAGCGCGGCGCGCTCGCCGAGCCGGGCCGGCGGCGCCGGGGCGTCCACTCCGGCCAGCCGCTCGGCGATGCGCACAGCGATCTCGGCCGGGAACGTGTCGTCGCGGTTGGCCAGCACAGCAACGCCGGTGCCGCCGTCAATCAGGTAGGCAAGCGCCGACCGGAAACCGTCGATGTAGCCCGAATGCAGGTAGACGCGGCGGCCGCCGACGGTGGTGATCTCCAGGCCGAGCGCGTAGGGCAGCCGCCGCCCGTCCGCGAGCACGGCGGGCTCGAGCAGCGCTTCGCGGATGTCGGCGCCGATCGCCCAGCCGGTCAGCATGAAGTGCTGCCATCCGGCGAGGTCGCTGACCGAGGTCACGACGCCGCCGTCACCGACCGTCTCCTCGGTGATGTCGGCCCGCCGCCAGCTGCCATCGGGCGCGGGTGTGTAGCCGGTGGCCAGCCCCTGCACGGGCACCGTGAGGTCATCGCGGAACCGGGTGGCGCGCATGCCGAGCGGGCCGAACAGCCGGTCCGCGGCGAACTCGGCCAGCGAACGCCCGCTCACGCGCCGCAGGGCCGCCGCGGCGAGGACGAAGCCGCTGTTGGAGTAGGCCCAGCCGGTGCCGGGCTGGAAGTTGAGGCCGGTCTGCCCGGCCAGCAGGCGCATGAGCCGCGCCTCATCCATGCCCGCGACCGGCACGCCCGCCAGCTCGCACAGCGAGTAGTACTCCCGCAGGCCGCTGGTGTGGGACAGGCACTGCCGCAGCGTGACCGGGACGGGCAGCAGTAACTCGGGCAGGTGCCTGCGCACGTCCTCGTCCAGCGACAGCATGCCGTCGCGCTGCAGCAGCAACAGGCATGCGGCGGTGAACTGCTTGCTCGCGGACGCGATGTCGAAGATGGTGCCGGTGCCGACCGGGACGTCGTGCTCGATCACTGCGCGGCCGGCGGCGGCATGTGCCACCAGCGCGCCGTCCCGGTAGACACCAACCGCATGACCCGGGCCGCCGTCAGCCGCATACGGCGCGATCAGATCAGCGAACTCTCCCGGGTCCACCGGGGCACTCTAGTGGCACGCCCTGGCCTGCGCCAGGCCCGTGTTCACATGGGCTCCTGCCGCGGCATCCCCAGCCAGAGAGGCCATTCCAGACCGCGCGGCGGGCTCAGGCAGTCAGGACTGAGAATCACGTGTACAACGTGGTCCCTGTTACCGGGGACGTGAGCTGATCCCAGTCCCGACTTGCTAGCTGCCCGGGCGGCCTGGCACGGGCCTATGCCTGAGGGGTGAGGTCGGCTCAGCCGCTGCTCTCAGCCGCTCTCCCCCGCTGCCATGGCGGGGCGTGGGCGGCGGCCGGTGCGGCGCAGCAGGTAGCGGCGTATCTCGTCGGCGCCCCAGACGATGAACGGGAACGGCACGGTGACCAGCAGCAGGTTCGGGGGGAGCGCCGCGGTGCTGAGCAGGTCCTGAAGTGGCGGCAGGTAGATGATCGCGGCGGCCAGGGCCAGCTCCAGAGCGATCCCGGCCAGGAGCCACCGGTTGGAGAACACCCCTACCGACCACAGTGAGGCGCGGTCGGTCCGGGCCGCGAATGCGGTGCCGATCTGAGCCATGACCATGGACAGGAACGTCATGGTGGTGGCCTGCAGGTAGGCGTGGTGCAGGGGCGAACCGGGCCCGGTAGGGTCGCCGGGATGCCAGCCGGCCCGGGTCAGCACGAGGAAGAACGCTCCCATCTGCAGGATGGCTGCGATCAGGCCGAGGAACAGCCAGGCCCGCAGCAGCATCGCCCGGGTGATGACACCTTGGCTCCGGGGCCGCGGCGGCCGGTTCATGATCCCTGGTTCGGCCTGTTCGCGTCCCAGCGCCAAGGCGGGCAGGGTCTCGGTCCCGACGTCGAAGGCGAGCAGCTGAAGCACCGTCAGCGGGAGCGGGACGGCGCCGCGGGCCAGCGCGAACACCAGGAAGGGGACGATCTCGGGGGTGGAGTGGGCGAAGATGTAGAGGATGAATTTGCGGATGTTGTCGTAGACCCGGCGGCCGGCCTGGATTGCCACCACGATGGTGGCGAAGTTGTCGTCGGTCAGCACCATGGTGGCCGCTTCCCTGGCCACATCGGTGCCAGAACGGCCCATGGCGACACCGATGTCGGCCCGGCGCAGGGCCGGAGCGTCGTTGACACCGTCGCCGGTCATCGCCACGGTGTGGCCCTCGGCTCGCAGCGCATCGGCGATGCGGAGCTTGGCTTCAGGCGAGGCCCGGGCGAAGATGAGCTCCTGGCCCGTGCGCAGCAGCTTGTCCAGGTCGGGTTCGCTCATCCGGTCGAGCTCGGCACCGGTGACGACTGGACTGTCCGCGGTCCCGATGCCGAGCTGGTGAGAGATCGCCGCCGCGGTGAGCGGGTGATCGCCGGTGACCACAATGACGCGGATGCCCGCGGTGTGGCAGCGGGCCACGGCATCGGCCACCTCGGGCCTGGGCGGGTCGGCCATGGCGGCCAAGCCGAGGAAGCACAGGTCACGCTCGGCGTCTTCCCGCTGTGCCGGCAGCCGAGCGCCGGGGCGGAGCTGGCGGGCCGCGAAGGCAAGCACGCGCAACCCGCCGCCGGCGTAACCGTCGACCACGCTGGCCACCTCGCGCCGCGTCTCGGGCCGCAGCGGGCTGGGCGGGCCGTGGCCGCTCATGATGGCCGTGCACCGCGCGAGCACCGCCTCGGGCGCGCCCTTGGTATGCACCCTCAGGCCGCCGGGCTGCTCGTCGATGGTGGACATGAGCTTGAGCGCGGGATCGAAGTGGAACTGGCCCCGCCGCTGGTCCTCCCGCCGCCCCGGATCAAGGTGATCTCCGGAGGCGGCCGCGGCCAGCAGCAGCGCGATCTCGGTGGGATCGCCCGATGGCCCGCTGTCGCCGTCCAGCCGTGCGTTGTTGCACGCCACCATGACCTCCGCCATCGCAGCCACCGGCGGGTTCCGGTCGGCGGGAGACGCCTCACCGCTGGCTGTCCACAACCGGGTCACCTGCATCCGGTTCTGGGTGAGCGTGCCGGTCTTGTCGGTGCAGATCACATCGGTGGAACCCAGGGTCTCCACCGAGCTCAGCCGCTTGACGACCGCCCCGCGCCGGACCAGGTCGCGGACCCCGATCGCCAGCGCAAGCGTGATCACCGGCAGCAGGCCCTCCGGCACATTGCCCGCGATCAGCCCGACCGCGAACACGAGCGCCTCCGGGAACGACAGGCCCGCCCCCAGCGTGGCGACCGGCAGGAACGCTGCCGCCAGCACCACCGCGATGATCGCGATCAGCCAGGCGACCCGGCGGACCTGGCGTTCCAGCGGGCTCTGCTCGGGCTTGACCCGCTCCGAGAGGGCGGCAATACGGCCCAACTCGGTGCGCATGCCCGTGGCCACCACGATCATGCTGGCCTCGCCGCCGGTGCACGTGGTGCCGCTGAACACCAGATCCCTGGCCTCCAGCAGCGGGACCCCGGCGTCCGCCCAGGCGGCGGAGCGCGCTACCGGCACCGACTCACCGGTAAGGGTGGAGGTGTCGACCTCGACCGTCCCGGACAGCATCCGCGCGTCGGCGGAGATCCGGTCGCCCTCCTCCAGCAGCAGCACATCACCGGGAACCAACTGGACCGCCTCGACCGTGACCGGAGTCCCATCCCGCAGCACGGTCGCGTGCTGCGGCAGGTAGGCCTGGAGCGCCTCGACGGCCCGTTCGGCCTGCATCTCCTGCAAGAACGCGAACAAGGCATTGAGGAAGATGACGATCACGATCGCCACTGCCACCGCCACAATCCCGGCCAGCCAGGCCAGCCCGGCCGCCGCCCACAGCAGCAGCGCCAGCGGATGGGAAAACTGGCGGCCAAGCTCACGCCACACATGGCGCCCGCCCCGCCTGCGCAGCTCATTCGGGCCGTACACGATCAGCCGCCGCGCCGCCTCCCGCCCCGACAGCCCTGACCGCGACGACCGCAGATCACGCAGCAGCCGCTCGACCGGTTCCCTGGCATCAATGGTCCCTGCTGGGCCGTCGCCGGGCCCAGACGCGCTGCCCCGCATCGGCACGCCTGCCTCCTCAGCCCGCACCATGCCTCTCCCAGAACCCAGCGCTCACCCTCATACAGCCGATAGTGCCGGCACACGACCGGAGCTTCCAGGGCCGGAAGGACCAGCCACCTGAGACCAGCGGCCTGAAAGACGCGCGGCAGCGGGCATGCGAGAACCGGCAACATCTGGTGGGTGCAGCGCCCAGTGACCCGGAACCCGCGGGCCGGAGGTCACGCAGTCCGGCGAATCCCCGTCGCCGTCCGCCTTGCGGCAGGCTCGGCTCCACCAGCACTGTCGCCGCCCGCCGGATCCAGCCGCCGCGTGAGCGGCTCTGGGTATCCGCGGCTGATGGCCGTGCAACGCCGATGAGGCAGGCGGGGATTGAGCCGGATGCCGTCAAGAAGCGGTGGTCTGGACGGGGATACGACGCCCGGCCGCCTCCTCGTCGGTGTCATGGAGCCCGATGCTGACTTGGAGGATCCCCCAGTGGCAGGTCGCCTTGATGTCATTGGCGTCCGCGGTGACCGGCAGAGGCAGATGACGGCTGAAGGTCCCGTAGCGGAACTCGCTGCGGTGCTGGCCCTGCATGTCCTCATGCCGCTCCGCGCGGATGGTCAAGATGCCCTTGGCCACCGACACTTCCATGTCCTTGGCGGGGTCCACGCCGGGCAGCTCTGCCCGGACCACGTACCGCCCGTTAGCCACGTACTCTTCCATCCGCATCACCTGCGCCGCCACCGGGCGCGCCTCCACGAACGGCCCTTCCAGCCAGGCCAAAAGGTCAGGGTAAAAGCCTGCGGTCTCCCTGTGCGCCAGACCGGTCATTGACCACACCTTCTTCCAACTCCAGTCCCCCTGCAGCCAGCACACCGCCGCGCGATAGCTCCTGGAAGAGCCAGAGGCCCTGCGCCGCCGGGACCATCCGCCCACGGCGAGCCGTTGAGGCTTTGCCACGGCAACGATGCCGTGGCCACGATCGGCAGCCATCAGATACCAGGGGCAGCCCCGGCACCGGGCGCGCCACCAGGTGCACGAACTGCCAGGACATGACGGCTAATAGGGCCATTCGCCGGGCGGTCGGTGACGTCCGGCCCTGCCCGGGCATGGCCGGGAAGGCCATCCTGCCAGCAGGAGCCTGGTGCAAGCCGATCTCCGAAAGCCGCGGCCCGCATCCCCATTCAGAGCTGACAGCAGAGGTGTCGGTGATTGGGCGTCTGCTGGCCGGTGAAGTCTGGTTCGGGCCTGTGACCTGGGAGTGTCTACCCGGCCCCGTCGGGAACGTGTAGCCCGAAGGGAGTGTAGGCGCATGTCCACCATCCCTCTAGCTGATGGAGGTAATGAGATGGCACGCGACAAGGGCAACGCCCTGGCACCAAGACCACGCTCGGCACCCAGGGTGATAGCACCGAGGAATAAGGTAAACGTCGCCCTCCCTTTCTCGAAGATCACGGCTGAGGAGCCAGTGAACATGAAGGTGGGGGACTGGATCAGCCTGGCCGGATTGGCGGTCTCGGTCGCCGGATTCAGCGTTGTGATCTGGCAGCACATCCGCAGTACCAGGGCACCCGAAGCAGACTAGGCGAGCGCCGGCATCGCGCTGGGAGCCGGTTACCGTGACGGGTGGGTACGCCGGTGCCCGAACGCCCGGTGCCGGGCACAAGGGCAGGAACCCCGAGGACCTTTGCCGCCGAGGTTCCGGGGCTGTCATGTCAGAGCTTGAACTCCAGTGTTTGCCCGTGCCTGAGTTCGCGTGTCTGCCCGTGGCAGCCGACCCGGACCGGTGCGAGATTGCCCGGGCCGCTGCTGACAAGAACGGTGTGGTCGGCGATGGTCACGGTGACAGTGTGGCCGCGGTAGGTGATGCCGAGCTTGAGCATGCCGAGCCGACTCGGCCAGTAGGGGTCGAGCCACAGGATGTCGCCGTGGGTTTCCACGCCTGCGAAGCACCGCTGGAGCACGTCGATGGTCCCTGCCATCGCGGCCAGGTGGATGCCCTCGGCGGTCGTGCCGCCCTGGATGTCGGCTACGTCGCTGCGCAGCGCGTCGATGAATTCGCCGAACGCCTGCTCACGATTGGTGCGGGCGAGTACCCAGGAGTGCACCACCGTGCTGAGTGCGGAGCCGTTGGAGGTGCGGGCCAGGTAGTAGGTGATGGTGTCGGCGACGCGCTCCGGCGGCCACTTGTAGCCCAGGCGGTGCAGGAGGGTACTGAGTTCGCCGGGCGGCAGCAGGTGGAACAGCATGAGCACGTCTGCCTGCTTGGAGATCTGGTACCGGTTCGGGCTGTCCCCCTCTGCCTCGAGGATCCGGTCGAGCCGCCGGATGTTGCCGTATCTGGCGTAGTAGTCCTCCCAGTCGAGCTCATCCAGCTTGTCGTAGCCTTCGAACTGGCTGATGATGCCGTTGCCGTGGAACGGGACGTACATGCGCCGCGAGATGTGCTCCCAGCGCTCTAGTTCGGTAGCGGTCAGGCCGAGCGTCTGGGTGAGTTCGGTGCGGCGGGGTTCGGGCAGTAGGTCGAGGACCTCTGTGGCGCGCGTGAGCAGCCAGGTGGTCATCATGTTGGTGTAGGCGTTGTTGTCTATTCCCGCGCCGGGCGAGTCCGGGTAGCCGGTGTGGAACTCATCCGGCCCGACTACCCCGCGGATGACGTACCGGTCCAGTTGGCGGTCGTAGGCGGCGGTGCTTGCGAAGAACCGGGCGACCTCCAGAATGATCTCGGCGCCGTAGCGGGCGAGGAAGTCCTGGTCACCGGTGGACTGGTGGTACTGCCAGACGTTGTAGGCAACCGCGATGCCGACGTGGCGCTGCCGGTAGGTCATGTCCGGCAGCCACCGGCCCGATTGCGGGTTGAGGTGCACCAGGGCGCTTTGCTCGGTGCCGTCGCTGCCGGACTGCCACGGGTACAAGGCGCCGACGTGACCGGCCTCCGCCGCCGCCCGCCGCGCCGCGGGAAGACGGTAATAGCGGTATTCCAGCAGTGACCGGCTCACCTCGGGCAGCCTCAGGTTCAGCACCGGCAACACGAACAACTCATCCCAGAACACATGCCCGCGGTAGGCCTCACCGTGCAGGCCGCGCGCGGGCACCCCGACATCCAGGCCCACGCTGCTGGGGCCGACGGTCTGCAGCAGGTGGAAGATGTGCAGCCGCAGCACGGGCAGCACACGGTCGTCCTCGGCACCGGCCAGTTCCACCGGGAAGTGCGCCCACAGCTGCTCCCACGCCAGCACATGCTGGCGCAAGAGCTCATCAAAGGAGCCAGCGCCCTCCAGCCACGCGACCGCCGCGGCGCCCGCGTCGGAGACGGCACGGTCCCGGGAGGTGGCGATCGCCACCGTCTTCTCAACCACCACCGTCTGTCCCGCGGCGACCTCGATCGCGAACTCGCGCCCGATCCGGCCTGGCTGCTCGGCCGCCGCACCCTCCGCGGCCAGCCATGTGCCGTCCCGGAACACCCGGGTCCTCGCCACTTCGGCGATCCGGATGTGCGACTGGCTGGTCTCCACGACCAGCAACATGCTGCCGGCCGCCCGGCAGCCCGCCTCGACGGGCACCAGGTGCTGGCTGGCCAGCTCCCGGTACCGCGGGACGCCGCTGTTGGTGACCGTGCCGTCGAGCTCGGAGCGGATGCGCAACCGCCCCGACCACTGCGGCGTGATCGTCATCTCCAGCGCGGCCAGATGCGCCGATCCCATGTGCACGAACCGGCGGTGGGTGATCCGCGTGCGATGGCCGAGATTGTCGCCGACCAGCCGGCGCCGGGTGAGCACACCGCGGCGCAGGTCAAGGTCTTGGCAGTCCTCGAGCACCTCGACGCCTTCGCGGCCGAGCCACGGCCCGTCCCCGGCCGCGAACGTCAGGCACAGCCAGTTCGGCGCATTCACCAGGCTCTCGTTCTCCGTTGCGCGGCCGGCGATCACCGTCTGCAGCCGGTTGAAGCAGCCAGCGATATAGGTGCCCGGGTAATGCACGCCATCCGCCCGCGACTCCGGTGCCGCCCCCCGGGTAGCGAAGTAGCCGTTGCCGAGCGTGCACAGCGCCTCGCGGAGCCCTTCCCAGCGCGGCGCCACGTTCTCATAGCGCAGCGACCAATTCGTCACTGGAACGGGTTTTCCCTCTTGGCCGATCACTTCGTCACCTGCAAGCCATCACAATTCCCGCGCTCCGCGCGATCCGGCTACAGGCGCGCGGATATCTGGGTCACTCCCCATTTCTGGCGCAAGAGTCGCACGTGACCATGCCCGCTCCCCAGCCGGCCTGTGACCCAAATCCGTGGACCAAGGTCCCGCGGCCAGTTCACGGTCGCGGGATCTCAGTGCCTGGTCCACCACGGGCCCCGTTGCCCGCCAGTCTGCGTAGCAGGCGGCCGCGGAACGCGCCGTGCTGGCTCCCAGGCCGCATATCCGGCCGATCCTGGCAGCGATACAACGCTGCCCCGCCTACCGGGTTGCGGTCATCGACCGGCGGCTGCCGCAGCCCGCACCGGCCACGCATCGCTGCGCTCGGGCGGGTGATCGAGCCGGGCGCACGCCTGTGTTCGCCGTCAGTCGGGTGGAACGCACGCGACGGGGCCGTGCGCGTGGTTAAGGACCGCGTGCGTGACCGAGCCGACGCCTGTCCGGTCATGCTCGCGGTGCTTACCGAGAACGACCAGGTCGGCACGAGCCGACGCGCCAGCGAGCACCCGGCCCGGGTGGGCGTGCACGACTTCCCAGCCAGTCTGTACGTCCCGGTACTTCTGCCGCCATACGGCCAGGGTCTCATCCAGCCGCATGGCAGCGTACGCCTGCACCTCCTCCGGGTCGATCGCCGCCCGTTGGCTGCTGCCTTGCGCCCCCCGGGATCCGATGGCTGGACCGAACCGGAACCAGGCATGCAAGGCGAGCAGCCGGGCCTTGCGCAGGACCGCCTCCTGGAAGGCGAACTCCAGTAGGGCCGCCGACTCGTCCGGGTCCCGGATGCCGGCCACGATCTCCCGGTGCACGGCCATGCTTTCCTCGCGCGCGATCACCACCGGCACTGGCGAGTGAACGGCGGCATACCGGCTCACCGACCCGAGGGTCATCGCCGCGAACCCGCCCGCGCCGCGGGAGCCGACGACCAGCATGGAAGCGTGGTGGGCGGCATCGATCAGGGCTTGCGCGGGCGGCCCGGACAGCAGCTCGGTGTCGATCGTCAGGCCGGGGGCCACCTCCGCCGCACGCTCGGCGGCGCTGGCCAGAGCCTCCCGGGTTCCCTCGACCACCAGGCCGGCGACCGTCTGGCTGCCGGCCGGGCCGGGGCTCATCCGAGGCGGCAGTTCAGGCGCGGATACCACCCGCAGCGCCGCTGTCCGCCGCACCGCTTCCCGCGCCGCCCATTCCACCGCCCGCAGCGAGTCCTCTGAGCCGTCCGTTCCGGCGATGATCGGGTTGCCGTCCATGTCTGTGCTCCTTGCCACAGTCGCGCGCCGACAGTGCCAGCAAGATCGGCGGGCCTGGCCGTGTCGCCGGTCCATGGTCATGCCAACCGAACAGCGGGCCGCCTGGGTCAGGCATGAGCGGATCCCACCGCAGACTGCCCGGACCGTACTATCCGCCGCCCGCTGAAGCCGCGGGCGGCCCGGGCGGGCTAGCCGGCTTTGGTGATCGCGATCCGGCGGCCTTCCGCCTCGGCCTCCGGCACCGGGATGCTGATCTCGAGGATTCCCTTGTCATAGGTGGCGGTGATGTGCTCGGTATCCGCCCGGTCCGGGAGCGCGACCGACCGGGTGAACGAGCCATACCGGAACTCTGACCGGTGCGCCTCCTGCTGCTCCTCACGGCGCTCGGCCCGGATCATCAGCGTCCCGCCCTCGACGGTGATCTCAATATCCTTGTCCGGGTCCATGCCGGGCAGCTCGGCGCGGACAACGTAGTTGTTGCCCTTGACGTGATCCTCGACCCGGAACATGCTGGCCGGACCGAACGGCAGCAGCGGCGCCCACGGGGCATCCAGCCAGTCCCGCAGGTCCGGGAGCAGATGGGGTGCTTGCCTGCGCGCAGGCAGCTTGGCCATGGCAATCCCTCCTTGGTCCGCCGGTTCCAAGCTTCCATCCCACGCCTGTGGACGCTGCTAGCCCAGCGGGCCGAATGCCCTGATGCCCGGGACCTTCGGCCCCGCAACTGCGACGACAGCAGAGCAAGCCACCGCAGTTCGGTCCGACTGCCATGCGGCTAGTGCCGCCCGGCTCGATGCCGCCGAGGTGGGCGCGGCATGTCAGCGGCTGGCGGCAACCTGGCATCCAGTGGCGGTCGTTCGGCTGATGGCGCGGGGACTTTCGGCCCTGCCTGCCTTCGAAACGCGGTCTTACACATGAAGGAACGGAGGGCACGGAGGTCAGGTCATGAGGTGGAAGCCGATCCGCAAGAGTGGCCAGAAGAGCGGTTTCAACCTCGCCGACTATGAGGATGCGGCGCGGGAGTTCTCATGGGAGTGGGCTCGCGCGCAGCTCGACGGCCTGCCCGGGGGCCGGGGCCTCAACATCGCCTACGAGGCGGTGGACCGTCATGCGGCCGGGTCGCGCAGCGAGGCGGTTGCCCTGCGCTGCGTGGCGAAGGACGGCAGCGTCAGCCAGTTCACCTATGCCGACCTCGCGCGCCAGACCAGCCGGTTCGCCAATCTGCTGCGCACGCTGGGGGTGGGCCGGGGTGACCGGGTTTTCACCCTGCTGGGCCGGGTGCCTGAACTGTACGTCGCGGTCCTGGGCACGCTGAAGAACACCAGCGTCGCCTCGCCGCTGTTCTCGGCCTTCGGCCCCGAGCCGATCCGGGAACGGCTCCGGCTGGGCGACGCCAAGGTCCTGGTGACCAGCCCGGAGCTGTACCGGCGCAAGATCGTGCCGATCCGGGACTCGCTGCCAGGGCTGGAGCATGTGATCATCGCCGGGGAGGCACCGGATCCGGCCACGATCGGGCTGGCGGCCGCGCTCGCGGCCTGCGGCGAGGACTTCGATATCCCGGCCACCGATCCCGAGGATATGGCGCTGCTGCACTTCACCAGCGGCACCACCGGTACGCCCAAGGGCGCCGTGCACGTGCACGATGCGGTGGTAGCGCACTACGCCACCGCGGCATTCGCGCTCGACCTGCACCACGATGACGTGTTCTGGTGCACGGCTGACCCGGGCTGGGTGACCGGCACCTCGTACGGGATCATCGCGCCGCTCACCCACGGGCTGACGATCCTGACCGACGCGGCCGACTTCGACGCGCACCGCTGGTACCGGCTGCTCGCCGAGCACAAGGTGACAGTCTGGTACACCGCGCCGACGGCGCTGCGGATGCTGGTGCGCTACGGGCCCGAGCTTCCAGCCACTCACGACCTGTCCGCGCTGCGTTTCATCGCCAGCGTCGGCGAGCCACTCAACCCCGAAGTTGTGGTGTGGGGCGAAGAAACCCTCGGCCTGCCGATCCACGACAACTGGTGGCAGACCGAGACCGGCGCGATCATGATCAGCAACTTCGCGGCGATGGACATCCGGCCGGGGTCGATGGGGCGCCCGCTGCCTGGTGTGAGCGCCGCGGTGCTGCGGCGCGGCCCGGACGGGCGGGCGCTGGTGACCGGCGACCAGGTGTCGGTCGTCACCGAGCCGGGCGCCGAGGGTGAACTCGCCCTGCGGCCGGGCTGGCCGTCGATGTTCCGCGGCTACCTGCACGACCCGGAGCGTTACGCCAGGTGCTTCGCGGGTGGCTGGTATCTGACCGGCGATGTGGTCCGCAGGGACGCCGACGGCTACTACTGGTTCGTCGCCAGGGCCGACGATGTGATCAAGTCGGCCGGCCACCTGATCGGGCCGTTCGAGGTGGAGAGCGTGCTGATGGAGCACCCGGCGGTGGCCGAGGCGGGGGTGATCGGCAAGCCAGACCCGGTGGCCGGGGAGATCGTGAAGGCCTTCGTCGCGCTCAAGCCGGGCCGGGAGCCGAGCGATGCCCTGCGCCGGGAGCTGGTGGCGTTCGGCCGCCGCCGGCTGGGGGCGGTCGCGCCGAAGGAAATCGAGTTCGACCAGAACCTGCCGCTGACCCGCAGCGGGAAGGTGATGCGCCGCCTGCTCAAGGCGCGGGAGCTGGGCCTGGAGACAGGCGACGTCTCGACCCTGGAGAGCGCCCGGTGAGCCCGCGCCGCCGCCCAGCCGCCCCCGCTGCCCGCCAGGCAGCCAGCCCGCCCGCCGCCGCGCGCCAGCCCGTCATGCATAACGAGCCTGACGGGTCGGCCGCTCACCGCACGGACCTGCTGCGCCAGATGCTGCTCATCCGGCGGTTCGAGGAGAAATGTGTCGAGCTGTACAGCGCCGGGGAGATCCACGGCTTCGTGCACCTGTACATCGGGGAGGAAGCGGTGGCGGTGGGGGTCAACCAGGCGCTCACTCCCGATGACGCCATCGTGTCCACCTACCGCGAGCACGGCCACGCGCTCGCGCGCGGCATACCGATGACGGCGGTGATGGCCGAGATGTACGGCCGGACGACCGGGTGCAGTGGCGGCCGCGGCGGGTCGATGCACCTGTTCGACGCGCAGACGCGCTTCTACGGGGGGAACGCGATCGTCGGGGGCGGGCTGCCGCTGGCGGTCGGCATCGCGCTCACCGACCGGATGCGCGGCCGGTCCCGGGTGACGGCCTGTTTCTTCGGCGACGGGGCGGTGGCCGAGGGTGAGTTCCACGAGTGCCTCAACCTGGCCACGCTGTGGCAGCTGCCGGTGCTGTTCTGCTGCGAGAACAACCTGTACGCCATGGGCACGGCGCTCGCCCGGGCGCAGGCGCAGACGGACCTGGCGGTGCGGGCCGCCAGCTACGGCATGCCGGCCTGGGCGGTGGACGGAATGGACGTGCTCGCGGTCGAGCAGGCGGCCCGGCACGCCGCGGACGCGGTCCGCGGCGGCGGGGGGCCGCACTTCCTGGAGCTGCGCACCTACCGGTTCCGCGCCCACTCGATGTACGACCCCGACCGGTACCGGGACAAGGCCGAGGTGGAGGAGTGGAAGCGGCGCGACCCGATCGACGCGCTGGCGGCCCGGATGCGGGAGGCGGGCGAGCTGGCCGGCGATACGCTGGCGGCCATCGACGCCGACCTGACCGGGGAGCTCACCGACGCGATCGACAAGGCCCGCGGTGGCCCGCTGGAGCCGGTGTCGGACCTCACCCGTTTCGTGTACAGCCCGAGGCAGCCATGACCGGATCCGGGCCCGGCAAGACCACCTACCGCGAGGCCATGCGGGCGGCGATCCGGGAGGCGATGCTGGCCGACGAACGGGTCTTCCTCATGGGTGAGGACGTCGGCAGGTACGGCGGCTGCTTCGCGGTCAGCCTGGGGCTGCTGGAGGAGTTCGGCCCCGAGCGGATCAGGGACACCCCGCTGTCGGAGTCGGCGTTCGTCGGCGCGGGCATCGGCGCCGCGATCGGCGGGATGCGGCCGATCGTCGAGATCATGACGGTCAACTTCAGCCTGCTCGCCCTCGACCAGATCATGAACAACGCGGCCACCCTGCTGCACATGTCGGGTGGCCAGTTCAGTGTCCCGCTGGTGATCAGGATGACGACCGGTGCGGGCCGCCAGGTCGCGGCGCAGCACTCACACAGCCTGGAGGGCTGGTACACGCACATCCCCGGGCTGCGGATCGTCGCCCCGGCGACGCTGGAGGACGCCCGCGGCATGCTGTGGACCGCGCTGGCGGACCCCGACCCGGTGCTGATCTTCGAGCACGGCTCGCTCTACAACATGGCCGGCGTGCTCGCCCCGGACGCCGGGGCGGTGGACATCGACTCAGCGGTGATCCGCCGCCCCGGCACCGACGTCACACTCATCACCTACGGCGGCACCCTGGGCAAGGCGCTGGACGCGGCGGAGGCACTCGCGGGCGAGCAGATCCAGGCGGAGGTCATCGACCTGCGCACGCTCCGGCCACTGGACGACGAGACCGTCATGGCTTCGGTGCGCCGCACCCACCGCGCGGTGATCGTGGACGAGGGGTGGCGCTCGGGCAGCCTCGCGGCCGAGGTGAGCGCCCGGATCATGGAGCAGGCGTTCTACGACCTCGACGCCCCGGTGGAGCGGGTGTGCAGCGCCGAGGTGCCCATGCCCTACCCACGGCATCTGGAGGAGGCCGCGCTGCCGCAGGTGCCAGCGATAGTGGAAGCGGCGCGCCAGGCGGTGGGCTGAGGTGGCCGAATTCCGGATGCCGGCGCTGGGCGCCGACATGGAGCAGGGGACGCTGGTCGAGTGGCTGGTCAAACCCGGCGACCAGATCCATAAGGGCGACATCATCGCGGTGGTCGACACCGACAAGTCGGCCATCGAGGTCGAGTCGTTCCACACCGGGACCGTTGAGGCGCTGATCACCCCCGTCGGCGAGACCGTGCCCGTGGGCACCGTCCTCGCGACCATCACCGAGACGGAAGCCGAGCCTGCCAGGCCGGGCGCGGCGGAGGCTGGCAGGCCGGGCGCGGTGGAGGCAGGAGTGCCCGCGGCGATGGGAGCGCCGGCCGCTGCGGCCGCCGGGCCGGCTGCGATGGGCGCTGGCCCGGCTGCGGTGGAAGCCGGGCGGCCGGCCGCAGCCGGGGCGCCGAAAGGCAAACGCGCGCCGGGCAAGCGTGCGCCGGGAAGAGCCCGCCCGGGCCGCACGCCGGCGCCGGCGGGGCCTGCGGCACCAGTGCACAGCACGCCGCTGGTCCGGCACGAGGCCGGGCAGCTCGGGGTCGATCTGGCCGCCGTGCACGGCACCGGCCGGGGCGGGACGATCACCCGGGCAGACGTCGAGTACGCGGCCGCTTCCCGGCGGGTCCGGGCCACCCCCCTGGCCCGCCGCCTCGCCGCCGAGCTCGGCGTCGACCTCGGCACCGTCACCGGCACCGGCACCGGCGGCGCCGTCCGGGAAGCCGACGTGCGCCGGGCCGCCGCCGCGGGCGCCCCAGCGGCCCAGCAGCCGCCGGCCCAGCCCCCGGCAGCCGCGGCCGCCGCCGGGCAGGCGCCCCACGCGGGGGAGGCCGGGCGTCCCGCGACAGCCGGGCGGGCGGGGACAGCCGGGCGGGCCGAGTCCATGCGGCAGGCGATCGCCCGGCTGATGGCCCGGTCCAAGCGGGAGATCCCGCACTACTACGTGACCAACACCGTGGACATGGGCACCGCCATGAGCTGGCTGCGCGAACGCAACCGCCGCCTGGAGGTGTCCCAGCGGCTGGTGCCGGCCGCACTGCTGCTGCGTGCCACCGCGCTCGCCGCCCGCCAGGTGCCCGAACTCAACGGGTACTGGGGGGAGGACCACTTCGTGCCCGGCCCGGCCGTCCACCTCGGGGTGGCGATCTCGCTGCGCGGCGGCGGCCTGATCACCCCCGCCATCCACCACGCCGACGACCTGGCGCCCGGCGAGCTGATGGCCAAGCTGCGCGACCTGGTGAACCGGGCCCGCGCCGGGCGGCTGCGCAGCTCGGAGATGACCGACGCCACGATCACCGTGACCAACCTCGGCGACCAGGGGGTCGAGTCGGTGACCGGGGTGATCTACCCCCCGCAGGTCGCGCTCGTCGGCTTCGGCAAGATCGTCGAGCGCCCGTGGGCGGTGAACGGGCTGCTGGGCATCCGCCCGGTGGTGGTCACCACGCTCGCCGCCGACCACCGCGCGACCGACGGCTACACCGGCGGCCGCTTCCTCACCGCCATCGCGCAACTGCTGCAACGACCGGAGGAGCTGTGACACCCGAGCAGGCACGCCAGATGATCAAGGACATCCTGCGGGAGATCGCGCCCGACTGCGACCCGGACACGCTTCCCGGCGATGCCGACCTTCGCGACTCGCTCGAGCTCGACTCGCTGGACTTCCTCAACTTCGTCGAGGAACTCGCCCAGCGGTCGGGACGGCGCATCGACGAGGACGACTACCCCAAGCTCGCCACCCTGGCGAGCGGAGCCGCGTTCCTGGCCGGGTCGTGACCCAGGCACGTGACTTCCTCGACCGCTTCCGCCCGGCGGGCGCGCCCGGCTCAGCGGCGCGCGCGGGCGTGCCCGCCGACCGGGCCAGGGAACTGGCCGCCGAGGTCGAGCCGGTACTGGCGCTTCTGGACGATACCCACGCCGAATGCGAGCAGATCATCGAAGCGGCACGGCAGGAGGCCGGCCGGATCATGGTGGAGGCGCGCGCCGCGGTAGCCAGGGTCGGGCAGGAAGCCGGCCGGAACGCGCGTGCCGCGGGGGAGGAGGCCGCCGCGGAGGTGCTGGCGCAGACCAGGGCCGAGGTGCAGGGGACCGCGGCTGCAGCCGGCCAGCAGGCGCTCCAGATCAGGCGGCTGGCGCAGCGCCGCCTCCCCGAACTGGTGGCCGTGGCGGTCGGCCTGGTGCGGGCCGGGCCCACCGGCGTCGGCGGGCCGCCGCCGTGAGCGTCGCCTGGGTCGCGGGGAGCGTGCGGGCGAGAGGGCTCGCCCACCGCCGTATCGGCCCGGAGGCGGCCCGGCGTGTGGCGGCCGCCGGGTCGCTGGAGGACGCGCTGCGGCTGCTGGCGGCCACCCCCTATGGGCGTGAGGCACGTCCGGGGCAAACACTCGCCCAGGCGCAGCACGCCGTCGCCGCGGCGGTCCTGTGGTACCTGCGGGTGCTCGCGGGCTGGCTGCCACAGGGCGGCGCTCACCTGCTGCGGACGCTGGCCGCATGGTTCGAGATCGCCAACGTGGACGAGTTGCTGCACGGCATGGACACCGGCCATCCCGGCGATGTCTTCACGCTCGGTTCGCTGGCGACGGCCTGGATCCGGCTGCGGGAGGCGGGCAGCGTGGCCGATCTGCGGGCGCGGCTGGCCGCCTCCGCCTGGGGTGACATGGGCGCCGACGACGCGTTTGCGGTGCGGTTCGGCATGCGTGCCCGCTGGGGATCGTGGGCCGCTGGCCTGCGCGACCCGGTCCGGACCTGGGCCACCGCCGCCACCGCCCTGCTGGTGGCGGGACAGCGGTTCGTGGCTGGCCAGGCCATCCCCGCGGCGATGCTGCCATCACTGCGTGCAGTGACAGGTGCCGCCGCCGAGGCAGACACGCTGGCGGCGATGGCCGCCGCGCTACCCGCCCGGGCCCAGTGGGTACTGGCCGGTGTCACGTCGCCCG
>Ga0335079_10002891_pt1 | contig 19802 bp, 18 predicted proteins | sample Lox_Sample_33_FD_206719 | JGI IMG/M metagenome (GOLD analysis project Ga0335079, IMG submission 206719) | Soil microbial communities from Loxahatchee National Wildlife Refuge, Florida, United States - Lox_Sample_3.3 | ecosystem: Environmental > Terrestrial > Soil > Wetlands | place: USA... | reverse complement strand
GATCAGGTGAGTTGGCTGCCTGCAACCGGCACATCGCCCTTAACGATGGCCTGCAACGGCTTGCCCGACGGAAGGATACCGTCGCGATACATCTTTTCGCCCAATCTCATGGCCTCTTCCGGAGGCACCCGGCGACCGAAGCCGACGCAGACGTGCCTGCAACAGCCGTTCCCGCGTGGGCAAGGAGAACAAAGGCAAGGACCCCCGTCATGAGCATGAGAGGGCAGCCAATGATCTTCAGGAATGCCGGCGAGGCCGGCGTCATTGCCGCACCTTCTCGTACTCGACCAGGAGCTTGTTGGTGCCGATGAGGCCGTAGATCCGGACCCAGCGGCTGTCGGTCGGCGGTTTCAGCAGGATGACCGGGGGGTGGTCCATCTTGTCCCGGGTAAAGACGTTGAAGGCCCGGAGCACCCGGTCAATATCCGTCCGGCTGCCGGAAAGAAAGTCCCATCCCGGCTTTGCCTGGTATCGCTTCAGGTAGGCTTTCATTTCCTTCGGTGTGTCGAAGTCCGGGTCTACCGAGATGGAAACGAGCCGCGCCTTTCCCGACTCCGCGATGATCGTCTTCTGGAAGTTCATGAAATTCGAGGACAGAACAGGGCAGATGGTGGTGCAGGTCGTAAAAACAAAATCCACGAGGACCGGCCCGTCATAGACAAGGTAGTCCCTCAGCTTGATTCGTGCGCCATCCTGGTTGATCAGTGTCACATCGGGGATCTGATAGTTCTCGACGGTCCTCGTATAGGATGGCTTGCTCTCGGCCGTTGCCTCGGCTGTGAGGCAGGAGCCGATCAGCAGGAACGACATGATCGGGACGGTCCAACGGAATGACATGCATGATCTCCTTGAGGTTGAAAATATCTGCTCACGGCGGCTTGCCGGTCACTCATCCGCCGTCGCGTGCTGACACTATAAGGACAGCCATGGGTTGTTGTCAATATGATTTTCCCGCGCTTATGCGCAGGGCGCTCTTTATACGGGTTTGAAGCGCGAAGGCTGTTTTTCGGCCTCTTCCCGCTTTTTTCCTCATGAAAAGGCCAAGTTCCCAGTTGACACCCCCTGGTAAATGCTGTACTTTTAAACATGAACGGAATTGTGCTTGCAGGCGGAGAAAGCCGGCGCATGGGCAGGGACAAGGCCTTCCTCAACGTTGCCGGCCTGCCCATGATCGAGCACGTGATCCGCGCGCTCCGCTCCGTTGCCCGTCACATCATCGTTGTTACCAACACGCCCGAAGCATATGCGCGCTATGACGTTGAAGTGACCGGCGACGTGAAGGACAGGCGCGGTTCGCTCGTCGGGCTGTATTCGGGCCTGCTCCGGTCTTCGCAGGATTGCAACATCGTGGTCGCCTGCGACATGCCGTTCCTGAACCCCGGGCTCCTTTCGTACATGGCCGGTCTCGCCGAGGGACACGATGCCGTCGTGCCGAAGCTCGGGGAGCTTGTCGAGCCGCTCCACGCCGTGTACCGCCGGAGCCTGCTGCGCGTTATCGAGGAAAGCATCAGCCGCGACCAGTGGAGGATCAGGAGCGTTTTATCAGGACAACGGACACGCTACGTTACGGAAGAGGAAATCGACCGCTTCGACCCGCTGCGGCGGTCGTTCATCAATCTGAATACGCGCAAGGAATACGAGGAGGTAACATGTTCGGACTTGGATTGCCGGAGCTGATCGTTATCCTGGTTATTGTCGTTGTCATATTCGGCGCGAACCGCCTGCCCCAGCTTGGCGAGGGGCTGGGAAAGGCCATCAAGGGCTTCAAGAAAGGCCTGTCTGACTCGAATGATGAGACCGGCAAGAAAGAGAACAAGGGTTAGCTTTCCCGGCCTTCACCCATGAAGTGGGTCCTGGCAGAAGGAGACAGGGCCGCGGCTGCGGTCCTGTCTGAAAACGGTTTTCACCCTCTCGTCGCCAGGCTCCTGGTGAACCGCGGTATCACGGATCCCGCCGCCGCCCGCCTGTTCCTTGCTGCCGATCTCTCGCACTTGTCGCCGGCTTCGATCTTCAGCGGGATGGAGCGCGCCGTCGGACGCATCCAGCGGGCGCTGGCGGACCGCGAAAAGATCGTCGTCTACGGCGATTATGACGTGGACGGGGTGACCGGCGCTTCGCTCCTGTACCTGGTGCTTCGGGACCTGGGCGCCGATGTGGGGCATTATATCCCGGACAGGATATCCGAAGGATACGGGCTCAACGCGCGGGCGCTGGAAACGATCAGGGCTACCGGCGCCGGGCTGGTGATCACCGTTGACTGCGGCATCAGCGCGATGCGCGAGTCCGTAGCAGCGCGCTCCCTGGGGCTTGATCTCATCATCACCGATCATCATGAGATCGCACAGCCGGACGGGCCCGTGCCGGGCACGGCAACCCGCGCTTCTCTTCCGGAAACCGCCCTCCCCGACGCCTTCGCGATCCTGCATCCCTGGCTGCTTGCGCCCGATACGGCCCCCGATATCCGGGAGCGGGTGAAGGGGCTGACCGGGGTAGGTGTCGCGTTCAAGCTCGCGCAGGCCCTGTTGAAGACGGATGCCCATGACGAGCGGATGCAGTCCTGCCTGGACCTGGTCACCCTCGGCACCATTGCCGATGTGGGACGGATCACGGGCGAGAACCGCGTGTTCGTGAAGCACGGCCTTGACCGGCTGTCTCGCGGGGATGGCACCGTGAGGCCCGGGGTCGCGGCCCTGAAAGAAGTGGCCGGGCTCGCCGGCAAAAGGATCAGCGCGGGGAACGTGGGGTTTGCGCTCGCTCCGCGGATCAACGCGAGCGGAAGGCTGGAGCGGGCGGACATGGCGTTCCGCCTGCTGACGACCGAGTCCCCGAAGGAAGCCTTGACCATCGCGTCGGCTTTGGACGAGGTGAACAAAGAGCGGCAGACCGTCGAGGGGCTCATCCAGGAGGATGCCCGCCGTCTCTGCCGGGAGCAGGACCTTGCATCGATCGGCGCCTTCGTGCTTGCTTCTCCGGACTGGCACCCGGGAGTCATCGGGATCGTTGCTTCCCGGATCGTCGAGGAGTTCTACCGCCCGACGGCCCTGGTCTGCATCAGGGACGGTGTGGGCAAGGGGTCGGCGAGAAGCATCCCCGGATTTGACCTGTACCACGGGCTGCTGCAGTGCGGCGATCTGCTGCTCGGGTTCGGCGGCCACAAATACGCCGCGGGTTTCACGATCGCCGAGGAGCGGATCCCGGAATTCCGGGAGCGGCTGAGCTCCCTCGTGCGGGACGCGATGGGGAACGACGGCTTCCTGCGCACGCAGATCGTCGACGAGGCGATAACCCTCGATGAATTGAGCCTGGACCTGCTCCGGGAGATCGACCGGCTTGCGCCGTTCGGCCAGGGCAATCCCGAGCCGCGGCTGGGGACCCGCGGACTGTCCGTCGTATCCTCCCGCATCGTCGGGAACAACCACCTGAAGCTCCGGCTCAAACAGGAAAACGGGACAGCCCTGGACGCCATCGCCTTCAACCGCGGCCGCCTGCTCGGGAAGCAGGTGCGGGACGGGGAGCGGCTCGCCGTCGTGTTCACGCCCCGCGCGAATTCCTGGAACGGGAACACGGCCGTGGAACTGGAGATCAGGGATTTCAAAAAGGACCGGGAAGGTCACGGCTCAAAGAACTGAGGAAATGCGTCTCTCGCAGAGCACGCGGAGGGCGCAGAGGTTAAAACCAAACGTTAAGTCTTGTTGTCCTGAGAGATTGATTTCTCTGCGAACTTTGCGCCTCTGCGAGAAAAGTTATTGCCTTTTTTAGAATCGGCTTTGTGTGAGGCCGAAGGGTTAAAAAATGCCTGCAGTACGTCTCGAAGACATCGTTGAAAGCATCCAGAGCTACCATCCCGACGCGGATGTGGACCTGCTCAGGAGGGCCTATATTTACTCCGCCAAGGCCCATCAGGGGCAGACGCGCCTCTCGGGGGAGGCCTACCTGATCCATCCCATCGAGGTGGCCGCCATTCTCGCGGGGCTGAAGCTGGACGTCCCGACGGTCGCGGCCGGGCTGCTGCATGACACGATCGAGGACACGGCGGTCACCCCTGATGAGGTCAAATCGCTCTTCGGCGACGAGGTCGCCATGCTCGTGGACGGGATGACGAAACTGTCCCGGATGGAGTTCCAGAGCCGGGAGCAGCGGGAGGCGGACAACTTCCGCAAGATGGTCGTGGCCATGGCCAACGACATCCGGGTCATCCTGATCAAGCTTGCCGACCGTCTCCACAACATGCGCACGCTGAAATCCCTTTCCCCCGAAAAGCAGAAACGCATCGCCCAGGAGACCCTGGACATTTACGCGCCCCTCGCCAACCGGCTCGGCATCTCGAAGATCAAGACCGAGCTCGAGGACCTGTCCTTCAAGCATCTCAATCCCGAGGCGTACAATGACCTCGTCAAGAAGGTCACCCAGCGCCGCATCGAGCGCGAGACCTACATCAACGAGCTCATCGAGATCATGAAGCGGCAGCTTGCCGAGCACGGCTACCAGGGCGACGTGAAGGGAAGGCCGAAGCATTTCTACAGCATCTGGACGAAGATGCAGAAACAGGGTATCGCCTTCGAGGACATCTACGACCTGATCGCGATACGGATCATCACGGACACCAAAACCAACTGCTACGCCATCCTGGGCCTCATCCACTCGCTCTGGACGCCGGTGCCCGGCAGATTCAAGGACTTCATCGGCGTTCCCAAGTCCAACCTCTACCAGTCGCTCCACACCACCGTCATCGGCCCCAAGGGCGAGCGCGTAGAATTCCAGATCCGGACCGACGAGATGCACCGCATCGCCGAGGAGGGCATCGCGGCGCACTGGCGGTACAAGGAACGGTCGGCCGTGAGCCAGCGCGATGAGCAGCAGTTCGCCTGGCTCCGGCAGCTGCTCGAATGGCAGCGCGACCTGCCCGACGCCCGGGAGTTCATGGATACCGTCAAGGGGGACCTGTTCCCGGAAGTGGTGTATGTTTTCACCCCCCGCGGGGACGTGAAGGAGCTGCCCCAGGGGTCGACTCCCGTGGATTTCGCCTACAGCGTCCACACCGACGTCGGCCACCAGTGCGTGGGCGCCAAGGTGAACGGCAGGATCGTGCCCCTCAAGCACGTGCTCCGGAACGGGGACAAGATCGAGATCATCTCCCAGGCCGGCCACACGCCGAGCCGGGACTGGCTCAAGTTCGTCAAGACCTCGAAGGCCAGGACCAGGATCAAGGCGTGGCTCAAGACCGAAGAGCGGAAGCACAGCATCCTGCTCGGGAAGGAACTGCTCGACAAGGACCTGCGCAAGCACGAGCTGAGCCCCTCCAAGGTGCTCAAATCCGATGAGCTCCTGAAGATCGCCAACGACCTTTCGCACAACACGCTCGACGACCTGCTGGCGGCCATCGGGTACGGCAAGGTCTCCGCTCATATGGTGGGGAACAAGCTGGCCCCCGACAAACAGCACATCGAACCGCCTGCAAAGAAACCGTCCCTGAAGCCGGGGAAACCCGCCGGCGGAAGCATGAAGATCGACGGCATGGACAACATGCTGATCCACCTCTCCAAGTGCTGCAACCCCGTTCCCGGGGACAAGGTGGTCGGGTTCATCACCCGGGGCAGGGGAGTGTCCGTTCACACGGCCGACTGCTCGAACGTGGCCGAGCTTGCCTTTGACAAGGAGCGGCTCGTTGATGTCTCCTGGGGCGATTTCCAGCCCGGGGCGCATGCAGTCAAGATCTCCGTCAGGACCGAGGACAAACCCGGCCTCCTGGCCAGCGTCTCCACCTCGATCAGTTCGACGAATGCCAACATCACCCACGCCGATGTCATTACCGGCGAGGATAGCCAGGCAACGCTCAACTTCACGATCGACATCAAGGATGTGGAGCACCTGAACGCGATCATCAAGAACATCGGGGCGATCAAGGGGGTGCTGGACGTGAAGAGGGTGAAATCAGGGTAAGCAGCCGCTTCCTCAGCCACAGCCCGAGGCATCCCCCGTGCGTTCTCCTCCTTCTCGTTTCATGAGATTTCCGGAAGCTTCATCGCTTCCTTCTTCGACCCAATCGGGCATCAGTGCGTATTCCCGCCAGGCAATGACCGGTTGAATAAACTCAACAGGGAAACATCCTGCCGCCGGTTATTTGACATATTGAAAGGTTTACTTTCGGTTTAAATAGCGTCATTAAATTAAGCACTTCAAGCGATACATGAATGCAATGATGGAGGTCATTATGCGTCGTAAGATCATTAAAACCGATAAGGCGCCTCAGGCAATCGGCCCCTATTCCCAGGCTGTGGAGGCAGGCGGCTTCGTCTTCCTGTCCGGACAGATACCGATCGATCCAAAGACCGGTGCGGTGATCCAGGGTGATAGTAAAGCACAGGCCAGGCAGGTGCTCGAAAACGCACAGGCCATCCTGGTTGCGGCAGGCGTCAGTTTTTTGTCTGTTGTAAAGTCCACCATCTATCTGAAGAACATGAGTGACTTCAATTCCGTGAACGAGGTCTATGCGGAATATTTCCCGTCCGATCCCCCTGCCCGCGCCACGGTCGAGGTGTCGCGCCTGCCGAAGGACGCGGCCATAGAAATGGAGTTTGTCGCCTGGAAAGGAAAGGGTTGATGGTTTGAAAAGGTATTTGTAGCCGTCTTTGCGAGCCGAAAGCGAGGCAATCTCGATTCATGGCCCGTGATACACCCCGTAACTTCGGTTTCAGAAATATCAAGAACTTCGAGATTGCCGCGTCGCAAGAATCTCTCCTCGCAATGACACCTGACGGTGTTTTTTCCACGCTGCACTCCTGCCTCCCCAGCCATGTGCCGGTGATCAGTTCGTATGCAGTTCAAGCCCTTTTCATTTGCATTTTTGTCATCAATCGTTTATTATTCGCGGCAATACATCTATTATTCCTATTATTCAAGAAAGTGATGCCCATGAAACGGAACCTTTTCTTCCTGTCTGCACCATTCATTCTGCTCTCATTCCTCCTTTCCGGATGCGCAACCACTTCAGTTCCTGTTGCCGACGTAAACAACCCTTCTCAGGATGCCGCTTCGGCAGTGCAAAAAGCATCGGGCAATGAAAACCCCTCGCTGACTTCAGCGGCCCCGGAAGCGGACCACGCGAAAGACCAGGCGCCGCAGGACCAGGCGAAGTCCGGCGTTGCCGTGAAAAAAGAGATCAATGACGACGACCAGGCCCTCCTCGACACTGCGCTGGAACTGACCGAGACCGCCCAGGAGTACTGGGAGGACAACGATCTGGACAACGCGTTCGAATCCCTGGACCAGGCTTTTGCACTCATCCTGTCGATCCCCAATAATCCGAGCAATACCAAGCTGACCCAGCAGAAAGATGATCTCAGGTTCATGATCTCGAAGCGGATCGTCGAGATGTACGCCTCCCGCCAGGTTGCCGTGAAGGGAAGCTATAACGAGATCCCGATGGTCGTCAACGACCACGTGATGCGCGAGATCCAGTCGTTCCAGACGCTGGAGCGGGACTTCTTTCTGGAATCCTACAAGCGCTCCGGCCGGTACCGCGGCGATATGGTGAAAGCGCTGAAGGAAGCCGGGCTTCCCGAGGACCTTTCCTGGCTGCCGCTGATCGAGAGCGGGTTCAAGAGCAGGGCCCTGTCGCGCTCGCGCGCGTTCGGTCTCTGGCAGTTCATCCCCTCGACGGGATACAAGTTCGGGCTCAAGAGGAACGCCTGGGTCGACGAGCGGCTCGACCCTGACAAGGCGACGGCGGCCGCGATCGCCTATTTCAAGGAGCTCCACCAGATGTTCGGCGACTGGGCCACGGTGCTCGCGGCCTACAACTGCGGGGAAGGCTCGGTGGCGCGGGTGATCAGGGACCAGAAGGTCAATTACCTGGACAATTTCTGGGACTTCTACGAGCGCCTGCCGCGCGAAACGGCCCGTTATTATCCGCGGTTCCTCGCGGTGCTTGCGATCGTAAAGGAGCCGGAAAAGTACGGGTTCACCCTGGAGGAGCCGGACCAGCCGCTTCCCTATGAAACCGTCATGATCGAGAGGCCCGTGCGCCTGAGCGCCTTTGCCGAGCAGACCGGGATCTCGGTTGAGGATCTCTCTGCCTTGAACCCGGAACTCCGGCGCGACGCGACTCCGAGCACGCTCTATACGCTCAAAGTTCCGCCCGGCAAGGGGGAGACGGTCCTGGCGGGGATCGATAACCTGCCGAAGTGGTCTCCGCCCAAGGTGGAATACGTGGTTCATCGCGTAAGGCGCGGCGAGACGCTGTCCCTGATCGCGCTCCGCTACCGCACGAGCATCGACAGGATCGCGGAAGCGAACAACATCCGGAAGGGGAAATTGCTCAGGGTAGGGCAGAAATTGAAGATCCCGACGAGGAGCAGCAATACCTGAGATCGGAGAAAATCAGAAACAAAAGGCAGGCGATGTTAGCCTGCCTTTTTTATTTTAATAAACTGTTTGGCCACAGAGCGCACAGAGTGCATGGAGAAGGGACGGAGAGGGGGATGAGAAAGTAAGAAGATGCATGAACAAATCCTACCTTCTCGCCTCGGCAAGAATTATTATTAAAGGTCTTATTTAGAAACAACAGAGCGGAACCAATGGAGTAAATCAACAATTCTATTAAATGTCATTCCCGCGAATGCGAGAATCTAGTTCAGATATTTTATTATCCACAGATTACGCAGATTTCACAGATGAAACCACGCCGAAATTACTGGTTTTAAAATCTGCGTCCATCTGCGGCATCTGCGGATAAATTGGTCTTAGCATTTTCTGAGGGTTATTCATTTCGAGAAGTTACATTCGATTTTAAACTAGTATGAGGCTGTTGATAAGTCTTCTTCCCTCAACTCCACGATCGTCGCACCCCACCCGCCGCCGTCTTCTCCCGCTATCCGGAAGGACTTCACATAAGGCAGCTTTTCGAGGATCGATTCGACCGTTCGTCTGAGCGTTCCGGTCCCTTTTCCGTGAATGATGCGCACCTGAAGGATGCCGCGCTCGCGGCAGGCGGAGAGATAGTCCGGCACCAGGTCCTTTACTTCATTCGGCTGAAACGTGTGAAGGTCGAGGACGCCGTTGATGGGGAAATCCACAGGGTCAGTCATCGGAAGCATTATAAATCGAAGGTGACTAAAAATCGAGAGGGCTTTTGAGTTCCTTAATCGTTTTGCTCGGAACGCAGTGCGTGTAGATCATTGAGGTGCGGACGCCGGCAGGGCCTATGAGATCAACTATTCCGATATTGCATATTAGTCACGCTAAAATAACTTCACTACAATTTGCATATTAGTCGTTTGAAGCAAACTTAGCGATTTCAGGCAGTTACGTCAAGTTTTTTCTTAAATTCATTGACCGGCCAGTCAAGTCTATGCTACTCTATCCCGAAGAACTAATATCATGTTAGCTTCAGGAAAATACTGGCCGCCTACTTGGTCCAAGCATAAAATCACGCGTGTACTTTCAATGGAGGAAGACAAAATGAGATCAGGCCTTCTTTGGGCAGTGATTTATACGATGCTATCAATAATCCTGTTTGCTTGCAGATCTTCTTCAACGTCGCTTACTACTGATAATAGGTTGATCTCAATCACCGTAACTCCTTCTACTTCATCGGTCGGGATAGGCGGGAATGAGCAGTTCACGGCCATGGGAACATACTCAGACAGTACTACCCATGACATCTCATCCTCAGTAACCTGGAGTTCTTCGAATTCATCTGTAGCGCCAATAGACACGGCAGGCAAAGCGCACGGGCATGCTGCCGGAACTACGATGATAAGCGCGGTGTTCAGCAGTGTCTCGGGGTCGACGACTCTCGACGTTACAAGCAACCCCCTGGCCTGGACCTGGGTGGGCGGATCGGACACTGTTAATCAGACAGGCGTCTACGGCACAAAAGGCATTGCCTCAGCTTCTAATGTTCCCGGAGCGCGCGAACACTTAATGTCGTGCACAGACACCAATGGCTATTTCTGGCTGTTTGGAGGAAGTGGTTACGACGCGGGACAGGGTGGAGAACTTAACGATCTGTGGAAATTCGACGGTTCGAACTGGATCTGGGTAAGCGGGTCGGATACGGCATGGCAAGCAGGTATCTACGGGACAAAGGGCATCGGAGCTGCCTCTAATGTTCCTGGAGCGCGCTACGATTCAGAATTATGGTGCGACAAAAGCGGCAATGTATGGTTGTTTGGCGGCGGAAGCGAGGTTATTGGTGGCGTGAATTGTTATAATGATCTTTGGAAGTTTGACGGCACGAACTGGACCTGGGTGAGTGGATCAGATACTGCAAATCAGATAGGGGTGTACGGGACAAAGGGTACCGCTTCTCCTGCAAATGTTCCCGGGTCTCGTTTAAGAGCGACATCGTGGTCCGACATCTATGGGAATCTCTGGCTGTTCGGTGGAGAGTACTATGATAATGGCAATTCAAACTTCGTCTATTTGAACGATCTCTGGAAATTCGATGGCACGAACTGGACATGGGTAAGCGGATCAGATACAACAAATCAGAAAGGTGTTTACGGGATAAAGGGCATACCTGCCGCCATAAATGTTCCGGGTGCGCGCTCCGACGCCATTGCATGGACAGATCAGAGCGGTAACCTTTGGTTATTCGGCGGCTCCGGTTATGATGGCGCAGGCAACGGTGGCGGTCTCAATGATCTCTGGAAATTTGACGGTACGAGCTGGACTTGGGTGAGTGGTGCAGATATTGGGGTTTGGCAAGCAGGAATCTATGGAACAAAGGGCATTGCTTCTGCCTCCAATATCCCCGGTGCCAGAAGATCAGCTCCCGGATCGGTCGACAACAGTGGAAACTTTTGGTTGTTTGGCGGGTACGGTATCGATTCTCTCGGGAACGGAGGTTACCTGAACGATCTTTGGAAATTCGACGGCACGAACTGGACCTGGATAGGAGGGCCAGATGTCGTTGATCAGCCAGGCGTCTACGGCACACAAGGCACTGCTTCTCCGTTAAACGTCCCTGGCGCGCGCGCACGTTTTGCATCATGGACTGACAAAAGTGGCAATTTCTGGCTGTTCGGAGGTCGCACAGGTTATTATTCTGACGCGTTTAATGATCTCTGGTTATTTCAGGTTCAGTAACCGTGCTTACGCCTCTATAAGCAATTCCGGGAGACTTCGCACTGGTATACACCCGCTTGTTCCTGATAGTCGCTATTTTGAAACTGATGACAACCAGCCGGTCAACATCGACTCGCCTTGCGGCGAGTTACCGGCGCGTTAGCCCCATGACAAACTTAGGAAAGGACAGATATGCCAGTCGATAGTGAATCTACCGCAAAAGCCTTTTTTGTAAACAAGATTATAGAGCAGGCAGAACGCGAAGGGATCCCCTTATCCAAAGCGCAACGCTACACGCTTGCATGGTCTGAAACAGATCCATCTTTTGTTGTGGACATGGAGCTTAGCAAACAATGTGAAGCTGAAATACCGCAGCCAGAATATGAAAAAAAGATAAAAGGCTTGATTGAACGGATGTTCAAAAGAGATATAGAAACAAATAAAAGCCTGAAAGAGACTTATAAAGAGGCATACAAGACCCTGAAACAGGGCGATCATTTTATTTTAATCATGATCGGCGACGCTATAGGTTCAAAGTTGTCATGGTTTCGCTTATTCTAAACCGAAAAAGGCTAACGAAGCGCTCAAGACGGACAGGGTTTTACCGCGTCGTTTACCTTGAACGCTGTATTTCAGCCACCGAGGATTCAAAATGACTTTGTCCGAACCACCTCCTGGATGGGGCAGCGATAACTTAACAAAATATCTTGATGATGCCCGACACAATGCCTACGCGTCCTTTCACAACCTACGGGATGAGTATAGAAGATTGTCCGATATAGATACTGCTTTCAGAAAGGCAATTGATAGCTTGCTCAACACCGCAGATTGGTTTGCTGCGTTCTTCCTGCTGCGGTCACATTCATCTTTCCTTGCAGGTCTGAGTTTATCAATGAGTGGTCAAGTCCCTGAGGGCTATGCGTGCCTGCGACTTGCGCTTGAAAATTCACTATATGGCTTCTACCTATCAAAGAACCCATCGTCTCAAATAACCTGGCTTAATCGTCATGAAAGTGCGGAAGCGAAGAAAAAGGTCCGAGATGAGTTCAAAATCCGTGCCCTTCTGGCTTCATTAAAAACATCTAACCCTGCTGAAGGCACTGTGGTTGAAGCACTTTACGATCGTACAATCGACTATGGAGCCCATCCCAATGAGCGTGCCCTCATGCAGAATCTAAGGATGGAGAAAAGTGCGGATGGTGTGCAATTCCAAGTCGCCTACCTCACTGATGACACTATGGCATTTCGTTTGCTGGTGAAAACTGTTGCACAGGTTGGTGTCTGTTCTCTTGAAATCTTTCGCCTAATCTACCGAGAGCGTTTTGATATAACGGGACTGACCGACATGCTCCAAAAGCTGAAGCACGGGTTATAAGGACACGAGGAGCCAACCTGCGCCTCGACAGCGACGCGCCATAAGGCGGCGCGTCAGGCGCGTGTTAGTTTGTGAAGGATCTATATTGTGTATTGAAGACTTCGACGGTAGCGAGAAGATTCATGACACGAAGGTCAAGACAAGCAACTTCGGTGAGTCTGTCCTTCCGCGCCTACTGCTGCGCGGCGTGTGAACTCCTGGTTCTCTCCCTCGCTGAACTCGGGAGAGTATCCCGGCGGTACGCGGCATCTGTCTTCTACACTCGCGCAGACCGCTCGGCAAAGATCAAGGCGGTCAAGACGGACCGCACCCCCGGGGGCTGGCGAGCCGTAAACGATAAAAATTGATCACAAACAAAAGGAGGGAAGTAATTATGAAAATGAAACATTTTTTTGCAGTTCTCGTTTTGGTCTCTCTGCCTGCTACGATTCCGGCTGCCGATGGCATCCGGGAGGGAATGTGGGAGATCACAACCAAAATGGAGGTGCCGGGCATGCCGATGGAGATGCCCCCGACTACTCTCAAACACTGCTACACGAAGGAAGACGTCAAAGACCAGAAGAATGTGATCAGCAGGGACAAGAACTGTACCGTGACCGATTTCAAGAAGTCCGGCAACAAGGTGAGTTGGAAGATGAAATGCACTGGCAAGAATGCCGGCATGTTCACTGGCGATACCGTGTTTTCAGGGGACTCCTACGAGTCTGTCATGAATATGCAGTCCGATGCGGGCAAGGGCAAGTCTATGACAATGAAGGTGAAGGGGAAGAGGATTGGAAATTGTCCCTAACAGGGATGTTCGGGATGCTATTCCGGGGTCGGACCAAGCCAGCTCTCTGAAATACATAGCTGACCCGAGGGGGAGGGGAGAGGGGCAATGCTGAAAGACCAGACGATCTCCAGGCGCACCTTCCTGGCAGCAGCAGGCGGAACCCTCGTGAATATAGGGTTGCCCGGAGCTTTCGTAAAGCTCGCAGACGCGGCGCAGCGCGCTCTGGCAGCCAACACCAGACCCGACGGCAAGCCTCGTCTCCCTCCTGGGCAGCAGGCAATCGAAAAGATTCAGGATATGGGCGGCACGCCCGGAACCGCTACTGCTGCGAACTGGAGCCTGCGCGTCTACGGTGAGGTGGAAAGACCGATCGTTCTTTCCTACCAGGACCTGCTCAACCTGGACCAGGTGCATATCACCTGTGACATTCACTGCGTCACCGGCTGGACGCTTCTGGATTCCGAATGGAGTGGCGTTCGCCTGACTACAATCATGGACAGGGTCAGGCCCCGCAGAAGTGGAGGCTTTGTCATTTTTGAGGCCGCCGGAGGCTACCGCAGCAACGTTCCCCTAAGCGAGACACGAAAGGAGAACGTGATCCTAGCGCACAGTTTCTTTGGTAAGAAACTGGAGCCGGCGCACGGCGCCCCCGTGCGTGTCGTGGTCCCTGATCGCTACCTCTACAAGAGCGCCAAGTGGCTGGAGGCTGTCAAGGTCACCTCTCGCGATGAGCCCGGATTCTGGGAAAGTCAAGGTTACAGTAACTCCGCCGATCCATGGAAAGAAGAACGCTTCGAGTCGAATCAGTGAAGCAGATGGCTGGGTCGGATCGAGTTTTGCCTGTTTCTGATATGTGGCCGCTGACAAATTGCTCCTGTGGATGCCTCGCACCACTGAGCTTGCCGTTCACTCCCTCGCTGCGCTCGGGAGAGAATGCCGGCGGCAAGCGGAGACTGCCTTCTGCCCCCACGCAAACCGTTCGGTTAAAACGGACCTTCCCTGCCGGGCTGGCCGCTCTGCGCAGGAGTCCTTTCGGAAACAGTTGGAGTTATTATTCTCCGCAGCACTGAGAGTTTAAGCCTGTTTTCTCCAATATCCCCCCCATTTTCTATAAGTGGCATCATTGACATTCATGAGGATCAGGAATATATTCGCTCTTGAAGGGCCTGTCACGATAAAGATAATATGCGGATCGCCATTTCGGGTACTCACTTTTCGGGAAAGTCGACGCTCGTCGAAGCGTTGTCCGAAGCACTTCCCCAGTATACGGCCGTCGAGGAGCCCTACAACCAATTGCAGGAGGAGGGGTACGTGTTCGCTGAGCTGCCCTCTGTTGAAGATTTCGAACTGCAACTGGAGCGGTCCATCGAAAATCTCGATGAGAGCGCGCCGAACGTCATATTCGACCGCTGTGCAGTCGACATCCTCGGCTACCTTCTTTCGCATACCGGCGTTGAAGCGTTTGATCTCGATGACTGGTTGCCTCGCGTTCGAACTGCGATGAAGAAGCTTGATTTAGTAGTATTTTTATCTATCGAGCATCCTGACCGGATAGTTCTCCCATTGTCGCAGGACGTTGAGTACAGACAACGTGTGGATGAGATTCTCAAGGAGATAATCTTGGAGAATCCATACGGCTTCGATGTGGATGTGCTGGAGGTGGCCGGCAGTCTGCAAAAGCGAGTAAATCGAGTGTTGTCGCATATTCTCCCTAAGAACGTCTGATCGTATTGCAATCGGAGAGGTAGAGCAAATCGTTCCACGCCGGCCGCTTCACGGCGTGTGAACTCATAGTTGGATGTGGAGATAGGGGCCCCGAATGAGAACTCACGGGAGAGTTACAAGCTTTCAAGGTGCCTGTTTGATCATTGCATTATACATTCTATGTTCGTGTTCAGAACCGCGTGGAATCCCTCAATGGCCCTGTGAATACGAAAGCTTTCCTGGTACTGCTGAATTTACTGAACTGATACAAGTAACAGACGGTATTGAAGTTTATTATGACTTTACCCCTTCTGATCCTACAGTCTCCATGAAATACTTAACCAACGATGGTAAACATCTGCAGTTTTTAACATGGGACGAGCATGGATGGCATTCGGCTTTTGATGAAGCGTGGCTTGCCTCCAACGGCATTTCTGTCGGGAGTACGCTCCCTGCAGAGTATAAAGAGATTCGTTATGGTTCATGTAGTCCCGGCCTTGTCTCGTTTCCGACCATCACAGGTGCTTCTGGGGGTTGACATCTTAAAAAAGTCCAACCTGGCGGGTCGAGTCCGAGGCGCACAAGACGCGCGACTCACCCGCATCTTAAGATCAGTGAGATGTCGATGTTTAAAAGCGCGTGGAAGCCGTTGCTTTTGACCGTTCCGGCCGTGCTCGTTTTTGCAGTTTCCGTCATGCCAGTACTTTGCCAAGTTGAGGAGATCCTATGAGAACGACACATCAGGTGCGGCATATTAGTGCTTCCATCAATCGTCAACCCCGTTCAGTATATGCTTTCGTTTCAAATCCCGAGAACCTCCCGAAATGGGCGACGGGCCTGAGCGGTTCGATCAGGAAGGTAAAGGGCGAATGGATCGCGGATGCCCCGATGGGCAAAGTGAAGGTCAAATTCGCGGAGGAAAACAAGTTCGGGGTCTTAGACCACGAAGTCGTCTTGGAATCGGGAGTAAAGGTTTATAACCCGATGAGAGTCATTGCCAACGGCAAAGGCAGCGAAATTATTTTCACGCTGATTCGTCAACCGGAAATGTCCGATAAAAAGTTTGCAGAGGATGCCAAGTGGGTGGAGAAAGACCTAAGGATACTGAAAGATCTGCTGGAGAAGGGTTTATGAAAAAATGAACACAAAGGCAGGGCAGCAGAACTTCTGCTGGAATATGCCGACAAGGCTATGGGCATGGTTAAAGAATAAAACATATTCACCAGCATCTGCATGAATCCCGCGACTTGCAATCCCCCGGCTCCTGCCGGGGGTAATGCGTCGTAGTCCGCGGGAGGTCGCGTTCTTAAAGGGAGCCACCGGCTCCTGCCGGTGGGGGCTCCACTAAGAGTCGTTATGGACGGATCCGATAAGACCCAACACAAGATAACCGGCGATCAAGGGACGATCGATACTGCCATGGAGGTTCTGGCTGATCGCAGCAAGAAGGGGCGCTTATCCCGCCTTCTCCCTTTTTTGGGCCCTGCCTTCATCGCCAGTGTCGCCTATATCGATCCCGGCAACTTCGCCACCAACATCCAGGGCGGCGCCAAATTCGGATACACGCTGCTGTGGGTCATCGTTGCCAGCAACCTGATGGCAATGCTGGTGCAGGCCCTGTCGGCCAAGCTCGGCATCGCCACGGGACTGAATCTGGCCGAGCATTGCCGCAATCATTTTTCACGTCCAGTTGTCATCACGATGTGGGTAGTGATGGAGATCGTGGCGATTGCGACCGATCTGGCCGAGTTCATAGGAGCGGCCGTCGGCTTTTATCTGCTATTTGGCACCCCTCTCTGGCTGGCCGGTCTAATAACCGCCGCCGTCACGTTCCTCATCCTGGGCCTGGAGCGTTACGGCTTCCGGCCGGTCGAGGCGGTCATCACGTCTTTGGCGGGCGTTGTAACGGTCAGCTACCTGATCGAAACCATCCTGGACAAGCCGAGCTGGGGCGATGTACTGTACCACTCAGTCGTTCCACAATTTTCCGGGACGGAGAGCGTATTGCTTGCGACGGGTATCGTGGGCGCAACGGTCATGCCCCACGCCATCTATCTGCATTCCGCACTCACGCAAGGCCGCATCGTAGTCAGGGATACGAGCCAATTACGGCGGCTGTTCCATTATGGGATCGTGGATGTGGTCGTCGCTATGGGGCTGGCAAGCCTGGTCAATATGGGGATGCTGATCATGGCAGCCTCAACGTTCTTCAAACAGGGACTAACCCAGGTTGGAAGTCTCGAAACGGCTCATCGCACCCTGGAACCATTGCTGGGCAGGGCATCAAGTTGGATCTTTGCCGTTTCACTTCTGACTGCCGGCCTGTCTTCCTCTGCTGTCGGGACAATGGCGGGCCAGGTCATGATGCAGGGATTCTTGCAGCGGCGGATCCCCGTCTGGATCCGCCGTCTGGTTACCATTATTCCATCTTTGGCAGTTCTCTTTATTGGTCTGGACCCGACCCGCACCCTGGTCATCAGCCAGGTGGTGCTAAGCTTCGGACTTCCCTTTGCCATCATTCCCCTGATCGTGTTCACCAGAAGCAGAAGCCTGATGGGAGTATTGGTCAACCACCCTGCCACAACGGCGGTCACCAGCATTGTGGCAGCCCTGATCTTGGCCTTAAACGCTTACCTGGTTTACCAGGTATTTATTACGGGGTTATAAAAATGTTCAAACATCTGCTGGTCCCCCTGGATGGGTCGCACCTTGCGGAAGCGGCACTGCCCGCTGCCATTTATTTTGCCAGGGCTTTGAAAGCCAGGGTCTCCCTGCTCCACGTCATTGAGCGCGATGCGCCGCAGGAAATCCACGGCGAACGGCATCTGACGAACACCGACGACGCGCGGAAATACCTTGATGAGGTGGCCGAACGCGCGTTTCCGCCGGAATTAAGGGTTGAACGGCATGTTCACGGCAATGAGGTGGACAACGTCGCTGAAAGTATCGCTGAACATGAGAGGGAGTTGGGCTCTGACCTGATCGTAATGTGCACCCATGGTCGTGGAGGCCTGCGCGACATTATTTCCGGCAGAATCGCCCAACAGGTAGTCGGGCTTGGTACAACGCCCATCCTGCTCATACCGCCGTCCATGAGCGGAGCCGCACCCGCGTTTCTCTGTAAAAGAATGCTGGTGACATTGGACGGCAACCCTGAGCACGAGGAGGGGTTGAACGTAGCGGCTGGTCTGGCGAAAAGCTGTGCAGCCGGGTTAAGTCTGGTCATGGTAGTTCAAAAATATGCCACCCTCTCCGGCGAGGAAGCAGCCACAGCAACGATGCTGCCCGGGGCAACACACATGTTGCTGGACCTGGCAGAGGGGGAAGCGAAAGAGTACCTGCACCGTCATGTAGCCGCATTACAGGCTGCGGGGATTACGGCAAGGGCCGATGTCCGTCGTGGCGATCCCGTCACAACCATTGTTGCCACGGCGAAGGAGACAGGTGCAGATCTGATCGTTCTCGCAACTCACGGGAAGACCGGCATGGATGCCTTCTGGTCGGGAAGCGCCACACCGAATGTGACTCGACGCTCCGTTATTCCGCTGCTGCTGGTGCCGGTGAGGCGGGAAGAACGGGGAAACTGATTTTATGGCTACGCATATTTTTCTGAAATCTTTCTGAAGTTGTTTCGTGCCATTCTTAGCAACAGGTAAAGTACGACAACTTGTATTCATTGAGCCAGCCCCGGGAATACCCTGCCGTTCTACGCGATCGCTATTGTTGACATATCCCCAGATCGGGCATATATTTTCCTCAGAAATACGGAAGATGGCGCGGCATGAAAACAGAGGTGTCAAGAGTGAAGGTCTTTCTCACCGGCGGAACAGGTTTCATAGGACAGTCTCTCGTACAGGCCCTTTTAGGACGAGCGTGGAGCGTGACCGTTCTGGTCCGAAGGCCCGATGGCCCCCAGGCGCGTGCTCTAGCCAACCTGGGAGCGCGCTGCGTAGAAGGCGATGTGACGGAACGCGAGTCGATGCGGTCAGCGATGGCGGGCGCGGACATCGTTATTCACAATGCCGGACAGTACGAGTACGGGCTCAATGCGGAAGGCAGGAGGCGCATGCACGCCGTCAACGTGCTCGGCACGGACAATGTGCTCGATCTTGCGCGGGAACTTCGCGTGCAGCGCACGGTCTGCGTCTCGACGGTCCAGGCGTTCGGCGACAGCGGGCCGCGTATGCGCGACGAGACCTTTGAACGTCAGGCGCCGTGCCGCACCTGGTACGAACAGACAAAAACCGATGCTCATGCGATTGCCCGTGGATATCAGCAGCGCGGCCTGCCTTTGATCATTGTATGCCCGAACGGCGTCATCGGGCCGAATGATCATTCCGCGCTCGGCTACTTTCTGCGAATGTATCTCAACAGAATGCTGCCGCCCGTGTCCTGGGCGGGTGGAACGATGTTTTCGTTCGTCCATGTCGATGATCTGGCGGGGGGAATCGTTCTGGCGGCTGAAAAGGGCCGCCCCGGAGAGACATACCTGCTCGCCGGGGAACCGAGGAGCCTTCGCGAGCATCTTGGCTTTTGGGCCATGAGACCCGGCGCGTATAAGGTCAGACTCTGGCTTCCCGCAGCGCTGATGTCGGCGCTGTTTTGGCCGCTGGAGCCGCTGCAGCGCCTGGCAGGCCTGCCAGCCCTCATGTCCCGCGAAACAGTCAGGGGGGCGGCGACAAACCTGAATTACTCAAGCGAAAAGGCGAAACAGGAACTCGGCTGGAAGCACCGCTCGGCAGAGGAGATGTGGCTTGGCACCATTGACGGCGAACTCGAGTTGATGAAAAAACGAAAAAAGCGCACCTTGTCGTTCTTACTGAATCCCCTCGATCCCGAGGGATAACTGACTTCAAGGGAAAATGCACCAACAAGCCAGAC
>Ga0335079_10002888_pt1 | contig 19804 bp, 15 predicted proteins | sample Lox_Sample_33_FD_206719 | JGI IMG/M metagenome (GOLD analysis project Ga0335079, IMG submission 206719) | Soil microbial communities from Loxahatchee National Wildlife Refuge, Florida, United States - Lox_Sample_3.3 | ecosystem: Environmental > Terrestrial > Soil > Wetlands | place: USA... | reverse complement strand
GCGCTTAAGCCCGACTATGCCGCGGCCGTCTGCAATCGCGGCAACACGCTCCAGGAGCTGAAGCGGCTCGATGAAGCGCTCGCTGCCTACGAGCGGGCGCTGGCGCTCAATCCGGGACTGGGCGGTGTGGTCAGGGCCCTCGAGAGTCTGGGCGCATTGTTAAGCCGGCTGGGTCGCACCGGCCAGGCGGCCGCCGTCTACCGCAGATGGCTGCAACTGGAGCCCGCCAATCCGATCGCCCAGCATCTGTACGCCGCCACCTCCGGCGATGAAGTCCCGCCACGCGCCTCGGCGCGGTATGTGTCCGCGTGGTTCGACGGGTTTGCCGATTCCTTCGACTCGGCCCTGCAACGGGTCGACTACGCCGCGCCCCGCCTGCTGCACGAGGCGCTGGCCGAGAAAGCGGCGTGCGGCCTGGACATCCTGGATGCCGGGTGTGGCACCGGGCTGTGTGGCGTGCTCATGCGTTCGCGCGCGAAGTCCCTCGTCGGGGTGGACCTCTCCGCCCAGATGCTTGCCCGGGCGCGTGCACGCAACCTCTACGATGAGCTGTTCGAAGGCGAGCTGTGCGCCTTCATGGCTGCGAGGCCGGCGCAGTTCGACCTCGTCGTCTGCACCGACACGCTGATCTACTTCGGCGCACTGGATGAGGCGGTAGCCGCGGCGCATCGCTGCCTGCGCCCGAAAGGTTTGTTCGCCTTTACGGTCGAGGCGCTGCCCGAGGAGGACGCGGCACCCTTCCGGATCCACGCGCATGGCCGCTACGCGCATGGCGACGGCTACCTGCGCGCGACGATGCAGTCCGCGGGCTTCGGCGAGGTGCAGTGCAGCCCGATCGTCGTGCGCAAGGAGTTCGGCGCGGACGTGCGGGGATACCTGGTCATCGGCTGCGCCTCGACCTGAGGCGTGCCGTCGCCACGGCGGGCTGCGCCGCCGCCCTGATCAGCCGGCGCCGCGCGCCTGGGCCGTGCCGGCGCAATGCGGACAGCGCCGGCTGCGCAGCGCGAACGCCTCGCACACCATGAGCCCGCCGCACCCGGCGCACCAGCCCACGCGCAGCTGCTCCCCGCGTCCCAGGGCGCCGGCGAGGAACACGGCGTGCTCGAAGGAGATCAGCGCGGCGGGCCTGACCAGGCGGTAAGCCTCGAAGGCGCGGCACAGGAGCGCGCCGCGCGCCAGCGCCGCGGCCGACCCGGGCGCCTCGGGCTCGCGCGGCGCCGGCAGCACGCCGAGCAGGTAGAGGATGGTGGTGAGGGCCAGGGTCTCCTCCTGCAGGCGCAGCGAGCGGCTGAAGTAGGCGACCTGGTGCGGCGACTTGCCGCGGTGCCGGGGCAGCGCGCGCTGCGCCTGCGCCAGGTAGGAGCGGTACAGCTTGCGGATGCGATCGTCGGTGAGGCCGGTCCAGGCGCGGATGGTCTGCGTGCGGGCCTCGTGGCGCAGGAAGCGCAGCGCCACCTCCAGGCGCAGCCGCTCGCGGTGGTAACGGTCATCGGAGATGCGCATGCGTCGCTGGCCGTGACACGGGTGCGGGAAGCAGCCATTGTCGGCGCGCATGCCAGGAAAAGCCACTGGGTAAAATTGGTGAAAAATCCACAAATCGGTAAGTGGGCATTCCGCGCCCGCCGGGCTAGGATGCCCGTCGGCATCCGGCTGCGCGGGGGTGGGTCATGTTGCTGCATTGCGAAACCGTGCCGCAGCTCGCCGACGGCGAGTGGCTGTGCGAGGACACGCTCGCCTGCCTGCGCGAGCTGAACGAGGAGTGCCTCGAGCTGTGTGCGGCGCAGGGGCGCGCGCACGGCGGGCATGCGACGCTGATCGAGATCGCGCGCCTGTGGCGCACCCTGGACGGGCCGGCGCGCGCGCGTGCCAGCGACTGCCTGTATCTGCTGGTGGATGCCGGCTTCACCGCCAGCGAGCGCTGGCGCCGCAGCAGCGTCAGCCAGGTCGACGAGGCGGTCCCTGACTACGCGCCCTTCTTCACGCTGCCGCAGAGCGCGGCGCTCGCCCAGGCGGTGCTGACCTTCGCCTGGTACCTCGCGCGTTCCCAGGCGGCGGCGGCGCGCCTGCTGCTGTGCATGCCGGCGGCGAGCGTCGCCGACCTGGCGCAGCACACCCTCGGCCAGGTGCGCGCGCTCGCGCTGCGCCACCCGCACTGGTTGCAGCCGCGCTGGGCGCACTCCCCGGGGATGTGGCGCGAGCTGCTGTCGGCGGCCGGTGCGGGCGAGGGCCCGGACCTGGAGCGCGCGCGACTGCGCGGCCAGCGGCTGCTCGCGGCGCAGCTGCGCAGCGCGGGTGTCGCGGGACGTGCTTCCCGGGGCGCACCGCCCGGCTGAGGAGCCCAGCCTTGCATGGTTGTCTGTTTTTGATCGATTATGGGCCGTAGGTCTATGGAAAGTACTTTCAGCCTCTTCGATCATGAGTGCCGAATCTGACCGTAACCGCGGAGACCGGACATGAAGCAGGCACTCATCGTCGTGGACGTGCAGGAGTCCTTCCGCAGCCGACCCTACTTTCGCGAGGCGGAGCTGCCGGCTTTCCTCGCCAACCTGCAGGGTCTCATCGATGCCTGCGTGGCCCGCGGCATCACCGTGGTGCAGGTATTCCACCGCGAGCCCGGCGAGGAGGCCGCCAACCCCTTCAGCAGCGCCTCGGGGCAGGTGCGCAGCATGCGCGGCCTCAACATCCGTCCGGATGTGATCGTCCACAAGCAGGTGCACTCGGCGCTGTTCGCCCGCACTGCGGACGGCGAGACGCTCGAGCAGTGGCTGCGCGCGCAGGGCATCGGCGAGCTGCTCATCACCGGCATCCGCACCGAGCAGTGCTGCGAGACCACGGCGCGCCACGCCTCGGATCTCGGGTTCCGCGTGCGCTACGTCAGCGATGCCACGCTCACCTTTCCCATGCGCACGCGTGCCGGCCGCGAAGTGTCGGCGCAGGAGCTACGCGAGCGCACCGAGCTGGTGCTCGAGGGCCGCTTCGCCCGCATCGTCGCGAGCGCGGCCGCCCTTACCTAGCGGCGGCGCCCGCGGTGACCGCAGCGCGGGAGGTGCTGTTCGTCATGCTGCCGGGCCTGGTGCTGCTGGACGTGGCCGGCCCGGGCGAGGCCTTCCGCCTCGCCGAGCAGCTGTGTCCGGGCAGCTATCGCCTGCGCTTCATCGGCCCGCAGCGCGCGCTGCCATCGGCCGTCGGACTCAGCCTGAGCGGGATCGAGCCGCTGCCCGCGCGGCTGCCACCCGAGGCGATCCTGGTGCTGCCGGGCCTGAGCGGGGCGCGGCTCGACCCGCAGCTGCCGCAGACCGCGCGGGTCATCGAGTGGCTGCGTGCGCCCGAGATCGCGCCGGCACTGCTCATGTGCGTGTGCGCCGGCAGCGTCGTGGCTGCGCATGCGGGACGGCTCGCCGGACGCGAGTGCACCACGCACCACGCGCACCTGGAGGAGCTGCGGCGCGTCGAGCCGCGCGCGCGCGTGCACGACAACCGCATCTTCGTCGAGGATGGCACGCTCGTCAGCAGCGCCGGCGTGACGGCCGGCGTGGACCTGGCGCTGCACCTGATCGGGCGGCAGCTCGGGCCGCGCAGCGCCGCGCAGGTGGCGCGCGAGCTGGTCGTGTACCTGCGCCGCGCCGGCTCGGACCCGAGCCTCTCGCCCTGGGTGATGCACCGCAACCACCTGCACCCGGCCGTGCACCGCGTGCAGGATGCGGTGGGGCGCGAGCCGCAGGCGCGCTGGCGGGCACGCGAGCTGGCAGCGGTGGCCTGCACCAGTCCGCGCAACCTCGCGCGCCTGTTCGCGCTGCACGCGGGCTGCTCGCCGCTGGACTACGTGCAGCTGCTGCGCTTCGCGCTGGCGCGGCAGCTGGTGACCCAGAGCCGCCTCGACCTGGAGCACGTCGCGCAGCGTGCCGGGTTCAGCTCCGCGCAGCAGCTGCGGCGCGTGTGGGCGCGCTGGGAGATGCAGCCGCCGAGCGCGCTGCGGGCGGCGGCGGGTGCCGCGGCCTAGAAGCGCCGCCGCGCTAGTAGATCGCGATGTCGCGGCGCCCGTTCGAGTCGCGCGCGCCGCGGAACATGCCCTCGGTGCTGAAGTCCATGACGATGCGGCCGGCGTGGTCGACGGCGATGACGCCGCCGTCCCCGCCCAGGCCGCGCAGGATCTCGTGCAGCAGCTCGCGCGCGGCCTCCTCGAGGGGGAGCCCGCGGTGCTCGACCGCTGCGCACACGTGGTGGGCGGCCACGGCGCGAATGAAGTACTCGCCGTGGCCGGTGGCCGAGACCGCGCACACGCCGTTCTTGGCATAGGTGCCGGCGCCGATGATGGGCGAGTCGCCGACGCGCCCGGGGCGCTTGTTGGTCATGCCGCCGGTCGAGGTGGCGGCGGCGAGGTTGCCGGCCGCATCGCGCGCCACCGCGCCCACGGTGCCGCGCGGCGGCACGATGTCCGAGACGTGCTCGCCGCGCTGCTCGGCGAGCAGCTGCTCGAAGCGCTCGGTGGTGCGGAAGTAGCGGTTCGGCACCAGCTGCAGCCCCTCCTCGAGCGCGAACTCCTCGGCGCCCGGTCCGACCAAGAGCACGTGACGCGACTTCTCCATCACGTGGCGCGCCAGGTCCACGGGGTTGCGCACGTGGCGCACCGCGGCGACCGCACCGGCACGCATCTGCTTGCCGTCCATGATGGCGGCATCGAGCTCGGCGGCGCCGTCGCGGGTGAGGGCGGCACCGCGCCCGGCGTTGAAGAGCGGATCGTCCTCCAGGGTGCGCACGGCAGTGGCGACCGCCTCCAGGCTCGAGCCGCCGGCCTCGAGGACCGCGTAGCCGCCGTCGAGGGCGGCCGCGAGCCCGGCACGGTAGAGCTGTTCGCGCTCGGCGGACAGGACGGCGCGCGGCACCGCACCGGCCCCCCCGTGTATGGCAATGGCATGCATGTTGGCGGCGGCTCCGTTACTGGCTGTCGCGGTACAGGCCGATCTCGCGCCGCCCGCGCCCGTCGCGCGCGCCGCGGAACATGCCGATGGAGTTGAAGTCCATGACGAGGTTGCCGGCCGCATCCACGGCGATTACCCCGCCCTCGCCGCCGGCGCTGACCAGCTTGCGCTGCACGACCTCGGTGACCGCCTGCTCCAGGGTCATCTTGCGGTAGCTCATGAGCGCGCAGATGTCGTAGGCAACCACCTCGCGGATGAAGTACTCGCCCTGGCCGGTGGCCGAGACGGCACAGCCCTCGTTGCTGGCGTAGGTGCCGGCGCCGATGAGCGGGGTGTCGCCGACGCGCCCGCGGTGCTTGTTGGTGAGGCCACCGGTGGAGGTGGCGGCCGCGAGGTTGCCGGCGCGATCGCGCGCCACGGCGCCGACCGTGCCGCGCGCGCCCGCGGCGGTGCCGCGGTCCTTTTCAGCCTGGTGCGCCTCGTCGAGCTCGGCCTGGCGGGCACGCGTGCGGAAGTAGCCGCGCGGCACCAGCACCACGCCCTGCTCGAGCGCGAACTCCTCCGCGCCATCGCTCACCAGCAGCACGTGCGGACTGCGTTCCATGACCAGGCGCGCCAGGTCGACGGGGTTCTTGACGTGCCGCACCGCGGCCACGGCGCCGGCGCGCGGCCCGCGGCCGTCCATGATGGCGGCGTCGAGCTCGGCGTCGCCGTCCTGGTTGAGCACCGCGCCGCGCCCGGCGTTGAACTGCGGGTCGTCCTCGAGCATGCGCACCGCGGTGGTGACCGCATCCAGGCTCGAGCCCCCGCGCTCGAGGATGGCATAGCCGGCATCCAGCGCCGCCGCCAGGCCGGCGCGGTAGCTGGCCTCCTTGTCCGGGGTCATGCGCTCGCGCTCGATGACGCCCGCGCCACCGTGAATGGCGAGGGCGATGCTCGGTGGCGGCGGCGGTGCCGGCGGCGCGGCTGCGGCGCCGGTGGCGAGCAGCAGGGCGAGGCAGAGGCTAACGGGCGTTGCGAGGCGCGACATGAGTTTCACTCCGCGGCTATGATCGAGCCGCACCCGGCTTACCGCGCACGCGCGCTGCGCCGGGCATTCCTCTTGTACCGGTGAATCTTAAAGTGAATCCCGCCAGCCCGCAGCGGATCCGCAGCCTCATGGTCGCCAACCGCGGCGAGATCGCCATCCGCGTGATGCGCGCCGCCAACGAGCTCGGGCTGCGCACCGTGGCGGTGTACTCGCACGAGGACCGCTTCTCGCTGCACCGGACCAAGGCCGACGAGGCCTACCAGGTGGGCGCCGGCCAGGCCCCGGTGCAGGCCTACCTCGACATCGCCGACCTGCTGCGCATCGCCCGCGAGGCGCAGGTCGACGCCGTCCATCCCGGCTACGGCTTCCTCGCCGAGAACCCGGAGTTCGCGGAAGGGTGCGCGGCCGCCGGCCTGATCTTCGTGGGCCCGCAGCCCAAGACCATGCGCCTGCTCGGCAACAAGGTGGCGGCGCGCGCGCTGGCGCTCGCGGCCGGCGTGCCGGTGATGCCGGCAACCGCGGCCCTGCCGCGCGAGCCCGCCGCGTGCGCGGCGGCGGTGGCTGCGGTCGGCTATCCGGTGATGCTCAAGGCCAGCTGGGGCGGGGGCGGCCGCGGCACGCGCGTGGTCGAGGGCGCCGCGCAGCTCGAGGAGCTGCTGGCGGCGGCGCGGCGCGAGGCGCGCGCCGCCTTCGGCAACGACGAGGTGTACGCGGAGAAGCTGGTGCAGCGCGCCCGGCACGTGGAGGTGCAGGTGCTGGGCGATGCGCACGGCAACCTCGTGCACCTGTACGAGCGCGACTGCACCGCGCAGCGGCGCAACCAGAAGGTGGTGGAGCGCTGCCCGGCGGTGTTCCTGAGCGCGGCGCAGCGCGCGCAGCTGTGCGGCATGGCGCTCGACCTGGCGCGCGCGGCGGCCTACGAGAATGCGGGCACGGTCGAGTTCCTGCAGGACGCCGACAGCGGCAGCTTCTTCTTCATCGAGGTGAACCCGCGCATCCAGGTGGAGCATACGGTCACCGAGTGCGCCACCGGCATCGACCTGGTGAAGGCGCAGATCCGCATCGCCGGCGGGGCGCGCATCGGCAGCGCCGAGAGCGGCGTGCCGCCGCAGGAAGAGATCCGCATCAGCGCACACGCCCTGCAGTGCCGCATCACCACTGAGGATCCCGAGAACCACTTCATTCCCGACTACGGCAAGATCTCCGCCTACCGCAGCCCGGCCGGTTTCGGCGTGCGCCTGGACGCCGGCACCGCCTATACCGGCGCCATCATCACCCGCTCGTACGACTCGCTGCTGGTGAAGGTGACCGCCTGGTCGCCGACCGCGGAGGAGACCATCGCGCGCATGCACCGGGCGCTGTGGGAATTCCGCATCCGCGGCGTGGTCACCAACCTGCGCTTCCTCGACCAGCTGATTACCCACCCGCGCTTTGCGCGCGGCGAGTACACCACGCGCTTCATCGAGCAGACGCCCGAGCTGTTCGTGTGGCCGCGCAAGCGCGACCGCGCCAGCCGCATTCTCAGCTTCATCGGCGACACGATCGTCAACGGCAACCCCGAGACGCGCGGGCGGCCGCGCCCGGCAAGCTGCGCCCCGGCGCGCCTGCCGCAGCTGGCGCTGGGCGCGCCGGCCGCCGGCACCCGGCAGCGCCTCGAGGCGCTCGGCCCCGAGCGCTTCGCGCAGTGGATGCTCGCCGAGCAGCGCGTGCTGCTCACCGACACCAGCATGCGCGATGCGCACCAGTCGCTCCTCGCCACGCGGCTGCGCACGCGCGACATGACCGCGATCGCGCCCTACTACGCGGCGCTCCTGCCGCAGCTGTTCTCGGTGGAGTGCTGGGGCGGGGCCACCTTCGATGTGGCGCTGCGCTTCCTGCGCGAGGACCCGTGGGAGCGCCTGGCGGCGCTGCGCGCGCACATGCCGAACCTGCTGCTGCAGATGCTGCTGCGCTCGGCCAACGCGGTCGGCTACACCAACTACCCGGACAACGTGGTGCGCTTCTTCGTCGCGCGCGCCGCGGCCGCCGGCATTGACCTGTTCCGCGTGTTCGACTCGCTCAACTGGGTCGAGAACATGCGCGTCGCGATCGATGCGGTGCGCGAGTCCGGCAAGCTGTGCGAGGCGGCGCTGTGCTACAGCGGCAACCTGAGCGACCCGGGCGAGCGCAAGTACACCCTCGACTATTACCTCGGGCTGGCGCGCGAGCTCAAGGCCGCCGGCACGCACGTGATCGGCATCAAGGACATGGCCGGCCTGTGCCGGCCGCGCGCCGCGTACACGCTGGTCAAGGCGCTGAAGGATGAGGTCGGGCTGCCGGTGCACTTCCACACCCACGACACCAGCGGCATCGGCGCGGCCAGCGTGCTGGCGGCGGTGGCCGGCGGCGCGGACGCCGTCGACGGGGCGCTCGATGCGCTCAGCGGCCTCACCTCGCAGCCCAACCTCACCTCCATCGTCGAGGCGCTGCGCTTCGGGCCGCGCGACGCCGGCGTCGATCCGCAGGCGCTGCGCACTATCTCCGGCTACTGGGAGCAGGTGCGCCGCTACTACGGCGCCTTCGAGAGCGAGCAGCGCGCCGGCGCCTCCGAGGTTTACGTGCACGGCATGCCCGGCGGGCAGTACACCAACCTGCGCGAGCAGGCGCGCAGCCTGGGGATCGAGGAGGCGCGCTGGAGCGAGGTGGCCGCCGCCTACGCGCAGGTGAACCAGCTGCTCGGGGACATCATCAAGGTGACCCCGACCTCCAAGGCCGTCGGGGACCTGGCGCTGCTGATGGTGAGCGCGCAGCTCACGCCGGCGCAGCTGCTCGACCCGCAGCACGAGGTCGCCTTCCCGGAGTCCGTGGTGCAGCTGCTGCGCGGGGACCTCGGCCAGCCGCACGGCGGCTTTCCGCCCGACCTGCAGCGCAAGGTGCTCAAGGGCGCCGAGCCGCGGCGCACGCGCCCAGGCGAGCAGCTCCCGAGCGTCGACCTCGCCGCCGAGCGCGCCCAGCTGCAGCGCCAGGTGGCCCGTCCGCTGAGCGACGAGGACCTGGCCTCCTATCTCATGTATCCGCGTGTGTGGCTCGAGTACGCGCGCACGCGCGCGCTCTACGGCGACCCCGCCGCGCTGCCGACGCCGGTGTTCTTCTACGGCATGGAGCCGGGGCAGGAGATCAGTGTCGACCTGGAGCGCGGCAAGACGCTGATCGTGCGCTACCTGGCCGCCAGCGAGCCGCACGAGGACGGCACGCGCACGGTGTTCTTCGAGCTGAACGGCCAGCCGCGCTCGGTGCGCGTGGCGGACCGCAGCCTGGTTGCGCTGCAGCCGCCGCCGCGCAAGGTGAGCGAGGGCGCGCCGGACGAGGTGGGCGCGCCCATGCCGGGCCTGGTGGCGAGCGTGGCGGTGGCGGCCGGCAGCCGCGTCGGCCGCGGCCAGCTGCTGCTGACGCTCGAGGCGATGAAGATGGAGACCGCGGTGCGCGCGCCGCGCGAGGCGCAGGTGAGCGAGGTGCTGGTGCGCGTCGGCCAGGCGGTCGAGGCGCGCGACCTGCTGGTGGTGCTCGCTTAAGGCTGCACGCAGTCCTTGAGCGCGATGGCGGGATCGGCGAGGCGCTGCGTGTCCATGCGCGCGTGGCTCGCGATCAGCTTGCGCGCGGCCATCTGGTCCTTGGGCGCGTTGATGGTGTCGATGGCGATCAGCTCGGCGCCACGCAGGTAGCAGGCGCTGAAGCTGCGCGTGGTCGGCGCGCCACGCAGCACCACGCGCTGGTAGCCGTGGTTGACGCCGACGATGATCAGCTTCAGGTCGTACTGGTCGGACCAGAACCACGGCAGCTTCTCGTGCGGGGTCGGGGTGCCGAGCAGGTTGAGGGCGACCGTGTTGCCCTGCTCGAAGGCGTTGTCGACCGACTCCAGGCGCAGGTGCCGCCCGTAGAGGCGGTGCAGGTGGCTGGCGCAGTCCCCGATGGCGTAGATGGCCGCATCGGAGGTGCGGCAGTGGGCATCCGTCAGCACGCCGTTCTCGCAGTCGAGGCCGGCGGCGCGGGCCAGCTCATCCGCCGGCGCGACGCCGACACCGATGATCACCAGCTCGGCGGGGATCTCGCCCGCATCCTCGGTGAGCACCTCGCACACGCGCCCGTCGGCACCGGCGTGCAGCGCGCGCACGCGCGCATCGCACACGATGCGCACGCCGGCGCGCGCGTGCTCGGCGGCGTAGAAGGCCGCGACCTCCTCGCAGGTGACGCGGCTCATCAGCCGCGCGGCCATCTCCAGCACCGTCACCTCCAGGCCCAGCTCGCGCGCGGTGGCGGCCACTTCGAGCCCGATGTAGCCGCCGCCGATCACCACCATGCGCGCGCCGCTGCGGCACGCGGCACGGATGCGGTCGACGTCGGCGATGGTGCGCAGGGTATGCACGCCCGGCAGCTGCGCCCCGGGCAGCGGCAGCGTGCGCGGCCGGCTGCCGGTGGCGAGCAGCAGCGCGTCGTAGCCGATGACGAGGCCGTCATCGAGGCGCACCTGGCGCTCGCGCCGCGCGATCGCGGTGACGCGCCGCCCCAGGTGGGTCGTGACGCGGTGCTCCGCGAAGTAGCCGGGCGGACGGATCAGCAGCCGCTCGCGCTCCAGGCTCCCGGCGAGGTACTTCTTCGAGAGCGGCGGGCGCTGGTAAGGGAGCCAGGGCTCCTCGCCGATGAGCGTGAGGGCGCCGCCGAAGCCCTTGCGCCGCAGCGCATCGATGGCCTGCACCGCGCCCTGCCCGGCGCCGACGATCACGATATGCTCGTACATGCGCGCGAAGGATAGCCCACGGCGCACGGGGCGCGAACGCACCAGCGCGGGGCGGGCCGGGCTCTGGGCTGCTCCGCTTCGGTGCAGCGCGGCGCCGGCGGAGCGCGCGCCACGGGCGCAGCGGCGGATTCGACGCCGTGGCATGAAATCTGCAAAATCCCTCGCGCACGTGCCTCGCCCCGGAGACGAACATGAAACTGGTCACTGCCATCATCAAGCCGTTCAAGCTCGACGACGTGCGCGCGGCGCTCTCTGACATCGGCGTCTCGGGCATGACCGTGACCGAGGTCAAGGGCTTCGGGCGCCAGCGCGGCCACACCGAGCTCTACCGCGGCGCCGAGTACGTGGTCGACTTCGTGCCCAAGACGCGCATCGAGGTGGCGGTGCGCTCGGACCTGGTCGACCAGGTGATCGAGGCGATCATCAAGTCGGCCAAGACCGGCAAGGTGGGCGACGGCAAGATCTTCATCACCGACATCGACCGCGTCATCCGCATCCGCACCGGCGAGACCGACGACGCCGCGCTGTAGCGCTATCCTTGCCCCATGCCAGTCGCGATCCGCTTTTCTGCGCACGGCGGCCCGGAGGTACTGCGTGCCGAGCAGCTCGACCCGGGGCCGCCCGCGGCGGGCGAGGCGCAGGTGCGCCACGGTGCGATCGGCGTCGACTACATCGACATCTATGACCGCACCGGGCTCTACCCGGTAACGCTGCCCTCCGGGCTCGGGCGCGAGGCGGCCGGCACCATCGCGCGCCTCGGCCGCGGGGTGCGCGGCTTCAAGGTCGGCGAGCGCGTCGCCTATGTCTACGCCGCGCCGGGCGCCTACTGCGAGCTGCGCAACGTGCCCGCCGAGCGCCTGGTGAAGGTGCCGCGCGGCATCTCGGATGAGCAGGCGGCGGCCCTCATGCTGAAGGGACTCACGGCGCAGTTCCTCATCCGCCGCACCTACCGGGTCGCCCGGGGGGACGTGATCCTGGTGCACGCGGCGGCGGGGGGCGTCGGCCTGATCCTGTGCCAGTGGGCGCGGGCGCTCGGCGCGCGCGTCATCGGCGTGGTGGGAAGCGAGGCCAAGGCGCAGCTCGCCAGGAAGCATGGCTGCTGGCGCGTGCTCGTCTCCGGGCAGGACGAGCTTGTCGCCAGCGTCAGAGCGCTCACCAAGGGCGCGGGCGTCGCGGCCGTGTACGACGGCGTCGGCAAGGACACCTTCATGGACTCGCTCGACTGCCTGCGGCGGCTCGGGATCCTCATCAGCTACGGCAACGCCTCGGGACCGCCACCGGCCATCAACCCGATGGAGCTGACCAAGCGCGGCTCGCTCTTCCTCACCCGGCCCACGCTCTTTAACTACATCGCGACCCGCGCCGAGCTCGAGGCCGGTGCCCGCGAGCTGTTCCAGGCGGTACGGACGCGGAAGGTGAAGGTCGTGATCGGCCAGCGCTATCCCCTCACCCAGGCGGCCGATGCCCACCGCGACCTCGAGAGTCGCGCCACGACCGGCTCGACTGTCCTCATTCCCTGAGGGTTTCGCACTGTCGACTCCGGGGAACTTGCGGTTAAGTCGTCAGATCCGGCGGAGATAAGTCGCTAAAATCGGTCATCGAGCGAAGTCGGCCTAGGCCGGGGACACGGGCGCCCGGGCCCGGACCGCCCGCACGCTGCGGCTGATACCGAGCGCGCCGCTACGGACCACTTCGAGCAGCTCCGCCCGCCGCCCCAGCTCCTCGATGAAGCCGTTGACCTCGGCCTCGCTGGCGGTCAACTCGACGATGAATCCCTCGATCGCCGGATCGAGCACGCGGCCGCCGCTGCGCACGACGTGGCCGCGCACTGCGTCGGTGCTGCCTGGCGCGACCCTGAGCTTTAGCAGCACGAGCTCGCGCTCCAGGTGCTCCCCGCGTGTCATGTCCAGGACGCTCACCACGTCCACGAGCTTGTGCAGCTGGTTGACGATCTGGTGCATCACCGCATCCGAGCCGCGCGTCACCAGGGTCAGGCGCGAGACCGTGGCGTCATCGGTCGGAGCCACCGACAGGGACTCAATGTTGTAGCCGCGGGTGGAGAAGAGGCCGGCGACGCGGGTCAAGGCCCCGGCCTCGTTCTGCAGCAGGATCGCGATGATGTGGCGCATGGAAAGTTCGCTGCGGGGAGGCGTGAGGAAGGCGTCCCAGAATAAAGGATCGGCTCGAGTTTGCACCATGAGGGCAAGCTGCTAGGCTCGTCGATCCCTTCGAGTTTTCGAGCCGATTTCGGGTCGAGGCCCGCCAGCGCCGCCATGAACGACACGGTCATCCAGCCCCGGCCGGCGGCGGCCCACCCGCTCGCCGGTCAACGTATGTCCGGCGCCGGCATGATCATGCAGGTGCTCGCCGATGAGGGCGTGCGCACCATCTTCGGCTACTCCGGCGGGGCCATCCTGCCGACCTTCGATGCCGTCTTCCTCTACAACGAGGCGGCCAAGCGCTCAGGCGAACGGCAGATCCCCCTCATCGTCCCCGCCAACGAGCAGGGCGCCGCCTTCATGGCCGCCGGCTACGCGCGCGCCAGCGGTGAAGTGGGGGTGTGCGTCGTCACTTCGGGCCCGGGTGCGACGAACACTGTTACACCAGTGCGCGACTGCATGGCCGATTCGATACCGATTGTCGTGATTTGTGGCCAGGTTGCACGGGCGGCGATCGGGACCGATGCCTTCCAGGAGGCCCCGGTGCCTTCGCTCATGGGCTCGGTGGCCAAGCACATCTTCCTCGTGACCGACCCGCAGAAGCTCGAGGCGACGGTGCGCACGGCCTTCGAGATCGCCCGCACGGGGCGCCCGGGCCCGGTGGTCATCGACATCCCCAAGGACGTCCAGAACTGGGAGGGCACCTTCGCCGGGACCGGCGGGCTGCCGATCCCGGGCTACCGCCGCCGCATGCGCGAGCTCACCGAGGCGAGCCTCGAGGACGCGGCCGCGACGCGCTTCTTCGCCATGCTCGCCGAGTCGCGCCGGCCGCTGATCTACGCCGGCGGCGGCGTCATCAACGGCAATGCCGCCGCGGCCCTCACCCGCTTTGCCAACGCCTTCGGCATCCCGGTGGTCACCACGCTCATGGGCATCGGGGCCTACGACACCACGCAGCCCAACGCGCTGCGCATGCTCGGCATGCACGGGGCCGCCTTCGCCAACTACGCGGTCGATGACTGCGACTTTCTCATCGCCGTCGGGGCGCGCTTCGATGACCGCGTCGCGGGCGTCCCGGAGAAGTTCGCCCGGAGCGCCCAGCGCATCGCGCACCTGGACGTCGACCGCGCCGAGGTCAACAAGGTCAAGCGCGTGCAGTGGAGCCACGTGGGACTGGTGGCACCGGCGCTCGAGGCGCTCACGGCCCACGGCCGCAGCCACGGGGTGCGCACCGACTTCGGCGCCTGGGCGGCCGAGCTCGCCGAGCTCAAGCAGCGCTACGCCATGAACTACGACCGCGCCAGTGCGCTGATCCAGCCCTACTACGTGATCGAGGAGATCAACCGCCACACGCGCGGGCAGGCGATCATCTCGACCGGCGTCGGCCAGCACCAGATGTGGGCCGCGCAGTACTGCGACTTCGCCGCCCCGCGGCTGTGGCTGACCTCCGGCAGCATGGGCACCATGGGCTTCGGGCTGCCGGCGGCGATCGGCGCGCAGTTCGCCTGCCCCGAGCGGCTGGTCATCGACATCGACGGCGACTCGAGCATCCGCATGAACATCGGCGAGCTCGAGACCGCCAGCACCTACGAGCTGCCGGTGAAGGTGGTGGTGCTCAACAACTTCGGCGACGGCATGGTCAAGCAGTGGCAGAAGCTGTTCTTCAAGGGGCGCCTGTCGGCGAGCGACCGCTCGCTGCACAAGAAGGACTTCGTCAAGGCGGCGCAGGCGGATGGCTTCCGCTACGCGGTGCGGCTCGACCAGAAGGCCGACGTGCCGCGCGTGGTGGCGGAGTTCCTCGCCTTCAAGGGCCCGGCGTTCCTCGAGGTGATGATCGACCCGGACGCCGGCGTCTACCCCATGGTCGGCCCGGGCCAGAGCTACGATGAGATGATCACCGGGGAGTTCATCCCCTCGCGGCGCAAGGTGGACATCAAGACCCCCGGGCCCTCGGAGATGTTCTGACATGAAGTACCTGCACACCATGGTGCGCGTCACCGACATCGAGGCCTCGCTGCGCTTCTACTGCGAGGCGCTCGGGCTGAAGGAGCTGTCGCGCCGCGACTACCCGCAGGGGCGCTTCACGCTGGTGTTCCTGGCCGCCCCGGGCGATGAGAGCGCGCAGGTCGAGCTCACCCACAACTGGGATAAGGAGAGCTACGGCAGCGGGCGCAACTTCGGGCACCTCGCCTACGAGGTCGAGGACATCTACGCCGCCTGCCAGCGCCTGCAGCAGCACGGCGTCACCATCCTGCGGCCGCCGCGCGACGGGCACATGGCCTTCGTGCGCTCGCCCGACAACGTCTCGGTCGAGCTGCTGCAGAAGGGCGCCGCGCTGGCCCCCGCAGAGCCGTGGCGCTCGATGCCCAACACCGGCACCTGGTAGGCGCCGCTCCCCGCAGCAGCAGCGCGCGCCCGCCCATGAAATGGATCTCAAGCCTGCTGATCGCGGCAGTGTTCGCCTTGCTGACGTTCGCGCTGTGGGCCTACCTCAACCGCCCCTCGCGCGAGCCGCCCTGGCCGGCGGTGATCCAGGGGTTCGCGTTCTCGCCGTTCCGCATGAACCAGGACCCGACGCACAACATCCTGCCGAGCGTGAGCGAGATCGACTCGGACCTGGCGCTGCTGCAGGGCAAGGTGCGCGCGGTGCGCAGCTACAGCGTGCAGGGGACGCTGGCGCAGATCCCCGAGCTCGCCGAGCACCGTGACATGAACGTCGCGATCGGCGCCTGGATCGACAGCAACCGCGACAAGAACGAGCAGCAGCTGGCCACCGCCATCCAGCTCGCCGACACCCACATCAACGTGGTGCGCGTGTTCATCGGCAACGAGGTGCTGCTGCGCGGCGACCTGCCGCTCGCCGAGCTCGAGCGGCTATTGGACCGCGCGCGCGCTGCCATCGAGCAGCCCGTCGGCACGGCCGAGACCTGGAACACCTGGCTCGTCTACCCGGAGCTGGCGCAGCACGTCGACTTCATCGGCGTGCACCTGCTGCCCTACTGGGAGGGGGTGCCGGTCGATCAGGCGGTGGAGTACTCGCTGGCGCAGCTGAAGCGCCTGCAGAAGGCCTTCCCGCACAAGCCGATCCTGATCGCCGAGATTGGCTGGCCGAGCCGCGGGCGCACGCACCAGTCGGCGGTGGCCTCGGAGTCCAACGAGGCGCTGTTCCTGCGGCGCTTCTTCGCGCGCGCGCGGAAGGAGCAGCTCACCTACTACGTGATGGAGGCCTTCGATCAGCCGTGGAAGGCGTACGGGGAAGGGGCGGTCGGCTCCTACTGGGGCGTGTACGACGTCGAGCGGCGGCCGAAGTTCGAGTTCACCGCCCCCATCGTGCGCGTGCCCGAGTGGCACATCCTCGCGGCCATCTCGGTGGCGGTGTCGCTGCTCCTGCTCGGGGTGCTCTACCTGAACAGCGATACGCTGCGTTACCGCGGGCGCAGCTTCCTCGCGCTGGTGGTGTTCGCCGCCGCCACCCTTGCCGTATGGGTGATCTACGACTTCACGCAGCAGTACATGACGGTCTCGGGCGTCATCTCCGGGGTGCTGCTGCTCTTGGGCATGCTCGGGGTGCTCATGGTGCTGCTCGCCGAGGCCCACGAGTGGGCCGAGGCGCACTGGGTCGCTTACCGCCGCCGCCTCGACGCGCCGCAGTACGCCCCGAGCGCCACGCCGCCGAAGGTCTCGGTGCACGTGCCGGCCTACAACGAGCCGCCCGACATGCTCATCGAGACGCTCGATGCGCTCGCGCGCCTGGAGTACCCGGACTTCGAGGTGCTGGTGATCGACAACAACACGCGCGACGAGGCGGTGTGGCGCCCGGTGGAGGCGCACTGCGCCAGGCTCGGGCCGCGCTTCCGCTTCTTCCACGTGGCGCCGCTCGCAGGTTTCAAGGCCGGCGCGCTCAACTTCGCGCTCGCGCACACCGCTTCCGATGCGCAGATCATCGCCGTCATCGACAGCGACTACGTGGTCGAGCCCGGCTGGCTGCGCGACCTGACGCCGGCCTTCCACGACCAGCGCATCGCCATCGTGCAGGCGCCGCAGGACTACCGCGACGCCGGCCAGAGCGCCTTCAAGGCCATGTGTTACGCGGAGTACCGCGGGTTTTTCCACATCGGCATGATCACGCGCAACGAGCGCAACGCCATCATCCAGCACGGCACCATGACCATGGTGCGCAGTGCGCAGCTGCAGCACTGTCGCTGGGCCGAGTGGTGCATCACCGAGGACGCCGAGCTCGGCCTGCGCATCTTCGAGCGCGGCTACGACGCCAGCTACGTGCCGCACAGCTACGGCCGCGGGCTGATGCCCGATACCTTCATCGACTTCAAGAAACAGCGCTTCCGCTGGGCCTACGGCGCCATGCAGATCCTCAAGGCGCACGCCCGGGCGCTGTTCCTCGAGGGCGGGCCGCTGTCCCCGGGCCAGCGCTACCACTTCATCGCGGGCTGGCTCCCCTGGGTCGCCGACGGCTGCAACATGCTCTTCAACCTGGCCGCGCTCGGCTGGTCGGCCGCGATGGTGTGGGCGCCGCAGTCGATCGATCCGCCGCTGGTGCTGTACTCGGTGCTACCGCTGTCGCTGTTCACCTTCAAGCTCGCCAAGCTCATGCACCTGTACCGCGTGCGTGTCGGCGCCAACCTGCGCCAGACCATCGCCGCGGCGATCGCGGGACTGGCGCTCACGCACACCATCGGGCGCGCCGCCATCAAGGGCCTGCTCACCAAGGGCGAGCCGTTCTTCCGCACCCCCAAGGGCGGGCACACCGCCGGTCTGTGGCATGCGCTCGCCGCCGCGCGCGAGGAGACCCTCATGATGCTCGGGCTGTGGCTGTCGGCCTGGGCGGTGGCGCGCGGCAGCACGCAGCAGAACGCCGGCCCCGACCGCGCCGCCTGGGTGATCGTGCTCATCATCCAGTCGGTCCCGTACGCCTCCTCGCTGATCGTCTCGCTGATGAGCGCCTTCCCGCTGCCGGCACGCCTGCTCGGCACTTCCTACCGGCACCTGAGCAGCGCCGTCCCGGCGCGCAGCGTGCCACCGGGCAAGCCGCCGGAAGCGGACCCGGCGGGCTGAAGCGGTGGTCGCGGGCAGGTTTCGCGCGATCATCTCGATGATCGTGGCGGTGGCGGCGTTTTCCGGCATGGACGCGCTGCTGAAGATCCTCGCCGCCGACTACCCGCCCTTCGAGGTGGCGGTGCTGCGCGGCACGGCCTCGCTCCCCTTCATGCTGGCGCCGATCGCGCTGGCCAACCGCTGGCGGCTGCTCAAGCCGCGGCGCTTCCCGATGCACCTGCTGCGCGGCGCGCTGCAGGTGCTGGTGCTCGGCGGCTTCATCTACGCGGTGCGCTCGCTGTCGCTCGCCAACACCTACGCGGTCTTCCTGTCGGCGCCGCTGATGATGACGGCGCTCGCCGTGCCGATCCTCAAGGAGCGCACCGACGCGCGCGGCTGGCTGGCGATCATCGCCGGGCTGATCGGCGTGCTCATCATGCTGCGCCCGAGCGTCTCGGGCTTCAGCTCCCTCGGCTCGCTGGCGGCGCTCGGCGCCGCCTTCGGCTACGCCATGAACGGCATCGCGGTGCGCGTGCTCACGCGCACCGACACCACCGCGAGCGTCGTGGTGTGGACCATCAGCCTGATGAGCCTCATGGCGCTGATGCTGGCGCTGCCGGGCTGGGTGCCGCTCGAGCCGCGCCACTACCGCTGGCTGCTGCTGCTCGGGGCGCTCGCCGCGGTCGGCTCCTATTGCCTCACCGAGGCGTTCCGCTCCGCGCCGGCGGCGGTCGTGGCGCCGCTGGAGTACACCTCGCTCCTGTGGGGCGTCATCATCGATCGCGTGGTGTGGGGCGTGCTGCCGAGCGCACGCGTGCTGTGCGGCGGGGCGGTGGTGATCGCCAGCGGCCTGTATCTGGTGTGGGGCGAGCGCACCCGCAGCCTCCGCGGCGGCGGTCGTGGAACTGGCGCACGGAGCGAGGCAGAATGGCAGCCTTCCCCACCGCTGCAACACGCTCGCCAACAAGAGGAAGATGCATCATGAGCAACGCCGACGTCCGTGGACGATTCGTCTGGCACGAGCTGCTGACGACCGATACCGCCGCCGCCGCGGCCTTCTACCCGAAGGTCGTTCCCTGGCGCACGCAGCCCTCGAACATGCCCGGCTACACGATCTTCATGGCCGGCGGGCTGCAGGTCGGGGGCCTCATGGCGCTGCCCGCCGATGCCGGAGCGGCGCACTGGCTGATGTACGTCGGCACCGCGAGCGTCGACGCCACCGTGGCCCAGGCGCAGAGCCTCGGCGCCAGGGTCTGCAAGGGCGCGAGCGATATTCCCAACGTCGGGCGCTTCGCAGTGCTGGCGGACCCGCAGGGCGCCACCTTCGCGGTGTTCACGCCGGGCGGGGGACCTGCCCCGCAGAATCCGCCGCAGGGCGGCTTCTCCTGGCACGAGCTGCAGACCACGGACGTCGCCGGGGCGCTGCGCTTCTACGGCGAGCTCTTCGGCTGGAGCAAGGGCGTCAGCCACGACATGGGCGCCATGGGCACCTACCAGATCTTCGAGCACCGTGGCGTAGGCGTCGGGGGCATGTGCAACACGCAGGGGCCCTCGACACCACCCTCGTGGCTGAGTTACGTGCACGTAACGGATGCCACCCGTGCGGTCGCGGCCGCCAAGTCCGCGGGCGGACGGCTGCTGCACGGCCCGGTCGAGGTACCCGGCGGCAACTGGATCGCGCTGTTCCTGGATCCGCAGGGCGGTGCCTTCGCGGTGCACGAGCTGCCACGCGCCGCGAGCGCGCCGAAGCCGGCCGCGCCCCCCAAGGCGGTGCCGGCGGCGAAGCCGGCCGCGGCGGCCGCGTCCGCACCGGCCCCTCGCCGGAAGGCTGCGGTCAAGGTGGCGGCCAAGAAGGCGGTGCGCCGCAAGA